>Ga0210040_10000808_pt1 | contig 50352 bp, 37 predicted proteins | sample CryGeyCG12114_NA_FD_185462 | JGI IMG/M metagenome (GOLD analysis project Ga0210040, IMG submission 185462) | Groundwater microbial communities from aquifer - Crystal Geyser CG19_WC_8/21/14_NA (SPAdes) (version 2) | ecosystem: Environmental > Aquatic > Deep subsurface > Groundwater | place: USA...
AATTGATGCGGGGCGGCAAGCCCATTGCGTCAGCTGAGCTTGGTCTTCGTTCACGTGGAGCTCTCGGTTCCGCATCAACAAGCGTCCGCTTCGCGGAGAGCATCTCATCGCCTCCGGACGACCACTAATGGGTCAAGCAAGCAAATCCAGATTCGCAGCACTCCAGGCTGAAAGTCGTTCCTAACGAATGGCGCGGACAACATCGCCACCCTTCATGACGAACCGGACGTGTTCCAGTGTGCGAACATCATTCAAGGGATCGCCGTCAACTGCGATCAGATCGCCGTAGCGGCCCGGCGCGATGGCTCCGACGTCGGCGGCGCGATCGAGCGCTTCGCCCGCGCTCTTGGTTGCTGCCTGGATCGCCTCCATCGGGGTCATGCCCCATTCCACCATCTTGGCGAACTGCAGCGCGTTGTTGCCGTTGGGGTAGACGCCGGCATCGGTGCCGAACAACATCTTCACGCCCGCGGCATGCGCCGCGCGGAAGGTTTCGCGCTGCTGGCGCCCGATCTTCCGTTCCTTGTCGAGGCTTTCGGCGAAGACGCCATTCTTCGCGCCCTCCGCCAGGATGTAGTCGTCGTCGTAGATGTCCATGTCGAACCATGCGCCGTGCTGCTTGGCGAGGCGGAAGCTCTCCGCGTCGGCGAGGCTGGCATGCTCGATCGTGTCTACGCCGGCGCGCAGCGCGTCGTTAATGCCGGCGGTGCCGTGCGCGTGAACGGCGACGCGCATGCCGAGCATGTGCGCCTCGTCGACCACCGCCTTGATCTCCTCCAGTGACAGCTGCTGCGCGCCGACCGAGTCGGTCTTGGACAGCACGCCGCCGGTCATGCAGACCTTGATCACCTGCGCGCCATATTTGCGAACGGTGCGGACGGCGGCTCGGAAGCTTTCGGGCGAATTGGCGATCTGGGGGCTCGGCACGCTGATCGAGGGCGGGAATTCGGTCGCATCGCAATGGCCGCCAGTCACGCCCAGCGCATAGGTGGCGGGAACGATGCGAGGGCCCGGGACATAGCCGTTGTCGATGCCCTGCTTCAGCGCGACATCGTCATAGTTCGCCGAGCCGACGTTGCGCACGGTGGTGAAGCCTGCCTCCACCGTCTTGCGGGCATTGGCCACGCCAACGACGGTCCAGAAGTTGTCGGTAAATTCGAGCGACTTGTACCCGGAGAAATGCGGGTCTGAGGTGAGATGGACGTGCATGTCGATCAACCCGGGAAGCAGCGTCCGGTCACCCAGGTCGATCCGCGTCGCGCCCGCCGGCACCGCATCGCCGCGATGGCCAACCGCCGTGATGCGCCCGTCGACGATCGTGACCTGGACATCGTCGACCCGCTTGCCGGCGAGGACGTCGATCATGTGCGCGGCCGTTACCACGACGGTGCTGGCACTCGCGGCGGCGGGCAGGAGCGCCGCTGCGGCGGCGAGCAGGATGGAAGCGGATCGTGACATGGTGTTTCTCGATAGAGGAATCGCAGGCGCCTAGAATTTGGCGCCCGCCCGGATGCCGATGGTGCGCGGCGTGTAGGTGACGATGTAGGGCCGCTGGAAACAGCTGCCGCATTCCTGAAAGCGAGACAGCTGCGCGCGTTCGTCCCAGGCGTTCTGGATGAACAGTTCAAGCCGGTAGTTGCCGAAATCGCTGCCGGCGGTGAAGTTGCCGATGGTATAGGCCGCCAGCCGCCCGGTCAGCGCGGCGGGATTGACGATGTCGCCCGTTCCGGTCTGGACCGCTGCGGTGCGGACGTCGGACGACGCCGAGCTCTGGTGCGTGACCTGGGCTTGGAGGTAGGGCTTCAGCGTGCCGAGCGCGAACTGGTAGCGGGCACTGCCGCTGATCTTGAACCGCGGGGTGATCGGCAACCGCGTTCCCGTCGGCGCCGCGATAAAGTTGCCGTTGCCGGTGTCCGCGCAGGTGAAGGTGGGGTCGTCGATCGCGCACAGGTTACGCCGTGTTTTGGCATCGGTGTACGATCCCGCGGCGGTCAGCGCCAGCCGGCCGAGCTGCAGGTTCGCATCCGCCTCCACGCCGCGGATGCGCGCGTCGGGGCCGTTGTGGATTTCGGTGAAGCTGTTCTGACCCAGGAACGAGAATTGGAAGCTGTCCCAGTTCTGCTGGTACACGGCGCCGTTCAGACGCAGGCGGCCGAACAGCGTGGTCTTGGCGCCGAATTCGTAATTGGTCAGGAAGTCCGCGGCATAAGGCGCGGTGTCCTGACGACGGTTGATACCGCCCGGCCTGAAGCCGCGCGACGCGGTGCCGTAGAGCATCACCCCGTCGAACGGCTTCCACGTCAGGTTGAAACGATAGGTGACGCCTTGGCCGCTGGCGCTGCGCGGATCGAGCGCGCCGCTGGCATATTGGGCGAGGTTGGTACACGGGCTGCTCGCCACTGCCGCAGGGAGCAGCGTGCCGGCGGGATTGTCGCGCACCGTCTGCCCCGTGGTGGTGTAGCAGCCGCCGACGCCGGTGCGCGAACTGCCTGCGGCGTTGTACGGCGGCCCGGCAAAGTCGCGGCCGAACCCGAAGAAGCCGATCAGCGAATTGTCGTAGATATAGCCGCGCGCGCCCGCGGTGGCGGTGAGCTTGGGCAGGATGTCGAAGCTCGCTTCCCCGAACATCGCGTAATCGCGGTCGACGCGGTGCTGCTGCGTCAGCCACAGTGTACCGGGATGGCCGTTGACCGACAGATTGTCGGCGAGGCCGGCGACCTGATAATCCTGATGGATGTCGTTCGACTGGCGCTGGTAGAATGCGCCGGCGACGAGCCGGAACCGGTCGGTAGACGGCGAGGCGACGCGCAGTTCCTCGCTATGCTTGCGGAAATGGTCGGTGCCGATGATCCGCTGCTGCGAGCTGATCTGCTGCCCGGCGTTGTTCTGGAAATAGAAATAGCCTGCGACGCCGCCGACGCTGGAATAGAGCGAATCGTATGCCTCTGCGTAATCCGTATAGTCCGACGACTGGGTATCGCGGCGATCGAGGTAGGCGCCGGCGTAGGTGACGTCCCAATTGCCGAGCTTGCCCTCGATGGTCAGCGCCGCCTGCACGAAGCGGTCGCGGCGGTATTCCGGCAGGAAGTGCTGGACCTGTAGGTCGCCCACCTTCGGGTCGTAGCCATAGGAGCCGTGGTTGCGCGTTTCTTGATACAGCACCGTGGGCGTGACCACCCAATTCTCGTCCAGATCGACCTTCAGCGCGGCGCGTCCGCCCCACACCTCGCTGGCGTTGTAATCCTTTTCGACATACCCGTTGTTGTTGACGACGATGCCGCCATTGCTCGCGGTGCAGGACTGGCCGGTGGTTTCGGGCAGGAAGCTGCGGCACCCGGCGACGTTGTCGATGTAGCCGGCATCGTGCTGATAAAAGCCCACCACGCGCAGCGCCGCATTGGCCGTGAGCGGAATGTTGAGCATGCCTTCGGCCTTGCCGCCGATGCCGCCCGAATGGACCGAGTTCACCTCGCCGTCGACGCGGCCGTAGAAGCCCGACAGGTCGGGCTTGTTGGTGATGATGCGGATCGTGCCGGCTTCGGACGACGCGCCGTACAGCGTGCCCTGCGGGCCTGCGAGGCTCTCGATACGGGCGATGTCGTAAATGTGGACGTCCAGCGTGCCGCCGATGGTGGTGACCGGCTGCTCGTCGAGATAGACGCCCACCGACGGCAGCGAGCCCGAATGGTTGCCGTCCCCGCCCGATGCGACGCCGCGCATGTAGACGGTGGCGACGCCGGGCTGCGACGTCTGGAACGCGACGGACGGGAGAAGCTGCGTATATTCGTTGAAGTTGCTGATGTTCAGCTGGTCCAGCCGCCGTTCGCCGAGCGCCTGAATGCTGATGGGGACGTTCTGGATGCTCTGCTCGCGCTTCTGCGCGGTGACGACCACCTCGTTCGCGTCGGGCGTGTCGTTGGGATCGGGAGGCACCGTCTGGTTGACGCCGGTGGTCTGCCCCTGCGGCGGCGCGGGATCGACCGCGGTCTGCGCCCATGCGGGTGAGGAGAGGGCGGTGCCGGCCAGCAGCATGACCGCCAGGGCAGTTCCACGATCGGTATAGCGCATTGTCGGCCCCCGCCAGCTCGTAACGTTTCTGCAACGTGCTGCGGCGCAGCAAGTGATGTCAATCAGCCGAATACACGGTGGGTCCGTAACGTCGTGGAGCGTGGCTTTCGCGTCACAACGGAGCGTCGGCGGGCGCGGCGGGGTAGGCGGCCAGCACGTCGCCAAGAGCGTCGCGCAACGGATCGAGATACGCGGCATAGGGCAGCCACGCGTCCTTGCCCTCGCGAAAGATCGGGCGGCGGACCTGTTCGGAACTGGCGGTGCGCACAGGCCGCTCGGTGCGGTGGAAATCGAGGCAGGCGGGTTCGAATTCCAGCCCGCAGGCCGCGAGCAGGGCGCGCACCTCTGCCTCGGTGTCGTCCACCATCCGCTCGTAGATCACCCGGTGAACGCGGCCCGGCAGCACCCGATCGACATGCGCCATCAGGCGCACATAGTCGCGGTAATAGCGGCCCATGTCGGCAAGGTCGTAGCTGAACGCCTGACCGCGGGCGAAATGCTGCTTGAAGTTCGAAAAGCAGCAGGCGAGCGGATGACGCCGCGCGTCGACGATCCTGGCGTTGGGCAGGATCAGGTGGATGAACGGCAGGTGCGCCCAATTGTTGGGCAGCTTGTCGATGAAGAACGGCCGGTCGCTGGCGCGCTGCACGGCCGCACGGCGCAGATAGTCTTCGCCAGGCTCGCGCAGCCGCTCGGCCGACAGGTGCGCGACGTCGCGTGGGTAATCCTTCATGGCACGGGCGAGGGCGGGGATGTCGGGCAGCTCCGACGTACCCTCGACCAGGCTGTGGCTCGACAGGATCTGCTCGATCAGCGTCGAGCCTGCGCGGGGCATGCCGAGAATGAAGATCGGGTCGGGCGCCTGGCATCCTCCGCCCGCTCGCGCCGCGAGGAAATCGGGCGTGTAGAGGTCGATGCTGGCATCCACGAAGCTCCGCGTCGCGTCGGCATCATAGGCAAGCCGGGTGCGCCGCAGGCGGTTTCCCGCGTCGTAGTGCGCGAAAGCGTCGTCGGGCCGCTGCCGCTCCTCCAGCGCCTTGCCGAGCGCGAAATCGAGGTGAAAGCGATCCTCGACCGACAGCGCAGGGTCTGCCAGCGCCTGCTCCATCGCCGCGAGATCGGTGTCGTCGAAACGCACGGTCTTGAGGTTGGCGAGGCTCCACCAGGCCTCGCCCAGCGCCGGCTCGATCGCCAGCGCGCGACGATAGGCGGCGATGCCGTCCGCCTGCCGGCCGACCGTCTTGAGCATGTGGCCATAGCTCATCCACACGCGCGCCTGCTCCGGCGCGCGGGCGAGAACGCCTTCGTACAGCGCGATCGCCTCGTCGAAGCCGCCGATCCGGCCCAGCGCCGCGGCCTTCAGATTGGCGTGGCCAGGATGCTCGGGATCGTCCTCCATCAAGCGATCGAGTTGCTCGATCGCGTCGGGCGCGCGGCCCAGCCGGTACAGCACGATCGCGAGATTGGCGCGGGCCGCCGCGAAGTCCGGCGACAGCTCCAGGGCGCGGCGCAGCAGAGCCTCGGCATCCTTGTACCGCCCGATCCGACCCGCCAGCTCGGCAAGCATCCGGATCGCCCGCGCGTCGAACGGATCGGCCTTGAGGTGCCGTTTCAGCAGCGGCTCGGCAACCTCCAGCCGGTTGTCGTGCAGCGCCAGCGCCGCCTCGACCAGCGGCTGCGGCCATCGCGGCATCGCGCCTCGGCCGGACGCAAGCGGGGCGAAGATGCCCGTCATGTCCGCCGGTCAGCGCGACAGGTCGGTGATGAGCGAGCGGTAGTAGCGGATCGCCGGCGCGACGTTCATCACCGGCGTCCGCTCGTTCAGGCCGTGGCTGAAATCGTCCGAATCCTTGATGAACAGCATGCCGACGCCATAGCTGGGCACGCCGTGCGCGCGGTAGAACATGCTGTCGCTCGCGCCCGACGCCATCACCGGCGTGACCGGCACGCCGGGATAGTCGATGGCCACCGCGCGGCGGATCGCCGCGGTCACGTCGGACGGGGCCCGACGATGCTCATCTCGCCGCGCAGCACGTTCAGCAGCTGAGGCAGCTCGTCGATGCTGGTCTTGCGCAGAAACGCGCCGATCGGCGTGATGCGAGGGTCCTCGCGCAGCTTGTGGTCGCGCTCCCACTCGGCGCGGGCCGCGGGATCGGTCTCCAGCAGTTGGCGGAGCACCTCCTGCGAGTTGACGATCATGGTGCGGAACTTGAGGCAGCCGAACGTCTCCCCGTCGCGGCCAAGCCGCCGATGCGCGAAGAAGATCGGGCCCGGATCGGAAATCGCGATCAGCAGCATGATCAGCACGAGCATGGGCGCGAACAGGAAAAGAGCACCGCCCGCCAGGACAATGTCGGTCGCGCGGGTGAGCGAAGCTGCCGTACGCGGCTGCGGCGCGGAACCCTGCAGGGCTTGTTCGGCTGGTGCCGCCGACACTGAGTCCCCCATCTACCCCTCGCACTGCCCCAAAAGAACGCGGAACGCCGTCGGCTTAAGCCCGCTTCCTCTCATCAACTTAGCTGGGAGCCTTAACGTCGGATTCTTTGCTAATCGCGAACGCCAACACCGACGCCTCCTATACTGTCCAATGCCAGACTACAACGCGGATTCTTGCACGATCTGCTATGAATCCCTCACACTTCGCTTGTTATGCGTTGCATCTGCTAGACTGAGACTGGTATTCCTATTGCCGATCAAGGGGTTGCGCCAGCGAGCCGAAATTGAAGCGGGTCTGGGATCATGGCTGCCCCAGACGGGGACATAGTGGATCAAACAAATCCAAGCGGTCGGGCCGCAATACGCCATAAAGTCTAAGCCGCTCGCGCAGCCCAATCTTATTAACTGAGCAAAACGTGCCTGCCGACCCGGCGCCCCTTCCGTCGAGGTAATGGAGAAAGGCTAGACGTGGGGCCCGTTAGACAATATGCTTGTTAACACGGTTCAAGAACTTGCGTTGAGGAAGGTGATAGCCGTCGCAGACCGGTCGGATCCAGCAAGACTGTTCGGTCATGTGCTGATCGTCAGGCCTGCGGCGCAGCTCATCTTTCCGACGGCCAATCGAGAATTTGGACCCCAGGCGGCGTGACAACTTCGAGGGCGGGCGTTATGCGAGCGCGCGCACCATAGGGGGAAGATATTTTGCGGATCGCGATGATCGGGTCGGGCTATGTGGGGCTCGTGTCGGGGGCATGTTTTGCCGATTTCGGGCACGACGTTTACTGTGTCGACAAGGATGCCGGCAAGATCGAGCGGCTGCTGGCCGGCGTGATGCCGATCTATGAGCCGGGGCTCGACGACCTGGTCGAGCGCAACGTCAAGGCGGGGCGGTTGCGCTTCACCACGACGCTGGCCGAGGGCGTCAAGGATGCCGACGCGGTGTTCATCGCGGTGGGTACCCCCTCGCGCCGGGGCGACGGCCACGCCGACTTGTCCTATGTGTATGCGGCCGCGAAGGAGATCGGTGAGGCGATCACCGGCTATACGGTGGTGGTGACGAAATCGACGGTGCCGGTCGGCACGGGCGACCAGGTCGAGCGGATCATCCGCGAGGCAAACCCCGATGCCGAGTTCGGCGTCGTCTCCAACCCCGAGTTTCTGCGCGAAGGCGCGGCGATCGACGACTTCAAGCGTCCCGACCGCATCGTGATCGGCTCGGAGGACGATCGGGCGACGGAGGTGATGCGCCAGGTGTACCGGCCGCTCTACCTCAATCAGGCGCCGATCCTGGTCACCGGCCGGCGCACGGCCGAGCTGATCAAATATGCCGGCAACGCGTTCCTCGCGACCAAGATCACCTTTATCAACGAGATCGCGGACCTGTGCGAAAAGGTCGGTGCCAATGTCCAGGAGGTCGCGCGCGGCATCGGGCTCGACAACCGGATCGGATCGAAGTTCCTCCACGCCGGCCCCGGCTATGGCGGGTCGTGCTTCCCCAAGGACACGCTGGCGCTGCTCAAGACCAGCCAGGATTATGAGGCGCCGCAGCGGATCGTGGAGGCGGTCGTCGCGGTCAACGATACGCGCAAGCGGGCGATGGGGCGCAAGGTCATCCACGCGATGGGTGGCGAGGTGCGCGGCCGCACGGTGGCGGTGCTGGGCCTCGCGTTCAAGCAGAACACGGATGACATGCGCGATTCGCCCGCGATCGCGGTGATCCAGGCGCTTACCGACGCGGGCGCGCATGTGCGGGCGTTCGATCCGGAGGCGGCCGAGCAGGCCCGGCCGCTCCTGCCCGACATCGAATATGCCACCGGGCCGTATGAAGCGATCGACGGCGCCGACGCGCTGGTCGTGGTGACGCCATGGGACGCGTTCCGGGCCCTGGACCTGCGGCGTATCGCGGGCATGCTCACCCAGCCGATTGTGGTGGACCTCAGGAACATCTTCGATCCCGGCGAGGTCCGCGCCGCAGGGCTGACCTACACGGGCGTTGGTCGCTAAGCGTCTTCCTGAGGAACCGGTGCGATGCTCCTCCTGGCGCGGCGGGGAGGGGCATCGCCTCCGCATCGGCGGGGCACTGACCCGGCGCAAAGCCTTCTCGCCCTCGCCGGCGAAGCTGTGCCGGCGAGGGCGGGTGAAACCCGAGCCGCGACTCTTTACCCGTGAGCCGGGGAGGCGGGCATCTGTCCGCCCGGTTCTCCTGAATGCCGCCGTCGCGGCCGGGGAAATGATCGACCCTTCTGCGTCGTTCGCCGGCCCGCCTTACCCGCAGCCGCCTCGTACGATTAAAACCCGAAGCGATAGGGAACAAAGGCTGCCGAGAAGTTTTAACCTATGACAGTCGTCACAGGAGAGGCGGAAGATGGAACGGCATCATCCATTCGGAGAGCATGGTATTTTGATCGCCCTTCCGGCGAGCGCGTTCCTGTGGAGCGTGATCATTCACTTCGTCTTCTGACGAAAGGCTGGTTCGACCGGCACGGTCTTCCGCTATAACCCGGGGCATGGCGTTGCTATGCTCCTTGCAAATTCACCGGTGGCGGCAGCAGCCGGCAACCGCTCGACCGGGAACCACGGTGTATCGTTGTGCCGAGTGCGGCACGCGGAGCGTGGTACATCGCGGCCGCAAGCGCTTCCGCAAGCGCTATGCCGTAGTCGGCATCATCGGCCTATCCGCCCTGCTCTGGTTCGCTGCGGTGAACGTTGCACTGACGGGCCACACCCGGATCATCCACACGGTAGGCAAGGTGGTGCGCAAGTCCAACCACGCCGGCCAGGGCGTCCGAGCCGCCATCCACCGCGTGGAAGGCGATCGCGGCGAATATATCGAGGATACACCCGTCGGGAACACCCACTGACCTGTGCGCTGCTGTTTGCTGAGCAGAGCCGCTGCGAGCCGCCTCAGCGGGCGTGAGCGATGAAGGTGATCAGCGTCCGCGCCGCCTCCCGTTCCTCACCGGCAATCGTATCGCCCGCCACCTGCCGGTCCACCCCCCTTTTCACCAGCGACTGCCAATATGCTGCCCGCTCGGGCCGGCAGGCCGCCAGCGCTTCGATCGTGATCGTCACCGGCGTCTTGGTGCCCGCGCTCTCCGCCTGCGCATAGTCCGTGAGGCAGCCGATCCAGGCGTCCTTTTCCGGCGGCGCCGCACTTTGCGGTTCAGCGCTGGCGATCAGTATGGACGTGGCAAGGACGAACAGCATCGGCCGCTTCTTTCGGTGCTGGGGCAGGTGGGCGAACGGCTTTAGCACGTCGAGGCGCAATGGGCACGGGAGCCAATAAAGGGCGGGCGTGTCTCCTCGGGTCTTTGCCGAGGCCCGAAGTCGCCGCCTGCCACTCGCCGGTGTTTTGACGGCTACAGTGCTCGCGCCGTGAGGCTCGGGGCTAATAGTCGCATCGCATCTCGACGAGGTCGGCGCGTCGGGCCGCGAAGTGCGGGCGCGGCCCGATCGTGCCGGCTCATGGTTCGCCGACACCAAGCCGACTGTTCACCGCGCTTGCCCTGGCCGAAACGCCGGGGCAGCGTGGCCGCGGTAGGCGCGTTGGCAAAAGGTTCGCGAAGGTTGGAAACGTTGGCAGTCACGGGTGGTCCCGCCGGTTCAGCCCCGCGGCCGTTGCGGCGTGACGCGCAGACCCGGCGCGAGGCGCTGCTCAAGGCCGCGGCGGAGTGCTTTGCGCGCTCCGGCTATCTGGTGCCGCTCGAGGACATCGCCGAACGGGCCGGCGTCGGGCGCGGCACCCTGTACCGCAACTTCAAGGACCGCATGGCGCTCGCGCTCGCCATCTTCGAACGCGAGCTCGACAAGCTGGACGCGCGCCTCGATCCTACGCTGCCGCTCGACCGCGCCATTCTCGACCTGGTGCTGGGCGGGGCGGAGGCGTCGGCCTTGTTCACTCGACTCAAGACCGAGATGCCGTTCGACGATGACAATGTCGCCGCGTTCGATCAGCTCGGCGAGCGCTTCATGGCGATCCTCCAGCCGCTCGTGGAGCGCGCGCACGCCGACGGCACCTTGCGCGCAGACGCGGGCGCCCGCGAGGTGATGCTGGCGATCCGCATGATGGGCGGCCTCATCAGGCCCTACCGCTCCGGCGGCGACATGCACCGCGAGGTGACGGAGGCGTTGTCGATCGTGTTCCGGGGCCTGAGCCCCCGCTGATCCTCCGCCCGCACTCCGTTCACCCTGAGCTTGTCGAAGCGTATGATTTGGGGACGTCCTTCGACAGGTCAGCACGAACGATGGTAGGTCCGGCTAACCGAAACCCGCGAAGGGTCATCGCTTGCCGGGCTCCGCCGCCGGCTCGCTCCATCCCAGCCCCAGGCTTTTCTGCACGCCGACGTAGCTGTTCGTCAGCTGCGCCGTCGCCTGAGCCACCGCGATGCTCGCCGACAGTCGCTGGCGTTCGATATCGAGCTGGTCGAGCACCGAGCTGGTCCCCGCCGCCATCCGCTGCGCATTGAGCCGCGCCGCCCGCGCTGCCGCCGCCTCCGCGCGCACCAGCTGCCCGAGCTGCTGGCGGGTGTTGCCGAACCGCGACAGGCTGGTCTCCGCGTCGCCCAGCGCCTCCAGCACCGTTTCGCGATACTGCGCCTCCGCTTCGTCGCGCTGCGCCTCCGCCTGGCGCACCGCCGCGCGGCCCCGACCCCAGTCGAGCCCCGACCATTGCAGCATCGGCGCCAGCAAGGTCGTCAGGTTGGACGGGTCGAACACGTCGCCCGGCCTCGTCCCGCCGAGCCCGAGGATCCCCATGAAGCGCACGCTGGGGAACAGCCGCGCCGTGTTGATGCCGATCTGCGCATTGCTCGCCGCCAGCGCCCGCTCGGCCGAGCGGATGTCGGGCCGGTGCGCGATCAGCGAAGCGGGGTCGCCGATCGGCACTTCGGCGGGCGGCACCGGCACCGGCACCGCGGTGCTCAAGGTGGCGTCGAGCGTCCCCGGCGTCCGTCCTGTCAGCACCGCCAGCTGGTTCAGGTAATCGTCCACCTGCGCGCCCAAGGGCGTGATCTGCGCATCGGTGCTCTCGAGCTGCATCTGCAATCGCTCGACGTCGAGCGCCGAGGCGGTGCCCGCCGCATAACGCTGCCGCGTCAGCGCCAGCGCGCGGCGTTGCAGCTCGGACGATTGCGCGTTCAAGCGAACCCGCTGCTGCACGTCGCGCAACGAAACATATGCCTGCGCTACCTGCGCCGACAGGCTGACCTGCGCGTCGGCAAGGTCGGCGAAGCGCCGCCCGACATTGGCCCGCGCCTGCTCCGCCCCGCGCCGGGCGCCTCCGAACAGGTCCGGCTCCCAAGACGCGGTGGCGCCAACGTTATAGACGTTCAACGCGCTCGACCCGCCGCTCGATGAGCCGGCAGCGGCATCACCTTCGCCTGTGCTGTCGCCGCTCGTGCTCCCGCCCGCCAGCGCGCCGAGCCCGCCCCCGGGCAGCTCCGCATGAAGATAGGTCACGCTCGGCCCCACCGTAGGGAGCCCCGTGGTCAGCTGCTGACGAAGCTGCGCCCGCGCCTCGCGGATGCGCGCCTGCGCGAGGTCGATGTTGGGGCTATGCGCCAGCGCGTCGTCGACCAACCGCGTCAGCGTCGGGTCGCCAAGCCCCTCCCACCAGCGCGCCACGCCCGGCGTGGGGCGCAACGCTCCGTCGCCGGCGCGCACGAACGTACCCCGCGCCGCGGCGTCGGAGGCGACCGCGGGAGGCCCCTTGTAGTTGGGGCCGACGGTGCATCCGGCGACCAGCGCCGTTGCGAGGAGCGGAAAGGCTTTTCTCATCAATGCACCGCCGCCGGACCGGCGTCCTTTGGCAGGGGACGAAGAAACAGGATCAGCGGCAGCACCACCAGCGTGCCCGCGCCCATGATCCAGAAGATGTCGTTGTAGGTCATCACCAGTGCCTGCCCCTGGATCTGTTGGCCGATCAGCCTCAGCGCCGTGGGCATGCCCCCGACCGACTGGGCGGCGCCGGCCATGTAGCTCTGCACCGCCTGCGAATTGGCGTGCAGCGTTTCCTCGATCCGCCGCGAATGAAACCACAGCCGCTGATCCTGGATGATCGCGATGCCGGCCAGCGCGAAGCTGCCGCCCAGGTTGCGCGCCGAGTTGAACAGCCCCGACGCATCGCCCGCATCGGCTGCCGGCACCGACCGCACCGCCGCCTGGCTGAGAAACAGCATCGCCAGGATCTGCCCCACCCCGCGCATCAGCTGCGACAGGGTGAAGTCGCTGCCCACCGACTGCAAGGTCAGGTGCGCATCGAAAAACGCCGACGCTCCCATGATCAGCAGCCCGCCGCCCACCGCCAGGCGGATGTCGATGCGCACCAGCAGGATCGGCACGATCGCCATCATGAACAGGCTCGGGATGCCCGACAGCAGCACCACATAGCCTGACTGGAGCGCGTTGTACCCGGCCACCCCCGCCAGGAACTGCGGGATCGCATAGGATGTGCCGTACAGCACGATGCCGAGCACCATGCCCATCAGCGCCACCGACCCGAATTGCCGGTCGAGCAGCAGCTTCAGCCGGATCACCGGCCGCGCGGCCGTCATCTGCCCGGTGATCAGCAACGCGAAGCCGACCGCCGACACCAGCGCCATCAGCTGGATCAGCGACGAGGCGAACCACAATTCGCGCTGCCCTTCCTCCAGCAGCACCGTCAGCCCGCCCAAGCCCAGCGCCAGCCCCGCGATGCCCAGCCAGTCCGCCTCGCGCAGCAGATCGAGCCGCGCAGCCCGGTGCGGCAGCCCGACCAGCAGCAGCGCCACCAGCGCCGCGCACAGGGGCACGTTGAGAAAGAACGCGTAATGCCAGCTGACGTTCTCCGTCAGCCAGCCGCCGATCAGCGGGCCGATCACCGGCCCCAGGATCGCGGTCACCCCGAACAGCGCGATCCCCACCGGCTGCTGCCGCCGCGGCAGCCGCTGCGCGATGATCGTCTGCGCGGTCGGGATCATCGCCCCACCGGTGAAGCCCTGGCCGACGCGGCCGATGATCATGGTCGTCAGCGAGCCCGCCGTGCCGCAGATGATCGAAAAACCCGTGAACAGCCCCGCCGCGATCAGCAGAAATGTGCGCAGCCCCAGCATCCGCTCCAGCCATGCGGACAACGGGATGATGACGATCTCCGCGACCAGATAGGCGGTGGCGATCCACGTCCCCTCGGTGCCGCTCGCGCCGATTTCGCCCTGGATCGTCGGCAAGGAGGAGTTGACGATCGAAATGTCGAGCGTCGCCATCAGCGCGCCCAGCGTCCCCGCCGCCACCGCCAGCCACGCGGCGGCGTCCGCGCGCGGCTCCGCGCCCGCGCGCGCCGGTGCGCCTTTGCCGGGAGCGGCCGCGCTCGCCATCAGCGGTTCGCCGAGTCCAGTTGGCGTTGCTGGTCCTTCAGCCGGTCGAGGTCGCCCTTGGCGCCAATGGTGTCCACCGTCACCGTCACCGACAGCCCCGGCACCAACAGCCGCCGCGCCTCCGGCGTCGCTTCGAGCGCGATGCGCACCGGCACGCGCTGGACGATCTTGGTGAAGTTGCCGGTCGCGTTCTGCGGCGGCAGCAAGGAGAATTGCGCGCCCGTTCCCGGCGACAGGCTCGCCACCCGCCCGCGCACTTCCAGCCCGTCGAGCGCATCGACCGAGATCGTCGCCGGCTGCCCGACCCGCATCAGCGCCAGCTGCGTTTCCTTGAAGTTGGCGGTAATATATAACTGATTGAGCGGCACGATCGACATCAGCCGTGTCCCCGCCTGCGCATATTGGCCCACCGTCACCGTCTTGTCGCCGATCCGCCCGTCGGTGGCGGCACGCAGAACCGTCGCCCCCACCTCGACATTGGCGGCCTCGAGTTGCGCCCGCGCCCCTTGTCCCTGCGCGCGAGCCTGCCGGATCTGCGCTTCGAAGCTGCCGACGCGCCGCTCGGCCACGGTGACGGCCGCCGCCTGCGCCCGCGCCTGCTCGGCCGATTGCGTCGCCGCCGCGCGCAGTTGCGCCAGCCGCTCGCGCGTTTCCGCACCGGAGGCGGCGAGGGGAGTGTAGCGCCTGACCTCCGCCGCATCGTGCGCTGCGGTCGCCTGCGCCGCCGCCAGCTGCGCCCGCGCCTGCGCGATCGTCGCCCGCTGCTCCGCGATGGAGGCGCGCGCGCCCTCGGCGCTCGCTTCCGCCTGCGCGATCTGCGCCTGAGCCTGCCCCGCCCGCGCGGTGTAGTCGCGCGAGTCGATCCGCACCAGCGGCTGGCCGGCCTTCACATCCTGGTTGTCGGCGACCAACACCTCGGTGACATAACCCGCCACGCGCGGCGCTACCGTCACCGCGTCGGCCTGAAGCTGCGCGTCGTTGGTTTCCTGAAGGTACTTTCCGCGCGTCTGGTGGTGTACGTACCAGACGACCCCCACCGCGATCACCGCCGCCGCGATCAGCAGCAGGATCAGCTTGGCGCGCGCGCTGAGCTTGCCCTGCGGCTTGGCGGGCGTCGCTCCGGCGCCGTCATCCGCTCCGTCGGCGTTCGCCGCATTGGCTCCCTGCTCGCTCATCCCGACCCTTCGTTTGCGCCTCGCGTCCGGCGGCGATCATGCCGCACTGCAACAACCGGACAATATGTCCGGTTTCGCCGATCTTCAACCCTCGGCGGCCGTGATCCTGCACAACGCGGGCAGGCGACAAATGGAACCGGTGCCGTCGCGCGCACGCAAAGACGCCCCGCCGGCTGGTGTGGCCGACGGGGCGTCGCGAGCTTCCAACGCCCTCGCCCCCCGGAAAGGGCAGGAGCTGCAAGCAAGGGGTTTAACTCATGTTGCGTGATCCGGTTCCGTCGCCGCGTTCAGCCGCCCGAAGGGATCGCCGGGGTAGGTGGCAGGGGTGCACCCCTTTTTTACCGTCCTGATGAGCCTCGCCGCGCTCGCCGCTACTCCTGCCGCCGCGCAACAGCCCGCGGCCGCGCCGCTCCCGGACGCGCGCACGCATATCCAGACGCCGGCCGAGGCGCTCGCTCAGGACGCGGGCGAATATGCCCGCACCTTCGCCGTCCCGCTCGACGAGGCGGAGCGCCGGCTCCAGGCGCAGGAGGAGACGGTGGCGCTCACCACCCAGCTCGCGCGCCTCTATGCCGACCGCCTCGCCGGCATCGCGGTGGAGCATCGCCCCACCTTCCGCATCGTCGTGCTGCTCACCGGCGACGAGCCGGTTCCGGGCGAGACGGTCCGCGCCGGCGGCATGGACGTGCCCGTCGAGTTCCGCACCGGTGCTGCCGCCACCCGCGCGCAGATCGTCGCCGCGATCAAGCAGCACCAGGCCGAAATCCGCGCCGCCCTGCCACATCCACCGGGGCTCGGCGTCGACCAGCGCACCGGCGAGCTCGTCGCGATCATCTCGGGCAGCGATGTCGATCTCTACGGCAAAGACGCGCTCACCGCTCAATTCGCGCAGACCACCGGCGTCCCCGTCCGCATTCGCGCCATCGACCGCACCGGGCTCGACCTCGCCGACCCCGAAGCGCCGGACGTGGACGGCGGCGCGCGCGTCGTCGGCGTCAACCCGGCGGACGGGCTGCACTATGCCTGCACCACCGGCTTTGCGGTCACCGACGGCGCCCGTAGCGGGATCGTCACCGCCGCGCATTGCCCCGATACGCTGTCGCTGATCGGCCCCGGCCGCCGCGCGCTGCCGCTGAGCTTCGTCGGCCAATGGGGCTGGGGCTATCAGGACGTCCAGGTCAACGTCAGCGAGACGGCGCTGGCGCCGCTCTTCTACGCCGACACCGCCAAGACGCTGGCGCGTCCGGTCACGCACGCCCGCGCGCTCGCCAGCACCCGCGCCGGCGACTTCGTCTGCCACCGCGGCGAGCGCACCGGCTACAGCTGCTCCACCGTCGAGCTGGTCGATTTCGCGCCCGCCGGAGACCTGTGCGGCGGCGCCTGCCTGCCCACCTGGGTCACGGCGAGCGGCCCCACCTGCAAGGGCGGCGACAGCGGCGCGCCGGTGTTCACCGGCAGAACCGCGATCGGCATCGTCAAGGGCGGCAGCTACCGCGGCGACGGCAGCTGCGCCTTCTACTTCTACATGTCGACGGACTATCTGCCCGACGGCTGGTCGCTCCTCGAACAGCCGCTCCCGACCGTTCAGCCGCTCCCCGCAGATACGCCTGAAGCAACAAACCTCACCCGTTCGCCCTGGTGACGAGGTCGCCGAAGCTCCCAGCTTCGGCTAGAAGGCCTGGGAGACCTTCTACCTCGTCACTTTCGAAGGGCTGCTCTTCCTTTGCCGACGGCTCGAAAGAGGAAAGGCCGGGCTTTGACACGTCCCGGACGAACGGCACGAGGTCAGCCGCACCGCACCGGTGCCAGCGCGCCGGCTGAGGGGAGGCGGGGCAGGGCCCCGCCGTCCCGGCTCACTCCGCCTCGGCGGCCTCGGCCTCTTCCTTGGTCTTGTGGCTCACGCCCTGTTCCTCGGCGGGCGGCGAATAGACGGTGAAGAGCTTCAACGGCTCCTCGCCCTTGTTGATGATGTTGTGCTTGGCGCCCTTGGGGATCACGATCAGGTGGTTCGGCCCCACCTTGGTGCGGCTGCCGTCCACCACCGCTTGGCCTTCGCCGGCGACGAAGAAGGTGGTCTGGTCCGCCTCATGCGTTTCCTCGCCGATGTCCTCGCCCGGCTCGATGCTCATCAGCACGATCTGGCACTGTTCGTCGTAATAGACTTCCTGCTGGAAGTTCTTGTTCTTGGTCGCCTGCGCGATGATGTCCTTGTTGAACACGGCCATGGGCTGATCCTCGTTAATGGGGAGAGCCAACCAAACCGCCGCATCCGCAGCGATGTTCCCGCACTGCCCAATTATCGGATCGCCGCAGGAAAAGGGCTGGATGACGTGGGAGCCGATCAAAATGCGCGCGCCAGCCCAATCTCCGTCGCCACCCGACGATATTCGTAAAGCCCCAAGCTTGACCAGTTCCGCTCCAGCCTGACTCTCACAACCGGCGCGAAGCCGTGCACCGCGAAGCGGCGCAGCGTCGCACCCGCGCTGGCGTTGAGCAGCCATTCGCGGCGGCGGTCGGGAAACAGAAACAGCCGCCCGTCTCCCTCCAGCCGGGACAGGCCGGCGGATGCGAACGCCGTGACGCGGCCGAAGTCCCGCCAGCCGAGCAGCGATGCCCCGCCGGAGACCGTCGCATAGCCCGGGTCCTGCGCGGTCTGGCGATACCCCGACAACGTCGCACTCACTCCGGCGCGAGGCGAAAGCGCCCGTTCCACGCCTGCCGAGGCATCGAACAGGCCGCCGTCCTGCAGATTGTTGCGCAGGTAATCGACCTTGGCCGCCCCGCCATGAACGATGAGTTGCGTGCGCGCCCCCATCGGGTGCAGCCAGTCCAGCGTGGCGGTGCCGCTCCGCGCATAGGGATGGCCGCCATACCAGCGCCAGCTCTCACCCACTGCCGGGCTCCACCGATCGCCCTTGCGCCGCCACTCCAGCCCGACCAGCGCCGAGGCCGACACGTCATTGACATCGCTGGTCCGGTACAGGGTTCCCAGTCCGGCCAGGCGTGGCAGCAGCGACAGGCGGTCGGTTAGCGCGATCCGCGCAAAGCCCTGGCCCGACAGCCTGATGCCGAATCCCGAGCGCGCGCGTCGCGAGACAGGGTCAGCGGCGCGATCACCGTGTCGAGCGTCCGGGCGGCTGTCGCGCGGTTTATGTTGCTATCGGGTGCAAGCGCTACCTCGATTGACCCGCCCAGCGTCTTCGGCGAGCGCAACGCGCGCGCGAACTGGTCGACGGTCAAGGCAACGTCATCGGGCAATCCTGCCGCCTGCGCCTGCCTCACCTCACGCCGCGCCGCGCTCTCGTCGCCCAAGGCGGCAAGCACCCGCGCCAGTTCCAGTCGCACGCGCGTGGCGCCAGGCTGTTCGTCCAGCAAACCGCGAAATGCCAGCGCAGCCTCCCGCCAGCGTTTCGCGTCGGCAAGCGCCATGCCCTTGCGGAAGCGCGCCTCGGCACGAATCTCCGCATTGGGGTCACGCGCCAAGGCGTCGTAAAGGACGATCGCTTCTGCCACCTTGCCGGCCGCGCGCGCGCGGTCCGCAAGGGCGAAGAGGTCCACCGCCGACAGGTTATCCAGCCGCGTCGGCGCTGGTCCCGGCGCGGCTTGCGCCGGCCCGGGCAGCGCTGTTGCCAGCGCCAGCGCTGCGATCACTGCCGCTTGGCTGCCGCCACGCCTGAAATCGAGGTTCCGGCCCCCGCACTTCCCTGCGGCATGTTGGCGGAGAATGGTCCGGCGATCTCCTCGCCGTCAGGACCGAAGAAGCGGGTCTCCATTTGCCCCACCGATTGGCCAGCTTGGGTGAGGGTGAACGCACTGTTGGCGGTGTACGCGGCCAGTTTGCCGGCGAAATCGAACTTGCCGAAATCGATCCCCGTCCCGCCATTGGTCGAGCTGCCGGTCATGCGCAGCGCGCCGGATAGACTCTGGCTGGTGAAGTTCACGTCGAACTGCGACGTTCCCGTGACGGCATAGGCAGCGCCGCTCTGGCTGTTCGATCCGCTGCCATAGACCACACCTTCGTAATGGCCGGTGCCGGTCTTGCCCGACAACAGACGGGCGGGAGTCTCAAGTCCATAGGCGAAATATTGGTTCACTGGCCGCCTGCCGGTGCCGTACGGAACGGTCGTCGCCCAATGACCGAAGCTGGCGTAGGTTAGCGCCAACTCGGCATTGCCGGCACCCGGCTTGTACAGTTCCAGTGTCACATCCTGCGAGTCATAGGTCGAGCTGAACGTCTTGCGATAGGTGGTGAAGTTCGGGTTGGCGCTCGCCACCTTGTCGTTGATGGTGAACTGACCGCCGTACAGGTCGGACGTCGCAGTTGCGTAAGTAAACGTTTCGGAATTCTGATAGTTGAGCTGGCCGACCAGCCCATTGCCGAACTGCGTGTAAAACAATTGGGGCTGCGTCAGGTTCGTCAGCGTGAGGTTCGCCGGCTGGGTCGAACTGTCGAGCCTGCCGGTGAACGAGCCGGCCACGGTCGCGCCGTCCTTGCTCCCCGTAAAGGACGCGCCCAACTCCTGCGCGATCGGGCCGTAGAAGCGGCCGCTCATCGTACCGCCGAGCGCGCCGTTGGTGCTGCCATACAGCATGTTGCCGCCGAAGCTGCCATTGCTGGACAGGTGTCCGGCCCCGGTGAACTCGATTCCCCCGCCCGTCGTTCCCGCGCCGCTGACCAACTCCCTCTCGTCGAGAGAGGCACGCGCGGAGAACACGCCTACCGCAAAGTCGGTGGAGAAGTTGCCGCTGCCCTGAAAGGAGCGGGCCTCATGCCCCGGGAATGTGGACAGACCGAACACGTCGATGGCGAAGCTGGCGGTGCCGGACCGTGGGACCGCGGCCGCGGCCGTGTCGAGGCCGTACGTGAACGTGCCAAACAGTGTATTCTGCTGGGTATCGGTGCTGGTGTTCCGTTGCCAATAACCCAGCCGCACATATTGAGTCACGTTGTTGCTGCTGTAGGGCGTCTTGACCAGCGTCAGGTAGTCGCGCGTAGTGCCGTCCGTTTTGGAATACTGGGCCTGATCGGCGTCGCTCGATTTGATATCCGCCGGCGCGAAGGTCTGGCTGTAGTTGCTCATAGCGAGCGAATAGCTTGCCGTGTTGGCATCGTAGCTGACGGTCAGCCCGCCAGGCGCAGCGGACGAGTTGATCGTCGTCGACGTGGTGCGGTCCAGCGTCAGGTTCAGTGCGGCCGCGTCGTTCGTGAAGGTCTGGCTGGCGCGCAGATCGTTGAGCGTCGTGTTGGTCGCCGCCGGAGTAGGGGTGGGTGTAGGCGTCGGCGTGGAGCCGATCGGTGTGGGCGTACTGTTCACGCCGCCGCCGCCGCCGCCGCACGCACACAACGCCGCACACGCTGCGAACGGCAGCGTCCTCATCCTACGCATTGAAATCCCCTGATTTTGGCGGGTTAGCATAGCTCACCCTCTCCGACCGTCAAGCAGGCCGGATCTCCGCCCTCGCAACGCTGACGCCGCCCTCCTATCTCACCGCTCTGGCCTCCCGCTCGGAACGGAAGTAGAACCTACCCCATGTCCCTTACCCAGATCTCCGTCCGCGGCGCGCGCGAGCACAACCTCAAGGACGTCGACGTCGACATCCCCCGCGACACGCTGACGGTGATCACCGGCCTGTCGGGCTCCGGCAAGTCGAGCCTCGCCTTCGACACCATCTATGCCGAGGGCCAGCGCCGCTACGTGGAGAGCCTCTCCGCCTACGCCCGCCAGTTCCTGGAACTGATGCAGAAGCCCGACGTCGACCATATCGAGGGCCTGTCGCCCGCCATCTCGATCGAGCAGAAGACCACCAGCCGCAACCCGCGCTCCACCGTCGCCACGGTGACGGAGATCTACGACTACATGCGCCTGCTGTGGGCGCGCGTCGGCATCCCCTACAGCCCCGCCACCGGCGAGCCGATCGCGGCGCAGCAGGTCAGCCAGATGGTCGACCGCGTGATGAGCCTCCCCGAAGGCACGCGCCTCTACCTCCTCGCCCCCGTCGTCCGCGGCCGCAAGGGCGAGTATCGCAAGGAGCTGCTCGAGTGGCAAAAGGCGGGCTACACCCGCGTCCGCATCGACGGCGAGATCCACGAGATCGACGAAGCCCCCGCGCTCGACAAGAAGTTCAAGCACGACATCGAAGTGGTGGTCGACCGCCTGGTCGTCGGCGAAGGCATCGCCGCGCGCCTCGCCGACAGCTTCGAACAAGCCCTCAAGCTCGCCGACGGCCTGGCGTACGTCGATCCCGTCGTCGCGCCGCCCGAAGCCGACACCGGCGTCCAGCCCCGCACCCCCAAGTCCGCCGTGCTAGGCACCCACGCCCCCGAAGGCCGCATCGTCTTCAGCGAAAAGTTCGCCTGCCCCGTCAGCGGCTTCACCATTGCCGAGATCGAGCCACGCCTGTTCTCCTTCAACGCCCCCCAGGGCGCGTGCCCCGCCTGCGACGGCCTCGGCGAGAAGATGATCTTCGACGAAGACCTCGTCGTCCCCAACCACCAGCTCTCGATCAAGAAGGGCGCCGTCGTCCCCTGGGCCAAGTCCAACCCGCCCAGCCCCTACTACATGCAGGTCCTCGGCTCCCTCGCCAAGGCGTACAGCTTCAGCATCGACGCCCCCTGGTCCGACCTCACAGCCGAGGTGCAGGACACCATCCTCCACGGCACGCGAGGAAAGCCCGTCACGCTCACCTTCATCGACGGCAAAAAGAGCTACGACGTCAACAAGCCCTTCGAAGGCGTGATCGGCAACCTCAACCGCCGCCTCCTCCAGACCGAATCCGCCTGGATGCGCGAGGAGCTGACCAAATATCAGTCCGCCAAGCCCTGCGAGGTCTGCCACGGCGCCCGCCTCAAGCCCGAGGCGCTCGCGGTCAAGATCGCGCACCAGGACATCAGCCACGCCACCCACCTGTCGGTGGTCGACGCGCTCGCCTTCTTCACCGACATGCCCAACCACCTCGGCGACCAGCAGAACGCCATCGCCGAACGCATCCTCAAAGAGATCGTCGAGCGCCTCGGCTTCCTCAACAACGTCGGCCTCGACTACCTAAACCTCAACCGCACCTCCGGCACCCTCTCCGGCGGCGAGTCCCAGCGCATCCGCCTCGCCAGCCAGATCGGCAGCGGCCTGTCGGGCGTCCTCTACGTCCTCGACGAGCCCTCCATCGGCCTCCACCAGCGCGACAACGACATGCTCCTCGCGACGCTCCGCCGCCTGCGCGACCTCGGTAACACCGTGCTGGTGGTCGAGCATGACGAGGACGCGATCCGCACCGCCGACTACGTGATCGACATGGGCCCCGGCGCCGGCGTCCACGGCGGCCGCATCGTCGCGCAAGGCACCTTCGACGAGGTCCTCGCCAACCCCGACAGCATCACCGCCGACTATCTCGCCGGTCGCCGCGAAGTCTCCGTCCCCAAGAAGCGCCGCAAGGGCAACGGCCGCAAGCTCACCGTCCACAACGCCGTCGCCAACAACCTCAAGGGCGTGACGGCCAGCATCCCCCTCGGCACCTTCACCTGCATCACCGGCGTCTCCGGCTCGGGCAAGTCGAGCTTCACCATCGACACCCTCTTCGCTGCCGCCAGCCGCACCCTCAACGGCGCCCGCATCCTGGCGGGCAAGCACGACAAGATCACCGGCCTCGAAAACCTCGACAAGGTCATCGACATCGACCAGTCGCCGATCGGCCGCACGCCGCGCAGCAACCCCGCCACCTACACCGGCGCCTTCACCAACATCCGCGACTGGTTCGCCAACCTCCCCGAGGCGCTCGCGCGCGGCTACAAGCCCGGCCGCTTCTCCTTCAACGTCAAGGGCGGCCGCTGCGAAGCATGCCAGGGCGACGGCGTGCTCAAGATCGAGATGCACTTCCTCCCCGACGTCTACGTCACCTGCGACGTCTGCCACGGCGCCCGCTACAACCGCGAAACGCTGGAGGTGAAGCACAAGGGCAAGAGCATCGCCGAAGTGCTCGACATGACGGTCGAGGACGCGGTCGAGTTCTTCAAGGCCGTGCCCCCCATCCGCGACAAGATGGCGATGCTGGCCGAGGTCGGCCTCGGCTACGTCAAGGTCGGCCAGCAGGCGACCACGCTCTCAGGGGGAGAGGCGCAGCGCGTCAAGCTCGCCAAGGAACTGGCGCGACGCGCCACCGGCAACACGCTGTATATCTTGGACGAACCCACCACCGGCCTCCACTTCGAGGACGTCCGCAAGCTCCTCGAAGTCCTCCACGCCCTGGTCGAGCAGGGCAACACTGTTGTTGTCATCGAGCACAACCTCGACGTGATCAAGACGGCGGACTGGGTGGTCGACCTGGGGCCGGAAGGCGGCGTCAAGGGTGGGGAGATCGTGGCGGAGGGGACTCCGGAGGCGGTGGCGAAGGTGCCGGCGAGCTTTACGGGGCGGTATCTTGCGCCGTTGTTGAAGGGGCGGGGGAGCGTGGAGAGGGTCGCGGCGGAGTAGCCCCACCTAAAGGCTCCGAGGTACTCTCTTTAGTTTTTCAAGGATGTCTCTGCCGTACTTGCGCTCCAACATATGGATAAATTGCGGCTCGACGGAGTTCGCAAAAGACAATTGTCCCGCAAGTGCTGCAGCAGCCTCCTTCTCCAATAGACCGCGCTTGGCGTAATGAACGCCGGCGCTTAGTTCCCGTTTCCGGTCTCGTCCCAACGAAACCTTATTGTCGTTGGTGAGCACAAGTCCTGTTACCTGTCTGTGGTACTGTCGTGTGGCGAGAACAGTCTTGGTATCGTTGACAATAAGCCTAGGCCACCGAATCTGGCGAATTGCTTGGCGAACTGAAGCTTGAACTCTGGTAAGATATCCGGTCCTTTTGGCCGAGAAAGTTAGATCATCCGCGTATCTGGTGTAAACCACGTAGTCACGTTGAGCTAGACTCGTCAGCAAGGCGTCAAACTCGTACATCAGAATATTTGAAAGATGGGGCGAACTCGGCGCGCCGATGGCCAACCTCAAATGCCCCGTACCTTTGGACTTATGGAATAGGATTTGGCTTGCCTGATGGCGCTCTAGCCTATCGGGGAAAAGACCGCGATCGTGGCAGTATGACTCCCAATCGGCAACTCTGATTGACGGAAAGAAATCCTTAAAGTCCATTTTTAGGATTGGACCGTTTTCAACGTGTGCTAGCGCATTGTCCCGGATCGAGCGGCCACTCCGATATGCCATAGCAGCGTTGTGCACAGGAAGCCTGCTCAGATACTCTCGTTCGAGCACACGTTGCAAAGCTTTCAGTTCTCTGGCGGGCTGCGCTATCCAACGAACGCCTTCCGTGCGTTTCGGAATTGTATATTCCTTGTATCGCCGAGGTGCATTTGAGATAATCTTTCTTATGTCGCGTTCGGTCAATCCTGTACCGGCGACCAGCGTAGCAATGAGCTCGCTCATGCTGCACCTCCCGCGAACTTGATGATCCCAGCGTGTCGAGGCTGATCGCAGCTTTTCCAGTGATCTCTTAAAGTCTGACGGCGTCGTCCCTTGTTGAAAATTGGCGCGCCTTTCTCAAACTTTAAAACAAGCGCATCTTTCACACCAGGCAGGGCGAAGTAGTAGATCTCAAAGCCGCGCTGCTCGCGCGCGACCCATTTAGCTGCCTCGGCGCAAAGCATGAGGCGATCAACCTCGGCCACGCTGGATGTTACACCAAAATCATTGAAAAGACCAACAATCTCCGCTGCTGTAAGTCCACCAAACTCCTGCACAAAGCCCACCATCATTTTGATGAGGTGGCCTCTTCTGTCGCGGTTGAATGTAACCCGCTCTTTTACAGCTTGAAAACGATCATCAATCGCCGGCGCCAGCCGGTCCCGAAGAACATCCAATTTGAGATTCTTGACAGAAGTCTTCGATAGGCCAACGTCATCATCATTAATGATAAATACAGAGTGTTCGCCATACTCCGCCTTTAAATGCTGAAGCGGACCGAGCTTGATGAAAGAGTCGTCGCGGAGATGGTAATCTCTGACTACCACTAACATCTTGGACGCCAGTTCAGGAAGCATCGAGAATGCCCCTAGTTCGGCAATGCTGCCTTGGCTTTCGCTAAACAGGAGTATTAACTCGCATACCTGTGCAAAATCGATCTCGAACCCTAGCAAGTCGGGATATGCGGGGCGGGACAGATGAAACGTGTTTACCTTCTCCGCCAAAAGGACTGCCCGGCCGGTTAGGGCGGGATTGGCAGGTGCCTTCAAAAAAGCGTCCCGAATAGACAGCAGCTTGCTTGGTGAGTTCCCGGTCTTCCCTCCACAAAGGAAGATCAACTCAGTAGGAGGCTCAACGAAAATGGCTCCCCGATCTACAAACTTTGCAAAATCGGGGAGCAATGTGCTTACCTATGCTCCGAAAGGGCGCGATGGCCGATCGAGCGGAGCGTCCCGAAGGGCGATTGGACGTCGCGCCCTTTCGGAGCCCCAGTAGAGGTCAATAATGTGACGTCTGGCGAAGCGCCGGACGAGTGCCGAAACTGGACACCTAATCGCGTAAGCCCAAGCATAATAGCGTTCCGTAGGTGCCACAGTCAACGAGCGTTTACGATTGGTCCGTCCGATAAGGCAAGAGGCCGCCGCGGCAAAGCCGCGTCGTCAGTCGGCGCTGTAGCGCCGCTGGCCGGGCGCGCCTCAAGGCTCGCTCTAGCTGGCGCTAAAGCGTAGCCCGGCGCGCCATGTGCAATGAAGCCGCTCGCCGCATCTCCCTCGACCTGCTCCGCGACGACTAGTCGCAGCTCAAGGTGCCGCTCGTCTTTCCCGAGGGCCTGCCCAACCTCGCACCCCTCGACACGGGTCCACGTCCCCGATCTCGCCCTCATTCTCCGCGCCGCCCTGGCTGTCCTACACATACCCCGACGTGCATGAAGCCGGGTCGAAAGGAGCGCCACCATGCAGCCCACGCGAACGACCTGCCGAAACCGCCTCGCCCGCGAACGTACGCGCGTGGGTGCGACTTTTGTGACCTTTCGCAGGGGCCGGCCCCGGCGCGGACGGGCAGGCCGCGCTGGCCGTTCGGTTCTCCTCCGCGCCGCTGGCCGCTCACGCCTTGGCGCTACTTTGTCGTTACTTTTGGAACGGCGTAGACCCCGCCGCGGGAGTGAATCCCGCGTTGTCAGTCGGCGCGGGCGCCGCTGGCCGGACGCGCCCTCCGGCGCTGGCGTCAGCTGGCGCTAACGCCTAGCGTCCGCGCGCCATGTGCAACGAAGCCGCTCGCCGCATCTCTCTCGATCTGCTCCGCGACGACTGGTCGCAGCTCAAGGTGCCGCTCGTCTTTCCCGAGGGCCTGCCCAACCTCGCGCCCCTCGATTCGATCCGCATCACCGATCCCACCTTCATCCTCCGCGCCAACAGCGAAGGAGAGGGGGTGGAACAGGGGCCCCCGCAAAGTACCACTTTGCGGGGAGTAGAAGGGGTGACCCGCCGCTGGAGCTGGCCCGCCCCCGGCGGCAAGCCCGTCTACAACTTCCGCTCGGAGGGCCGCGCCTTCACCAACGGGGACACGGCGGGCCGGTGCCTCATCCCCGTCGACGCCTTCTTCGAATTCACCGATCCACCCCCCGATCTCCTTGGCACCGCCCCCAAGCGCGCCCGCAAGGACAAATGGCGCTTCACCCACGCGGACGACGCCTGGTTCTGCATCGCCGGCTGGTGGCGCACCGAACCCGCGCTCGGCGAGGGCCGCGCGGGCCAAGCGTTCACCATGCTCACCTGCGAGCCCGGCCCGGACATCGCCCCCTATCACCGCCGCCAGATCGTGCTCCCGCCCCGCCAGCAATGGGCCGGATGGCTCGACGGCTCGCTCCCCGCCAGCGAGGTCTGCCGCCCCACCCCAGCCGGCACGCTGACGGTCGAGCGGGCGGGGTAGGTGCCCACCCGCCGCTGTCCGGTCAGTAGCCCATCAGCGACAGCACTTCCTCGCGGCTGCGCTCGTCCTCGCGGAACACGCCCATCATCCGGCTGGTGGTCATCGCCACCCCCGGCGTGCGCACCCCGCGTGCCGTCATGCAGGCATGGCTCGCCTCGATCACCACCGCGACGCCCACGGGCTTCAGGCCGTTCCAGATGCAGTCCGCCACCTGCGCCGTTAGCCGCTCCTGCACCTGCAGCCGCCGCGCAAAGCCGTGCAGCACGCGCGCCAGCTTGGAGATGCCCACCACATGGTCGCGCGGCAGATAGGCGATGTGCGCCTTGCCGATGATCGGCGCCATGTGGTGCTCGCAATGCGACTGGAACGGGATGTCCTTGAGCAGCACGATCTCGTCATAGCCCCCCACCTCCTCGAACACGCGCTCCAGGTGTCGGGCAGGGTCCTCGTCATAGCCCGCGCAATATTCCTTCCACGCCTTGGCGACGCGGCGGGGCGTGTCGATCAATCCTTCGCGAGTGGGATCGTCGCCGGCCCAGCGGATCAGCGTGCGGATCGCCTCGGCCACCTCGCCCGGAATGGCGGGCGTGGGCGATGCTTCGACGAGATCGCCGGCGGCCAGATCGTCCTCGGTCCCGCTCACCGGCACGTGCCCTCTCGTGCATGCCTCATTGCCATATCCTTTCGATCGCTGTTGTGAGCAGCCATGGCACCCGGCAGATGCCCCGCACAAGTGGATCGGAGTCAAACGTTGGGCGCCGCTCGGGGCAAGCATTCCCGGCCGCTTTCGCAAAACCACCCTTGCGCATCCGGTGCCGCGCGCCAAAGCTGTTGGCAAAGGAGACGGATCTTTGTCCTCGACGATTGCGGAGCTGGAGCGCCGGCGCGAGGCCGCGCGCCTCGGCGGGGGTGAGAAGCGCATCGCGGCGCAGCATGCCAAGGGCAAGCTGACCGCGCGCGAACGGCTCGACGTGCTGCTCGACGAAGGCAGCTTCGAGGAGCTCGACATGTTCGTCGAGCATAACGCCGTCGATTTCGGCATGGCGGATCAGGTGATCCCGGGCGACGGCGTGGTCACCGGATCGGGCACGATCAACGGCCGGCTGGTGTTCGTTTTCTCCCAGGACTTCACCGTGTTCGGCGGCTCGTTGTCGGAGCGGCACGCGCAGAAGATCTGCAAGGTCATGGACACCGCCATGAAGGTCGGCGCGCCGGTGATCGGCCTCAACGACTCCGGCGGCGCCCGTATCCAGGAGGGCGTCGCGAGCCTCGGCGGCTATGCCGAGGTGTTCCAGCGCAACGTGCTGGCGAGCGGCGTGGTGCCGCAGCTGTCGCTGATCATGGGGCCGTGTGCGGGCGGCGCGGTGTATTCGCCGGCCATGACCGACTTCATCTTCATGGTGAAGGACTCGAGCTACATGTTCGTCACCGGGCCGGACGTGGTCAAGACGGTGACGAACGAGGTGGTGACGCAGGAAGCGCTAGGCGGCGCGGTGACGCACACCACCAAGACGTCTGTCGCCGACAACGCGTTCGAGAACGACATCGAGGCGCTGATGGCGGCGCGCGACTTCATCGACTTCCTCCCCGCCTCGAACCGCGAGGCTCCCCCCGAGCGGCCGACCGCCGACGAATGGGATCGCATCGAGGAAAGCCTCGACACGCTGATCCCGGCATCCGCCAACCAGCCCTACGACATGCACGAGCTGATCCGGAAGGTGGTAGACGAGGGCGACTTCTTCGAAACGCAGCCTGCCCATGCCGCCAACATCATCACCGGCTTCGGGCGGATCGAGGGGCGGACGGTTGGCTTCGTCGCCAACCAGCCGATGGTGCTGGCGGGCGTGCTCGACATCAATTCGTCCAAGAAAGCGGCGCGGTTCGTGCGCTTCTGCGATGCGTTCGACATCCCGATCGTGACGTTCGTGGACGTCCCCGGGTTCCTCCCCGGCACGGCACAGGAGCATAACGGCATCATCAAGCACGGCGCCAAGCTGCTCTTCGCCTATGCCGAGGCGACGGTCCCTAAGATTACCGTGATCACTCGCAAGGCTTATGGCGGCGCCTACGACGTGATGGCCTCCAAGCACCTGCGCGGCGACCTCAACTACGCCTGGCCAACCGCGGAGATCGCGGTGATGGGCGCCAAGGGCGCGGTGGAGATCATCTTCCGAGGCAAGACGCCGGAGGAGATCGCCGAGCGCACCGCGGAATACGAGGCACGCTTCGCCAACCCCTTCGTGGCGGCGAGCAAGGGCTTCATCGACGAGGTGATCCAGCCGCACTCGACGCGCCGCCGGATCGCGCTGGGGCTGCGCAAGCTACGCGGCAAGGCGCTGGAGAACCCGTGGAAGAAGCATGACAATATTCCGCTATGAAGAGCATGCTTCCCGTCTTTCTACTCGCAGCAGCGGCAGTGTGCTTCGTGATCGGGGTGGGAACAGCCTATCGTGCCGGTTCCGCAGCAGGCAGCGGCGGTTACATGTCGGGAGCGACAAGGTGGCGTGGCAAGGCCGCAATGAGCATGGGCTTGCTTGGCGGAGCCGGAGCTCTGGCGATCGGCGCTTTGTTGTCGGTGGTTTGCTAAAGTGACCCTCGGCCGCCTCAACCACGTCGGCGTCGCGACGCCGTCGATTGCGCGCTCGATCGAAACCTATCGCCACCTGCTCGGCGCGCAGTTCATTGGCGAGCCGTTCGACCTGCCAGCGCAAGGCGTGCGGGTGTGCTTCGTCAACGCGCCCAACACGCAGATCGAGCTGATCGAGCCGTATGACGACGCATCGCCTATCGCGAACTTCCTCAAGAAGAACCCGGCGGGCGGGCAGCACCACCTGTGCTTCGAGGTGCCGGACATCCACGCTGCCGTCGCCGATCTCCAGGCGAAGGGCGCGACCGTGCTCGGCCAGCCGCGCATCGGCGCGCACGGTACGCCCATCGTGTTCGTTCACCCGCGCGACATGGGCGGGCTGCTGGTGGAGTTGATGGAGACGCCGAAGGGCGCTCACTGATGCGCCGTTCGCCCTGAGCTTGTCGAAGGGCGGGTCACGGGCGCATGGGCTTCGACAGGCTCAGCCCGAACGGGGTAGGGGAGGTGATCGTGACCGAGTATCAGCACATCCTCAGCGAACGGCGCGGCGACGTGCTCGTGCTGACGCTCAACCGGTCCGACCGGCTCAACGCGGCGCCGCCCGCGATGTTCGTGGAACTGCGGGAGGCGATGGCATCGCTCCAAGGCGCCCGGGCGGTGCTGATCCAGGGGGCGGGGCGCGGCTTCTGCTCGGGCGCGGATGTGGCGGGCGGCGCGCTGGGTGCCGACGATCCGGGGCAAGCGACCTTCGCGGCGCTGACCGAATGCTACAACCCGACGCTGCAGGCGATCGCCGAACTCGCCGTGCCGGTGGTCAGCGCGGTGCGCGGACCTGCGGCGGGGATCGGCTGCTCTCTCGCACTCGCCGCCGACTTCTGTGTCGCCAGCGACACCGCTTACTTCCTCCAGGCGTTCGTCAACATCGGCCTTGTCCCCGACGGCGGCGCATCGTGGATGTTGCCGCGGCTCATCGGCAAGGCGCGCGCCACCGAGATGATGATGCTGGGCGAGCGAGTGCTTGCGGCCAAGGCGATGGATTGGGGCATGATCCATAAGCTCGTCGCCGACGCCTCGCTCGAGAACGAGGCCTTCGCGCTCGCCGCGCGGCTGGCGGCAGGCCCCACCGTGGCGCTCGGACTGATGCGCCGCCAACTTCACCGCGCCTTGGAAAGCGACTACGCCGCGGCCATGCAGGCGGAGGCCGAGAACCAGCGTAGCGCTCGCGGCAGCGCGGATTCGGCGGAAGGCGGCATGGCCTTTCTCCAGAAGCGCAAACCGGAGTTCAAAGGCGCCTGATGGCCGATATCGAGATCAACACCGGCGAGGACACGGGCGCCGCGCCGCCGCCGCGCGACCTGCCTGTCGCCACCGACACTCCGACGCTGGCGCATTGGCAGGCCGCCGCCGCCAAGGAAGTGAAGGGCGCCGACCTCACCTGGCGCACGCCGGAGGGGATCGACGTCAAGCCCCTCTACACGGCCGAGGACGTGCGCGCCGACCCCGGTCTCCCTGGCTTCGCGCCGTTCACCCGCGGCGTGCGCGCGTCCATGTACGCCGGCCGGCCGTGGACCATCCGGCAGTACGCTGGCTTTTCGACCGCCGAGGAGAGCAACGCCTTCTACCGCCGCAACCTCGCCGCCGGGCAGAAAGGCCTCTCCGTCGCCTTCGACCTTGCCACCCATCGCGGCTACGACAGCGACCACCCGCGCGTGGTGGGCGACGTCGGCAAGGCAGGTGTCGCGATCGACAGCGTCGAGGACATGAAGATCCTGTTCGACGGCATCCCGCTCGACAAGATGAGCGTGTCGATGACCATGAACGGCGCGGTGATCCCGATCCTCGCCTTCTTCATCGTCGCCGGTGAGGAGCAGGGCGTCGCACGGCATCTGCTCGACGGGACCATCCAAAACGACATTCTCAAGGAGTTCATGGTCCGCAACACGTACATTTATCCGCCCGAGCCATCGATGCGGATCATCGCGGACATCATCGCCTATACCTCGGCCGAGATGCCGAAGTTCAACTCGATCTCGATCTCCGGCTACCACATGCAGGAGGCTGGTGCGACGCAGGTGCAGGAGCTGGCCTTCACCATCGCCGACGGCCGCGAATATGCCCGCGCGGCAATGGCGGCGGGGCTCGACATCGACAAGTTTGCCGGCCGACTGTCCTTCTTCTTCGCGATCGGCATGAACTTCTTCATGGAGGTCGCCAAGCTGCGTGCGGCGCGCACCCTATGGCACCGAGTGATGACCGACCTCGGGGCGAAGGATGAGCGCTCCAAGATGCTGCGCACGCATTGCCAGACGTCGGGCGTCAGCCTTGCCGAGCAGGACCCGTACAACAACGTCATCCGCACCACGATCGAGGCACTGGCCGCAGCGCTCGGCGGCACGCAGTCACTCCACACCAACGCGCTCGACGAGGCCATCGCGCTGCCAACCGACTTCTCCGCGCGCATCGCCCGCAACACGCAATTGGTACTGCAGGAGGAGGCGGGGATCACCAAGGTCGTCGATCCGCTCGGCGGCTCTTACTATGTGGAAAGCCTGACGCAGGAGTTGGTCGACAAGGCTTGGGCGATCATCGAGCGGGTCGAGGCGGAGGGCGGCATGGCACGCGCCGTCGCCGCCGGCTGGCCCAAGGCGATGATCGAGGAAGCGTCGGCGGCGCGGCAGGCCGAGGTCGATCGCGGCGAGGCGGTGATCGTCGGCGTCAACAAGTACCGGCTGCCAGAGCAGGACCCGCTCGAGATTCTTGATGTGGACAATCACGCGGTGCGCGCAGGGCAGGTGGCGCGGATCGGCGCGACCCGCGCTGCGCGCGACGAGGCGGCGTGCACGGCGGCGCTCGACAGCTTGCGCGAGGGCGCGCGTGGCGGCGCCAACCTGCTCGCCGTTGCGGTGGAGGCAGCACGCGCACGGGCGACGTTGGGCGAGATCAGCAGCGCGATAGAGGACGTGTTCGGTCGCTACGGGACGCAGCCGACGCCGGTCAGCGGCATCTATGGCGGCGCCTACACCGACGACGCGCGCTGGGCGCGCCTCACCGACGGCGTTGCCGCGACCGAGCGGCGGATCGGCCGCAAACCCCGCATGCTGGTCGCCAAGATGGGGCAGGACGGCCACGACCGCGGCGCCAATCTAGTGTCCTCCATGTTCGGGGACCTGGGGTTCGAGATCGTCCCGGGGCCGCTGTTCCAGACACCGGAGGAAGCGGCGGCGCTGGCGATCGCGCGCGACGTCGACGTGGTCGGCGCCTCCTCTCTCGCGGCCGGGCACAAGACGCTGATCCCAGAGCTGATCGACCACCTGCGCGAGGCAGGGCGCGCCGACATCAAGGTTGTGGCGGGCGGCGTCATCCCCGCGCAGGATTATCAGGCGCTACGCGACGCGGGCGTGCAGGCGATCTTCGGCCCGGGCACCAACCTGGTGCATGCGGCGGAAGAGGTCCTGCGCCTGCTCGGCCACAACATGCCGCCCGAAGAGGAAGCTGCCGAATGAACCTCCACACCCTCCTTCATCCGTTCGCGTCGGATCAGGACGTGCGGCAGGACTGGACGCGCGCGGAAATCGCGGCGCTGTTCGACCTGCCGTTCACCGAACTCCTGTTCCGCGCGCAGACGGTGCACCGCGCCTACCAGGCGGCGGACGAGGTGCAGCTCTGCACGCTCTTGTCGATCAAGACCGGCGGCTGCCCGGAGGATTGCGGCTACTGCTCGCAGTCGGCGTTCGTCGAGACAGGGCTCAAGGCCGAGAAGCTGATGGACGTCGAAGCGGTACTCGCGTCGGCGGCCGAGGCCAAGGCGGCCGGGTCGCAGCGTTTCTGCATGGGCGCGGCGTGGCGCAGCCCCAAGGAACGCGACATCCCCAAGGTCGCGCAGATGATCGCCGGCGTGAAGGCGATGGGGCTGGAGACGTGCATGACGCTGGGCATGCTGTCGCCCGCCCAGGCGCAGGCGCTCGCCGATGCGGGGCTCGATTACTACAACCACAATATCGACACTGCGCCCGAAAATTACGCCAACATCGTCTCCACCCGGACCTTCGACGACCGGCTGGAGACGCTGGCCAACGTCCGCGAGGCAGGCGTGTCGGTGTGCTGCGGCGGCATCGTCGGCATGGGCGAGACGCGTGAGCACCGGGTCGGCTTCGTCCACGCGCTGGCGACGTTGCCGCGCCATCCGGAGAGCGTGACCGTGAACGCGCTGGTGCCGATCAAGGGCACGCCGCTCGGCGACATGCTGGCCGACACGCCGATGGCACGGATCGACGACATCGAGTTCGTCCGCGTCGTCGCCGCCGCGCGCATCACCATGCCGCGCTCGATGGTGCGGCTCTCGGCGGGGCGCGAGAGCATGAGTGAGGCGGCGCAGGCGTTGTGCTTCATGGCCGGCGCCAATTCGATCTTCACCGGCGACAAGCTGCTCACCACCGGCAACGCCGGCGACAGCGCCGACGCCGCGTTGTTCACCAAGCTCGGCCTGAAGCCGATGGAGGGCGAGGAGCCGATGCGCGTCAAGGAGACCCCATGCTGCTGACCCTGCTTCTCGCCGCTGCCGCACCTGTGGCTCCCGGGTGCAACAGCCCGCGCTCGCAGGTGGAAATGAACCGCTGTGCCGGGCTGGAGTACACGGCGGCCGACGCCGCGATGACGCGGCAGTGGAAGACGACCTACGCCTATATGAAGGGCCGCGACGCGGCGGACGGCTCGCGCGGCGGCGGCTTCGGCTATGCGGCGGCGCTGCTCGGCAGCCAGCGCGCCTGGATCCAGTTCCGCGACCGCGAGTGCACCATCGAGGGCGGCGAGTTCGCCGGCGGCTCGATACAGCCCATGACGCAGGCCCGCTGCAAGACGCGGCTGACACGCGAGCGGACGGCGCAATTGAAGGCGCTGGTGTGGCGGGGGTGAAGTCGCGGATCGCCTTTCTTCTGAGTAGCGCGCTCTCCTGGGCACTCGTCCTCATTCTGGCGGTCTTCGCGATCGGTGCTCCGTGTGGCCTTGCGCCGGGAGAATGGTGTGACACGGAAGGGCCAAACTGGTTTGGAGCCGTGCTCGGCATGCTCGGCCCATTCGGCGTTCTGGCACTTGCCAGTGTCATTTATGGCGGTGCTCTTTGGCTAAGTTACCGCGGGCGGGTGAAGCGCTGATGTTCAAGAAAATCCTGGTCGCCAATCGTGGCGAGATCGCGTGCCGCGTGATGCGCACCGCCAAGCGGATGGGGATCGCGACCGTGGCGGTTTACTCGGACGCCGACGCGCGCAGCCCCCACGTCCTGATGGCAGACGAAAGCGTCCGCCTCGGCCCCGCGCCTGCCGCGGAGAGTTACCTCAAGGCCGAGCTGATCCTGCTCGCCGCCAAAGAGACGGGCGCCGACTGCATCCACCCCGGCTACGGCTTCCTGTCCGAACGCGAAAGCTTCGCGCGCGCCTGTGCCGAGGCGGGCATCGCCTTTGTCGGCCCGCCGCCCCACGCGATCGCGGCGATGGGCGACAAGATCGAGTCCAAGAAGCTTGCCAAGGCGGCGGGCGTCAACGTCGTCCCCGGCTTCCTCGGCGAGATCGCCGACACCGACGAGGCGGTGCGGATCGCCGGCGACATCGGCTATCCGGTGATGATGAAGGCGTCGGCCGGTGGCGGCGGCAAGGGGATGCGGCTGGCGTATTCCGAACAGGACGTGCGCGAAGGCTTCGAAGCGACCAAGCGCGAGGGGCTGGCGAGCTTCGGCGACGACCGCGTGTTCATCGAGAAGTTCATCGAGAGCCCAAGGCATATCGAAATCCAGGTGCTCGGCGATCAGCACGGCAACGTCTTGTATTTGGGTGAGCGCGAATGCTCGATCCAGCGGCGCCACCAGAAGGTGGTGGAGGAAGCGCCATCGCCCTTCGTCACACCCGCGATGCGCCGCGCGATGGGCGAACAGGCGGTCGCGCTGGCCAAGGCCGTGGGCTACTATTCCGCCGGCACGGTCGAGCTGATCGTCTCGGGCGCCGACACCAGCGGCACCGGCTTCTACTTCCTCGAAATGAACACGCGGCTTCAGGTCGAGCACCCGGTGACCGAGGCGATCACCGGCCTCGACTTGGTCGAGCAGATGATCCGCGTCGCCGCCGGCGAGCGCTTCGCGTTCAGCCAGGATGACATCAAGCTCAACGGCTGGGCGATCGAGAACCGGGTCTATGCCGAGGACCCGTATCGCGGCTTCCTGCCCAGCATCGGACGGCTGGTGCGGTACGCGCCGCCGGAGGCGGACGCGCATCAGGCGCCGGTGCTCGCCACTCCCAAGGGGGAGGCGCCGGCGGCGGCCGAACCCTACATCCGCGTCGATGACGGCGTGCGCGAAGGGGGCGAGGTGTCGATGTTCTACGACCCCATGATCGCCAAGCTGATCACCTGGGCGCGGACCCGCGAAGAGGCTGCCGACCTGCAGGTCGCCGCCCTCGACGCATTCGAGCTGGAGGGTGTCGGCAACAACATCGACTTCCTATCCGCGTTGATGCAGCATCCGCGTTTCCGGGAGGGCCGGCTCACCACCGGCTTCATCGCCGAGGAATATCCGGACGGCTTCCATGGCGCGCCGGCCGACGCGGCGTTGTTGCGTCGCCTCGCCGCGATCGCCGCCTTCGCCGCGACGGCCGAGGCCGACCGCGCCCGCCGCACCGACGGGCAGCTCGGCCAGCGCCTGCGTCCTCCCGCCGATTGGGTGGTGCGGATCGGCGGCGCCGACCACGCGGTGGCGATCTCGACCCATGGCATCGCCGTCGATGGCGAGGAGCTCGCGCTCGCCGCGGAGTATACGCCCGGTGACCGGCTGGTCCACGCGGAGTTCGGCGAAGGTGAAAGGCTTGCGGTCAGGCTCGCGCGTACCCGCACGGGCTTTCGCCTCACCGCGCGGGGCGCGAGCCACATCGCGCGCGTGCTGCCGGCCCGTGTCGCCCCCTATGCCCGGCACCTGATCGAGAAGATCCCGCCGGACCTTTCGCGGTTCCTGATCGCACCGATGCCCGGCCTGCTCGTCCGCCTCGACGTTGCGGCCGGCGACAAGGTCGAAGCGGGGCAGCCGCTCGCCGTGGTCGAAGCCATGAAGATGGAGAACATCCTGCGCGCGGAGAAGAGCGGGCAGGTTAAGGCGGTGCAGGCTCAGACAGGCGACAGCCTGGCGGTGGATCAGGTGATCCTGGAGATGGAGTGATCCGGGATCCTGCGCTCCGCGAAGCCTAACGCTGCCGCACGATCTCGCAGCCGACCGTGGCGTCCGGGTAGATGTCGAGCTTGACCGAGCGCACCGTCACCGCCCGAACGCGGGGATCGGCGAAGCACAGGGCGGCGACCGCCTCGCACAGCGTTTCCTGGAGCGCAAAGCCGGGACCCGCCGCCAACGCCTGAACGCCCTCGCGGACGAAGTCATAGTCCAGCACGTCCTCGATCCGGTCTGCCGGCGGGGCAGGGTAGGCGACCGTCATTGTGACGGACAGCCGCACGCGCTGCGGCGCCGCCTCGTGCGGGTGGATGCCGAGCTTGAGTGCGAGGTCCAGCCCCTCCAGCAGGATCGTGTACACTGCGTCAGCCATCCTCGCGCTCCCGTTTCAACGACATGGAGGTGCTGCTCAGGTTTGAAACCGGGCGTTTCGCACCTCACGCCCGTTGCTCGATCGGCCAGAGAGCGCCCCTCGCACAAGGGACAATGCGATCGGTCCGCGGCGAAAGACGCCGACCGGTGGGCGCGGGCTTAGGCCAGCGCCGCTCGCAGATCGCCGATCCACCGCGCCGTGAACTCCCGCGACACGCGTGCGAGCGGTGCGACGCCGTCGAAGGCATGGTAAGCCGCCGGCACCACTGCCAGATCGACCTTGACGCCGGCCGCAGCGAGCGCGGTCGCATACGCGATGTCCTCCGCCACGAAGAGGTCGAGCGTACCGGCGCCGATGAACGCCGGCGGCAAGCCCGCTAGGTCGCTGCGCCGGCCTGGCACCACCCCGGCGGGGACATTGGCGGTGCCCGCGGGTTGGCCGAGCAGCGCGGACCAGCCGAAGCGATTGGACCGCGCCGTCCAGACGTGGTGACCGGTGCCGGCAGGGGCGGGGCGCGTGCTACCGGTGCGGTCGTCGAGCATCGGGTAGATCAGGATTTGGTAGGCCACGGGCACCTCCCTGCGGTCACGCGCGGCGAGCGCCAGCATCGCGGCGTGCCCGCCGCCAGCGCTGGCACCGCCGACTGCGATGCGCGAGCGATCGACACAAAGGGCGGCGGCATTGTCATGCACCCAGCGCAGCGCCGCATAATTGTCGTTGAGCGCGGCGGGGTAGTGGGCTTCGGGCGCCAGGCGGTAGTCGACCGAGACGATCAGCCAGCCATGTTCGGCTGCCGCGGCCACGAGGGGCGCCGGGATGCCCGCGCCGCCGGCCACGAAGCCGCCGCCATGCATCCACACCACGGCGGGGCGCTCCCTCCGCTCGCGCGTGAGGTCGAGCACCAGCACCGTCACCGGCGGCTCGCCCGCCAGGCCGGGAATGCTGCGCCTGTCCGGCTTGGCCGGCATTGATGATGGTGGGAGCGGGTGAGCGTGCCGGGCAGGCGGGCGATGGCGGAATGCCAGGAGGTTGTCGGCGTCCACCTCCATCTCGGCCAGGAGGCGCAGGTCGTCGATCAGCTCGGGATCGATGTCAGCGTAGTTGGCGTCCGTGCCCGCCGGCACCGCCGCGGCTCGCGACGACCAGGCGAGCGCTCTGGCAGCCGCGCCGCCGGCCAGCAGTTCGCGTCTTGAGGGGCCGGCCTGCGTTGCAGCGCACCACTGACCGCTCTCGGAGCGCACGCTCACTCGGCGCTGTCCGATGCGGTGGGTTCTCCAAGGTAGAAGCTGGTGTGCGGGGGCTGGTTGTAGGCGGTGTTCTGCCACGCCACGCCCAGGCGATAGACCGGATCCTGCATCAGCGTCAGGTAACGGTGGGTGGTGGGAAAGGGCGTCTCGTAGATGCGTAGCTCGCGATTGTCCGCAGAGCGCAGCACCATCTCCTCGCGCCAGTCGCCGAAGATGTCCGCCTGCAGCGCCGGGTTGGCCTTGGTGCCGTTGTTCGATGCTGCGTCCGTCGCCTGAAGCAGCGGCACGGCGCGGCCCGCCTGCCAGTCCCATTTGCTGATGGTAGTCCCGTCGAGCAACTCGCGCAGGCGATCGCCGTCCCACCAGATCGCGAAATTGGTCTGGCGCGGAGCCGGGCCGATCGCGTTGCCATGAACGTCGAACAGGTCGCGGGAGTTGGAGCCCCACATCTCGGCGCCGACGTGCCGCGGGTCGATGTCGGTGGCGAGTCCGCGGCCGGTGTCGTGTTCGGCCGGCTTGGTCCACAGGATGGCGCCGGTGCGCGCGTCGAGCAGCGCCGAGCCGATGCCGCCATTGTGCCCGACCTGCTCGTGGACGCCCCATTTCTCAAGGCCGGGGCGGCTTGGGTCGAGGTCGGAGACGTGCATCGCATCGCCATGGTAGAGCGGGTCGGTCCACAGCCCCTTGCCGGTGTCGTCCACCGCCATCGATCCGTAGATCACCTCGTCGCGGCCGTCGCCGTCGACGTCGGCGACGCTGAGCTGGTGATTGCCTCGATCGGCATAGCCGTCGCCCCAGGTGTCGCTGAGCTGCTGAAAGGTGGGGTTGCCGCCCGGGTAGCGCGGCGGATCGTAAGGTGCGGTCGCCAGCGCGCGGCCGGTGCGGCCGTCGAAGACGGTGAGGTATTCCGACCCCGTCAGGATGCGGCCGGCGAGCAGCGCGACCTTGCTGCCGTTGGGGAGAAGCTTGGCGCCGGTACGGTCCGCCTGCGGCACTTCACCGCCGGTGCTCCGCCAATCGGCATGCGCGTCGCCGATCGCCTGGCCGGTGCCGTCCACCGTGCCGTCGGCGGTCTTCATCGCGATCTCGGCACGGCCATCGCCGTCGAAGTCGTAGACCAGGAACTGCGTGTAGTGCGCGCCCGCGCGGATGTTGACGCCGAGGTTGATGCGCCACAGCCGCTTGCCATCCAGCGTATAGGCGTCGAGCAGAACGGGCCCGGTGTAGCCGGCCTGGCTGTTGTCGTGGCTGTTGGTCGGACCCCACTTCAGGGCGATGTCGTAGCGCCCGTCGCCATCGAGATCGCCGACGCTCGCGTCGTTAGCCGTGTAGGTGTAGGCGATGCCGTCCGGCGTAGTGCCGCCCGCCGGCACATCCAGCGGGATGCGCCAATAGGGGCCGGCGAGGGTCATGGCTCCTGCCTTGCGGCCGAGGAGGCGGACAGCGTAGCGATGGGTGGCGTCCCCCTGCGGATCGACGAGGCTGGTGGGCCCTTTGCCAGACACGGTCGCGAGGCGCTTGCCGTCGCGCAGAACGTCGAAACTGGCACCGGCGGGGTCGCTCGTGAGCAGCCGCCAGCTTACGATCACGCCGCCGTCCCGAGCAGGAGCGGCCACGGCGCCGCGGTCGAGAGCCTCTATCTGCCGCGCCTTCGGTGCCGGGATCGCTGGCTCAGCGCGGAGCGACGCCGTTGTCCCGATCGCGGCGGCCGCAAGCAGCAGCGTGGGTCGCATGGCCATGGCGTCTCTCCCGCAGGTCGGCCCGCCCGTCTCGCAGTCGTGGCCTGTTCCCAATTATCATGATTGCCTTCCACATTCTGGTCAATTAGGAACGGAGCATCGCGGATCGGAACACCGGCCGCACGCGTCGAACGCGGATGGGAGAGGCTGATGGGAACCAAGTCAACATAATGTCGCGGCGGCGCTCAGCGCCCGAGTGCCGGCGCCGATGCGCGGCACCTTGCCGTCTTTGCGATTCCGCCCGGGGTCGTCGCACCACAACACATTGATCTGCAGTTTGGGGAAACATGTCCGTGACACTCTCTGGAAAGCGCCACCGCCTCGCCACCACCTCGTGCGGCGCGCTTGCCCTGGCGATGATCATGACCGGCACCGCGCATGCGCAGCGCGCCACCAACTCCGACACCGCGCAGCCGGTGCAGAGCGCGCCCGCCGCGGGGCCGCAGGGGGGTAGCCTCCCGGCGGAGACGCAGGCGCAGCCGCAGACAGGCCCGGTAGACGCTGACAAAGTTGTCGGCCCGGACGCGTCCTCCGCGGATGCCCAGGCGCTGCCGCCCGGCAGTCCCGCCCCCGCGCCGGGCGACGTCGTCGTTGTCGGCACCCGCGCGTCGCTGCAATCCGCGATCGCGCGCAAGCGCAACGCGGGGACGGTGGTCGATTCCATCGTCGCCGACGACATCGCCAGCTTTCCAGACAAGAACGTCGGCGACTCGCTCGCCCGGGTCACCGGCGTGCAGTTGTCGCGTGATTTCGGCGAAGGTACGCAGGTCTCGATCCGCGGCGTCGAGCCCGACCTCAACCGCGTCGAGATCAACGGCGTCAGCCAGGTATCGACCCAGGGCACCCGTGCGGGCGACTTCCGTGAGCTTGCTACCGAACTCGTCAAATCAATCGACGTCTACAAGGGCTATTCGGTCGACCTGACCGAAGGCGGGATCGGCGGCACGGTAAGTATCGAGACGCGCAGGCCGCTTGATCTCAAGAAGTCGCTGGCCAGCGTCGTCTTCTCCGAGCAGCATCTCGACACGACGCAGGATTGGAAGCCGCGCATCACCGCGGTGGCGGGCACCCCGCACCTGTTCATCGATGGCCTCGGTGCGCTGGTCAACGTCACCTACGACAATGTGACGACGCGCCAGGATTACGTCAGCAACACCAACTGGTCGCGCCTCGCCGACTTCGACCATTCGGACCAGAAGACGGTCGCCGATCCACTCTACGCCAACTACAACACCTATGCGAGCTGCGCGAACGTCGGTGGCGCATCGACCGCGAACGCCACCGCGCGTCGTCTCGCGTGCGAGACGCAGTTCTTCGACTGGGCACCGACGGTGCCGCGCTATCGCAGCTGGGTACGCAAGGACAAGCGCATCTCGGGCGACGCGCAGTTGCAGTACGAGGTCGCTCCCAACTTCCGCGCCTATGTGGAAGCCACGATCAACCATCGCGACCAGAACTATCAGGACGCGAATTACACGCTCGATATGGGGCGCTACCAGCGCTACCAGCTCGATCCGACGCTGCCTGCCGGCCTGAATGGCGGTACGTCGCGCCCACAGGTGCTCGCTAGCTCCGCGACCGTGGATGCCAACCACGTCGTCACCAGCTACACCACCGCGCTGACGTCCAGCAACATTGGCAGCACCGCCAGCCCCACCTATACAGGTGCGGCTAACATCCTTCAGGTGCAGCGGCGCAACTATGATGACGAGCAATCTTCCTATTACTACCAGACCGGGTTCGACTGGAACGTCGGCGACCTGCACCTCAAGGCTCTGGCCTCGCACGCTACCGCTCGGGACGTCGGCAACAACACGCTGATCCAGATCAGCACGGGCATTGCCGGCGTGACCGTTGATCGCCGCAACGATCTCGGCATCCCCGTATTCATATTCCCGAGTTCGGTCGATCCCGCCGACTACACGACCTACACCGTGGCGAACCGGGCAGGGACGACGCTGGCGAACGGCACGATCACCCAGGCGGGGCCGACGCTCCAGTATCGCCCCAACGACTACAACAACCACGAGAACCAGCTCAAGCTGGATGCAGACTATGACACCCATTGGTCGATCATTCCGTCGATCGAATATGGTGGCCAGTTCCGTTCACAACAATATTTGAACTATACCGGCGGCGGCACCAATCTGCTCAACGCGGCAACCGGGCTGTATCAGACCAGCTCGTATGTCAGCGACAACACGACCATCGTGCCGACGGTGACGGCCCGCTCGACCCTGACCACCAACAGCGGCAGTAGCGGTCAGGTCTATACCTACCAGTTGACGCAGGCGGAATACGTCTCGATCCTAAACGCGTCGCACGCCGTGGTGCCGACCGGCGCACCATTGTTCGGCGGACTGCGAAATGCACCGGCCAACATCCCGAATAACTTCGCGGTGCCGGTGTTCGACAGCAGCGTGCTCAGCCAATATTATGATCTGTCCGGGTTCGATCAGGATCGTGAGCGCTATTCGGACGGCCTGCCGCAAATCCCGAACGTGAAGATCGATGAGACCATCGCCTCGGCCTATTTCAAGGTCAATCTCGATACGCGTGTTCTCGGCATGCACCTTTCGGGCAATGGCGGCGTCCGCTACACGCACACCCGGGACGAGGGCACTGGCACCAACATCCTGCGCGTCACGACGCAGGCCGCGAGCGGCGCTGCTACCACGGCGGTCGCCGTGTCCGAGCAACTCTCGCTGACCCATGACTACACGGACTGGCTGCCGGCGTTCAACCTTGCGCTGGACATCACGCCCAATCTCACCCTGCGCGGCAACTGGGCCAAGAACCTCGCCCGGCCCAAGCCGACCGATCTCGTGCCCAACATCACCTGCACCAACGACGAGACCGCGGCCTCGGACCTGCAGGACGCGTGCACGGCGGGGAATCCCGACCTGGTGCCTTATCGCGCCGACCAGTGGGAAGCGAACCTCGCCTGGTATCCCAATCGGGATACGCTGATCAGCATCGGTTACTATAAGAAGGCCGAGAAGAGCTTCGTGATCTCTGCCGTAACCCGTGCGGACGTGGATCTGTTCCACGACGGCATACTTTACACGGTGAAGCAGCCAATCAACGGCTTCGGCGCCCTGCTCGATGGCTTTGAAGCCAGCGCGCAGACGGTGTTCACCTTCCTGCCCAAGCCGCTCGACGGCTTCGGCGCGAGCGCCAACTTCACCTTCGCGCGGGCGCTCAGGACCAATCTCACCAATGTCGCGACGAACCAGCCGCTCAACGACTATCCCGGCCTGTCGAAGTACACCTGGAACGCCAGCGTGTTCTACGACAAGGGGCCGATTAACGTCCGCGTGAACTACAACTACCGCTCGGACTGGTTGGTCACCGTCACTGACGCCAACAACGGCAACAACCCGATTTACCGTAAGGCGGAGGGCTATTTCGACGGAAAGATTACCTTCCGCATGCCGGAGTTCCACTCCAGCGTCTTCCTTGAGATGCAGAACATCAACAAGGAATATTCACAGACGTTCATCAAGGGGATCGGTCCGGTTGATCTCTACTATCCTGGTCAGCGCTTCTTCACCGGTATCCAGCTGAAGTTCTGATCCTCCAGACCCGCGCGCGTTCAGGCGAGCGCGGGTCGTTCGGCAGCGCGGACGTGCTTTCTCGGCCAGGAGAGATTTTCAATGAACCCGACGCTAGCCGTGGTGGCGGGGCTCGCTGTCGCTGCCCTCTCTGCCGCCGGGCGGGCGGCTCAGTCTGGTCCAGGCGGATATTCTCGGCGGGTTGCAGGCACGCAGCCGCCAAGCGGCGCTGACGCGGCCGTCCCGTCGATGATCGTGTCAGCTCAATGTGTCGAACCGGCTGGAGAGGGTAAATGAGTAAGCGGGGATGGAGCCGTCGTGACTTCCTGGCGTCGTCGGCGGTGGCCGGCAGCCTGGCCGCGGCGGCGGACGCCGGTGCCGCATCGCCCGCGGAGCGAGCGCCCGCCCCGCCAAGCAGCAGCGGCGACGATGTTCTGTGGCTCGACGGAACTCCGCCAACCGCGCACGAGGGCCAGAGCTGGGGCCACCCCTGGCCGCGTGGCACCCGCTACAGCACGCGCGGCTATGTGCTCTCCGGTGCTCGCGGGCGCAGCGAACCGCTCCAGACGTGGCCGCTCGCCTGGTGGCCGGACGGGTCGATCAAGTGGACCGGCCATGCGCTGGCAGCCGGAGGAGCGCGCGTTGCGGGGCTTGGCGTGCGTCCGGGCACTGCGGCGATCACCGAGCGCGTGCAGGTGCGCCAGACGGGCGATGCGATCGAGGTCACGGTGGGTGCTGTCCGCTGGCAGGTGGCGCGAGGCGGCGAGGCGGTGATCCGCTCGGCGAGCGTCGGCGGGCATGAGGTGATGCGAGCCGTGCGCCTGATCGCCAGTGCGCAGAACGCGCCCGACGACGAGGGCGACCCGCCGCCCGTCCTGTCGCGCTACGCCAGCATCGTCGAGACGGCGTCGGTGGAGCAGGATGGCCCGGTGCGCGCCGTCGTCAAGGTGACGGGCCGGCATCGCGATTCGGGCAGCGCGTGGCTGCCTTTCTCGATGCGGCTCTACTTCCACGCGGGCTCGGCATCGGTGCGGATCGTCCACACCCTGCTGTTCGAGGGCGACCTGTCGCAGCGGTTCATCCGGGGCCTCGGGCTGGAGGGCGAGGCACCGCTCGGCGACCAGCTGCGCGACCGCCACGTCCGCTTTGCGGGCGAGCGCGGCGGCCTGTGGGGAGAGGCGGTGCGCCCGCTGACTGGGCTCCGCCGCGATCCCGGCAAGTCGTTCCGCGAGGCGCAGGTGGCGGGCGTCGCCACGCCACCGACGGACCAGCTGTCCAAGGTGGTCCGCGACGAGCTGCAATATATCCCCGCCTGGGGTGATTTCCGCCTGCGCCAGCCGAATTCGGATGGCTTCGCGATTACCAAGCGGACCGGACCGGGGCATGGCTGGATCGATGTCGATACCGCCGGCCGCGCGCCGGGTCTTGGTTATATCGGTGGGCCGAGCGGCGGCGTTGCGTTCGGCATGCACGATTTCTGGCAGCGCTGCCCGGTCGGGCTCGACATCGCCGGGGCGACCGGCGACGCCGCGCGGTTCACGATCTGGTACCATGCGCCCGACGCGCCGGCCATGGACCTGCGCTTCTACCACGACGTCATGGGCATGAGCGACTATGCCCACCAGAACCTCGGCCTCGACATCACCTACGAGGATTACGAGCCGGGCTGGGGCGACCCGAGCGGCATCGCGCGCACCACCGAATTCCGCCTCTGGGCGCTGCCCGCGACGCCGCCTCGCGAGCGGCTGGTGGAGATGGCCGCGACGGTTGCCATCCCACCACGGCTGACCGCCAACCCCGACCGCGTCCACGAAGCGCGGCTGTTCGGCCTGTGGAGCCGTCCTGAACAAGGCGGCGCGCTCCGCCAGAAGATCGAGGCGCGCGCCGCGCGCGAGCTCGACTTCTACGTGGCGGAGGTCGATCAGCGCCGGTGGTACGGCTTCTGGAACTACGGCGACGTGATGCACGCCTATGACAGCGATCGTCACGTCTGGCGCTACGACATCGGCGGCTTCGCCTGGGACAATAGCGAGCTGTCGAGCGACCTGTGGCTGTGGTCCTCGTTCCTGCGCACCGGCCGCGCGGACGTGTTCCGCATGGCGGAGGCGATGACGCGCCACACCGGCGAGGTCGACGTCTATCATAGCGGCCGGTGGAAGGGGCTGGGCACCCGCCATGGCGTCCAGCATTGGGGCGACAGCTCCAAGCAGCAGCGCGTCTCCAACGCGGCGTTCCGGCGGTTCTATTACTACCTCACCACCGACGAACGCGCCGGCGACCTGATGCGCGAGCTGGTCGACAGCGACCGGGCGCTGCTGACGGTGGATATCGGCCGCAAGGTGAGCGAGCGGGCCGGCGACAACCAGGTGCCGGGCGGCACCTCCGCCGTCACCGCGGGCAAGCTGCCGCCGGGACAGGTGTTCATGCAGTTTGGCACCAGCTGGGCGGCGTTGGTCGCGGCGTGGCTGACGGAATGGGAGCGGACGCGCGACACGCGGTGGCGCGATCACATTGTCGCCGGGATGCGCTCGATCGCGGCGTTCCCGCAAGGTTGGCTGGTGGGAGGCGCGCCGTTCGACCTCCAGACCAAGCGCTTCTTGGGGGCGGGCAACAGCGTCTCGGTTTCTCACCTCAATGGCGTGTTCGGGATCTTCGAGATCACGGCCGAGCTGTTCGAGCTGATCGACGAGCCCGGTTATCGCAAGGCGTGGCTCGATTATTGCGAGCTCTACAACGCCCCTGAGCCTGAGTTCCGCGCGCGCACCGGCCAACCTGGCAAAGGCCGCGGCCTGCGTCAGGCGCACTCGCGCTACACCGCTTATGCCGCCGTCCAGCGCCACGATCCGGCGCTCGCCAAGCGTGCCTGGGCGGAGTTCCTCGGCTCCGGCGACCGCGAGACGCGCGATCAATGGCGCGAGGCCCACAGGGTGGACGGAGAGGCGGTGCTGAAGCCGATCAACGAGATCGCCGACATCTCCACTAACGATGCCGCCCAATGGGGCCTGGCGGCGATCGCAAACCTCGCGTTGATCGGCGACATGCTGGAGAGTGCAGGGTGAGGACGGCATTGCTTCTCGCAGGCGCGGCGCTGTCGTTGGGCGCGGCGCCGGTGCGCCCGCTCGCCGACGATTTCCGCCACGGCCTTGGGCATTGGCAGTTGGAGGCGGAGGCGCCCGCGGTGGTCGTCGCGCAAGGCGGCGTGCTCGACCTCGACACGCCGAAGGGCCTCAGCGTCTGGTGGCGGGAGCGGCTGACCGGGCCGGTCGCGATCGACTATGACGTGAAGGCTGTGGCGGCCGGTGGCCCGCAAGATGCGGTGAGCGACGTCAACGCCTTCTGGATGGCGACCGACCCCGGCGCGCCCGGCGGCTCGCCGCTGGCCCGGCCGCGCAGCGGGGCCTTCGCGGCCTATGACAACCTGCTGACCTATTATGTCGGCATCGGCGGCAACCGGAACACCACCACGCGCTTCCGCCGCTACATCGGCCAGCCCGGCAATCGCCCGCTGCTGCCCGAGCATGACCGGTCGGACCCGGCGGCGATGCTCCAGCCCAATTGCTGGGTGCACGTCCGGCTGATCGCGAATGGCCGGCACATCGCGGTGGAGCGGGACGGCAAACCGCTGTTCACCTATCACGACCCGCAGCCCTACACCGGCGGCTGGTTCGCGTTCCGGACGACCAAGAGCCACCTTCTCGTCCGCAACTTCCGGATCACGCGGCTCACGGGCTAACACCCGTTCGCCCTGGGCTTGTCGAAGAGCCGTTCTGCGCTTCTACCGGAGCCAAGAAGAACAGCAGTGCTTCGACAAGATCAGCACGAATGGAGTGAGTCAGCCTCATCTTCCTTGCTGCACCTCCGCCAGTGTCCGAGGCGCAGGCACCATCCGCACCGACACCCCGCCGCGCACGTTGCGCATCGCGACCAGCCTCACCCGCTCCAGCGCATCGCCCGGCGCGCCGTCGGAGGTCACCGCCAGCGCGACGACGTTGGCGCCGTGGTGGTTGAGGATACCCTCCGGCACCGGAAACACGCGCTGCGGGCCGACATGGGCGATGAACTGCCCCATGTTCCAGCCGTTGACGAAGATCAGCGCGCGATAGCGAGCGACCGAACGCGGCTTGCTCGTATCCCCGAACGCGACGCCGATCGTGCTGTCCTGCCCCTTCGGCATATCGAGGGTAAAGCGCGTGCGGTACCAGCTCGTGCCCGGCTCGGTACGCGCCGCCGGGAGCGTCGCCGCCGTCCACTGACGGTCGTCGAAGCCGGGCAGGTGCCAGCCCATCCGCTCACCGAATTGCCCGCCGTTGTTGGGAACGCCGCGGGCGGTGTCCGCGAAGGCCTCGCCGCCCTGCCGGCCCTGGATGCGCCAGGCGATCGGCACCGCGAAGCTGTGCCCGCCCGGCGCCTCGATCGACGCGGAGACGAGCCCGCGCGCTTCCTTGTGGAAATCGTCGGCGTCCAGATCCCAATTGTGCCCGTCGTTGCGCACCGTGACGCTGAGCACGTGGTCGCCGCTCATCGCCGTTGCGGGCAGGTCGAACTCGGCGGTGGCGGTGGTGATCGGTCGCGGCAGCCCGCCGTCGATCTCGTGCTGGCCGAGGAAGCGGCCATCGAGCCATGCCTGCATCATGCCCGCTCCCCCTGCGCCGTAGTGAAAGCGCACGGTGCGCGCGTCCGGCGTGCCGGTGAAGCGACCGCGATACCAGACGTCGCCTTCGTGGAAGCCATAGGCGTCCATGCTCATGGTCGGCTGGCCGGTGGGGGGCTGGACGGTGCTGGTGTTGCCGCGGCGGTCGATCGCCTGCCAGACGGAGTCGTCGAAGTCGGGCGCGGCCTCGGGCGAGCCTGCGGCCGTCCGCCACGCGATGAGGGCGGGGAGGGACATCGGGGCAGGGCCCGCAAGCGGCGTCACCGCGGCACGGCCGCCGCCGGTACTGGGGCGGGTCGTTACGACCTGCCCGTTCCATGCAACCGACTTCAACCGCGCCGGCGCCCAGATCTCGAGCGGCGTTGCGGCGCTGGTGTCGCCGGTCAGCGCCAGCCGGCTGCCGCTCGCCTCGGCATGGCGGACGAGGTTGGGGCCACGCACCAGCACCGCTTGGCCGTTGCCGACCGGGGTGCGCCAGAAGCGCGCGGCCTCCGCTTCCTCGCCGATGAGGAGCGTCAGCGGCGCCCGGCCGCCACCCTCCACGCGCACCCGCGCCAGGCCGCGATGCGCGTAGTCCAGGACGAGATCGCCCTTGCCCGCATCGAAACGGGAGGCGACCTGCCCCTCCAGCACGGTGACGCGCGGCGCGCCGGTATAGCGGAGCACCGTCTCGCCCGGCTCGCCGGCCCGACCGTAGAACAGCGCCACGTCGCGGCCGTCGATGCGGGCGAGTGCCTGTAGCTCTGAGGTGGAATATACCAGCCGCTGGCCGCTAAGGGTCACGCCGGCGACCAGCCACTTGGCATCGAAGCCGTTGAGCTGCATCGCCTCGCCTTGCGGGAAGGTGTAGCGCCCATCGGGAAGGTCGGCGGTGATCGTGAAGCGGTCGTTGCCTTGTCCGTTCGACGGCTTGTGCGTGACGAGCAGGAAGCGCCCGTCGGTTTCGGGACTGCGGTTGTGGTACACGCCGACGCTCGGCACCGAGGCTGTGGCGGCAGCGGTAGGCACCATGCCGGCAAGGTCCGGCACGCTGGCGATCAGCCCGGCGAGCTGCTTCAGCTCCTCCGCCTTGGGCCGCAGATCGCGCGGCTCCGAAATAGCGGCGCCGTAGTCGTAGCTGGTGAACACCACTGGCGCCGGCAGCCAGCCCCAGCTGGTGCCGCCATAGCCCATGTAGAAGCTCTGGATGTCGATCCCGTTGGCGAGGTTGGTGCCGTAGAACACCCGCTGGAAGCGCCTGCCGCGCTGGATCGCGTTGCACTCATAGCCGCCATTCGAGCCCCAATAATCGAACCAGCCGCCGCCGAACTCGGCCAGGAACCCCGGCGTGTCGGGCGAAGCGGACGCGCCGCCCTTGGAGCCGCCCGGTCCATAGAAGCCCCAGTCGGGCGCCGCCGACCCGCGCGTCGGCTCGCCTGCGACGGTGCAGGTGCCGCCGGGATAGCCATCGAACGCGTAGAGGTCGTTGGGTCCTTCGACCGTGTTCGCCACCTTGCTCCCGGCCGGCACCCAATAGCCGTTCCGCCCCTGGTCGTTGTGGAAGACCGGGACGGTGATGCCGTCGGCCCGCGCCTTCGCGTAGAGGTGGTCCATGTAGCGGCGCTGCGATGGCGTCGTCAGCGCCAGCTCGTTTTCGATCTGGTGGAGGATGACGGTGCCGCCCTTCTCTCCGCGCGGGCCGCCGTTGATCTGGTGGCGCGCGATGATCGCGTCGATCTGCGTCATCCACTCGTCGGTCGCTTTGAGATACTCCGGATCGTCGGTTCGGGCGCGGGCGCGCTGGTTGACCAGCCAGCCGGGAAAGCCGCCGCGGGTCAGCTCCGCGTTCACATACGGCCCGGCGCGGGTGATGACGTAGAGGCCTTCCTCCGCCGCCATGTCGAGCATCCGGTCCATGTCGCGCACGCCGGTGAAGTCGTACCTGCCGGGCGCGGGGCTATGATAGCCCCAGTCGAAGTAGACGGCGACGGTGTTGAACCCGCTCGCCTTCATCTTCTGGAGGATGTCGCGCCACAGGTCTGGGCTGGGCAGGCGAAAGGGGTGGAACTCGCTCGACCAGATCACCAGGCGTTTGCCGTCGATCATCAGCGAGCGGCTGT
>Ga0210040_10000809_pt1 | contig 50308 bp, 40 predicted proteins | sample CryGeyCG12114_NA_FD_185462 | JGI IMG/M metagenome (GOLD analysis project Ga0210040, IMG submission 185462) | Groundwater microbial communities from aquifer - Crystal Geyser CG19_WC_8/21/14_NA (SPAdes) (version 2) | ecosystem: Environmental > Aquatic > Deep subsurface > Groundwater | place: USA...
CTCTTCGACAAGGTAGGCAATGTCGTCCCTCGATACAGGTATTTTGAGCCCGATAGCATCGTTGCCACTGATGGTTCTTGCAAGCCTTTCCTCGAGGCCTTGAAGGGCAGATAGCATTGCTTCGTACATCTTGTCTCGGCCTCGGTCACCAACCCTGTATTCGACAGGGTAGTCTGCTATGCTACAAATGACGTGGTTCGCGACAGTGTAGCCAAACATAGCAGGCATTGTGCCAAGGACAGGCAGAATCCTAACACGAAATTCGGGCAGCACACCAAGGTCTCCGACATTGCCTTTCTCGACCTCTTGCTCGGCTACTGGCATCAGCTCAGCTTTCCCTGGGCCGGGTTTCTCTGTTGAAAACACAACTGGGATGCCTGAAGAGATTCCGAGCTGCTTCAGTCGTCTTCGTGTAGCCTTGGACAGAGGGTCTTCGATGCTTGTCGAGATATCGCCAACACAGATCCTGGTCGGATCACTCTTGGTTCCGGCGCCCATAGCACTAATGACCTTGAGATTGTGAAGTGTGCAGTAATGAAGGAGGTGAACCTTTGTTTCGATGTTGTCAATGGCATCCACGACAAAATCTGGCTCTTGACCACGTTCTTCACCATCACGCAGCTCGTAGTCCCAACCACCGAGCAGGTTCTCAGCAGAGGTCGAAGTGAACAGCTCGTTCTTTGGGTCGACTCTGGCCCAAGGACAAATCTGCTCCATGCGGCGTCTGACACAATGAACCTTTGGGGTGCCAACATCGGCAAGGGTAGCCAGGGCATGCCTGTTCAGACTGCTCAAGGTGACCTGGTCGAAATCGACAATCCTGACCTTTGAGACACCACTCCGGAGCAAGGCTGCTACACAATGACTCCCAACCCCACCCAAGCCAACAACGACGACGAAGGCATTGCGTAGCTTAGCCAAACCTTCGTCTCTCAGGAAGACTCGGTTTCGTGCCAGCTGTTCTAGTATCAGCTCTTCATCGTAATCTCCCTTCCGTGCTCTTGCTGCTATCTTCGCTGCGCGTACATCTTCTGCGTTGGTGTAGCTGGGCTTGCCTGCTCCACCATACTCGGTCAATGGTACAGCCTTGTGCTCATGGGAGATGGAGGGGATGGACCGCTTCAACGCTTCTGTGGCCTGGTGTCGACGAACAGCCAGGAAGAAATAGTATGCAGTGGCAGCAGTGGCAGCTCCGCAAGCAAATGCGTAGGTGATTTTAGCTCCCTCGGCGTGCCGTTGTAGCCATTGTGACGCCAGCATCTTCTGCCACCGGTAGTGGTAAGATCCTCGTTGCCTCTGTCGTTGCAGCAGTGCGCGAGACTTATCGCTGAACTAGAAATAGCATCGTACTTTCCCCAGATAATGTTATATCATCCGGCTCAACTACGGCAAAGCCAGCCGAGTTGCAGAAAAGCGGCAGTGACGATCGACAACTAAATTAAGTGCATGTGCTTCAATGATTTCTTGCGCACGCGAGGCTTCGGGTCAATAACTGGAAGCCACCTTTATACTGGCTCAATATCACGGCCCCTCTCAAGTCACAAGACAACTCCACTACGGGGACAAGCTCATTCAACCTCGACCTGCGCAAAAGGCCACACTACACCAGCGTCCATAACGACAGAAGACCTGCGCACAGCAAACAAAACCTGACAGTACACTCACTGCAAACACAGCAACACCACCCACTCCCATTTCCCCACCAGACACCACATCCCGACCCTCACCATGGCCCGCAATAGCGAAAAAGCGCAATCCATGCTCTTCCGCTTCCGCGCCGCTCAAGCCCAAGAATCCGGCCTCCTGCCCACCGCCTCGCAACGCCGGCCCAAAGCCCCCAGCACAGTCGCCACAATCCCGCTCGCCGAGAAGTACCGCGGCCAGATCCTGCGCGAAGTCTCCCGCAAAATCACCAAGGTCCAAGACGAGGCCCTCTCCGACTACCAGATCCGCGACCTCAACGATGAGATCAACAAGCTGATGAAGGAGAAGTGGAGTTGGGAGAGGAGGATACGCGAGCTGGGCGGCCCCAACTATATGCGTGGAGGGGCCGGCACCGTGTTCGATGACCAGGGGCGGGAGGTGCAGGGTGGTGGGAAGGGGTATAGGTATTATGGACGGGCGAAGGAGTTGCCCGGGGTTAAGGAGATGTTTGAGCGGGCGGCGAAGAGAAGGGTCAGGGAGGGGGAAGAGGGGAGGGAGGTGAGGGAGCATGTTGATAGGAGGAACCTGGATGCGAACTATTTCGGGTTCGGCCTCGATGAGGAGGATGGGAGCTTGTTAAGGTATGAGAGGAGGAAAGAGAAGGAGGCCGTGGAGAGGATAAGTAAGATCGAGAGTGACGATGAGGATAAGGACTGGGAGCCATTGCCGGGTGATGCGGGCGATGGCGTGAGGTGGAACTTACCTACCCTTGAACAGGTGCAGGAAGAGCTGATGTCAAGGAAGAGAAGGACCATCTTGGACAATTTGTCCTGATTACAACTAGCCTTCTATGATACTATGATACCCAACTACCAAACATGTTTCCACCCATTCCATATCAAAATATGCATCTCCATGATCGTACAATAGTCGCCAACCTCTTCTCTCTTCTCGCCCGGGCTAGTCCCTTCGTTCTGCCATTTCCGAATCCTCCTGTACACTTCAGCCATGTTCTGACCAGCACTGCTGCTGATCCCGTCAACCTTCCACCTTGCCAACCTGTTCTTCCACACGCCTGTTACATACTGCCAAGCACTGACAAAACTTCTCTCTGGTCCCTGATGTGTGAGCTGATATGCTTCAGTTGTGTAGCCCGATCGTACGGCAGGATTCATGAATATGCCTCTTTGAGCCTGCCCGCTTGCTATGAGATCAGCATGGATCAGGCAACATTCACTTGCTTCAAGTTTGTATAAGGCCAGAGAGTCCGGCACGCCACGAAATCGCAGTCCGGTTTGTAGATGGTGTCCAGCCCCCACTGTGTTCGATCGTATACGGTCATAGTAGGGTGCTGCATCCACGACTAGAACTCCATTCCAGCAGCTCCTCACTCGGGCAGGGACGCCCTTCAGCATTGCGTCTCGGGTCTCCTGGGCCCGGAAGTAAGGAAAGGTGCTCATCACTGGCCCTCGTCCTTCGGCATCTCTCAAGGCAAAGGTGTCGTAGAAAGCAGGTGGGTAGTGGAAGTCGATGCCACACGCCACATCGTAGTGTCCACCGTTCGTAGCCAGAAGAGTCAGGATATCACTGGGCTCAAAGAAGACATCGTTAAGGTAGAGTATCTTGTCAAAAATCTGCCCATCCGTCCGATGCATGCGCAGAAGTGGTTCAAGGCCCTCATTGCGCACGTCTGAGAGGTACGGTATGCGGCGTAGCTCTTTCTGTCCTTCGACTTTGGTGTCACCCGTGACTATCCATCCGCTCTTGTGGTGTCCATGTTCGTCTAAAGGGCCAGCATTCACCGCATCCTCGTGCGTCTTGGGGTCGACGATCACTGTTCGGGCCACACCCAGCTTGACCAGCTCGTTGTCCAGCCATCGGATCGCATCGGCAGTATTGTCTAGGCTTCCCGACTCGATGATGGACACGTACACATTGCGCGGTCCCAGGACAGTAAGCAGTTTCAGGAACTGGTTGAGCCAGAATTCGACCAGCACTGCTTCCGACGTCCAAAATTGTGCTGCGATGTAAACTTTTTGGTTCCTGACCTCCCTGGGTAAATCTTCAACATGCTGGACTGTCTGGGCTACGAGGTTGTTTGAGAAGGTCCGATATGACCCAAGCAGGCGAAAGATATCAACGAGGCACAGGAAGATCACGCCGTACAGGACGAAGCGAGGCCACCTCGAAGAGCGTCGGTATCTGGTGAGGAACATTACCCATTCTCGCACAGAGGCATGTCGGACAGGAAGACGTCCGAGCGTAACGGAAGGTGTCGAGTGGAAGCAGAGTGGAAGCAGAGTGGGAGCCAGCGTCCAGAAGTGGAAGCCGCGCTCCAGCCCACCGGCCCGCCCTCCTTGGCAGGGGCAGGGGCTCCTGCCTCACTTCATATCATACTATGCGGTGTCACCTTCCACGCCGCGGTTGTGAGATGCGCTATGACGCCGACACCCAAGAAGATGACCATCAGTCGGACCACCAAAAGCCCTCCCTCCTCAAATCCCGGTGGTTGAGCAGGAGAGGGTCCTCCCGATCTTCCTCTCGAGCAGTTCGCACCTAACCTGAACTCGTAGACTTCGCGAGGGTCGGCATTTTTCAGGATGTGAATGAGCACTATTCTCAGGTAATGGTAACTTTGACAACGATGAATTCAATCTGGCTATGGACGAAGTCTTGTGCTGGGTTGGTAAAATCTGCTCAGTCAAGTTATGGTACTGAGTAAGCCCCCGGTCCCAAACTTGCGCACATCCCTTTCGTAACATGATATATGGCTTGCTGCTTTTGCATTGCAGCTCTCATCGATGAGACGCAAGACTGCCGACGGCATTACAAGTCAACAGTGAGAGCCAGCCCACAATCTAGCTCATGTCTCCCCTGACGAACGTTGCTCGGGACTCAAAGAAAGCACAATGTCAACTCCATCGCCAATCCTGCGCTTCATCTCGGGCGTCCAGTGGGGACTTCATTCACCAAATCTGGAGCCATGCTGCCGGACTGTTCAGAGGCAGCATAAAGAAAGAAACGAGACGTATCCTCTCGCCCCACCTTTGCCTATCAGAGATCCGCTACATTCACGCATACTGGCTCTTCCGCCTGAGCTACAGCTTTGCATCCTGAAAGAAGTCATACAGCCATGGTCGTTCTGCCTTTCTACGATAGCAGAAGCGTGCGCCAAGCACTGCTTCGAGCAGCCGTTACTTTGCCCCTTCCACGCCGGAGAGGGCCGGAAGATGGCGGCCAACGTAGCACATTTCGAGGCAAGCAACCGCGCCCTCGTTTGTATTACCAGCGATGTACACTTCTATCTTGATCTTCTCCAAGTGCACCACGAGTTACACGACATAGCAATAACAGCTCTAAAGGATCAATATACTGGCGATGTCTTTTGGATCACATGTGGCAAAGATGTTACACCAGCATACACTAAATGGCGTGTTCCAGAGCCCTTGCAAAGCATTATCAGGAATCGAACCAGGATAGTCAACCTGCTTGGCATGGCCGGTCCCAGTGTTGGCGGTGTGAAGAAGCGTTTCCCATCCGTGAGAACAGTCATGAAACATCACTGGCGGTATCCAAGGCCTCTGAGGCGTCATTACCTCCGGGGTACGCTTGATTCAGCATTTCTGCTTAGGGACAGCGTAGGGTTAGATAGCATCTTATCGAGGGCCTGGCCTTGGCCCTATCACCGCGACATGGCTCAGACTCACAGCGACATTAATATCATCTCTCGGTGGCACCTTCCTACCTCTGACTCTGCGGATAACACGTTTTTGTGTGACGTGGAGATTAAAAAGTCTTCGGTGAGAATGGTAGGTAAGGCTGTTGTGCATAGCAGGGCTATATCAGCAGAATCTCTCGAATACTGGACGAGATATCGAGGATGGGGACTGCTCAGCTTTCGCAGACTTGTCGCTGCTGAAAGAATGGTTGGCCTATACGCGCTTGCCGACCAGCGATATGCTCGTTCGACGCTTGATTACTACTCCATACTTAGAAGGCAGCGACTACGACAGCAACAAGCTCTAGTAGACGGCGTGTGGCGCAGCCGATACACGCGATTCATACTACTGGTCACCATACTTGCCCTCGCTTACTTTGTGTGGCAATGCTTGAAATCTGCTTGACCAAGCCATTCAGTATCGGCCGAAAGCGGAGGAGATACATCTGAGAGAGGTTGGTGGTGACAATATCGTATTATTCGCCGAGTCAGCCTTTCGGGCAGTTGGTAATCGGAACCAGGTATCTGTCAAGCGACTCAACTCAAGCGAGCTGTCGATACAACACAGTGCGTATACTTGACTAGACCGAGCCTTCAGTCTTTCCCACACCATCACTCGAAGGCTCTACAAAGTCAGACCACAGACCACAGACCACAGCAATCCATTGTACAGCACTTCAATCAGATTGCTTCGCGCCGCCAGCCCACTGAGCAGACAGTCAGATTATGCCTTTGCCTTCGCAGTATGCAAAGCGGTATTGGGATACCGACTGTCCTTGACTATGCTCGACAAACAACTAGAGCAATCGAAACCTGCGTGTGAAAGAAACAGGGCAATAACCAGGGCATTGATCCAGTGGCTAGCCACACCAGAGATTACGGAAGGCTGAAGCCGGCGGCTTTGGTGGAAGTCAGCTCAGACAGCGGTCAGCTCCAAAGGCACGCATACGACACCGTTGCTGCATATCGCACGCAGCTGCCAAAGGTGGATTCCTATTGTCTGTTTCCTCTGCTTGTTCAAAGCAGAAGTAGCTCTGATTGTTCAGGAACAGACTCTGACCACGGGATTCTCAGCTTGCTGGCAAGCCCAGAACGACAACAAAGCACGAAACTAGCTTGCTTCCACCGCAACAACCAGTTAACTGAGATAGATAAAGGATAAATTCAACAGATACTCACGATGTCTTCCTCCCTCTCCATCACAGCGGTTCAGCAGAAGAACATCCATCATGAACAGCACTTTCCCAGAAGATGCCAAGAGTAAGTGCCTCTCTTCACTCGTGACCATGAACAACGCTTAACATAACTCGTACAGGACAAGTAACGTACCATCTGCTTAGAAAGATTCTCGAGATCGGACAACAGTTTGGTCCTACCCTGTCGGGATACATGTTCGAGGGCGCTTGGCGATTCGTATTCATCCCCTTCAACCCAGGTGAGTCACTAATTGATACCAACCACTAACACGCCACTTGTCAAGATGCTGACGGTTTCACACAGCATATGCGACAAGCTACACTGTCGGGCAGCTCTTCAACCACCTTGAGACTGAATTCGACAACGGTAAGCATACCACGCGCTGCTCCTTCCTCTGCCATCACTGACCGACTGGCTGACAACAACGAAAGGCAACCCCTTTCCCCCACAAATGTGGGACAGACTTATCAGACTCGTCGCCTCTCCGGATCCAGAATGCGCCGCGGCCGTCTCCCACGCACTATCTCAGCTTATCCCTCCAGCCAAAGCTTCGCTCGAGAAAGGGGACGCGACTTATGTTGGCTCTTGGTACGCGAACCTATCCGACAAACTTGAGGAGCAGGTAAACGACCAATCGCCAACTGAGTGGAAGACGGACACGCAGAAGGCCTGGGAGGGTTTGAGGCGTGAGGCCGCGATTCACTTCCTTTACGTCAAGTTCAAGCAGATAGCGGATGGCGCAAGGGACCGGCAACCGGGCACCCGTGCGCCGTTTGATCAGGAGCTGCGAGCGTTTTGATCTTGCTATGTCTGAGAGCAGCGTCTATCTAGATTAGCTGTATCTGTATCTGTATCTGCTCGGTAGCCCAGTACCTTAACGTCGAGACTGTTCGGCTTCCTCAGACGGAGAAGGTATTCGCTCCGGCCACCCACTTGCCCACTTCAAGTATCACGCGTGCACTGCTAAGCCGCATCAGCATCATATATTTTCTTTCCATTCCATTCCATTTGCACATCCACATCCGTGCAGTACCGCACCACTGGTTCACGTCCACGTCCACGTCCACGTCCACGTCCCTAAACCCTGATCAGATCAGTGATCACCCCCCTCACGACCAGGGCCACAGTTCACAACCCCCTTTGACAGAAGTACAACCACCACAAGTCATATCCCACAGCATAGCATAGCATAGCATATAGCAGAGCGCAGCCCCATCCACCATACAACTGCGTGCTCCCTTCGCCTGCAACTGCAGCCGCAGCCGCAGCCGCGCTCAAGACCTCGGACATGAATAAAGCGAGAAGCACAAAAGCGTAAGATATATATACGACGGGCATGGACATGGACCGAAGAGAGAATGCATGACATGATGCGACTGACTCGCTGGAAGGTCGGACCAGCTACAGTAAGTCCGTTGGGCAGGGAGGCCCCAAAGTCGGAACGGAACGGAGTACTTGCACGGCCGGGGACAAGAGGACGCGATGTGATTACTTGAGCAGATGGGATGGAAACTCAGCCGGTGGCAGGGGCCGCGACACAATTGATTGGGTTGGTGAGTGAGGGACGGATTGCATGGAATGAGGAGGCTATCTATCTGTGGGATATATGCGATATGTGCGGTAGAGAATCTGGGACTTGCTTGCGTGTCCGTCGTGTCAGGCCACCTAAGAAGGGTGAGACGGTCAAGATCGCTTCCTGGTTAGGGTGTAGTTGGTGCTGGCGGATTTTGTTTGAATTGACCAGGTACTTCGTGTACATGGGCGAAAGGGCCTCAGAGTCTGTACTTTGTGCATCTCGTTGACATGCTATATATACCGTACAGCGTATAGTACATCAGCTAGCCTCGTCCTATCAACGTCCCCTCACACTCGATATGCCCACAGCGTAGAAGAAGCAGACGACACCAACGGCACCGACGAATGCACCCTCTAGGACTTTGTTAGTCAAATCGCGCTGGCTCAGCACGACGTCCCTCCTTTCGTCGAACAACGATTCGACGCGTGTTCTAGCGACATCGAAGTATCGCCTGGTGTAGGACCCTAAAAGAAACGGGAGGTCCTTGTATTCTACTGTAGCGAGTGGTGGAAGATCTTTCGTCGGGGATTGCGAGTCTTGAGCTGCTGAGGATTGTTCTGTCGTGTCCATACCCGCTGTTTCTACCATGGGCACAGATGGGCTTCCGGGAACTGGCGTGTTGGTGGCTAGCGCCGGGTCGATTTGTGTTTGAGCTTCTGATGCAACCTCGGCGGTCGTCACGGCCTCTGCAGCATCCTCGATATGTGTCCGTTGCGCCATCTCTTGTGATGACGGAGCATCTTCCATGGTCTCCATGAGTCCTTCAGCCGTTGATGTAGCTTCTGCCCCAGCGGGGACTGATGTATGCTCAGTCGGGGTGGACTCTCGCGTTGCCGCAGCTTTCCCAGCAGCAAGCGCAGTCTCCTCGCCCTTCACCCTCTCGATGTGAAAGATGGTCCTCAACTCATTTTCGGCAGTCTGCTCTCTGATGGCCTCTTGCACCTTCTCCTCGAAACCCCTGACCAGCCTCCGTCGGCGCCAGGGCTCAATCATAATCTGGAAGACAATAAACAACAGCACGTTCAGACCCATTAGACCCCAGGTGCCCCAGGTAGACATCTGGCGGATCTTGTCAGACCACACTTGCTCCTCATGGTATCTTGCCAGGATAGATTTGGAGAGTTTGGTAGAGGCCTCTTCATAGGCAGCTTCTGACCTCCCCAGCTCTTCCTGCGCTCGTTGCTCCGACTGTTCATTCGCATGATCGCTTCGGTAGAGATTCGTGAATCGCTCGAGGTCTGTAGGAGACCAGGCGTGTTTCCTATGCAACAGATCATTGACCTCTCGCTGTGTATCTGATCTTGTAGCTATTGCTTGCTGGTACGAGTCTCGCTGGTCCTTTACTTTTTGTCTTGCGGCTCGGACGGCGTGCTCTTGAGCCTCGATATCTTTCTTGAGCTGTTCGATGGAGGAGTAGCCGGTCAGGTCGTTGAGACGTTTTGAGGCTGTGAAGATGTGGGTCTGGAAGTTGTCCATGAAGGAGGAGAATTGTCCACGGAGGCGCGAGTAGCGGGCTGCTAGCTGCGAGGGTAACGGGTCGTTTGGGGCGGCAGAAGAGGAGGCATCCTGGGACTCGGTTGAATCGTTTTTGGCAGGGCGGGTCGTATGTGAGTCTGCTGTACCTCTTGCAGCAGTCTCGCCTGGAGAGTCTGGGTTGTAGACAATTGAGGAAGACTCTGGGAGAGTATGTATGATGGTCTCATCGTGCTTCTGTTTCAGAGGGATGTGAGGTACAGCAGTGTCTGCTCGTGAGTCAATGGTCTCATCGATCCTGGCTTTTGCATCTTCGACCTTTCTATCGACCTCAGTCTTCTTGTCACTGCTGATGTGTCGAGTCTGCGAGAGTAAGGGACTCGGCCATTGTGGTGGTTTCTTTTGAGGACGAGCTAGCCGAGGTTGAGTCGGTCGAAGTTGGCTTGAGAGCTGGCGTGTTATAAGTGGGTGTTCATGTACATGCACCGGTCGTGCAGCTCTAAAGGCAGTCCAGATAGCTTGCTGCAGTCGCGTTGGAGCTGGCTGCATTGATTGGCAGTTCGTGACGGACAGCAGCCGCGGTCATCAATAGCTGCTCATGAGCTTGACTTGCTGGAGTTTGGAAGCGGTCGTCGGACTTGCTTGTTTTCCCCGAATTGTTCACGAGGCTGGCACTGGATTTACGGTCGGCATCTCGTCCGAAAATCTTATCATCAAATGACGTGCCTCGACGACAATTTGTATTGCCATTCCTCAGGACTCGGAACGAACTGTCGTCTCCAGTCAGCATCGAAATTTCTGCTGACGGTCCAATGACTGTGTCTGACATCAGGGAACGTGCACAAGAAACTGCTCGTGTTAAGGCACGACCGTCCCTCTAACTAGCCAGATACCAATCAATGTACTAGAAACAAAATTGTTGAGATCGCTGCCCTCGGTTTCGTGTTTGTCTTCGTCTTTCACCCTGCTCACATCTCTCAAAGTACTCCTCCGACCTCATCCTAACTCACTCTGCGAAAAGAAAGTCAACATGCCTTTCCCTGAGACCCTCAACAAGAAGCCCAAAGTCATCTTCTTCACTGACTTCGATGGCACCATCACCTTGAAGGACACAAACGACTACATTACAGACTACCATGGTTTTGGCGTTGAAGAGCGTCGAGCCGGCAACAAACTCATTCTTGACGGCACTGACTCTTTCCGCAATGGTTTCCAGAAAATGATCAATTCCTGGAAAGTCCCGCTTACAGACATGATCTCTATCCTCGAGCAGAACATCAAGCTGGATCCTCATTTCAAAGATTTCGTCTTATGGGCAAAGGAGCATGACGTGCCTATCATTGTGCTCAGCTCCGGCATGGTCCCCGTCATTGCTGCTTTACTGAAGAAACTGCTTGGCGAGGATTTAATGCAAGACATAGAAATCATTGCCAATGACACTCAGTTGGTGGCGCCCGACAATTCGTTGGAGAAGGTAGGCGGCTGGAACATCCGATTTCATGATGAAAGCTCTTTCGGCCACGACAAGTCCTTGACCATACGACCATACGCCAATGCTATCGCCGAAATGACCAATGATAGCGAGAAGCCGACATTGCTGTACGCCGGTGACGGTGTGTCAGATCTGTCTGCTGCGAGGGAAACCGATTTGTTGTTCGCCAAGGCCGGCCACGATTTGATTGTTTATTGTGAACGCGAGGGCATTCCATTCACCACTTTCGAGGACTGGAGCAGCATTTTGGATGAGACCAAAAAGATTTGGTCCGGAGAAAAGTCTGTACGTAAGGTTGCTGAAGAGGGCTTGAAGAGACACAGAACCAATTCGTCGTCGCGACCGCCTCCCGCTCCAGGTACATTCAACAGGAAGCAGAGCTTGTCGCAGGAGCAGCGGCCGGCCATCCAGGAGTAATTGTGCTGTTCTCGGACCGTGCCAGGCATCTAGCAGTGATGCATGGGCCAGGATGCATATTGAACTATCATACCACTCTTCTTGGTGACTTTGCGTGGCGTCTCTGGCGCACAGACACGATCTTATGTCGGTCTACTGCTTCAATCCTTATACTCTAGTGGAGCCAGCTCGATATTATCTGCTATGATATCGTTGCTCTCCTTCGTTACCAGAACTTCGCCCGACAGCAGTGCGTTCGTCAAATCATCGTCCCAAAAGAATCGTTGGCATTTTCTCAAGATCTGCAGCGGCTCTGGCTTCTTCGGCAGCAATTTCAAGGCCAGCTTGCGAGCGTGTGCTTCTGGACTCGAGGTCAGGAGAAGCATGAGGCCCACCCACAGCAGCAGATCGCTATCCTGGCCTTGTTGATTGATACTGGTGGGGGCGGAAGATAACAGGTTTACTTGGTAGCCACAGGTGATCTGGAAGAAGTTGCGACTATTGATTAATGCAGGATGGACGCGGTCTCGTCGCACCGCGTATGCGGTCAACGCTGTGAGGACTAACCGCTCTATTATGCTGAGATGCTGGACCTGATGATACTCGATGCAGTATGCGACTTGCCGGAGGACGACTTGTGTTCGTTCAGGCGAGTCCAGTATGCCTTCCTGGTTGAGCTGCAAAAGCTTGGTGAAGTAGCCATTGAATCCTTCTAGTAGATCCAGCATCTCGATGCTGAGCCTCTCAGATAGTGCAAGCTCGGAAAATCCAGCTGGGAGGTCCGCGATCTGCATGCTGATCTTTGCATTGAATGGGTGTTTGGGATACATCAACGGCCCGCTCCTTGGTATTCTTTCCTTGATCATGGCTCTCTGTACGAAATACTGTGTCCATATGTCCGTTGCTGTCAGCACCGGAGCCGAGCCTTTGTGGGGTGTCATATCGCCATTTGGCTTCATCGCAGCTTGCATACCGGCTAGATGCCTAGCTGTGGCGCTCACGTTCTTGGTCATCGTCTCAATGGCCACTAGCTGGCTCATGGTCAGCAGAACAGCTGGCGTCATCACGAATAGCTTGGTCTGTAGCCGCTCAGACAAGAGTGAAACCGTCTTGCCATAACCTTTCCTCACACCGAGAGGCGGGTCTTCGTGCAGACTCTTTGTTCTCCACCGAGCGGCTTCTGAGCACGTTGTAAACGCGGTGAAGAGCAGCTCATCATGCAAAATCTGGTGAACAATATTCGAGTACATACCGACATTTTCTGGCGAAACCTCAATAATAGAGGTAACGTACGAGTTGACATAAAAGTCAAAAGCACCTTTCGCCTGCTCAGTCTTCTCGACAGGCAGCACATCCAAGTCAGGGTTGTTCAGTAGAACTAGTGATGATCCGCTGCCGCAATCCCTGTTCTGATGATTGCTTCTATCGTTCTCATCCTTTTTGTTAGCACCAGCTGTTGGCTTCACGAAACCATAATTCTGCCGGATAAGCTCTGCTTGCTTCAGCCCTTCAATCCGTGGTTTGGGAGTACGCTGGTTTGTCAGCTCAGTGCAATGCACAAATGGTCTTCGCTTACGTTGACATCTTTCCTGAGCGTCGACTCGGCTCTTGAGGGCGGCCGCCGCCGTCGCAGACCAATGTTGCTGGACTGGCTTCGTTGCGCGTTCATACTTCTGTGCTATTGTCGCACGTTGCTACGTCCTCGACCGTCCCAACAAATGTCAAATTCGCAGGAGTGTCTGGATTTTGCTGTGCCGATCAAGTGTCCCTCTGCTTTGTAGATGAACGCCCTCATTCCAAAAGAAAGACTTTGTGCGCTTGGACACCGAGTCTACGAGGACGAGCTGCAGATGCTATAAGGCCAATGGTGAAGGAAGAACCAAACACATGTAAGAAAGGCTGCTACATCAAGCAATAGCTTGACCAGACTTGTGTGCTTAAGTTTCAATCATGGGGCATGGTGGAGATATTCCCGAAAGACTGCATTCAAGTTTGAAGGAGAATTGAGTTTCATCGGCTCCCTAAAGCTGATCATTTTCTCAGGCATGTCGCAGCCAGGCCGCCCCGACGTTCTTGTACAATCACTCTTTGCGACGTCAAGATTATGGTGATAGGAGGGACACTAGGTAGTGTGACAGAAGCTGAAAACGCCTGAAGCTGACTTCTGAAACAGATGATCTGCGTCAAGCCCGATCCTTCGGCGAGGAAAGGGCATTTTTAAGCTTCAAGCCAGCTTGGCTTCAGGGAGCATTAGTGCAGAACGTAAGCACGAGCCCGCCGCAACGGCCAGGGCCCACGCGCGTCATCGTTAGCAGGCAGCAAGGCATCGACCCGCATCTTCGTTTCTGCCTGAGTAGCTTGGTACTTGCAGTGCTGCTGATTGTTCCAGATCATGGTTCGGTGTGCAGCTTCGTGAATGTATGGACGGCTCCATATCATTGGACGAAACGGTCACGTAGTGTCACGAAGGCGCTGCTGCGATGGTGCCTGCTCAAAGATCTTCATAAAGTACCCGCGCTAGGATGTTCCTGCCCTGAAGGGATAGGAGGTGCGATCAACAGAATGTCAAAGAACAAAGATTCGAGAGAAAGTGCCAATGAGTCCAACGAGGGTGCACTTGTAGCGGAAGCCCAGCAGAATGATGATCTGCTGGTTGCCACCGAATCACCAGACAAGGAGAGTCCAGAATCCAGAACTACCAGCTCTACCCCACGAAAGAGGAACGCCTTTTCTGAGCTTATGGCTGCCAAACCAAAACAGCAAAAGTCAGATGGCCAAGCATCTATTCATGTCGTAGCAGCATCAAAGCCAGGACCCGAATCTTTCAGATCAGGACTCCTAGCCTACATCACCAATCCCTCGTCTTTTCCATCTGGCACGATCATCCGAGAGACAGAACACACGATTCTGATACGTGACCTCTATCCAAAAGCCCTCATCCACCTTCTTATGCTACCAAAAGATACAGGATTCTACAGCTTGACGCCTTTCGAAGCATTCAACCCCGAGGAGAATAAAAATGCTGCCTTTCTTGAGCTGATGAAAAGTGAGGCTGCTTCGGCAGCCGACTTGGCCGCTTCTGAGCTCTCACGCCTAGTTTCGCCTTATTCAGCTACCTGCAAAACTCGCAATGAAGCACTCAACTCCGACGATCCACCAGATGAGCTGCCACCAGCCCGAGACTTCCTTCCTGACATTCGCATAGGCGTGCATGCCCAGCCGAGTATGAACACTCTACATATCCACATTATTTCTTGCGATATGTACTCCGCAGCATTGAAGCACAAAAAGCATTACAACAGCTTTAACACCAATTTCTTCATCTCGCTGGAAGACTTCCCACTCATGGAAGAGGATAATCTGATGGATGCGCGTGAGCAGGAGAATCTGATCAAGGGCGACATGAGGTGTTGGCGATGCGGAAGAAACTTCGGAAACAAGTTCAAGCAGCTAAAGGATCATCTGCAGGAGGAGTACGAGGCGTGGAGGGAAATCTAAACAGACTCGATCTTTGTGGCATGACACACGTTGTTCTTCGACAGAATCCTACCCAGCTAGACACTAATGGTCTTAAAGACTCCAAATCCACCGCCTCCTGTTACCATCACTGTACCAGGCATCTGTGGATGCCAATGCAGCTCTTTCCCATCCTCAACATGATGTATGAACAACAGCTGAGGCGGCACCTTCTCAGCACCTTCACCGAGCCCAAGTCCTGCTTCCTTCCCATACTCCTCATCGTCAATCTCAACACTCAAATCCCACAGTGTAGCAGTGTCATCAGCGCTCGCAACCGCAACAACACTGTCATCCGAAGGATGCCACTCAATACTCGTAATCGGCTTCTTATGAAAGCTGAAACTCGCGACCGGACTCGGCGTCAACTGCCCACCACCATTCTGCTGAGGTTTCCACTGCCGCAAGTCCCAGACACCCCATCCTCCATCGTCCGCACCCGTAGCGAGTAGATGTGCAGTCTGCCGCGACCAAGACATGACGTTCACATCTGTGCTTGAGACCTTGACATCAACGGCCGGTTTCCGACTTTTACTCCTCACATCCCAGACCTTGACGCTTCCGTCGCTGCTCGCGGACGCGAACACGTTCTTCTCGCTCGGTGACCACTGGATTTCTTCTACTGAGCCCGCATGGCCGACATATGGTCTGCTGTCCGCGGCGAACTGGCCACTTTCGTTTCCTTGCGTGCTGTAGATCGCGCCAGTGCAGTCACCCGACAACAGCCGACCAGCGGGGAAGGAGGAAGCAGGTGCCCAGTCAAGCGCGTAGCCCTCATCTTTGTGCATCCGTAACGTGGCAAGTGGTTTCGACGCGTTCGGTTGCAGGATGAAGCCGGGCGTCGAGAGCGCTTTCAAGTGAGGCGTGACATCATGAATCTGTATTTGCGCGTTCTCCAACGACGTTGCCGTCAGTGTCGTCGGCATCTCGGCCGAGTTCGTCGAGGTCTGCGTAGGCTGAAAGGCCCGTATCCTGTTCGTTGTGCTCGGCAACGGTATCGACTTCGACTCCAGTATCGGATCTGACGCCTCGTCGTCGTCATCGTCGTCCTCAGACTCTGACTCCATGCCATGATCCATCTTCGCCAGACTGCTCAGCTTGAGGATCATAAGCTCGTTCTCCTTGGCGCGCGACGATTCAGCCTGTGTGCCGGCTACAGCGTAGAGTGTGCGTGGGTACCGCTTGCGGTTGTCACCGAGATTGTCACGGACTACGTCGAAGGACAAGCAGGGCCAGGTTGTTGACATGGTGTGGAGCATCTCGTACGTCGTTGGGTCGGGCGTTAGAGTCTGACCGGGCTGTAATATTGATCTGCCCGGAATGAACGTCTGTTCTTTGGTGTCCACGTCCATTGCGTCTGGTCCGGTCAGCGTAAGCAAGACAATGATTCGGGCGCCGCATACCTCTTGCTTCTGCTTCTCGTTCGGCGTCCGGTCTACCATCGACACCTGCCTCCATGATTTCATCTTCGGAGTCGTCATACTCGTCTTCGAATTCGTCCTCAAAGTCGAGGCTTTCCTCGTTTTGCGCGCCATTCTCTGGGCGCTGACCTGCTTTGAGTGGCGCACCACCATCTAGTTCTTCTGCGCTTCGTTTCGACATATTGCTGCGATTGATTTACTGACTGGTGGAATTAGAGCTTGACTTACAGGACTTGCCCTCAAAATTTTGTGGCACCTTCAAGTTGGCGATGAATAGTCTTTATCGATAAGATGGACGGCGAAAACTTGAGGCATTCAGGCAGCATTGAAATACAAAAAGCAGGAGGGACTCGGAAGATAATCAAGAGTTGATACGACAAGCGAGCATGCTCTACTCAAGGTCGAGAACGTATCTCCGTGCATATGGTATCATTATGCTGATATTGTTATCGAATTGTGATTAAGCCGCCAGCTTCGATCGTTCGCATCCAACTCATGCCACCGAACCAAGACCTTTATTATCGGTTCTCTAGACGAAGAACCCCTTGGGTGGATAGCTCATTCGCAACCGTGCATGCACTAAAGGCTTCCATTCACGGCCTTGCATTTAGGGTTGCCCATATGTCTAACATGTAGATTGCACTGCACAAACAAAAATGACCATATACCTTCATATTCGCCATTAGTGCCGTCCCTTGATCAACCTGCTCCTATTGGCCTGATGGGCTAACCAACTGGACCTCTTCTTTGTAACATGCTTCTGCTCAGTGGGTCCAGATTCAAGCTGGGGCTGAGGTTGAGGGGGATAAAGAGGTATCTCAGCTGAAGCCTTCACCAGCGGTGCGACTTGAGTTTCCTGGACAGGCGTGAGGCGGATATGCTTCACCTCTTCGGAAAGAGAAAATACCTTACTGGCTTGGTGCTGCGGCTCGTACTGTGTTTGGTTGTCACAGTAACAGTCGTGTTGATGTTGCTGATGATAGCTCTGCAGCGGTTGCACTCTAGGTTGCGCTCGCGGCTCCAAGGGTGGTCGCGGTCGTAGTTGCCGTTGATGGTCAGCAGATTGCTGTTGAGGCTCGTAGTAGGAGAAGCGTTGGCTTTGCTGATGCTGATGCTGGTCTGGTGACTGCTGTACATGCTGATCTGCCAGCCATACTTGCCGACCAAAGAGATCTTTGTCATTCGGGTTTTGTCGTCCGGTAGTGTGATTAAGACTTGCTCCGCGGCCGATATTCGGGACTGGTAGTCGCTTGGCGTCGTGCTCGGCATCTGCAGGAGGTGCCGTCCGCGTGATTGAAGATCGGTCGAGTGGTGGTTGCAGACCGATACTTTGGTTCGGCCATGGCTGCTGCTTTACATAGACCAACTGTGCGCGACCTACATACATTGGATCATGCTGTGGTGTTCGGGCCTGGTATGATTGCTCAAGTTCCTGATCACGGACATCATGTTTCATTGGCGGCACTTGATCCTGCTCAGACGCTCTGCGAGGTGGCGATCGTGCCTGCTCGAGGACATGACGCTCAATAGGTTCCGTCCGGCTTCGAATCGGTGCATGGCGTACGCCACCCACCTGATCACTATCTCGAAAGCGTGAGATTGGTGGTGGCGGCGGCTGTTCGGAGGGCCCGAGGTGCATGTTATGGCTCGGATCGACGAAATGGCGGCTCTGCTGAAAAGCAGGAGAGCGATAATCGGGCTGTGATGCAGTCCACGGTTGCTGACTAGGATGCATCACCACTGATTGTGCCTGATAGGGCGAAGCTTGCGGCGATCGTGCAGCAGTAGGATGCATCGCTAGCGGATTCGGTATTGGTGAAGGTGGGACGGCTCCTTGTGACGGCTGCGACCGTGGCTGTCCCTCTACAGAAACACTTGATCGTCGGGAGGACCCCAGCGATGATGGTCCTTGCACAGACAGACTGTGTAAAGAAGTTGAGCTAGGCATAGGAAGAGCTAGATTCTGGTCGTTGTCTGATTGCAGAGGTGATGGTGGGCCACTTAGGCCATGCTGTGAGATTGATGCCGAAGAAATGAACTCAGACTGTGGTCGAACTGCTACTTGGTCATTGCTCTCCGCTCTGCACATTTCAGCTGCTGCTCCCGACACGAACATGCTGGTTCTATAAGGTACGGGCTTCCGGGGTACTGTTGGCGCACGGATGACATTGATCTGAGGTACAACCGGATCTGAGAATGAGCGCTGATGTGTAGGGTCATCCATTGTTTGTATGACCTGAAGCGGTGGATGAGTCGCACGTGCGGTAGGCCGTGGCACCGGCGGAGCAGTGATGGGACGTTCTATAGCGCTTTGTGTCTGCCGAAGCCTGGGAAGGTCCGAGATTTGGTCCTCGCCACTATGATCCGAATCAGCTTCTGATATAGGATAAGGTGGCGAAACTTTAGATCGCGCTCGTTGACCGGCACGAAGTAGGGACGGAAGTCGTGTGAGTTCGGGGTCGATTATGAAGATCTCGTGACTTTTCGTTAGTGATTGTGACTGGCCATGCAGGTATGGCTTCGTTTCACGAGTTGCATTGGCTGGGTTCGGTGCCCAAGGTGAGCTCCGGAGAAGTGGAGGGGATAGAATCACCTCAGGTTGTACAGCCATGGTCGTGCGCAGATGTTGGGACATCTGTGTGCCAGAAGTTTGGAATTGCGATGCGACTGCAGGATTGTCCTCTGGCACTGTATTAAGGCTAGACGAACGTGCGCTTGACTTGCTTGTATGGAAAGTTTGCTTCTGAATCGTCGTCGGCTCTATTTCTGAATCACTTAAATTGCTGTGCTGCAACAGTTCCCTCTGAGGGCGTGCGGACTTCGTTTCCTGCACTAACGTCGCAGCTTGCGTAACAGACGGAATTGCTGATATTTGCTGCTCTTTTCCCAGAATTGCAGATGCACCCTGGTGGGCAGTCGTGGCCGGCTGACTAGACGATCGAGGAAATGCACGCTCTGGGTTGGCTGCAGGGCTCTTTTGCTGCAGTGATGTTGACAACTTCATCGGTGCTGATGACGTTGGTTCCGGAGATTCTATCTGTGGCTCCTGTCGATACTCTCTTTCCCGCTTGTTTCGTTCTCGATAGTCGGCAAATGATTCCCTCTTCATTCCCTTCGCCAGCTTGGGACTGGGTGATGATGGTGTTGGGGCTGACGATTCGACTGCTGTGGACCTCTTCCCTTCTTGTGTATCAATGCTCGGCTTCGCGGAGTGGGAAGGATGGCTCTCCTCCTGTGGAGGGCTTGAATGTCCTGTGGGATCTGCTTTGCTGCTAGTCATTCCTGAGGCACGTCCTTCAGGAACAGCAGTAATGACCGAAGCGCCTTCCAGTTCATGGATGACGGAAAGTCTGCCCACAGAGACATCCGACGCGTCATCGCGTGTCTTGCTTGGTAGGAGCAGGCTGTTGATATTGGACGCTTGCTCTTGCATCTGGCGTACTGAGCCATCCACGAACCCCATCAACGTGTTTCTGGGGCTGCTCACTGAACTCCGAAGATCCGCACTTGGATGATCATCAGAGGCAAGTCCACTGGTTGACGAACTGTCGCTGACCAATGTTTGCCGGGACTGCCGATGTCGACTGCGCTTCCATGCTAGTAGGTTGTTCGGATTCTGTGGCTGCATAGTCGGTTCCCTAGGCGGTGAAGATGGTTGGGTTTGCTGAGACTGGGAGGAAGAAGGTCGGCTAACGATCGTACTGGCACGGACTTCACAATCATCGAGTTGCGCTGTAGCCTCAATGTTCTTCAGGTCATGAAGTACTGTCTTCAATCTATCGTGGGTGATTTGCAATCTTCCAAACGTTGCGGAGGACTTCGGTCCATCCTGCAAAGCCCAGGCAGTTTTGGTGTTGATACGGATACTCTCCTCGCTTACTTGTTCGACTCGAGCTGGTTGAAGGAGCTTGACGACTCTATTGATCGCTTCTTCGGTGTCACAAATGAGTTCATCCATTTTCTGTTGCTTTTCCGATACGAGGAATGGGCCCCGCTCGGTCAACAAGTTTCGTGCCATGTCGATGTTGGCCACAGCATGCCGCGCCAAACTCAGATTGTTGGACGACTTGAGATCGGCTGGCCGCAGTACATGTTGAAAGTCACCTATCTTCACTATGTACACGAAGTCCGGTGTTACTGGAGGAAATGAGCTGCCATCAGACGACATATCTGTCACCGTTGCTCATCGGTCACTCAATGGATCTCTCGTCGCATTGATCGAAGCTATTTGACGAAAGGATCGAGCCGTGATGTGATGGCGCTCAAAGGCTGACCCATGTGGTGCGCCATGCTGGTCGTACGGTCGACTCATATCAGCCTCATGCCACAAGCAGTTGGACCGGGCGCATTTTGTGCCGCTTTAGGTCCAAAAGTCGCTCGCGTAGAGTTGCAAGATTTGCTCTCGCTTGAGACCGGCTGGCGTTCGCGCTAAAACATAGTCCGAAGGATCCTGCATGCATGGTCTGTGCATGGCTTTCGCCTAGCATGAGTTGAAAGACAGATTCTGCTTTCTCTTGCCCAAAGTGACTATAAATGTAGGCCAAACACTAGATCTACATCGCGATGGCTTGGAGCACGATCTCGTAGCCCACCCTTCTTGTCATTGACTCCTTGATGGGAAACGAAATCGCATTTTGTAGAATCAGGCTGAGACAGTGGAGCGTCAATAAGATTCGTGAGTGCCGAATGAGACTTAGGGTGGCTTCAAGACTTGGCCCCGCCTAACCCGGTGTGCATCGGAGCTCTCCCCAGGCTGGCCAGCTACCTACCGTAATCTGCACACCGTTGAGGGTCTGGAACCACTGACTTCTGGGAAGTGCCCAAGCTACAGCATGTCTCTGATAGTCTTTGCCTGCACATACCTTGCAAATGAGTCAGGTCTATGGCGGCTGCAGAGACCGTGGGAAGTCGCCCGTCGAAGGCTAGGCCGCGCTTGTCGGCCCAACACTCGTTAGGTCTCGCGTAAATCTAGAGCCTTGGGCATGATATTGCAACTATTTGAATACTGCGAGGACAAGGAGCCAACAAGCACATTTTAGGATGTCAACCAGTTGTATAACCAAGTTTCGCAACACAATCAGCACCTTCTCTCGGTTCCGCGCTTCCGTTGATGTTTGGAACAGAAGAAGGTGTTTGCGACATCCGGTGAGGATCATGGAGTAGTTTCAAAACCTCTGAGCAACAGATTTGAGCACACTTTGTCCGCCTCCCCCAAGCCTGGCGCCATTGTGCGTCATCTTGAATACGGCGGGCACCATGACAACGCTGTTCGCATTCCTGCCGGCGGTGCTCTGTCTGGTATCTTGAGCTGGCGTGGCCCAGTCGAATCGGAAAGCATCAGGTTGACCGAATAGCCAGATAGCAGTCTGAACGGAGTGGTTAATTAGCTCCGTAAGGTGTCGGTTTCGATGCTCGTCAGAGTATTGAGTGTTCGACCAAGGTGAGAACACTTGAGTAAAATGAGAAGCAATGCGTGCGGTATTGTCAGTCGTGCTCCGCGATGCTGTAGAGTCACGCGTCAAATCAGATCGTAGATATCTGGTAAGAGCTTTCCACGAGCTGAATGCAGCCACCATGTCTGAGCATGTCGTTAGCAGGAAATAGCCGCCTCAGAAGACTGTACTTACCGTTTGAAGTGGACGGTGACAAGCTTTTGTTGTACACTGCCGCAATTGTACCTGCAAGCTCTGCCGGCAACAATGGTTGTGTCCCTTCACCTGGCGCGAGAGTGAGGTTGAAAATGTGAAATGCCAGACAGTGCTTGATAAGTGCTGTGGGATTAGTGGTATGTTCGAAGCAAGCAGCAAGAGGCTGAGCTAGTTCAGATGTCTCGAAGCGAGACAGTTCGCCTTCTAGGTCGGCATTCAGCCTGATGTTTCGGTTGCTGTAGAAGTTTTCGACGTGCTGGTCAATCTGGTCAATGACAGTCGACAACTTCCTCTGAACCTCTGCGTCGTCTGCCTGCTGCGGCAGGAAGTCGAGGTTACCCACAGGGGCTACCGAGACCATTGGTGTGCCCTTTTCGCCATCATAACGCGGCTCCGGTCCGGGTAGATACGTGCTTCGAGCTACGTATCTGTTACGCTGCGAGCGCTTCTTGAACATGAAGAACGACACAAGAGCTGCGACCAGTGCTCCTGCGATAAAACATCCTATCGCCGCTCCAGCGATCGCTCCAGAGTTGCTGCTTTGCGAAGCTGTGCCGGAGGGAGTCGCAGACGTGGTGGCGGTCTGTGCGGCATTTGTAGCACTCGCGTCCGATACGGTGGGAGTTGCTGTAAAGGATGCGTTTGTCGCAGCGACATTGGTAGGTGCAGCAGAGGACTTGCCCGTCGCAGCGGCATCTATAGGTGCTGTCGATACTGCCGTGTGTGCTGCTGCATCCGCAGCGGGTACCCACAACGTATGCGAAACCAAGGTCTCGTGTCCCTCAGCGAGGGTGCTTGTTGCGGGGGTGATAATCGTAGTTGCAGGAATATTCTGGTTCTCATTCCAATAGCATGATGCCAGGGGATTGCCATCACTAGGGCAAGAATAAATCTTGGTCGGGTCGATAATGGTCAACTCGGAAGAAGTCGCTGTGTTGTTAAGACCGTTGGACATGGTGTAGATTATATCTGACAGTCCTTAGTACTAATACAAACAGCTCCGTGACAAGAATGTCTGCTGTACTTCCAAAGTGATGACTGAAGTCAAGGAAGAAAAGTGGTGTGGAGGTACTGCCGGCGTGAGGCTGGCTACCACTGCGTTATTGAAGCAGCATAGGAGGTTTCAGGCCTGGGAAAAGACCTGTAGCAGTTTTAGCCGAACTACTATGCTGCGCAAGGTTCACAGAAGCTAGCAAACACCGCCCCAAGCCATTTGCCGCTTCATTTATGCGCTAGTGCTGCACAGACACGCTAATCACACTCAATTGGGCTGAGGACAAGTTATGGCCCTCGAAATCCTGCCTTAGATGCACAACAACGTGCCGAAGCTGCCACCATTTCCTGCAGCCACCCTGCAGATCCGGCGGAAAAGTGCTCAACCTGGTCTGTTTTGCCAAGGTCACACGGAGCAGCAGCGTGTTGAGCAACGTCGCACTGCTGGCCAGTCCATGCACGTCGAGACATAGTCAGCCTGGTCTTGAAATACGATCTCATACTTGGTTAAGCTTGTACGCGGCCTTATTGTGGTTGTCGACGCAGGCGGCAGAGGTGTAGAGGACTTTCGAGAACATGAGCTTGCGAGCTTGAAGCGAAGAAATCAGTTGCAAAGACATCAATATTGACAGTATCGAAGATGACGTCCGGGTCAACGCCAGATGTCGTTATTGGCGTCGACTTTGGGATGACTCAAACAGGTAAGCAGCAGTGGTGCAGCCTTTGGTCCCTTGAGCTGACAAATAGGCGTCGCTTACTGTACTGCTCCATGGACAAATGTTAGGAGGTTCCAACAATGGGGAGCGATCGTGTCCGAGGTCGCAAACAAGGTACCGAGTCGAATAGCCTATTCGACACGAACTCGAGACTTCAAGGGCTGGGGTTTCAACTGTGATTTCGACGACCCAGACTCAGAGATCCAGGAGTTCTTCAAGCTTTATTTGGATCCAGAATACCACGACGATTATGATGGTATCTCCAACGCTGACGCTCAGCGTTGTTACCGCGACTATTTGTCATTGGTACATGCGCATATCCTCAGTTTCTTCAATGCCAGGTTTCCAGATTTTCCGTCGATGGCAGTTGAGTTCATCTTCAGCGTGCCAACGACGTGGCGTAACCCGGCGTTGATTCATGACCTCGAGATCATCATTCGGGAGGCAGGTTTTGGCAGGGACGGCCCGCGACATACGGCAAAGATCACCTTAACTGAAGCAGAAGCTGCAGCTGTTAACGTGGTTGCCGACTATGTCCAGCGGAACGATGTAATATGTATCTGTGATGCTGGTGGTGGTACCACAGACGTTAACATCTTGAAGCTAAGGTCCGCCAGAGGACAACCGATCAAGCTCGAGCCACTGTCCAAAGTCGAAGGGGCGGCAGTTGGGTCAGCACTTATCGATATTAGGGTGCAACAATATCTTGAACAACGCTTGATGAAGGCTGCACATCTCCTCAACGCATCGCCTCAGGAGATCGCAGAGAAGATGATGCAAGGGCGGTTCGAGCGTTTCAAGTGCACCTTTGGTACAAGCGCAGCCAATCTGCCTGCATTGGTCCTCGAGATTCCAGGTATGCCAGCAGGCACGAATTATCCACCAGCAGATATCCAAAACTCTCGACTATCAATATCTCAGACTACCTTGCAAAAGCTGTTCGACGAGCAGGTGGACGCCATGATCCGTCTGCTGACAGAGCAGCTCGTGGCTCTGCAGATAGTCGCGCCAGGAGAACGAGTCTCGTATCTGGTGCTTTCCGGCGGGCTTGGTTCGTCACAGTACGTGCGCGACCGACTGAAGCAGTACTTCCAGTTTGGCGCAGGAGCAACGCTGTCGAACACTGCAGGAATGCATATGTTGCTAGCTGAAGATCCCCAGCTTGCGGTCGTGCTGGGCTTGGTGACAGATCGTGCGCAGGAGCTAGGCCAGCAGACGAGGACCATCACACATCGCTGTGCTCGAGTGAGTTATGGTGTAGTCGTGAACCAGAGATTTGATCCCGAGAGACATCACAATCAAGTGATATACAAGGACCCTCGGGACAAGAAGAAGTGGGCACTGAACCAGATAGAGTGGTTGATTAAGGAGGTATGTCGCCGAACCAGGTTCTGGAATCCGCTGACCATTTCCACAGGGGGACCATGTCGATGAGAATGGTGTGTACAAGCACGTTCGTGCGAAACTGCATAAGGCTCAATTAAGTCGGCCTTGGAGAGCACAATTCGTGCTGTCGACTGAGAAGAGGGAGAAGCTGCCTAATGACCTCACTTCGAAAACTGTGAAAACTTTATGCATCGTCGAGGCAGATTTGAGGTTCATCGATAGGATATCGAAGAATGCCCATTGGTGGCAGTTGGGACAAAAGTACGAACTAGCTGAGTTCGACTTGAGGCTGATTGCTGGTTCGGCAGACTTGAGGTTTCAGCTGTGGAATCAGGGCAGGTTGATCACAGGAGAGAATGAGAGTGTTGCAGTGGACTGGGGATCAGGAGCTCCGGCGATGGATCAGAAAGATGGACGTTTCGATGTTAAGTAGATGGTCGGATGAGAGGCGATTTCTGGACGGTATTGGTGGCCCTCCCAGAATGTCGAGTTGGCCGAGCCGATACTGCTTTCGACCAAGCTAAGGCTGATACAAGAAGCTTGTGGGAAAGACCGGTGAGTATATACGGAAGAGGATTAGACGGTCCAATGGGCACATCAACATCCACGTACGAGAGGTGTCGAGGTTTCGACTTATCTTGATCATCCGGCCGAAAGTGACGTGAAGCATAATGGAATGCGAGTGAGCTAAATATGCAACCGACGCATTCGTCGTCTGGGCTTGTTGTGCGCAACCGTACCGTCATCACCTTACACCCTCCGGACACACAACACGGCCGGTCGCTAGCCTTAAAAAAAGCGTGCAGCAGCGGCCACTTTGTTTGTCCGGAGGGTGGCCTTACTAACCAAAGTCGTCTATGCCCTCAGTAGCCCCAGATCTGGCCCCTAGATCGGCATCGTAGATCGCTCGAAGATAGACAGCCACGGTAGGCGCAATTCTGGGGCTAGTACCAGGCACTTCGGCCTCAATATCAGCGTATCTCTAGTTGGCCTATGCACGCGTCAATTAAGTGACCACGTGTTGGCACTAGCCAGAAAGGGTGGATTCACGACGGACTGTTGTGTTTTCCCAATCCACCTCACCCTTATATTCACCGAAAAAGAGGTCGTTCATCAACACTAAAGCCACCCACACGGTACTGTGGTTGACCCGAAGGACTACTATGTGATATATTAGACCTTCGCTAAAATTAGCGCTAGGGAAACAGTTCATCGGATTCTACTGACTGTTTCTGATCAGACACGAGCTAGAGCTCGCACACTAGTGCATTCTGCAATGTGGCCAAGCTTCTGACTCTCCCAGGAGAAATTCCACTCAGTAGGGGTTATTCCCGGTAGCTGATTGCTTCGAACTCGCAGCAGAACAACCCAATACTCGATCGGTCAGGGTCGTAATCCGGACGATATCTTGGGCTAGGTGCGCTAAATGTGGCTTGGCAGTCCAAGCGGTTGGCAATAGTCCTGTCTCGAAAACGCCGGCGCGAAAGGGAGAGTCAACAACCGGTGTGTACAATCTGACTGCCATAACGAGCACCCTGGAGTGGCATAGGATATGGGTCCCATACAACCAGGCTTGGACGCCTCGTCCATTAGAGCCTTGGGATCAACACGACCACGTTTGTCGCCCGCTGCGTAGCGTTTCGAACTCCTATATACATTAACTTGGCTGTCCGTCCATTCAAGGCTGGTTCTCTTTGAAGAATCTGGCAACATACAACTCTACCTACAAAGTTGTTTGCAACCCTCATCTTGGCTCAAAGTAGAGCGAATCGGTTACTCGTATTCAGGATGAAGGGTTTGACTATTCAGCTCCTCTGTGCAGTTGCACTTGGCATGCCAATCGACGAGAGTGACCAGCGGGCAGCTGCCTATCCCACTGCGTCGACAAGCCACACCTTACGACAGCGGAGCGCTACCGACTGGCACCATTTTCCTCCATGGACCTCGGTCTCACAGAAGAGCACTCCAATGGCTTGGGGCTATGGGGGTCATGCGGTCGTATCGACAAAAACTGTTGCACCTAGGCAAGACGAGATTCTCAGCAATTATAACCGCAGTAGTTACTGGGAGCTCGACGTCACCGTCAGTGGGAGACCATATGCTTTGTTTTTCGATACTGGAAGCTCAGACTTGTGGATCCAAGACTCGGATTTCGTACCGTCATCCACATTTGTGCTAGATCCCGACAGCAACTTCAATATTTCGTACCTCGACGGCTCCACGGCAAATGGCCCTGTCGGCAACGATACTGTGTCCTTCTCAGGATTGACCTCTACCCAACAGTTGATCGCTGTACCGAATTCTGTAAGTATCCCAATGCCTTGGACACGGTACCCACACTAATGCACATGCAGCTCAGTGGCTTTGACGGTACAGGCATTATTGGCATTATTGGCATGTCTTACCCTGCTATAACAAGCTTATACAGCGGTGCGGATGTCGACGCTGACAGCCCTTCAACTCGTGTTCTGTATTCATCTGTTGTGAACACCATCTTCAATATTCAACAGCTTACAGCGCCTCTCTTCTCCGTTGCACTGTCCCGTTCCTCAACCACAGCTACCGTCTTCGGTGGTTTCCTTACGATGGGTGGTGTAGCCTCTTTTACCGATCCCGCGGTCAACGTTACTGGCTCTCTCGTTACCGTGCCCAACGCTAGTCCACAGACAAAGTACGATATACGCATTGATGGTATCAACTACGCCGGTGGTGCTGCGCAAGATGTTGGGGGAGTTTACCTTCTTGACACAGGAACGACACTTATCTACACCACAGCCGAAGTTGCCGATGATGTTGCCGTGAGATACAATCCTCCAGGAGTTTGGGATGCCACGATTAGTGTCTTCTGGACCAGCTGTGCCGCTGTTCCTCCCTCGTTCAGCGTGACGATTGGCGGTCAAGCCTTCCTCATCAATCCTGTTGATCTTCTGTATGGCGATTTAGGAAACCCTGCTGCGTCGTGCATTATACCAATCGCTGTTGGGACCTCGAAAGTTCTGGGAGGGGTGTTCTTGCAAAATGTGTTGGCAGTCTTCGATTGGGGAACGGAGCAGATTAGGTAAGTCCCTACCTGAATGCTTTCCTAGCTGTATATGGCGTAAGTGCTGACAAATGAGCAGTTTGGGAAGTCGAGAGTATTACAGTACAGCCTGAGGGCATTAGTGAATTAGAGGTGGACAATGTGAGAGTCTTCGTGGCTGTGTTGCAGCCTTGCATGCCTGCCTTCAGTGTCACGAAATGCTCGCAGACTGATAGCCTCGGAACTAGCGAATGATCGTCGCGATCTGTGGCTTATAAGCGAATAATACTATAGAGAAGAAGCTGTCACTGGAGAAGCGGGTCCCCGCCCTTTCAGGTCCGTAACGAAGCTAGCTATGTTTACGTGAGCCCTGTAGAGATCAGAAGCTGTACCCGCCTTCAATTAGGCAGGTAGGCAATAGTCACACATAGGTGTAGTCAGAGAGTAGTATCTGAGCGGCGCGTGCCTTCTACGGAGATCCACAATGCACATATTCCGTGTGAAGCTAGTAGCTACCTTCTGCCTAGATGCTCAGGCATCCTATGGCATTACCTTTGACTATTCGGGTTGCAACCTTCTATTGCTACGCCTCGCCAGCCTATCGCCCACATCACCTCGTGATACATCGCTAAGTTTCGTCGAAAGACCTAATAGGTGACTCAACGGAAGGAAGGGTCCTACGACCTACGCTTCTTAGCTCGAAGACGCTCCAAAGCCTGCGCTACGCAGTGAGTCACGACAGCAAGAGAGATCACTGGCACCGTACACAGGAACTGGCCGCAGAAGGTAGCTACTATGCGATTACACAGGGATCAAAGTTTCAAGAGCTAACATGCGAGATCTGGGCCTTCTCATGGTGGCCAAGTTTGGGGCCAAGATAGCTGCCAAGCATTGGCGGTGTCTTTCGGCCCCGAAGCTAAGGCCAGCCATCTCTAGTATTTACTACAACGCGGAGAGACTCGTTCGATAACAGGTTCTGAGGGATTGACCTCTAAGACTTCTTACATATCGTCTCATTTGCAAGGGGTCAAGTGAGCTCCACGTTTCCGCCTGTTCAGACCATTCAAGATACCGTATGAAAAACCTCGGTACAGCTGCAGAGTCCTCTTCTTGTCAAAGCTGAGCGTGACTTCTGAAAGGAAGCTCTGTGAAGTTCTAAATGCGACGGCCAGACAGCTCTCACTGGTCCTCAACCTACCGAGACGAAGAACACGGAGGCTGACCATGGAGCAGCTGACCGATGGCACGAAGATCGCCTCAGCACGAGACACTGAGGACACCAACGCAGAGATGATCTATAGCAGAGGTGGCAATACAGATTCGTTGCTGTCTGGACAAGAACACAAAGGTGAAGCTGTTTACCTACTCAACAACAGTCAGGTGCCGCCATGGGTACCATCCGCCTTCCTGGAAATTGCAAAGAAGAGGCTTTGCGGCTGGAGAGCAGGTTTGACATTGGCATTTACAGCAGATATCCTTGTGCTGCTATTGGCATTAGGGTTCACCATCGGCGCAGCGATAGGATTTGAGAGAGGCGGAGACTACATGGAAAGCATTATCGTGAAGGGTAGCTGTTCCAGAACGAAGTCTGTGGGTACCTGGCTCCACCTTCTCATCAACGTATTGAGCACGGTTCTACTTTCAACGAGCAGCTTCACGATGCAATGTGTTGCATCCCCTACACGTCAGGAGGTGGACAAAGCCCACGACGAGAACAACTTCCTCACGATAGGTGTTCCAAGCCTTCGCAACCTCATCTACATTGCTAGACCTCGCACAATCCTATATGCACTCATTCTTCTCACCTCGTTACCACTACATCTACTCGCAAACTCAGCCATATACTCAAGTCTGGCAACCAGCTCGTATGGTATGTTTCAAGTTGACAGACATTTCGTTGATGTTTCTATTGAACATATGGCATCTAAGTATGCTTACACGGTCCATTCCTACAATGGGAACTTGGATCTTAGTGTTTCCTTTGGCTGGAATACAACCACTGTTCTTAAGGATATGCTTCCCCAATTTGAACGCTTGGAGAATGATGAATGCATCAGGGCGTATAGCTCTCCTATTCTAGCCGGCCGCCGCCATGTTGTCGTCGTTTCTACTTTGGATTTCGCCAGGTGGCGGTATGACGACACGGCGGAAACATACAATACGAACTTTATCTTGGACGTCAACTACCAATCCATTGAATTCTGTCCCGACTGCCGATCATATCTCAACTATACAGATCCGACAGTGTGGACCTGCGCATTTGTTTCCCCCAAGCAGACTAACTCAAACCTCGATGTGAAAAGCTGCGACACTAGTCTTGCTGCGCAACGCGCAGCTGATTTTAGCTTGAACAGCTACCCAGTGGACTATTGTCTGAGCGAGCGTATCGAAGAATCCTGCGAACTCCGTGCAAATATCTGGATTTTGACGACAGTCATCATGTGTGCAGCCATCAAATCTGCCGTTGTATTCATTGTACTCAGAACGCTTCCATCTCAAATCCTAGCCACGCTTGGAGACGCTGTTTCTTCGTTCCTAGTAACGCCAGATTCATACACACAGCAGTGCTCCCTGCTTGATCAAGAAGACGTGAAGCAGCGACATCAAGGCAACAGAGCGACTCGATATCGCAGTCTACATAGTTCGACCCCACGCTGGCATCTTGGTCGACCGTTTCTTAAACATTGGAAAAGTTGGACATTGAAGGCAAAGTGGTCAGAGGGACCACCAGGAAGGTCTTGGGCACGCATGATGGTGATGTTTCTTTGTGTTCTGATTTTTTGTCTCGCGCTACTTATTGCTGGTGTCAGGAGGCTGAAGCAAATCACAAGCGCAGAAGCTCGATTCGAGTACTCGAAACCTCCAACCAGTATACAAGGTCTGTGGGACATGGGCTTTGGCACGTTAAACGTCAACGCACTCTTACAGCTTCCTGGATCGAGTTCTGAAGGTGGGATCATCCACAAATCGCTCCTCGTCAACGCTCCGCAGCTTGTACTATCGTTGTGCTACTTCAATTACAACCAGGTATGGACACACATGCTCGGCGCTCGGGAATGGGCTCAATTCGGAAGAAAAAGACAAACGCTACGTGTGTCTCAACCTCAAGGATTACAGCGATCCAAATATTTTCTCACCATACCCTACAGATTTGCAATCCCACTTCAAACTACGAGTGTGTTGCTGCACTGGCTGCTGTCACAAAGCTTCTTCCTCGCTAGGCTCAACGTCTATTCTGGGGAACCATTTGTCAACACTGCGCCGTCTACGATCAACACAATTGGATATTCATTGATAGCATTGATGTCTTTGATACTATTATGGGGCATCCTATTAATTACTGTGTGGGCAACGGGGATTTTCACGAAGCTGAAATCACCGATGCCGATAGTGAATGGAATGAGCCTAGCTATTGCTGCTGCATGTCATGCACCTGCCTCAGAGATGGACACATCGTTGAGGCCTCTCATGTGGGGTGTGGTGGACTTACAGGAGGAGGATGGCATGAAGCATTGTAGCTTCTCGGCCGAAGAGGTGTATTCGCCTGAGCATCTGCCTCTTGAAGACATCCCGCGTCACGCAGATCAAGCCAAGCAGACCATGACCGAGATTGCCTAAAGCTTAAGTATGACCGGTAGATGTATAGTATTTTCTTAGTCCCTACGTGCTAAAGTATTTCAACTCTTCAGGCCTCCATCAACTCGTCTCCCTTGATCGGCTTGTTTGTTGGCCTTGCGGAAGAAGAGGACCATCGAGATTGTAATGAGACGGATGAGGGCATCAGCACTAAGGTTGCGGAGAGCCAGGTGTTAGTCATGGTTTTATTGGGCAAACGAGCGGGAACGAGTCAGCCCTGCAGTCGAGAGGGATATCGACTCACGTCAGGCATGAATGAGTGTAGTACCAGGCAGATACTTTGGATCATTTCTGCGAACGAAAGACAAGAGCTCCAATGACACCGCCGACGCCGCCAATGGCGATCGGGATAGCACCGCAGAAAGTTCTCGTCCAGTGACCTCGGGTGTTGTTGACCTGCCAAGCCATAGTTGCGGGGACTTGGGTTATCGCGCCCCTAGTAACCGAGAAGATGTCAAAGCATTGTACACGGGAGATAGTCGTGAAGGCCAGCAGACACAAGCTGACAAACGTCTGGAGTGCATTACTATGTGACAGGAGGCCAGAGATAGTATACTCCTGCGGGTCGGGTTGTGGCTACTAACTCTGTTCATAAGAATAGCCGCAAGACCGCGCCAAGGCTCACTATTTACACTGCATTAAATTACATCGATTGCCTGTCGACGGACTCGATCAGTACTGGGGGGTTCATATTGCAGCGAGGTCCGCGTCGAACACGGTGGAGGTGTTCGCCCAGCAGAAGATCGGGTCGGCGTTGGCGCCTGCGCCTCAGGTCACCGACTGGTCAGTGATGGACACCGTCTGGATCGGCTAGACCGTTTGTGCCGGACCGTCTACTCGGCTTTGCTGTAGCACTGAACTGGGCATGCTTTCAGGCCACCTCGGGTGCCCATGTAGATCATTCAGTCCGCGACTTACTCTCCTTGTCGGCCGTGCAAGGGGCTGTTGGGCTTGCTGCCGCCCCGCTGGTCACATAACTCGTTCGCCCCGTACCATGAGCTGGCCGTTCGACGTACCGGTGCTGACCCGCAATATCGCGTGGTGCAATATCTATCGTGCAACAACGGTACCACAACAAGTCTGCTTCACGAAGACGATGTCGACATCCTGCGTTGGTTGTCTGTTGTTCGTGCAACCAGCGAGCTTCGACGCAGGATCGTGTATCGCTTATTGGCAGTGTGGATTCAGCTGGTCCCCACCCCTTGGACGCTGGACTTCACGCTCGGCCCGGTGTTCTCAAGTTGCGCTGCCGCGTTACTGCATCAAAGCCATTCAAAGAGCAATCGGAATGTTTTTCATGCAGGGCCAAGTCACGACTATCGTTGGAGCGATGCAAGCATTTCGAGTTGAGGAGTGACTTGAGGACAGAGGTTGCTGTGCTTGTGTTCTGTTAGTAGACGATTCACACGACGCTGTTCCTAGTGCCGACTTTTTCCCCTCAGATTGTAGGAGGAATAATGAAAGATGACGGCTGGGCCAAGGATAGCACGGGTACCATCTATGGCGCAGCTGGAGGTTCCGCGAGTACCCCTGAAGGAATTTGGGGAACAGGATGTGAGCAAGAAGGATACACAGCGAAGTCCGACGCTGCAACGAGGATCAGCTGCTTCAGTTTGCTTCAAGATACTTGTCTTTTTTACGCATGAGAGATGACTCAAAGGGTCGTTGTCATGGTGCCCGACGGCTCACACTTCTGGTGTGTTGTTGTTGGTTCCTAACATGTATTCTCTTCTGTAAAAGGCGCGACCTTTAGGCCCCAGCTAATCTTGTTCTTGCCGGGGTCGTGCACTGTTGGCACTAATTCCGGCCGTAGCACTTTTCTTGGAAATTGGCGAAGTGGTGTGCGGCGAGACACAAGTAGAATTTGTGCACGTCCATTGCCAACCAGTCGCTACAGTGCGGGGTCTTTTCTGGAGGACCATTGTCGCCAAAAGTCCAGATAAGACGTCGTCAATCTCGGGCTCGGTGAGATTTAACCACATACAGAAACACAGCCACCAGCTGAAAAGACAAGATGACCCCTTTTGAGCACAAATTTGGAAGGTGAAGCGGCCACGCGGACTTCCAGGCCGGCGCACAGCATCTCGCCGGTGTCGCGCCACGTGGGTGAAGCTAACCGCAAACTGGACGTCGAATCTTAGATATGCGCCTCTATATCACCTTATCTCGAGCTGGAACTCAGGACTAGTATTTTCTGCTTACTTCAACCGACGCTTATGACCTGGAAATTTTCACGGACTCATGGGTTTGTGTTCGTTCAAAGTCGTCATATAGCGTTCGAGCTGACGTTCGTGGCTTCTAATTGAGAATTGTTGGTGCAGTTGCTCTCTTAAGCGAAGGAGATTCTCGGCGGAGTTGTTAGCTGATCTCTGGAACTTAAGACACGGCCATCTGTTGATCTTTGCGGACCATATGGAGTACTATCCCCCTGATTCAGCCATGGCTTCTGGGTGGCTGAAAGCGCGATTATTACACCCAAAACATTGTTACTGCTGATGGACACTTATCTCGAGGAAAATACCCGCACATTGCCATCACTGGCTACCTTGCCAGCTGACCTCACCTGCAGTTCTTCAAAATCCTCATTCTACAAAAGCAGATGAGCTAATCATCGTCCTCTCGTTTGAATTATACACATTCTTTCCAGATGTCTTCACTCTCCTTTCGAGCATCATTGGCTGCTCTAGTATGTCAGCTTGCTGCCGCAGCCTTAGGCGAAGCCCCCAACCCAACTGGCGATGTGACTACAACTTTGACTGCAACCAATACAGTCTATTTCTGCCCTTGTGATGAAGGTCTTTGGACTACTACTCAATCGACAACTCAGACTGAATCGAGTCATGTCCCGTCCTCAAAGTGGTCAGAATGGGCAGTTCTTCCTACAACCACAATTATGCAAACCAAACCCATGAGCACCAGCACCGGGAGTGTCGTCAATCCTACTGTGAGCATTACTACAACTATCTCTACCTCTTCTACCACCATCTACACCACGATCGCTACGAGCAGCGGTACGAGCAGCGGTACGAGCACTAGCAGTACCGCCACCGTTAACCCAACCAGCAGCAGCAGCAGTCTGACTAGTAGTTCCACTATCACTACCAGTTCTGTCGCTACCTCCTGTACCACTACCGCCACTACTACTACCGCTAGTCCTATGGTCGCTACCACTACTAGCAGCAGCAGCAGCAGCAGTAGTTCCCCTAGCAGTAGTACTGCCACCACTTCTATCAATCCTATTAGTACGACGACCACGACCACGACCACGACTACTACTAGTCCTATAACCACTACTACCACGAGCAGCAGCAGCAGCACCAGTAGCGGTCCTGCTAGCAGTTCTACCACCACCAGCACCACTACCACCACCACCAGCACCACAACGATTACCGCTGATACTACAACGACTACCGCTGATACCACAACGACTACCGCTGATACTACAACGACTACCGCTGATACCACAACGACAACAACTAGTACCACCACAACAAAGCCTCTTCCTACCTGCGTAAGCATCACTATGATATTCTTGTTGACCTAGCTAATATCTCTAGACTCCTTATCCCAACGCTGACTTCGAGTCTGTTCCTGCCGCCTATATCAATCGGCCTGGCGCGTCAATACCCGATGATTGGACACTCTCCAGCGGCGCAATGTTTCTAAGCAACGGCGGACAAAGCCAGTCAGCCAACTCAGGATCAAATTTTGTGTAAGTGGACTAACTTTCACCGCAACATTTCCCATATACTACTACCCTTCACGTCTCTCTCTTCAAGAAATCGATTTTCTGGCCCAAAACTAATACATTCATTTGCCTAGATCAATCACAGCAACTGCTGGTGGCGCAGTACAAGGACTTTCTAGAACCATCAACAACCTCGACCCTACCATATATTACACTCTTAGCCTTATGTACAGCTCTACGTTTCCGACGAGTAGCGGAGACTGCCCGACAACCATGAGTTTCAATGGTGTGGCCTTGGGTACAAAATATCTTGGCGGCCCCTCGAGTTGGACGAACAGTGGAGAAATCTACTTTCAACCCAGTGCCGCAACGGGCACATTCCAGCTGAGTATCACCTGCCCTGCTGGGTCTTCGACTGGGTCTTCTTTGACGGTATACCTGGACGATATTGTTATGAAACCGTTGAATACCCCTTGCACGCCATAAAGCAACGGTGACCTAGCATGTCATCGTTACATGACAGACCTATAATCATCTTTTCTGTAGTGTCTTTTCTCGTCTTCGGCGGGACTTTGGCTTCATTACTATACACCGCTACCATTGTTGTTCTCGGTATCCGCTATTCTGAGGACGTGGCTAAGACTGGGGAAAGTACGTCCAAACATAGCGTACGGACCTGCTACTAAAGCGCCGCACTCAAAACATAAAGCTGTTTCTTTGTTGATGTCCAGCTCTGGAATATAGTAAGAGGCATCAAGTCATGAGTGTCTCTACAGTAGTTTCCGATTAAGATGCCTGATGTGCGCTTCGATTTGTCCCTCAGGCCAGGCATATAATATCACTTCCGCTAATCCGGGAGGTCTCGCTTTCCGTGCACCAGTCAGATGACTGTCCGGTCCACTCCTCGAATCAGCTGCGCGAGGAACGAGAACGATCGCGATCCTGCGACATCGAAGTGAACAGAGCAGGATATCGTGCGATCCATGCGGACAGGCTCATCCTGCGACGCTAAGGCTGAGGTTAGTGGAAGGCGACGATAGACGCAGCGAATATGGGTGAAGAGAGAGCCGAGTGCAATGCAGCTTTCATCGTCTTGCGCTGCCAAGCCGACGGCCGGCTTGCAGCCAATCCCAACGTCGGCATCTGCATCGAGCAACATCTTGACAAGCATTGGGCCACCAAGCCTTACAGCCATCGCCACTGCCATGAAGAGCACATTTTCAATCGTGTTTTTGGAAAGCTTTCTTACAACAGACATTCCACGAGGGCCGCTATTAGTATTGATCCCGCGACAGTACGCAGAGTGGAAGGGCTGATATTGTCACTTGAGAGCACAAAAGGTTGTACATCTCGTAGTAGCACTATACGTCCCTAAACTCGGTATTAATGCTTATCTCTAAATCCATTGCTCGATTTCGTTCAACTTACTCTTACGCCTCTCGATACGAGCAATCTTGAAAACTTCACGGGTCTGCTTAAGGACCCCCTGATGACTGTAGATCTATGTTCTCCGACCCCTGGATCTATGTTGGCTCCATTTTCAGTAAGCACCGAACCTCCCTTGCGTAGCTTGCAAAACAAGCAGCTTGAAGTGCGTGACCATAGCAGCCGCCAGACGTTTTATGTTGCCTAGTCTAGTATATACACATGTTGCCCGTAACATTGGCTATCTTACCTAGGCCAGGACCGGGCCATGTTCAGGCCGTGACACATTGACAGCCACCTATCGTGTTATACGCCATAGCGATTGCTTCCCAGCGGCGGTGTTGATCACTGCAGCAGTATTTCGGCTGTATTGAGCACCACTAGATATGCATATCTGGACGATCTTGCTAGCGAACGTTGTTTAGCTAGTTAACCGCCGGATGAGTCTTTAACGTAGCAGAAGCTCTATTTAGAAGCGTTCGAAAGTCTCCGTACGTACGACACTATTCTACGAGAGGTTGTGATCTATAAGATGATAGCATAGTATGCCTTGTAGTGTGTTAAAACTATCACGACGAGGCTAGCTAAGTCCAGCTAGATCTGTTTTAATTAAACAACTAATACCTATTATAAAACAGTGTTATGCGTACGAAGACTTCCGAACTCTTTTAAGTCGGTCGGATTACTGTTGAGCGGCAATAGTGCAACTAGTCTTCCCCGTGCTGCTTTTGACAAACCTGATGAGGTGGTCACTGGTCGGGCTGCAGAAGGGCTCAAACATCAGTGAGAGTGTTTCCAACCAGGGACAGGCTTACATGGTGCTTGATCGTCCCTCTCGTGAATCGGCTCGGAGTGCATATGGACTGGAACAATCACGTAGCTATAGCAACAGCAAAGTCATACTCATTCCCTTCTTCTCACCCTCTGTGAAAATGCGGGGGTGAATCCATCGCTTTGGAAGGAGCAAAATAATGGTCACAGGAAAAGTTTTTTCTGGAGCGAAACAGATGGTAAGAAAGCAAAAAGAAAACGTTCTCAACCATTGTTATGGTTTGCGATCAGGTCCTGGTGATATCGTTAACAATTGGTTCCGACACTACAACTCTGCAGAGAAGACTCACGATCGCGGATTCGAACCGCGGTTACCGGAAGATTTAATGATTTTGTGCGTCAAAATCCGGTGTGATAACCACTACACTAAACGACCGTTTCGGATGTGTGTCGATTTGAGCACCTATTTGGGCGAATGATTACTATGTTCACAAATCGCCGAAACTCATGTTCCACACAGAATCTGCTTCGATGTGCGCGCCCAAAGTTAGCAGAATCCAGCCGCTGAGTGCGGTCAACGGGATGAGGAGGGGCCTATAGATATTTTTTAGTCGATCTTCCACACATCGGATCCCGCAGTAGTTTAGTCATTATGTACGCCTCAAAGAGGTGCTTATCACGGGCGGGGATGATATGCGCGAACCGGACATGTCCAAGCAGTTGAACGCCAAACAATCGATAAATTTCGCAAGCTCGAAAAAAGTTCGGAGGTTGAAGCACCAGGTGCGCGGGGCACTGGCATCCGGACATCTCCGCTCATTGTGAGGCCTAATCTAACTTGACGGCCACGCTTCTCAGGTCATTATTTCTGCGTCAGCACTCAGGTGTCTGGTGCCCGTGACTTGAGCCATTGGCGTTATCGATGTTGAGCGACGTTGTGGCTTCAGGTGATATATTACACCTATGTTGAATCACCGAACAGAAATCTGGCGCTGACGTGTCACGCTGAGTTGGTAGAAATGCATGGTAGTCAAATGTTGCCATTCAAGTTTTGAGACATGTCATGAATATAGTAAAGAGAACATAGCACTATCATTTCGTGAGGCTGTTTAATGCGCCTTGCAGGCCGATCGTAAAGCCTCCCATGCCGGAAACACCAGTTGCCAACCGAAGCGAAGAAAATGCTTACACTGTATTCGCAGCCTTCTCATCAGCCTGCTGTCTGTCCTCATCGCTTCCATGCTGGGTCGTGCTACCAACTGAACTTGCGGTTCTTGATCCCGCTCTCGGTCTCGGATCATCCATACCAGGAGTAATGCCAGCATATCCGTCAAAGACAGTACTTGACAATCTTCTCATCCTTCCACCACCCAACTTCTTCGCTCTCTGCCTGTAGAAGACTCTCTTGCCCCATTTCCAGCTCTCGATGCCGCCGAAGAACAATACACCCTCCACAACCACAATACCCCATTCCCATGTGATACCAGTGTGCTTGAATACGACATGGTTGATGACAGGTGTGTAGAGAAGGACGAAGATCGAGACAAATCCGAATATAACAGACCAGAACAGGAATTTGTTTCTCCAGACATCGAACATCCACTGGGTGAAGACGTACTTGGACTTTGGTTGCATTCTGAAGAACGACCTCCTGAAGTTCATAAGCTCCCACGCCAAGAAGAGGGAGAACCAAACCATAGACACGAATGTTGTGGCTCGTGCTCTGAATACTGTATCGCAGGAATCGGAGTACGCGTCGTTGCAGTTGGTACCTTCGATGCCTTGACCCCATTGGTAACACACTAATGTGAAAGACGACAGACATAGAGCAGACATCCAGATGCCATACGCGAGAACGTCAACGAGCAGCTCTGTCGTGAAGATACCCCGTTTGAGGTCCTGTGGAGGTCGTTCCAGGATATCCGCGGCAGCAACTTCGAGACCAAGACCCATATCTGGGAGACCTGAGGTTACCATGATGACCCACATGATTTCGACAGGACTCAGTGGGAACGTGGATATGCCGTTGCTGTCTTTGAACGCCAAACCGATGAGAAGTGTGCATGCTTGCGCGATATTCTGGGCTAGCAGATGCAGCACAAATTTCTGAATATTGTCGAAGATACGTCGACCTTCCTCAATGGCATTGAGGATGGAGGCGAAGTTGTCGTCTGTAAGTACAATATCAGATGCGTCCTTCGCGACGTCAGACCCTGCTTGGCCCATAGCTATTCCGACATCTGCTCGCTTCAGAGATGGAGAATCGTTGACTCCATCACCTGTCATTGCTGCGAAGAGATTACGTCTGTGAAGTGCCTCGATCATGCGCACCTTGGTGTTAGGTGCACACCGAGCGATGACAAGTGGTAGGACGGGATGGTTATCGATTTCTTCGTCAGTAAGTTTGTCGAATTGAGAAGCTGTAGTAACCATTTGTGATTCCATCTCTTTACTGACGGAAGCGAGCTTCTCGGGCACAATGCCTATTTGCTTTGCGATGGCGAGTGCAGTTCCTGGGTGGTCGCCCGTCAGCATGTGGACGCCGATTCCTGCTCTGTGGCATCGCTTGACTGCGTCTTTCGACTCTGTGCGAGGCGGATCAAAGAGGCCAATGAGGCCTCGGAAAGTAAGGTCTTTCTCGACCTGCTCACGGTCATCTTGACCAGTGGGACCGTCGTACGTCTTTGAGGCCAAGGCCAACACCCGTAGACCTTGAGATGCCAGAGATTCCATGTTGCCGAGAATGTCTTCTTTAATGTCTTCTGTAAGCTCTTCAACATCGCCTTCGCCTTTGAGATCAACGTTAATGCAGGCTTCTATGACTCTTTCAACGGCTCCTTTCGACAACGCGACTGGCTTTTCGGAACCGGTCTTTTGGAAGATGACGGACATTTTCTTGACGTCAGAAGAGAATGGAAACTCGGTGATAAGTTTCCATTCAGCATTGTCACCTTCGACTTTTCCACTTCTGTTCCAATCAAAGCGCGATGCGAAGACTTGAATTGCGATCTCGGTTGGATCGCCACGGGCAGTCCAGCCTTCGCCTTCGGTAGCCTTGTAGACTGTCGCCAGGTTGGCAAGAGATGCGACTGTGAGAAATTCTTCGAGGGGCTTGTTGTCTTTTACAAGTTCTTCCCAAGGTTGGGGACCACCAACGTCAGGCGGTAGATCATCATCATCCGAGTCGTTGTCAGGTGGGTTTTCGGTATAGTGAAGATCCCCTACGTTGGGGTTGTAAGGCTCGCTGGAATCTCCAACAGAATAGGTACCCCTTGCTGGAATCCAGGCCTTTTTAGTTACCATCTTTCCTTGAGTGAGCGTACCGGTCTTGTCGGAGCAGATGTCGGTAACGGCACCCAAGGCTTCCAGAGCGTTGAGTTTTCGCACGATAACGTTCCTTTCGACCATGCGTTTGGTCCCTGCCGCCATAGTGATCGTGAGAACGACGATGAGTGAGGCCGGGATCATGGAGAGACCAGTTGCAACAGCATAGATGATGACTTCTTGTTCGTTGACAAATCTGTTGGCTGCGAGCACGATGATAGCGAAGACGACTGCAATGCAGAAGAGGCCAATTGCGAGCTGAGACAGTTTCCGTTGCAATGGTGTCCCAACGTTCACACCCAGGAAACTGCCGACGAAATCACCAGCTGTCAAAGCATAAGCTTGAGCTTGACGATGTGGTTTGACCTTTCCATCCTCTTTCCTTTTGGGCTCTCGAACTTTCGAATTTTTACCTCGCAGTGCCGCTGCGATTGTACCAATTTCTGTGAACATACCAGTCGCAAACACGACACCCTTGGCGCGACCTTTCGTAACGTTGCTAGAGGAGAAGGCAATGTTCAGCCTGTCACCTGGGCCTGTGTCTTCGTCAAATGTCTCATCGGTAATTTTCGTGACCGGGAGGGATTCGCCTGTCAAAAGAGCCTCATCGGTCTCAAAATTCATAACTTCTACCAAACGGATATCGGCCGGAACCGTATCACCAGTTTTCAGCTCGATCATGTCGCCGGGCACGACTTGAACGGTGGGGATTGTGATATTATCACCCTGACGGATGACTTGTGATGTTGGTGAAGAAAGTGACCGTAGGGAGTCCATGGTTTTTTCTGCCGAATATTCTTGCATGAACCCTATGACGATGTTGAGGATGATAATGGCGAGGACCACACTGCCTTCAATGTATGACCCAATACCGTACGATACAGCCATGGCGAGGATAAGGACCAACATCATGGCATTTGCGACTTGCCTGACGAGGATCTTTCCTGGGTTGACACCCGGTCCATTGTCAAGTTCATTGTTGCCGAATTCTTGTAACCTGCTCTCGGCTTCCTGGGGACTGAGGCCATCTTTGCCAGAGACACCGAGCTCTTTGATGACTTCTTCGTAGCCCAAGCTGTGTGCTGGCTTGGACATAGGCTTATTAGATTGGCCTGTAACATGGCCTTCGAGAGGATCTGGCTTCCCCATGATGTCGATCTATTCTTGCCAGTAGAAACTGAAGGCTAGAAAGTCCAGTCCATGTGGGCGAACTTCGCTCGGTATATAAACCTCAAGGCAGTTTGGCCTCTGCACAACTACGTGGGACAAGCCAGTCTTGGATTGACTACAAAAATGCTTCATCGAGCGCTTGCCTCCCCAACACCACTAAATGACCGATAGCATGATTAGCCTGAGGACATCATCGAGCCAAGCGGTGGAGTGGAGTGTGACAAGAGAGGCTGACTCGGCACACGGGCAAATTCTAAACGTTGATTGGAAGGAAAGCAGCCTCCTAGTGGGGAATACCAGTAGTCAAGAGAACCTAAAGTTCTTGGTATCGAAGATCCAAGAGAATCTTCCTTGAACAATGATACGCGACTAAGGCGTCTGTACATCATCGGAAAGACGGAGCCTCGAGCAATTCAGAGAGTAGTAGAGTCATACTTGTCAGCCTTGGCACGATAGGGCTGATACATAGGCACTGGAATGCTGCCGAAGGCAACATGGTTTGATGAAAAGAGTGAAAGCTGCAATTCCTGAGGCGGGTGATAATCCGGTTAGGATCGATAGAAAAGCCATGTGCGGCGCCGAGTGGTCTGAAAGTCTTGGAAATCCTAGGCAAGCAAGGATTGAGGCAAGGCGGATAACGAAGATAGGAAGCTTTGTGGCCGTCGGAAGAACTTGCTCAAGAAGCTGCCGAGATGGGTTCTACGAGGGCAATCGACGGTGCGCACCTCGAACGTCGATTGGCTCGAAATTGCCGTGGCCCGGTTGCTCTTGTCTCTTGGCGTTGCTTGGTATGACGTGTACACTGATGACGTACCGCTGGTAGAGGCTCATCGCCAGATACCCGTCCAGGCTTTGAAGTTACGTGAATATACCAATCTACAACTCCGTTCTCCTTGACTGCTTAGGACGTTGCTCGAGTTAGATTGTAAGCGTAGTATGGATCCCATCGTGCAGTAGAAGCAAGTTGATAGAGCTTACAGTGCAACGTGCTTAGCGGTCAACGCACGGCGACCTACCGTCATACTCATACAGGCGTGACACGGCGGGACATGAAACGTGCTTGGCGTATACGTGGACCTACGGATTAGAGATACCGGTCTGGGTTCGAAAGTACTTTGATATCCGTCGTGTATACCGACCGAACACTTAGCGAACCAACCGGGTGAATAAATACATCTTCTTGTTATCGCTCCTAAATAAACAACTACTCATGCTTTTTGGGTCGAGGTTGGATTTACTCTATTCGCGCTGGGCTATTGAGTATAATTGTACAGGATATAAAGTCATTTAACATATGTGATTGGTGAGCCGCTGTCATTAAAGATTAGTAAGTCATGAGTTGGAAATATGGAGGTGTACGGATATCTACAACGGGGAGTACCGCGGCCTTGTCCTTGTGTCGATTGATGCGAACGTTGAGACGTTAAGGCGGATGTTCGAAAGTCTGGCCACTAGCGCCAGATCTACGCTGCACGTCATCTCGGGAAACCCGACCATTACCTTTTGGTTGAGTTGAAGCTACGCTGCTGCGCCTCCTTCAGGCTGCAACTGCTCGGTGAATTCAGAGTCTTTGGCAACATGCCTCCTCCGCGCCGCAAACTGCAAGCAACGGTAGAAGAGACGCTGACGCCACCTGGCGCGCTGAGTGACGGCCAACACATCGCTCGAATCAAGAATGCGGCGGGTAACAACCTGTACAATGTTGAGTTGGCGAGCGGTAAGGCTCTGCTCGTAGAACTCGGGGCTCGATTTCGCTCGACGATATGGCTGAAACGTGGCGGATTCGTCCTTGTGGATGCGAACACGCTTGCGGATCGAGAGAACAAGATCGACGGGGAGATCGTGAATGTCGTGCGAGATGAGAAGGCTTGGAGGAAAGCGCCGTTCTGGCCGAAAGAGTTTGCGAAGAAGTTCACAATCACGAGTGACAGCGACGAGGAAGAGTCAACTGTTGGTAAAATGCCGCCATCTGAAGATGAGGACGACGGTTGAACCATGGTTGGAAGAGCCTTGACACAACCTCCTGTCATGGATTGCAGCTGGGCTCGCAATAAACTTTTCCCCATACAGCTCTCCTCCGCTGCACGAGGGTGGAACGTGACGAAGAGGCGATTATACGGTAATGTTGCGTCTCGACCTCAGCGCACCTTGTTCTCTTGCTCGGCAGTGACGATTGGCGCATATCTGAAGGCTGGACTCTTCCAACAGCTTGCAACCTGCAAAGCCAGCAGCAGAACCACTGTCAGTGAGCCCCACTGCGTCTGCGGATATATCAACCACGCCCCCTCCTGCAACGCCCACACTCCTACCACTAGCACTGGGTGCGCACCACTCCTCCACATGATGTACGGTGTGACCCAGCCAAGATAGGCATAGAACTGGTAGTGCAGACTCCTCGCACACAGCAGTCCAATCACGACACTGCATAGCAGTGCATCCATCACAAATTGTGGTGTCAATCTTGCTGCAATTCTTTCTTGCTCCCTATTCTTGATGTTCATGTACAATGAATGTTTCTTTACGAAATGTACCAGACCTGTGCTGGAAGGCCTGACCCATTTGTACTGCAAGAATGCGAGGAGGATGGTAGCGTGCATGACCAGAAGGCTATATGCAAATGGCTTGGACAGGAAGTCCTCTTCGGAGATGAACTTCCAGTTCACAGTCCACTTGTACATGAATTGTCGTCCTAGGTCAAAGGCTTGTCTGAGATATACAGGTGTTTCTTCTCTTCCCATGAACGGAGCTGCACTGCCGAAGGTTAAGACCGATGAAACGGTGCCCCAGAAGATGGCAGGCCCGGTCCCTGCGCCTTGAACTAGAATGGCACCTAGTGCTGGCAGCGGGAGGAGCATTGTCATCTTCACACCGAGAGCGATGGTCCACGAGACAACCATCACAGACCACAATTGCCTCGTTGCGCTATAGACAGAGAGCCAGAAGAAGAAGGTGGCCCAGCAGTCGTTGAAGAGACGAAGAAGAAAAATGCTATGCAGTCTCTTGCTCAGGACCAATGGCAACAAGAGCCATGGCGGCGCATTGGCCCGTTTGTAGCTTGCTAACACGAGCGCGAGTGTGCTGAGGTATAGGCCTGTGTATATGATCTGTGCAAGTTTTATGTCCTGTCCCTTGTCGGTGATGCAGTAGAGCAGGCTGTGGATGTAGACGTGGAGAGCTGGATATACACAGGGACCGGTCGGGCCGGTGAGTTTGGCGTAGTTCGATTCGTAGGATGGTGGGAGGAATTTCGAGACTTGAATCATGTATGTTTCCCAGTCGATTTCAGTGTCTATTCGAGGATAGTATTAGCACATTGTCCCGAACAGCTGAATCCGGCGAATAGAGGCTGACCAACAGGGGATCCTTGTAACGATGCCGGCGCAGAGGATGGCATCTGCGAAGACCAGGCATGCTGCTATCCAGCGCGTGTGCCCGGGATCTGTCAACACTGACACAACGTTGTTGTAAAGGGAGGCCATTGCTAAGTCGCATCGAACGACACTTCGCTTTAAGCATGAGCTTCAAAACAGCTACTAAGTCAAAGACAGTCAGCCATCTCCTTGGCCACAACCGTTCGAGTTCTGCGACAATAAGAAACGGCAGCCAGATCACAAACGCATCCGCTGCAGCCAACCCCACACCGAGCCACCCAGGCTGAAACGATCGTACGGGCGGATCTGGCGTGGTCCTTAGCCGAAAACTATGCTCATTCGGGGCTGTCAACATCGCACTAAGCTCGATCTCAACTGATCGACATGGACGTCACCATCCTCCTCCGAGCCGAGCTTGGTGAGAAATGCAGTTGCAGGCAAGGTAGATGCTTGAGACTTCTCGAGCAGTGGGTTGGACTTCTTTCTAATATATAGCTGCCTTGTATGAGCTGAACGGTGAGACTACTTGCATACTCTAATATAAGGTGCTTTTGGCAAGAAGCTCAATTTTAATCCCTGTTACCTGGCTCTCTAGGCATATTTGACAGCTTCGGTGACGTGTACCCACCTACCTTATATACAAGCAGTCGTAACGATCCCGAGCCGGGGCAGCATTCCACTCGTGCAACCACAATGCCGAACACAGCCGACAGAAAGCCAGCTTCCATGCAGGCATCAGAAGCCACCAACCATGACCTCGATTGCTTGTCCATTACTGAGCTAGAGAGGCTTGCTAGAGACCGCATGGACAAGCAGACTAGGGACTACTACAATGAGGGCGCCGACGACGGCTCGACATTGCAGGAGAACAAGTCCGCCTACGCCAAGTACCGCATCCGCCCAAGAGTCCTCCGCGACGTCTCGGTCATCGACACCTCCGTCGACCTTTTCGGGCAACGAAACAGCTCACCATTCGGCATTGCACCGACTGCAATGCAAAGACTCGCCCACGATGACGGTGAACTGGCTACCGCGCGGGCATGTCGCAAGGCAGGGATCGTAATGGGCCTCTCTTCCTTCGCAACCTCCACACTCGAAGACGTGAAAGAGGAATCGGGTGAGAACGCAAATGTCCTGCAACTCTACCTATTCGAGGACAAGGATCACAGCGTGAAGTTGATCGAGCGCGCCAAGAAGGCAGGCTACAAAGCCGTCTTGCTCACTGTTGACACGCCTTACCTCGGAAGGAGGAACTTGGAGATCAGGAATCAATTCAAACTCCCCTCTCATTTGAAGATAGCGAATTTTGCGGGGAACCCCGATGACGAGGAAGAAGTTGATCAGGAACAGGGCGAGGTCGATGCTGAACATCCCATGGGCACGGCGCCGCCGCAAAAGATCAGGAGACGGAGAAACAGCAGCGTTGGATTTCATGATGGGGAGAAACGAGTCGCGCCAACGGGTCCTATAACGTTCCACACGCATGCACCTAATCCTAACCTCACCTGGGAAGAGAGCATACCCTGGCTGAAGGAGGTCGCAGCACCGATGGAGGTGTGGGTCAAGGGTGTCGCTACTTCCGAAGACGCATTGCTCGCGATTCATCATAGAGTGGACGGTATCGTGGTTAGCAACCATGGGGGAAGACAGTTGAACGGTGCGCTCGCGACTCTGGATGCACTGCCTGAGGTTGTGGAGGCAGTGAATGGGCGGGTGCCGGTGCATGTTGATGGGGGCATCAGGCATGGAACGGATATATTCAAGGCGTTGGCACTGGGAGCTAACTTTGTGTGGGTCGGGCGGCCGGCGCTCTGGGGATTGGCGTATAAAGGTGAGGAGGGCGTGGCTTTGTGCTTGAGATTGTTGGGGGATGAGTTTCGGTTGTGTATGAGCTTAGCGGGTGTGACGAGTGTCAAGGAAATAAACAAGGAATACTTGGTCAAGCTTAACCGCGATGGGTTTGTGAGCAAGCTATGAGGTGGAAGAGATTGATGTGGGGGAAGCACAGTGAACTGTCAATGTTAGGTATTCTCTGTTTCAGCTGTACATCATTCGCACAAGCATTTCGTTCTATCTAGTCCATGTCGGAATGAACATCCGTATCTTATGCCTCGGAAGCTGCTTCAAGCTTCGAATTCTGATGCAAACCGGAGCTTGGATAGCTGTGTAGGACGTCCGACAGCTCAGTCAAGTGCAGGGCGCCTAGCAAAGGGATTGTGGCCGTCATTCTGTAGCCCATATAGAGCGTTCGTCCACCTCCATTCTTAGAAGCTGACAGAGCCCAGTAGTGCTTTGGTCTCACGAGACATATTGACTTCAGACACCCGTGTTGAACCACCCTTAGGTTTTCGTGAGTCTGTTGTTGCGCTTCTTCTTCTTCTTCTTCCTGCTCGTCTCGCCGTAGTCGGACCCATCATCAAGCTCGATAAACTCGACCCCCTTTCTCTTTGCCCCTGGTGCAGCGGCTGGGGCAACCACTTTTTGTACAGCTGGCCTGGCAGCCTCTGCAGCAGCACGTCTCACCCTCTTACTAGTATTGGCTTGCCTGACATTGTCGGAGGTTGCACCGGGCTCGGGCTGTGTGGAAGCCTCCCTTTGCTCGTTTAGATCAACTTTGCCCCTCCGACCGGGTCGCTTTTTAGGAGGAGGATGTTCTTCAAGACTTCCATTTATGACCGACTCCAAACCAGCTTCAGTTTGGTCGCTTTCGCGCTTCCTCTTCTTGGTCGCTTTCTTCTGTCGGTCCTGCTCCTTCTGCTTGAGGCGCAATTCTACTTTTGCTTCGAAGGAGTTTTCGTGCTCTTCTATTTCCTCAGGCGATGGCTGCACCGTCGCTTCATGTGCTGTCTTCACTCGCTTTCTGAGCGGAGGGTTGCTACCAGTGGTCTGCAGCTCATCGTCAACGAGTGGAGTAATCTCTGGCATCGATTGTCGTTGCTTTCTCTTCTTGGATTTTGATGACTTGGTAGGATCACTGAGAAGGATATCTACTTTGGTGGGGTTAGGATCGATTGTGAACAGGCCACTCGCATCCGTGACTGGAGGGACATGTGCCGCAGGGCTCGATTCGAGGCCGTCGGCTTGGTTCTTCTGAATCTTCCTCGCGCTTTTCTTGGGGGGCTGATTCTGAGGCTCTTCTGCAGAATGCTTGTGGTGGCCGTCCACCGTCTCGTTCCCCGTGTGATCGACACTGGTGTTTTTGGAGGGTATATTTGTGCATGCCTGGATCATCGATCGAGTATTGTGTAGACATATTTCAGCTGTTGAGCGAACCACCGAGCCTGGCTGAAGGCTTTGCTCCACAATCTGCCATATCCCAAGATGTTCTTCGAGCAGTTTGCGGTGCTTCTCTAACGCCTGGAAATAGTGGTTAGTTCGCAGGCCTCGCTCTTGACTCGAGGAATGTCTTACCTTTTGCCAGTCCATTTTTGAATCTGGTGGAGTGCTATCTAAATTCATCGGCGGTAATGCTGAGTGATGGTACATGTAACATCGTAGCGTGTCGAGTTCGAGAAGGGTGGGCAGTGGTTCCATGGATAGTGAAGCTGCACTGCATGCGGCTGCGACTCGAAAATGTTTTGGAGACTGACGTTGTTTGCGGGGAGCGCGTCGTCGCGTAAAGCGTTGGGCCTAAGCCGTGCACGTGACACTCGAGTTGTGCATTGACTCTGCTCGGTAACATGTGACAAGAGCATTGACCAGGATATACGCTTGTCACTTTGATACGAAGACTTCTAAGCGCTGCATTATGCTGACAGCCAGAAGCAATGACTTCAACCTGTGTGGCTCCAGTGCAAGCGTAGAGCTCAGTCGTGCATAGTATTTCTAGCCTGCATCTTGAAATCCTTGATCAGCTTCAACCTTGCTGGTGAGATCATGCGTCTCGTGTATCTGCGCACGCGACATGCCTGCTCAATCATGCTTCTTCTGCTCCCGGTGGTGTCGACACTTCCTGCCCAGGAGCGCCCTTCCTCACTCGAAATCTCCCGCCGCACTTGGACAATGAATGGAGGTGCTTCCAGTGGGACACATATACAGCTCGCAATGCGCATATCCACCTAAGCTGAATCGAGCACGAGGCAAGAAGATCTACAAGTAGTAATCGCTGAACCTCTAAATTGCGGTCATCTTGCTTAAACCGCTACTTCACCCTCCACAGGGTTCGACACTTCACGGAACTGTATTACGAAAATAATCTAATGCCAGCGATGATGTTGGACATCTTCAAGCAGAACTAACAAGCCGATGGCAACAACTGGGTGCAGCCCAAAGCTTGCCGGCAGGTCCTGCTGGTCAAGAAGCTTCGTTATTGGCATGCTGATGGTATAGTAATCGCGGCTTACGCCTCAATGCATCTACCCTCACAGATGCCGGCCCGGTGATCATGAATTCGAAGGTTCCAGCGCTCCAGATGCAAGGAAGGAAATGCCTGCGTGCCGATTAGCAAAACGTGAGAGGTAAGTCGCTCCTACCTCACCTTTCTAGCAATGTACCTCCTTCCTTCGGCAGGGCCGTACCTGCCTGGACTGACTCTGCGGCAGGTTCATGTTCTATCAATTGCTCTCATCATCTGCTGTTCTCTTCTTCACCTCAACATACCGCATACACATCTTCCCAAACAGCTTTGCTTCTACCACCCAGCTGTTACAAGTCCTCTTGTATCTCAGTCATCCTCAAGATCATCTTGGTGTTCACAACAGAAAGATTGCTGCTACTCATCCGTACCAC
>Ga0210040_10000810_pt1 | contig 50261 bp, 51 predicted proteins | sample CryGeyCG12114_NA_FD_185462 | JGI IMG/M metagenome (GOLD analysis project Ga0210040, IMG submission 185462) | Groundwater microbial communities from aquifer - Crystal Geyser CG19_WC_8/21/14_NA (SPAdes) (version 2) | ecosystem: Environmental > Aquatic > Deep subsurface > Groundwater | place: USA...
TAGCACGAGGAATGGCAATACGGCGAACGCCGCTACTTCTCCGAGACCTCCATGCGGGGGCTCATCCACACCCTCCACGACCACGCAGAACCCGCCCGCCCCGAGCTCCACCTCACCGCCTGACCCCATCCACCACGGAAACAACCGAAGTGACACCACGCCACGGGACTTGACCTGCTCCCGCTCCCCAACCGGGGCTCCCGGCCCAAGCAGGCGCTCCCGCTCCCCCGCGCGTCCTGCGCCGGGCCGCACTGTTGCCCCGCAGGGCTGTTGCAGGCTCCTCCGCCTGCTGTGCGAACGAATCAGGAACCGGCCGTGTGCCAAGGGAGGCAGAAGAGCCGGAAACGGGGAAGTCCTGAGTGCGCAACAGGCGCCGCGCCCCGTGGCGCCCCGGCGGTCTGCCCCCGGCGCGCACAGGAGTGGAGTAACGCAGGCGTGCTGCGTCGGGCTGGCGGGTCAGGACAACACCGAACTGACGGGGAACGGACACGGCCCAAGAACACCGATCTCCTGAATTGCCACGCCCAGCGAGATCACAACGGCACGGGGCCCGCGGTCCGCGGTCCGCGGCCCGCGGAGGCGCGGCAGCACGTTTGCGTCGCGCCCGCACACTGCACGGCACGCAGGCCCGCGCCGCCGCGCCCGCGCCCGCGCCGGCGCCGGCGCGCCCGCCCTACAGCTTCGAGAGCTCCTCGGCGCGGGCGATCGCGGCGTCCGCCGCCCGCCGGAACGTCCCCTCAAGGTCGGCCTGCTGCAGCACCTCGATCGCCTTCTCGGTGGTGCCCTTGGGGCTCGTCACGGCCCGCCGCAGCGCCTCCGGCCCGACGTCCGTCGCGGCGAGGAGCTCGACAGCGCCCCGGACGGTGTCCTGCACCATCCGGCGGGCCTGCTCGGGATCGAAACCGAGCGACTCGGCCGCCCGCTGCCACTGCTCGATGAGGAGGAACACGTACGCGGGCCCGGAACCGGACACTGCGCTGAGGGCGTCGAGCTGGGACTCGGGGACCTCGAGCACGGTGCCGGACACCGAGAACAGCGAGCCGGCGAGCGCGACGGTGTCCGCGTCCGAACGGCTGCCGGCACTGATCCCGGTGACACCGCGACCGACGCTGACGGGGGTGTTCGGCAGCGCCCGGACGACGCGGACCGACGCGGGGAGCAACGACTCCATCGTGGCGGTCGTCACCCCGACGGCGACGCTGACCACGAGCGCGCCCGGCTCGACGGCATCGGCAATCTCGCGGAGGAGATCGGTGACCATGAACGGCTTCACGCCGAGCACGACGATCGCGGCACCGCGGACGGCACGCCGGTTTGCCTCCGGATCGGTCTCGACCGCCACGGCGTCCAGGCCGCGGTCCCGGAACGCGCCCGCGGACGCCTCGGACCGGTTCGTGATCGCGAAACGATCCGCGGGCACCCCCACGGCGAGCAGCCCGTCGAGGACGGCACCGGACATGGAACCGACGCCGAGCAGGGCGGTACGGGGCAGATGTGCGCTCATCCGACCAGCCTAGGTCCGGCTCCCGCCGAGATGTGCGTCCACACAGGGTGCCTCCGTCCTAGGATCGAGAACCATGAGCGCATCCGGAGGAAACAGGGCGATCTTCGCGGCATTGGCCGCGAACGTCGGGATCGCGGTCGTCAAGTTCATCGCTGCGGCGATCAGCGGTTCCGCGTCGATGCTGGCGGAGGGCGTGCATTCGCTCGCCGACTCCGCGAACCAGCTCCTGCTCCTCCTGGGTGGCCGCCGCGCGAAGCGGAAGGCGGACGAGGAGCACCCGTTCGGCTACGGCCGGGAACGCTACGTCTACGCGTTCGTCGTCTCGATCATCCTGTTCTCCGTCGGCGGCGTGTTCTCGCTGTACGAGGGCGTCGAGAAGCTGGAGCACCCGCACCCGCTCGAGAACTGGTGGCTCCCGATCGCCGTCCTCCTCATCTCGATCGTGCTCGAGGGCTTCTCGCTGCGCACTGCCCTCAAGGAGGCGCGCCCGCACAAGGGCTCCCAGTCATGGGTGCAGTTCATCCGCCGCGCAAAGGCCCCGGAGCTTCCCGTCGTGATGCTCGAGGACACCGCGGCGCTGCTCGGCCTCATGTTCGCCCTGTTCGGCGTCGGCCTGACCGCGATCACCGGCAACGGCCTCTTCGACGCGATCGGCACGATCCTCATCGCGCTGCTCCTCATCACGGTCGCGGTCATCCTCGGCATCGAGACGAAGAGCCTGCTCGTCGGCGAGGGAGCGAGCGACCGCGACGTCGCCGCGATCAGGCGGGCCGTGCTGGACGGTCCGGAGGTCGACTCGATCATCCACATGAGGACCCTGTATCTGGGACCGGAGGAGCTCCTCGTCGCCGTGAAGGTCGCCGTGGACGGCGAGCGGCGGGTCGGCGACGTCGCGGCCGGGATCGACTCGGTCGAGTCGCGCGTCCGCGCCGCGGTCCCGATCGCCCGCGTGATCTACGTCGAGCCGGACGTGCGCCATGATCAGCCGCAGCCGCCGACCGAGGCGATCATCATCCGCGCCGCCGACTGAGGTCCGCCTTCCCGGTCCTCCACTCGCGTGGCCTCGCCGGGAGGTGCGCTGCCGGCCGCCCCGCGCCTCCCGTTGGCACCCGGTCGCCGTGGGAGCATGGCAGGCCGCCTCAGCGACGCGTGGCGAAGAACCCGTCGAGCACCGCAGCGCAGGCGGGTTCGAGGACGCCGGCGACCACCTCGGCGCGATGCGGCAGTCGACGGTCGCGCGCGATGTCGTACACGCTGCCGGTCGCTCCGGCCTTCGGGTCCCACGCGCCGAACACGAGGCGCGGCACCCGCGCGGCGAGCAGCGCGCCCGCGCACATGGGGCACGGTTCGAGCGTGACGACGAGCGTGTGCTCCGCGAGGTGCCAGTCCCCCGTGACCGCGGCAGCGGCCCGGAGCGCGAGGACCTCGGCGTGCGCGGTGGGGTCCTGCCGTGCCTCGCGTTCGTTGCGCCCGGTCGCGATCACGCGCAGGTCCGCGTCGAGCACGACGGCGCCGACCGGGACGTCCCCGGTGTCCAGGCAGGCCCGGGCCTGGGTGAGTGCATCCTCCATCGCCGACAGGTAGGGGCGCGCGGCGGGGTGGTGCACAGCGCCTCCGACAATCGCGAACTCGGTGCCGGTCCCCACGGGGCGTCGTGGCCGGTACCGTTGAGCCTATGCGAGTCCACGTTGCCGACCACCCGCTGATCACGCACAAGCTCTCCGTGCTCCGTGACCGCAACACGCCGTCGCCGACGTTCCGCGCGTTGACGGAGGAGCTGGTGACGCTCCTGGCCTACGAGGCGACCCGCAACGTCCGCGTCACCGCCACGCCCATCGACACGCCCGTCGCGCACACGATGGGTGTGGCGATCGCCAAGCCGCGGCCGCTCGTGGTGCCGATCCTCCGCGCCGGGCTCGGGATGCTCGAGGGCATGGTCAAGCTCGTGCCGACGGCCGAGGTCGGATTCCTCGGCATGGCCCGGAACGAGGAGACGCTGCAGCCGCAGACGTACGCGGAGCGCCTGCCCGAGGACCTGTCGAACCGGCAGTGCTTCGTCCTCGATCCGATGCTTGCGACGGGCGGCTCGTTGAACGCCGCCATCCAGTTCCTCTTCGACCGGGGTGCCGTGGACGTCACCGCGGTGTGCATCCTCGCCGCGCCGGAGGGCCTGGCCGCGGTCGAGCGGGCGACGGAGGGCAAGGACGTCACCGTCGTGCTCGGGGCGCTCGACGAGCGCCTCGACGAGAACGGCTACATCGTGCCCGGGCTCGGCGACGCCGGGGACCGCCTGTACGGCCTGGCCGAGTAACGCCGGCACCGCGCCGGTGCGGGCTGCACCGCGTGGACGGTTGACAATGGGTTGGTATACCGCCGATACTCGCCCCATGACTGTTTCCGCGTCCGCCCGCGTCCTCATCGAGGTCCAGGGGACGGCCGGCATGATGATGCCGGTGATGACGGTCATGCGTTGTCGAATGTGTGCCTGAACGGCATCTGTTCCAGCCGGATCCCCCATGGCGGCGACCCCGTCGTGTGCGCGGATCCCTCCTGAGGACGACCACGACGACCACACGTTCGTCGTGGAGTCGGTCCTCACCCCCTCCGAGACGCCCCGGTCCCCAGCAGGACCGCAGGGCGGCGCGCGTGCAGCGGCTCGAGTCCGCGGCGCGCGGAGGATGACATTCGACGCATCCGGCGTACCGCGCCGCACCCGAAGGACACCCATGTCGCTCACCATTGACCGCCCGCAGGTCGACACCCATCGCAGCGCCGCGAACGAGACCCGTCTGCCCCGTGCAGCCCAGGCCGCGCCGCCGAGCGCGGCCGCACCCGCAGCGCCGAGCGCAGCCGCACCCGCAGCGCCGCCGGCAGCCCGACCCGGACCGCAGGCCGCCCCCGCATCCCCGCCGGCAGCCCACGCCGCACCGCCGAGCGCGCCCGCGCGGAGCCGCGCGCTGCCTCCGGGCACCGAGGCCAGGGGCTTCGCGCTCTACGTCGGCATCGACGAGGCGACCGCCGCTGCCGCCGGGATCTCGCTGGCCGCCGTCGTCGACCAGCTGCGGGCGCTCACTGCCCAGCTCGTCCCGGCCGCTGAGACGTACGCGGCCGTCGCCGTGGCTGCCGAAGGGTCGGGGGGACGCGACGTGGACGTCGTCCGCCTGGCCCTCCAGGACCGATCCGCCGTCGCCGCGCGCAAGCAGGCGACGTCCGTCGAGCCCGAGGCGGACGGCGTCGTCATCGACATCTCCCGCAAGCGCGTCCTGCTCGACGGTCAGGTGGCACCGCTGACGTACAAGGAGTTCGAGCTGCTGCAGTTCCTGGTGCTCCGCGAGGGGCGCACCGTCGACCGCACCGCGATCATCGACGGGTTGTGGTCTGCCGGCGAGGACGAGACGCCGAACGAGCGGACCATCGACGTGCACGTCCGCCGCCTCCGGTCCAAGCTCGGTGGCTTCGAGGAGATCGTGCGGACCGTCCGCGGTGTCGGGTACCGGTTCGATCGCCATGCGGACGTCGCCGTCCGGTATTCCTCCACCCCGTCGCCCGACCTGTTCTAGCGTGACGAGGCCGCCGTTCTCGGCCTCCCCTTGCGCTCCTCTTGCCGGACTCGCAGAAAAATACCGCTTCGGTAACTTCCGCCGCGTTACCTGGTCGTTATATTCTTGCGGAGCGGTCGTTGTTTGCTGTGGCAGCGACTGTGCAGTGTGATTGCAGGACACCCCTGGTGCACGGGAAAGGCCCGGCCGCGATGCCCCTCGCGACCGGGCCTTGTCGTGTCCGCGCCCCGGCTGCGCAGGACGACCCGCGCGGAGCCCGGCTGCGCAGGACGACCCGCGCGTATCCCGGCTCCGCCGGACGACCGGACCGTCCGCCGTCGCCCCTCGTCGGTACGCTTGCAGCACGTCGAGGCGTCGCGTCGATGCGCCTCCCCGGAGGGAAGGATCCGCAGTGAGTGACAAGGCAACGGCCGTCGCCGCGTGGGAGGCTCTGTTCCGCGCCCAGGTGACCGTGATGCGGAACCTCAACGCCGACTTCCCCACCGCGGACATGTCCTTCAACGAGTACGACGTCTGCTACAACCTCTCCAAGCAACCAGGGCGTCGGATCAGGATGCGCGACCTCACCGGCCACCTCCTCCTGACGCAGCCGAGCATCAGCCGCCTCGTCGACCGCCTCGCCGCGCGCGGCATCGTCGAGAAGCAGCCCGACCCGAGCGACGCCCGCGGCGTCATCGTCGCCCTCACCGCGGCCGGGTTCGACCGGTACCGGTCCGTCGCGGTGCGGCATGCCAGGACGATCGCCGAGCAGGTGGGCGCCGGGCTGACGGACGACGAGCTGCTGACCCTGACCGGCCTCTGCACGAAGCTCCGGACCGGCGCTCCGACCGAACCCGAGACCGCCGGCACGCGCGCCGACGTCGGCCCCGACCAGGACACCAGCCGCGCGGACGGCCGGGCCGTCCGATGAGCGGGGCGATCGTCTGGCTCCGCGACGACCTCCGCCTCGCCGACAATCCCGCGCTGAACGCCGCCGTGGACCACGGCGGCGCACTGACCGTCGTCTACGTGCTTGACGACGTCAGCGACGGCATCCGCCCCCTCGGGGCTGCCGCCCGGTGGTGGCTGCACGGGTCGTTGTCGAGCCTCGCCGCCGACCTGCGGGAGCTCGGGTCGCGCCTCGTGCTGCGTCGCGGTGCGGCGGCGCGGGAGATCAAACGGCTCGTCGCCGAAGCCGACGCCGACGCGGTCTTCTGGAACCGGCGCTACGGCCGTGCGGAACGCGACATCGACGCCGGCATCAAGGAGGCCCTCCACGACCGCGGGGTGGAGGCGCGCAGCTTCGCCGCGAACCTGCTCTGGGAACCGTGGACGGTCCGGACCGGGCAGGGTGAGCCCTACAAGGTCTTCACCCCGTTCTGGCGCGCCTGCCAGGCGATGCCGGAGCCACGCCACCCGTTCCCGACGCCGGAGGCGCTGCCGGGCCCTCCGGACGTCGCCGGCGACGCGCTCGACGACTGGGCGCTCCTGCCGACCGCGCCGGACTGGGCCGGCGGGCTGCGGGACGAATGGACGCCGGGTGAAGCCGGCGCGGCCGATCGCCTCCGGCACTTCATCGAGCACGGGCTCGAGGACTACGACCAGCGCGACGAGCCCGCGATGGACGCAGCAAGCGGCCTCAGCCCGCACCTCCGCTGGGGTGAGATCAGCCCGTACCAGCTGTGGCATCGGATGCACGGCGAGCTGGAGCCGGAGCAGCGCCGGCAGGTTCCCGCGTTCCTCCGACAGGTGGCGTGGCGCGAGTTCAACTGGAACGAGCTCTTCCACAGCGACGACCTCGCGACGGTGAACGTCCGTCGTGAGTTCGACGCGTTCGGGTGGCGGCAGGCGTCGGAGGGCGAGCTCGATGCGTGGCGGTACGGCAACACCGGAATCGACCTCGTCGACGCGGGGATGCGCGAACTGTGGACCACGGGCGCCATGCACAACCGCATCCGTCTCGTGACCGCGAGCTTCCTCGTCAAGAACCTCCTCGTCGACTGGCGCGTCGGCGAGCAATGGTTCTGGGACACGCTCGTCGACGCCGACGCCGCGAACAACCCCGCGAACTGGCAGTGGGTGGCCGGGTCCGGCTTCGACGCGGCACCCTACTTCCGCGTCTTCAACCCGGACCTGCAGGCGACGAAGTTCGACCCGCATCGCGAGTACATCCGGCAGTGGATCCCCGACGACGAGCTCCGTCCGACCCCCATCGTCGACCTCAAGGCGAGCCGGAGTCGTGCGCTCGACGCCTACAACGAGATGCGCCGCGCATGAGGGCGATCCCGGCCGCGCTCCTGCACGAGGTCGACGCCCTGTTCCGCGCCCGGGTCGAGGCCGGCACCGCGCCGAGCAGCGCGTGGGGCGTGTTCGACGCCGACGGACTCGTCGCCTCCGGCGGGCACGGCGACCGCGGGGACGGCCGCGCTCCGGACGCGGACACCGTGTACCGGATCGCCTCGTGCACCAAGAGCGTGACCGCTGCCGCGCTCCTGATCCTGGTCGAGCGGGGGCTGGTCGACCTCGACGCCCCGATCACCGAGTTCGTGCCGGCGTTCGCCGCGGTCCCTATGCCCATCCCGGACGCTCCCGTCCCGACGCTCCGCATGCTCCTCACCATGGCTGGCGGGTTCCCGACCGACGACCCGTGGGCGGACCGGCAGGAGGCGATCAGCGACGACGACCTGGACGCCGTGCTCCGCGCGGGGGTGCTGTTCGATTCCGTCCCGGGAACCCGCTTCGCGTATTCGAACCTCGGATATGCGCTCCTCGGCCGGACCATCGCCCGGGTGTCGGGGCGCAGCTATCAGGATTTCGCGACCGAGGAGGTCCTCGCGCCGGTCGGGCTGCCGTCCACGTCGTTCCGGGCGCCGAGCCACGCCGGCTTCGTCGTCCGCGGGGCACGCTCGCACGACGACGCCTGGGAGTACCTGCCGATGAGCGGTCCCGGTGCGTTCTCGAGCATCGGCGGCCTGTTCTCCACGGTGTCCGACCTGTCGCGCTGGGCGCGCCACCTGTCCGCCGCATTCCGCCCGCCGGGTCCTGCCGTCGATGCGATCGGGTCTGCAGGCACGGGTCAGGGTGGAGGCACGGCACCGCTGTCCGGACCCGTCACCGCCGCCAACCGCCGGCTGATGCAGCAGGCCATGCGGATGGTCCCCGCACGCGCGCCGCGCCGACCGATGGGCTACGGGTTCGGGCTGTTTGTGGAGCACGACGACCGGGTCGGCACGATCGCCTCGCACTCGGGCGGCTACCCGGGGTTCTCGGCGCATATGCGATGGTCCGTCGAGACCGGGGTCGGCGTGGTCGCCTTCGAGAACGCCACCGCTGCACGCGTGCCGCGGGCTGCGGAGCAGGCGCACGATCTCCTCCTGACGAGGCTTCCGGTCCCGGCGGCGACGGACCGGCTTCTGCCGGAGACACGGGCGGCGCAGCGAGCCGTGTCACGCCTCCTGGCCGAGTGGCGGGACGATCTGGCGGACGCGGTCTTCGCACCGAACGTCGCGCTCGACGTGCCGTACGACCGGCGGCGCGCCGCGCTGGCGACTGCCGTCGCGGCGACCGGCGCCGACCTGCATGCTGCGCCAGAGCACGAGGAGTCCGACGGCCCGGCGCACCTGGTGTGGCGGATTCCCGGCGAGCACGACATGCTGCGCGTCGAGATACGCCTCGCACCGCTGTCGGTCGGCCTCGTCCAGACACTCGTCGTCCGTGCTGCGACGCGCGCCGCGGCAGCGCCGTCTGAACCACGTCGCTGACGCCGTCCCCCGGTCTCCGATGCACGCCCTCCGCTCAGGGTCTCCTCATATATCACCGGATAGTGTTCGAGCCAGTCGCGCTTCGACCGCGCCGGTCGATGCATCCAGCCCGGGCTCCGCTCGGATCACCCGAGGAGCTGCCGTGCCCCGCAAACCGGACCCCACGCTCAAACCGGCCATCGTCGAGAAGGTGGCTAGACACCTCCGCACGTCCGCACTTGAGGACGTGTCCGTCCGCGGCCTCGGACGGGTCATCGGCACGAGCGCGTATCCGATCGTGTACCACTTCGGCTCACGCGACGCCCTCGTCGCCGCCGTCGTCCGCCACCTTGCCGAGCGGACCGTCCCGGTCGACCTCGATCCAAACCGGCGACCGCGCCGCACTCGCCGACTACCTCGTCCGGTGCTACGGCAATCTCGACGAGCCCGACCACGAGCTCGGCGCCCGTCTCGCGTTCGAGCTCGGCTCGGTGGAACGACTCCGCGATCGCACCCTCTACCAGGACATGCACCGGCACCAGGTCGCGGTCGTCGCTGCATGGTGCGTCGAGCACGGACGCCCCGAGCGCGACGCCCAGCAGATCGCGCGCGACGCGGTCCTGACGGCGCGGGGCATCCAGTGGGGCTATCTCCTCGACCGCGACGTCGACGCGGCTGCCGCCGCACTCGACCGGCTCGCCCGCCGACTCGCCGACGAGGCCGACCGCACCGACTCGTAGTCAACGCACACCATCCGCGCGCGCACGACGACGGCCGCCCCTCCCACCGGGAGGCGCGGCCGGCGTCGGCATTCCTGCAGGGCCTCACGCCGGCGAGCGCAAGGCCGCGAGGCCCTAGAGCGTGACGAACTGCTGCGACTTCGCGTTCGCGAAGCGCGCGGCGACGTTCTCCCAGTCCACGATGTTCCACACGGCCTTGACGTAGTCCGCCTTGACGTTGAGGTAGTCGAGGTAGAAGGCGTGCTCCCACATGTCGAGCATGAAGATCGGGACGAGACCGAACGGCACGTTGCCCTGCTGGTCGAACAGCTGGAACGTCGTGAGCTTCTGGCCGAGGACGTCCCAGGCGAGGACGGCCCAGCCGGAGCCCTGGATCCCGGTGGCGACAGCGGTGAACTGCGCCTTGAAGGTGTCGAAGGAGCCGAAGAACTCCGTGATCGCCGCGTCGAGCTCACCCTCGGGCACCTTGGTGTCCGGGCCGAGGTTGGTCCAGAAGATCGAGTGGTTCACGTGGCCGCCGAGGTTGAACGCGAGGTCCTTCTCGAGCTTGTTGACCGGCCCGAAGTTGCCGGACTCGCGCGCCTCCGCAAGCTGCTGGAGGGCGGTGTTGGCACCGGCGACGTACGTGGCGTGGTGCTTGTCGTGGTGCAGCTGCATGATCTTGCCGCTGATGTGCGGCTCGAGTGCTGCGTAGTCGTACGGGAGTTCCGGCAGGGTGTATTCAGCCATCGGATGTCCTTTCGTGTTGGGTTGGACGGTCTCGGGTCCGCGGACCGGCTATGCCATCCGGGAACGGTCGGTGAGGGAGTGGAATTCCCGGTTGTGGTAGACCAGCGGCTCGCCGTCCTGCATGCCGAGCACGATGTCGAGCACCTCGGCCACGACGACCGTGGAGCTCCCGATCGGTGTCGTCGACAGCGGACGCGCGCGGAGGGCCGATGCCGCGCTCGGCAGATACCAGTCGCCCGAGGACAGGCGGTCCCACACTCCGGGCTCGTCGGTGGAGGGGCTGCCCGTGGACGCGAAACGGCGCGCGAGCGCGACACCCTGCGAGTTCATGAGGTGCACGACGAACACCGACGCCCCGAGGATCGCGCCAGCCGAGCCGGAGTTCGTGGAGAGGGAGAACACCAGGACGGGCGGGTCCACCGCCACCGACGCGACCGACGACGCGGTCAGCCCGGTCGGGCCGTCCGGCGTGTCCGCGGTGATCACCGCGACGCCGGCCGGGTGCCCACGGAACGCGGCCTTGTAGGCGTCCGCGATCGTGCGGGGGGACTCGGCTGGCAACCGGGACTGTTCGACCTGGGACATTCGTTCGCTGCTCGCTCTGCTCGGGGTGACGCTGCCATCCGGCGGCTCGGTCCACACGGACCACCACCCACCGTAGGACGTGCGCCTTGGTCGCGCCCGAACATTTCCATGTGTGAATGACCTGTCGATGTTCGGAGGTCGCACAATCGCCGATGGGAGGAACGGCACCGACGGCACGAACCCGCGGCACGACTCGCGGCGTCTCGGGTCGGCGGTGCTCCCTACAATCGGTGCATGGCCAGTGCGCGCGACCGAATCCTCGACAGCTTCGTGCGCATCGTCTGCGAGGACGGCGAGCGCGTCGCGACCCTCGACGCCGTCGCCGCGCGTGCGGGCGTGTCCAAGGGCGGGCTGCTCTACCATTTCGGCTCGAAGGCGGCGCTCGTCACCGGTCTGTGCGAGCGGCTCTCCGACCTCGCCGTCGGCGATGTCGAGAGGATGCGGCTGTCCACCGACGGCGCTGCGCGGTACTTCGTCCGCAACTCGCAGTTCGTCGGCAGCGAGCTCGACCTGGCGCTCCTCGCCGCGGCCCGCCTCCAGCAGGCCGGCTACGAGGAGGCCAGGCGCACCCTCGAGGACACGGAGGACGCCTGGCTCGCCACGCTCGTCGACGCCCTCCACGACGTCCCCACGGCGCAGGCGCTCAAGCTCATGGGCGACGGTTTGTACCATGCGGCGGCGCTCGGGGCGGTCGCCAGCGGCGCCACCGCCGCGGGTCGGCCGGAGGGTGTCGTCATGGAGGACCTGCTGGACGTCGTCGACCGGCTCGTCGCGACCCGTCCGGGCGGCTGAGCGCGAGGGCGACCGACCTGGGGATAGAGTGGGGACGCACACCCGCTCATCACCGGAGGTACCCCGTGGGCCGCGTCATCGCCGCTGTTTTCTCGATTGCCCTGCTCATCGTGTCGATGTACCTGTTCGGCGCCGCCTTCCAGGTCGGTGACACCGGCGCGATCTTCGTGTTCCTCGGCGGGATCCTCCTGATGGCGATCTCGTTCGCGCTGCCGATCCACGTCTTCTCGAAGCGGTAATCCCACGTCGACATCACGGCCCCGCACCCACCGGTGCGGGGCCGTCGTCGTCCGCACGCGCGCACCGTTCCTCACGAGGTCACCCGCGGACGCGGCGCGTCAGACGGACGCGCCGCGGATCCTCCGGAGGGTCACCGCGGTCGACACGGCCGCATACGCCGCCTCCGCACCCTTGTCCTCCCGCGACCCGGGCAGCCCCGCGCGGTCGATCCCCTGCTGCTCGTCATCCAGGGTGAGCACACCGAACCCCACCGGTTTGCCGGTGTCGAGCGCGACCCGGGTGAGACCGCTCGTCGCCGCATCCGACACGAAGTCGAAGTGCGGGGTGCCGCCGCGGATGATCACCCCGAGCGCCACCACGGCGTCCGCCCCCGCATCGAGCATCGCTTTGGCGACGACGGGCAGCTCGAAGCTTCCCGGCACGGGCACCACCTCGGCGGTCGCACCAAGCCGCTCGACCTCGCGCAGTGCGCCCTGCAGCAGCCCGTCCGCGATCGTGTCGTGCCACCGGCCCGCCACGATCGCGACCCGGATGCCGCTCCCGTCCACGTGGCCGCGATCCGCTGCGCCTGCTCCGCTCATGCTGTCGTTCCCTCCGTCGGTGTGCGCCCCTGCGACAAGGACGCCCGGTCGGCCACGTCGAGCCACTCGGCGAGCGCGGCGATAGTGATCACGGGCACGCCCTCGCGTGCTCCGAGTGCGAGGAGACCGGGAAGGCGCATCATGCCGCCGGACTCGTCGACGATCTCGCAGATCGCAGCCGCCGGGCGGAGTCCCGCCGCGACGACGAGGTCGATCGCGGCCTCCGTGTGCCCGGCCCGCTCGCGGACCCCGCCGGGGCGGGCACGGAGCGGGACGACGTGGCCCGGCCGGTGCAGATCATCGCGGGCGGACGCCGGATCCGCGAGGACCCGCAGCGTGCGCGCGCGATCATGGGCGCTGATGCCGGTCGTCACCCCGACGGCGGCGTCCACGGTCACCGTGTACGCGGTGCCGCGGACGTCCTCATTGCGCGCCACCATCGGCGGGAGGTCGAGCGCGTCCGCGATCGCCGCGCTGACCGGTGCGCAGATGAACCCGGACGAGTGCCGGACGGTCCAGGCGATCCACTCCGGCGTCGCGAGCTCGGCAGCCAGGACGATGTCGCCCTCGTTCTCGCGGGACTCGTCATCCGCGACGATCGCGGGGCGGCCGGCCGCGAGCGCTGCGATCGCGGTGCCGACCGACGCGAGCACCGGGTCCGGTCCGTCGTTCCGCGGAGGGGTGACCGCCTGCGGGAGCCCGCGGGCGTCGCCGCCCATCACCGGCCCTCCAGTCGGAGCATGCGGCGGACGTGCCTGGCGAGGACGTCGGTCTCGACGTTCACGCGGTCCCCGGGCACAAGCGTGCCGAGTGTCGTCGCGGCGAGGGTCTCCGGGATGAGCGACACCTCGAACCACGCCCTGTCGGGGTCGACGGTCTCGTCGGAGACCGCGCTCACGGTCAGGCTCACGCCGTCGAGCGCGATCGACCCCTTGTCGACGACGAGCGGGCTGAGCCGGGGCGGAAGGGTGCAGCGGACCCGGCGCCACCCGTCACCGTCCGCGGTCTCGCGCACCGTCACCGCCCCGTCGACGTGCCCCTGCACGATGTGTCCGCCGAGAGGGTCGCCGACACGTGCCGCCCGCTCGAGGTTGACCGGGTCGCCGACCCGGAGCGCCCCGAGCACCGTCATGTCGAGCGTGACCCGCATCGCGAATGCCGTGAACGCCTCCGCGTCGAACTCGACGGCGGTGAGACAGACGCCGCTCACGCTGATGGAGTCGCCGCGTCGGGCGCCCTCGACCGCCTTCGGCCCGTGCACGGTCAGGGCGATGGAGTCGCCGCGGTCGTCGACGCGGTCGATACGTCCGAGTTCCTCAATGATGCCGGTGAACACTGCCAGTCCTTGTCTGTCGGGACTCCGGGGTCAGCGCACGGTTCTCGGCGTCGACGGACCGCCACGGGACGCCTGCGGGGCGCGAACCGTCGACTCGGGTGAGCCGCGGATCACGCGACAGGTGCCGTGCTGGTCCGCCGAGCGCTTCCTCCCATCCGGACTCTCACCGTCGGTCCCGGACTCACACCGGATCAGCTGCGGCGGGACCTGCGCCCCACCGCGGCTCGTGGACTGTCACCACCGGTTCGGAATTCCACCGACCCCGGAGCGCTCTGCGTACCAGGGACTGTACCCCAGCCCGGTGCGCATGAGGATGGCCGGGCGTCGCGTGCGGAGGGCCGGGCCTGCGTGCGGAGGGCCGGGCCTGCGTGCGGAGGGCCGGGCCCTGCGTGCGGAGGGTCGGGCCCTGCGTGCGGAGGGTCGGAGCACGCGTGCGGAGGGTCGGAGCACGCGTGCGGGTCAGCTGCCGCCCGTAGAGTGGTCGGTCGGAACGCCCGGACGACCGGGCGACCCGTGTCCTGCGAACGACCTCCTGGGAAGGACCCTCCGTGGCCTCGATATTCAACGCCCCCACCCGAAACCTCGACGTCGTGACCCTGCACGAGATCCTGCGTCTCCGACAGGACGTCTTCGTCGTCGAGCAGGAGTGCGCCTACCCCGACATCGACGGACGCGACCTGGAGCCGGGAACCGTGCAGTGGTGGGCCGGCTCGGGATCCGTCGATGCGACGCTCCGGGTGCTACGGGAGGCTGACGGCACCGAGCGCATCGGTCGCGTCGCCACCGCGAAAGCCGCACGCGGAGCGGGTCTCGCCGGCGAGCTCATGCGTGCCGCGATCGCTGACTGCCGCACCGCGTCGATCGCGATCGACGCGCAGTCGCACCTGCACGACTGGTACGCGGGGTTCGGGTTCGTCCGCTCCGGCGAGGATTTCGTCGAGGACGGCATCCCGCACATCCCGATGACGCTGACGCGGTAGCGCGGGCGCGGACCCGGGGGCGGGCCCGAAGTCGGCGGGGCCCGGGGGCGGGCCCGAAGTCGGCGGGGCCCGGGGCCGGGTGCGCCGTGGCGAGTCGGGGCCGCCGGTCAGGCGGGGCGGGACGGCCACCGTCGCAGCTCGCCGAACGACCGCGCCTGCCGCGCCCGGTCCGCGACGACGTGCTCGAACACGATGTTCGTCTGCGTCGTCGCGACGGCCGGATCACCGCTCAGCTCGTCGGCGACGAAGTCCCGGAGCTGCCCGGTCGACGTGCAGGCGATGTGCACCAGGAAGTCCTTGTCGCCGGCGAGGAATGACACGTCGAGCACGACGGGGATCCGCAGCAGCCGCTTCGCGAACTCGCGGAGCTCTCGCCGCGCGGCCGCGTGCACGCGCACCGACACCACCGCCTCGATCGCGAACCCGAGGCGGGCGATGTCGATGTCGGCCGCGTAGCTCCTGATGATCCCGGCCTCCTCGAGCGCGCGGACTCGCGTCAGACAGGTCGACGGGGCGATGCCGACCTCCGCCGCCAGACGGTTGTTCGGGATCCGCGCATCCCCCGCGAGCACCCACAGGATGCGCTCGTCGACCTCGTCGATGCGCACTGGTGTGGCGATGTCCTGACCCTTGGGCGGACGGTCGACTGCCATGGTGCCTCCCGATCTGCGCGTCACTCGGCGCGGCACCGATCCTCGCACGGTCACCGGGTCAGCCGGCGGCTGCGAACGGCGCGGGACGAGCATCGCGGCGGTGACGCACGCGGTCCGCGGGTCACTCGGCGGCGCGCGGCGGCTGACGTCAGTCGGTGGCGCGGGTGGCGCGCTGCTCCTTCACCCGGACGTTCTCGGCGCGGACGTCCGCCTGGGTCGCGCGTTCACGGACGAGCCATTCGGGCATCGCTTCGAGGAGGGCCTTGATCTCAGCCGTCGTGAGCGCGCCCTCGACACCGCCGCGGGTCAGGCCGGAGATCGAGACACCGAGCCGTGCTGCGACGACCGGACGCGGGTGCGGGCCGTCATGCCGAAGGGTGGTGAGCCACTCGGGCGGGTCCGTGCGGAGCTCCTCGAACGCGGTCCTCGTGACCGGCGCGGTCCGGAACTCCTCCGGCGCAGCGGACAGGAGGATGCCGAGCTTCTTCGCGGCTGTCTCGGGTTTCATCGTCTGTTCCTGCACCATGTGCTCCAGGGTACGGGACAGCCGCACGTGTCCAGACCCCGCGCCCTGTCCGCACGCCCGGTACCTGCCACGAACCCGCACCCTGCCAGGACCCCGCCCCTAGGCTGAAGCCATGACCGGCACGCTCACGATCGCATTCGTCCCCGGGGTGTCTCCGGCGAAGTGGGCACGGGTCTGGCGTGAACGCATGCCGGACGTCGACCTGGTGCTTCGCGCCGTCGGCCCCACCGAGGTGGGGACCGCGCTCGCCGGCGATGTCGACATGTGCTTCGCGCGCCTCCCTGTCGACCCCGCGCTGCATGCGATCCCGCTCTGGACCGAGACCCCGGTCGTCGCAGCCCCGAAGGACTCCGTTGTCGCCGAGTTCGACGCGCTCACCGCGGAGGATCTCGCCGGCCTCAGCCTCCTCGGCGAGGGACCCGTTCCGCACGACGTCGACGCCACCCTCGACCTCGTGGAGGCAGGGGCCGGGTATGCGGTCCTCCCCCAGTCGCTGTTCCGCGCGGCGAGCCGCAAGGAGCTCGTGGGTCGGCCGCTCGTCGACGCGGAGGGGACCCGCATCGCACTTGCCTGGCGCGACGCGGACACGTCGGACCTGACCGAGGAGTTCATCGGGGTCGTGCGTGGGCGTACCGCGAACAGTTCCCGTCGCCGCGCCGATGAGCCAGGACCGGCGGCCGCCTCGACGGCTGCGCAGGCGCCTGCGCGAGCGCCTGCGCAGAAGAAAAAGCCGCAACCGAAGCAGAAGCCGATCCCGGGCGGGCCGAACTCGCGCGGCGCACAGCTGGCGAACAGCAAGGGCAAGCGCGGCGGGCAGCCCCGCGGCACGGGACGTCGCGGCGGTCGGTGAGGCGACGGCGCGTACTCACGCCTGCTCGTCTTTGGGCGAGCGTGTCTCCGCGCGTGCGTGCCTGCATGTCTCCGCGCCGGCGTGTCTCGCGCCTGACCGTGCCGTTTTTCCGCGACGGCGTGTCTCGCGCCTGACCGCGCCGTTCCTCCGCGCCGGGCGCACACGCCGCCGCCCGCCCGCGGCTGCGTCAGTCCGCCTCCGCGCCGGGCGCCCAGACACCCGACATGCCGCGCCGATGGCTGCCGACCAGATGCGTGTCGACGATGCCGAGCGCCTCCATGAGCGCGAACATCGTCGTCGGCCCCACGAACGCGAAGCCCCGCTTGCGGAGCGCCTTCGAGAGGGCCACCGACTCCGGGCTCGTCGTGGGGACCTGAGCGGAAGACGTCGGCGCCGGGGTCGTCGCCGGTCGGAACGACCAGACGAACGCGGCGAGACCACCGTCGGTGCGGAGCGCCACCGCGGCGTTCGCGTTCGTGATCGTCGCGAGGATCTTCGCCCGGTTCCGCACGATCGACGCGTCCCCCATAAGCCGTGCGACGTCGTCCTCGCCGAACACTGCCACCGCATCGACATCGAAGTCGGCGAACGCCTGCCGAAACGCGGGACGCTTCGCGAGGATCGTTCGCCATGAGAGCCCGGATTGGAAGGCCTCGAGGCTGAGCCGTTCGAACACGGACCGCTCGTCGTGGGCCGGCATGCCCCACTCGGTGTCGTAGTAGTCGCGGAGCAGGGGGTCTGTCGCCGCCCAGCGTGGACGCGCGAGGCCGTCCTCTCCCACCACGAGGTCCCCCGCGGCGGGTTCCGGCGTCAGCTCCGGCCCGCCTGTCGCGGACGCGGGCTCCGGTACGGGGTCGGGCACAGACGCGGGTACGGGTACCGGCGCGGACTCCGGCCCGCCTGTCGCGGACACGGGCTCCGGTACGGGGTCGGGCACAGACGCGCAGGAGTTCATCTCCCGATCCTGCCGTAGGACGTACCGTCGCCGACGCGCTCACTCCCGGACGGCTCCCCCTTCCCTCCGGCCGGCTCCCTCTCGACCGGCTCCCCCTCCCCCTCCCTCGGCCGGCTCCCCCTCCCCCGGCCGGTTCCCCCTCCCCCGGCCGGTTCCCCCTCCCCCGGCCGGCAAATCAGGAACACAAGGTGACGGCCGCACCTCGGATCCCATGCGGACACGGAGTTCCTGAATTGCCGAAGGACCCTCCCGCCGCTTGGAGCAGGCAGCGAAGGCGGCACGTCGAGCGCCGACCCGGCCTCCCACGCCCTATCCCCGGTTCCGGCGGCAAATTAGGAACGCGGAGCGGCCGCGTCGCACCGGGACTCATGCGGACACGATGTTCCTGAATTGCCGCAGGACCTGCGGGGGCCTACGCGGGGGCCTGCGCGGGACCCACGGAGGGGCCCTACGGAGGACCCTGCTGGAGGCGTCGGGCCGGTGCCAGCGGCAAATCAGGAATGTAGGGCGACGCGTACGCCGCAGGACCCGAGCGGACACGATGTTCCTGAATTGCCGCAGGCAGCCTACGGAAGCACCCCGCGGGGACGGCCCGCCGGCGGCAAATCAGGAATGTAGGGTGACGGCCATGTTGCGGGACCGATGCGGACACGATGTTCCTGAATTGCCGCAGGCAGCCTACGGAAGCACCCCGCGGGGACGGGCGGCCGGGCAGGCGGGCGGGCGGGCGGCCGGGCAGGCGGGCGGCCGGGCGGACGGGCGGCCGGGCGGACGGGCGGCCGGGCAGGCGGGCGGCCGGGCAGGCGGCCTACGGAGGCACCCCGAGGGGCCGCCTGCGGGACGGGCCCGCGGCGGCCTGCCACGGCCGTGGCGCGGAGTCCCGGTAGGCTCGCGCCATGACCGATGCGCCCCGGATCCTCGTGCTGAACGGCCCGAACCTCGACATCCTCGGCCGGCGCGACCCGGCCCAGTACGGCACGGTGACGCTCGGCGAGATCGAGGCGATCGTCCGCGCGGAGGCGGCGATGGTGGATCTCGACATCGACTTCCGGCAGACGAATCGCGAGGGCGAGCTCGTGGACTGGCTCCACGAGGCGCTCGACCACTTCGAGGGCGTGATCATCAACCCGGCGGCGTACGCGCACACCTCGGTGGCGCTGCACGATGCAGTGGAGGCGCTCTCCGTCCCCGTCGTCGAGGTTCACCTGTCGAACGTGTTCAAGCGCGAGCCGTTCCGGCACGTCGACCACGTTGCCACCGCGGCGACCGTGGTGATCGAGGGTGCCGGGGCGGACGGCTACCGGCTCGCGGTCCTTCACCTCGCCACGCTGTTGCACCGGGACTGACGCCCGCCCCGCCTGACGGAGGCACGGAGGCACAGAACCGATCGACGCACGCGGGCACGGCCCGACAGGCAACGGCACGACGGCACGGCACGGCCCGATATACAACGGCACGGCGCGACAGACAACAGCACGACGGCACGGCACGGCCCGATAGACACGGGCACGGCCCGGCCCGACAAGGGCACGCACCGCCAAGCCCCCCGCAGTCAGCGGGCGCGCCGCACGGCCTCAGCGATCCGCGCGCCGAGCGTGTCCGCGTCCAGGGTCCGCTCGATGCCGATCACGAGCCCGCCCGCGAGCCCGGAGTCCCGCCCGAGAACAGGTGGCGAGAGCGTCAGGTTCCGCGTGGCCAGGGGAAGCGCCCGCTGGTACACGACGGAACGGATCCCGGCGAGCAGGTCGTCGCTCACCGCTGCGAGCGATCCTCCGACGACGACCCGCGTGGGGTTGACGAAGTGCACGAGGCTCGCGACGACCTCCCCGACGGCAGCCGCCCGTTCGCGGACGACCTGCACGGCTTCGGGCTCTCGCGCGGCGATCCGTGCGAGCACCCGCTGATGCGCCTCGACGCCCCACTCCGCGTCGGGGTCGAGCTCGCGGGTGATCGTCGCGAGGGACGCGACCGCCTCGAGACACCCGACGTTCCCGCACACGCAGACGACCGTAGACCCGGCGACGCGGACGTGACCGATGTCGCCCGCCGCACCGTCGGCCCCGTGCAGCAGGTTGCCGTCCGGCGTGACGAGCCCGCCGCCGATGCCCGTGCCGACCTTGACGTAGAGCAGCGGCCCATCGATGCGGTCGAGCGCCCGCATCTCGCCGAGCGCGCGGAGGTTGACGTCGTTCTCGAGCCTGGCCGGGCAGCCGAGGGCCGCACCGAGGTGCCGGGCGACCTCGACGCCGTCCCATCCCGGCATGATCGGCGGGCGGACGACGGTTCCGTGCAGGGCATCGACGGGACCCGGGACACCCATCACGGCGACGCGCGGCACGTCCGCCATGTCGAGGTCGGCGAGCATCGCCTGGAACGACGCGACGATCCGGGCGAGGACGACGTCCGGGCCGGCATCGATCCGGAGGTCGAGCTCGGTCGATGCGAGGAGGCGCTGCCCGAGATCGAGCACACCGAGGCGTGCGGCGATCGCTCCGCAGTCCGCGACGAGCACGACTCCGAACGCCGGATCGAGCTCGAGCGTCTCTGCGGGACGGCCACGGCCCTCCGGGGAACGGAGGCCTCCGGACCGGATCACGTCGGCCGCTCGGAGTCCACTGAGCGCGGCATCGACCGTGGTCCGTGCGAGGCCGCTGGCCCGGACGAGCTCCGCCTTCGAGGACGCGGTGCCGCTCGCGATGAGCTTGGCGATGGTGGCGGCGACGACGTCCCCGGAGACCCGGGCGGACAGCGGCGGCACGGACAGGCGCAGCGGCACCGGGAAAGCCGCTCCGGTCTGCCGCGACCGGTCACCACCCTCGACGGCCCCGCTGCCGGGCGCCACGAGCTGCGGGGGCGGAGTCGGGACAGGTGCGGACACGGGGCCTTCCGAGGCGGACGCGATTCGTCCCTCCCCGCGGATGCCCGGGAGGATCAGGACGAAGAACAGGCACGCCAACCGTAGCGCGGGTAGCGTCTCGAACGCAGAGCCGGCGACGCCGGATCCGACCGTCTGGAGGCACGTTCCCCGTCATGCAGACCTTCATGCCGTTCCAGGGCTTCCGCGCCTCCGTCGACGCGCTCGACGACAAGCGCCTCGGCAAGCAGCGGGTAGAGACCCTTCAGGTCATGCGGGCGCTGACGATTCCGACCTACGGGTGGCAGCACCACCCGGTCGTGGCGATGTGGCGCGGATTCCGGCCCGCGCTGATGGCCTACCAGGACGCCACGTGCGCAGCGTGGATCGAACGGGGGTTCGCGGACACCTGCCTCGGCAAGACGCTCGTCGACCTCGGCCGCGTGGCGGAGGACCTGACAGCGTACGAGCGCGGCGCGTTCCCGCTCCCGCCGTGGACTGAGCGTGAGGACGTGCACCGGTCGCACCGCTCGAAGCTGGTGCAGAAGTTCCCGGAGTTCTACCGCGAGCGGTTCCCGGACGTGCCGGATGATCTCGACTACGTGTGGCCGGGGACGGCGGTGCCGGATCTGTCCTGACGCAGTCTCGGGCCGCCGCCGGCCTGCTCGGGTGCCGGCCGGTGGGGCTGCCGGCCGGTGACGGCTGCCAGCCGGTGACGGGTGCCGGCCAGTGAGGAGTGCCGGCCAGTGAGGGGTGTCGGGCAATGGGGGATGCCGGCCCCGCCGTGGGCTTCGGGGAATCCGTGCGCGAGGGGGATCGCGACACGGGCACACGGCGGGGCCGGCGGTCGGGCCACGCGCACAGGGGGATGGCGTGGTCCGACGAACGCGCCGGGTCGTTCAGGGGGCAACCCGGCGCGCGGTCTGTCAGCTGCGGAAGACGCCGTCGTCCGCTCGCTGGGTAGGCGGTGCAGCTGGCGTGGTGCCGAACCCGACGGGACCGACCGGAGAGCGCTGTTCGGTGTTGCTCCGGTTCGAGCGGATCCCGCCATGCCGGTCGTCGGCGTCCCGTCCATCCGCAGTCCGGCGGTCGGCCGGCCGGCACGCCGGGCAGAACGCCGGCAGCACCGCACTCAGGATGGTCGCGAGGACACCGATGACGGCGATGATCGCGAGGGAGTCGCGATCGAGGCCGTGACCGGCGGCGTCGACGAGCGCGACGATGGTGACCGGTGCCGGCAGCAGCTGGATGAGCCGGAACGAGCCGCCCAGGCGTGCCCCGACCGGGAGCCGCTGTGCCGTCGTGTTCGTCGTGTTCGTCATGTCCATAATCATGCCAACGCATACGTGTCCGCAAAAGGGGGGACACGGCCCCAGAGATGGAGTAGACCGTCTAGTACACCCCTCGTCATCCCCGCGCCACGCGCTTCCGAGGGCGACCCCGTCCGCCGAGCCCGTGCACGGCGGCGACCGCGGCCTCCCGACCAGTCCCGTCAGGCGAGCGCGCGCACGGCGGCGACCGCGTCGACGACCGCCGCCACGACCGCGCGCGCATCCGACAGTGTGAGCGAGACGTCGAACGTGAACCGCACCGCGGTCCTCGCCACTTCCTCCGGCAGTCCGAGTGCCATGAGGACGTGGGACGGGGCGGTGTTCCCAGCAGCACACGCGCTCCCGGACGAGGAGACGATCCCGCGCCGTTCCAGCTCGAGCAGGACCGTCTCGCCGTTCGTGCCCGGGAAACAGAACGACGCGTGGCCCGGGAGGCGGTGCTCCCGGGATCCGGTCAGCAGTGCGTCCGGCACGCGGTCCAGGACCCCCGCGACGATCACGTCACGGACATCCGTCGCAGCGGCCGCCGCAGCGTCGCGCGTCGCGAGGGACAGCGAGAACGCCGCAGCCAGGGCGACCGCTCCGGCGACGTTCTCGGTGCCGGAACGGTTCCCCCGCTCCTGCCCCCCGCCGTGCAGCAGCGGTTCGAGGGGCACGCGGGAACGGACCGCGAGGGCCCCGACCCCCTTCGGTGCGCCGAGCTTGTGCCCCGACACACTCACCGCATCGACGCCGAGGGCGTCGAGCCCGACAGGCCGCCACGGTGCGGACTGCACGGCGTCGGTGTGGAGCGGCACCCCACCGGCATGGGCGACCGCGGCGAGCGCCGGGATGTCCTGCACGGTCCCGATCTCGTTGTTGGCGTGCGCGATGGTGACGAGCGTGGTGTCCGGTCGCAGCGCCTCCCGAAGCGACCCCGTGGACACGCGTCCGTCCAGGCCGACGGGCAGCATCGTCACCGTGAACCCGTGGTGCCGCACGAGATGGTCACAGCTCGCCAGGACCGCATCGTGCTCGATCGGGGTGGTGACGATGTGCCTGCCTCGCGGTGCGGCGAGGGCGATTCCCTTGACGGCCAGGTTGTCGGCCTCGGTCCCGCCCGACGTGAACACGACCTCGCCGGGGCGGCAGCCGAGCACGGCGGCGACGGTGCGGCGTGCCTCCGCGAGCCCGTGGGCTGCCTGCTCCCCGACCTCGTGCGTGGACGACGGGTTGCCGAACGTGCCGGTCAGATACGGCCACATCGCCTCGAGCACCTCCCGGCGGACAGGCGTGGTCGCGGCGCGGTCGAGGTAGAACACGACTCGGTCAGCCGGCCACAGCGATGTCGAGACCGAGGTCCAGCGCCCGGGCCGAGTGGGTCAACGCGCCCACCGAGACGACGTCGACCCCGGTCGCCGCGATCGCCGCGACGGTCTGTAGGGAGACGCCACCCGACGCCTCCACGAGCGCACGGCCGCCGACGATCCCGATGCCCTCCCGCAGATCGTCCGGCGTGAAGTTGTCGAGCATGATCGTGTCGACGCCGGCAGCGACGACCGGCTCGATCTGGTCGATCCGGTCGACCTCCACCTCCAGGTGGACGGTGTGCCCAAGCCGGGCCCTGGCGGTGCGGATCGCGTCGCCGATCGGCACGCCCTGCGCGGCGATCACGGCGAGGTGGTTGTCCTTTGCGAGCACCGCGTCGGACAGCGACGTCCGGTGGTTGTGCCCGCCGCCGCAGCGGACGGCGTACCGCTCGAGTGCGCGGAGGCCGGGGGTCGTCTTCCGGGTGTCGACGATCCGCGCCCCGGTCCCCTCAACCGCGGCGACGTACCGGGCGGTGGCGGTGGCGATCCCGGACATCCGCTGCACCAGGTTCAGGGCGACACGCTCGGCCCGGAGCACGGAACGGGCGGATCCGCTCACGGACGCGAGGACGTCTCCGGCGTCGAACGATGACCCGTCGCCGAGCGCGACGACCGCCGTGATCGACGGGTCGACGGCGCGCATGACGGCGACGAACACGTCACCGCCGCTGAGGACGCCGGTCTCACGGGCGGCGAGGACCGCGGTGGCGGTGGCGTCGGCGGGCAGGAACACCTCGCTCGTGATGTCACCCCATGGCGCGTCCTCTGCCAGGGCGGTGTCGATCACGCGCTGGAGGGCATGGGCCGGGATGGTGCCCAGCGCGGGAGCGATGCGGGAGCCCGCCATATCGGGGGCGATCGGGCTGGTCATGCCGGGGGTGATCGGGCTGGTCATGTCGGTCATGCAGGAACCTCGTCGCTTCGGGGGGTCGCGGGGCCCGGGATCGACCCCGACTCCTGAATTACCGGCAGTGCGGCTGCGGGCAGGGCATCCGCGGGAGTGCCCGCCAGGGGGCCCGGCTGCCCGGGCGCGGCCGACACCCACATGAGCGTGCGGGCACCGGCCGGGTCGGTGGCGGGGTGGTCGGTGCGGGCGTGGGCTCCGCGGGACTCGGTCCGCGCCTCGGCGGCGCGGGCGACGATCCTGGCGAGGTCGAGGAGGTTGCGGTCCTCGTGCTCCCGCACGGTCGTCGGGGCCGGGAGGCCGTGGCCGAGCCGAGCGAGCACGTCGCGTGCGGCGACGAGACCGGCGGCATCGCGCAGGAGGCCGACCCGCTCCTCCATGACCGTCTGCAGCGCCGGTCGGAGGCCGGCGGCGGCAGGGGCCCGCCCATCGGGTCGGAACGACGCCGGCCCGTCCGATCGGGAGGAGCGCCCTCCGTCCGTCTCGGCCTCACGCGCCTCCGCGGCCGGCGCGAGCACGGTCGGCACCGCCGCGGCGTCACCGCGCAGCCGGAGGCGCCCGGGGGCCGGCACCCCCAGGGCGTCGGCGGCGCGGACGCCGAACACGAGCCCCTCGAGGAGCGAGTTCGACGCGAGCCGGTTCGCGCCGTGCACGCCGGTGCAGGCGACTTCGCCGACGGCGAGGAGACCCGGCAGGCTGGTCCGCCCCTCGGCATCGGTCGCGATCCCGCCCATGAAGGAGTGCGCTGCCGGGGCGACGGGCACCGCCTCCCGGGTCCAGTCGAAGCCGGCGGCGGCGGTCGCGCGGGTGAGCCCCGGGAACCGCGCGGTCAGGAACTCCGCACCGAGAACGGTGGCGTCGAGCAGCACGGGCGCACCGTCCTGGTCGCGCATCGCGCCGGCGATCCCCCGGGCCACGACGTCCCGCGGCGCGAGCTCGGCGTCTGGATGCACCGCGGTCATGAATCGCCGGCCCCGCGCGTCGCGGAGGACCGCACCCTCGCCGCGCACCGCCTCCGACACCAGTCCCCCGCCGGCCACGGCGAGCCGCGTCGGGTGGAACTGCATGAACTCGAGGTCGGCGAGGACCGCGCCGGCGCGCCAAGCGGCGGCGGCGCCATCACCGGTGGCGACGAGCGGGTTCGTCGTCGTGCGGTAGAGGTGCCCGGCACCGCCGGAGGCGAGGACCACGGCGTCCGCGTCGATCCGCTGCGGCTCGCCGAGGAGGTCGAGCACGTCCACCCCCACGACCACTCCGCCCCGGACGACCAGGTCGGTCAGGAAGGTGCGCTGCAGGACCGTGACGTGCCGGCGGTGCAGCGCCGCGATCAGGGCGGCCTCGATCGCGGCACCCGTGCTGTCGCCGCCGGCGTGCACGACCCGCCACCGCGAGTGCGCGGCCTCACGGCCACGGGCGAGGTCGTCGCCGTGCACGTCGATGCTGCCCGTGTCGGTCGTGCGGTCGAACGGCGTGCCGAGAGCCAGCAGGTCCCGCACGCGGGCCGGTCCGTCCGTGCACAGCACGTCCACGGCCCGGGCGTCGTTCGTGCCCGCTCCGGCGGCCACGGTGTCCCGCGCATGCGCGGCCACGGTGTCGTCCGCGCCGAGGGCCACCGCGATCCCGCCCTGCGCGTACGCCGTGGCTGCGTCGTCGAGCGCGCCCTTCGACACGAGCGTGACGTCGTGGCGGATGCTTGCCCGGATCGCGGCGGTGAGTCCGGCGATCCCGGAGCCGACGACGACGACGTGCATCAGGCTCCGGTCCCGGGCAAGCCTGCGATGGCGGTGGCGGGTGTGTCTGCACCGAGCGGACGGGGCTTCGCGGCGAGCATCCGTTCGAGCGCGACGCGGGCGTCCCGCGCGACGGCGTCGGGCACGCGGATCTCGTTGAGCACCTCGCCGCGGACCAGCGCCTCGAGCACCCAGGCCAGGTAGCCCGGGTGGATCCGGTACATGGTGGAGCACGGGCACACGACCGGGTCGAGGCAGAAGATCGTGTGCTGCGGGTACTCCGCGGCGAGCCGGTTCACCATGTTGATCTCGGTGCCGATCGCGAAGGTGGTGGGTTCCTCGGCGGCGGCGACGACCTTTCGGATGAGGTCGGTGCTGCCCGCGATGTCGGCGACGTCGACGACCTCCGCCGGGCATTCCGGGTGGACGATCACGCGGACGCCCGGGTGCTCGGCACGCGCCTGGGCGATCTGCGCGGGTGTGAAACGACGGTGCACCGAGCAGAACCCGTGCCACAGAACGACCTTCGCGGCCTGCAGATCCTCGGCGGTGTTGCCGCCGAACGCCTTCCGCGGGTTCCACATCGGCATGCGGTCCGTGGAGATGCCCATCGCCTTCGCGGTGTTGCGGCCGAGGTGCTGGTCCGGGAAGAACAGGACCCGCTGCCCGCGCTCGAACGCCCACTCGAGCACGGTCGCCGCGTTCGAGGACGTGCACACGATGCCGCCGTGCCGGCCGCAGAACGCCTTGAGATCGGCGGCGGAGTTCATGTAAGTGACGGGGATGATCGGGACGCGCCCGTCGGCGTCGGGCTCCGTGCCGTACACGGCCTCGAGCTCCTCCCACGCTGCCTCCACGCTGTCGATGTCCGCCATGTCGGCCATCGAGCAGCCCGCGGCGAGGTTCGGCAGGATCACATGCTGCTCGGGCCGGGCGAGGATGTCGGCCGTCTCGGCCATGAAGTGCACCCCGCAGAACACGATCGCCTCCGCGTCGGGTCTGGTGAGCGCCGCGTTCGCGAGCTGGAACGAGTCGCCGAGGAAGTCGGCGTGCCGGACCACCTCGTCCCGCTGGTAGAAGTGCCCGAGCACGACGACGCGGTCGCCGAGAATGTCCTTCGCGGCCTCGATCCGAGCGTGCAGGTCGTCGACCGGCGCGGTGCGGTACTCGTCCGGCAGCACCCCCTGGCGCGGTGCCGACGTCGGGATGACGTCGGACATGGACGAGCCGGGGCCGTAGCCGGGCATCGCGTCGAAGTCCCAGGTCGGGGCGGCGAGGTCAGGCGTGCACGTGCTGCCGGCGGCCCGTCCGTTCGAGATGAGGTCGATGGTGGTCGCGATGGACATGGTGGGAGGTCCTTCTCGGGTCGGTCAGTGGTCGCGCCGGCCCGCCGCCGCTCGGCGGAGGGCGTCGAGCGGACCGTTGTCCGCGTACGCGAGGTCGGGGTTCGAGCGGTACAGCCGCGCCGGCCGATGTCGTCCGCCGGACGACAGCTCGTCGGTCGGGAGGATGGCGTCAGACTGGGCGATCTGCCGTCGGAAGTTCGCCGGGTCGAGGGTCTTGCCGAGCACCGCCTCGTGCACGGCGCGGAGCTCCGCAAGGGTGAACCGGTCGCCGAGGAAAGCCTGGGCGATGCGCGAGTACGACACCTTGTTCCGAAGCCGCCAGAGCGCGTAGTCCACGATGAGGTCGTGGTCGAACGCGAGCGGCGGGTGCTCGTCGACAAGGAACCAGCGGACGTTCCAGTCGTCCGGCACGGCGCCCGCCTCGTCCGCTCGGACGAGGGCCCAGTACACGATGGACACCACGCGCGTCGGCGCGCGGTCCACGTCGCCGAAGGCGTAGAGCTGCTCGAGGTACCGCGGCTGCACCCGCGTGGTCTCGTGGAGGCGCGCCGCCGCGGACTCCTCGAGGCCCTCGTCCGGCCTGACCCAGCCGCCGGGGAGCGCCCACGATCCCTCGAACGGCTCGGTGATGCGGCGCACGAGCGGCATCCAGAGGGCTGGCGCGCCGGTGTCCGGATGCGGGCGCAGCGCGACGATCACCGTGGACACGGCTGTCTGGATGCCGCCGTCGCGCTCCGTGCTCGTCATGGCGCCCCTCCCGGCATCCGCTATGTTCCGGTCATGGTGACCTGAACTGTAACAGTCAGTATGACCGCAACAAGGGGCCGCGGGCAACCGCGCGCACCACGAGCGGCACCGCGAGCGCCTTCCGAGCGCCTTGCAGGCCCCGGCGACACCGGCGGGCAGCCACGCCGTCACGTGCTGGAAAAGGCGGCGTGACCGCACGGAAACGCGGCGCCCGTACAGTGGGCCGCATGACACCGATCACCAGGATGCACGCCGTCGTGTCCGGATCGGTCCAGGGGGTCGGCTTCCGCTACTGGACCGCACGGAAGGCCGACGGGCTCGAACTCGCCGGATACGCCAGGAACCTGTTCGACGGCACGGTCGAAGTCGAGGCGGAGGGTCCCGAGGTCGCGGTCGACGCGCTGATGGAACTGCTCTGGGCAGGACCCCCGACCGCGACGGTGATGGACGTTGCGATCCGCACCGTCGAGCCGCACCTCGACTCGAAGCCGTTCACGATCCTCCACTGACGCGCGACCAGCCGTCGGCGGCGTAGCGTCATCGGAGTGGCGACCGCACCCCCCTCCCCTCCGTCCGGTTCGACCCGACCCGGGAGGGACGTGCTCGGGTTCGCCGCGGTCGTCGCCGTGTTCGCCGTCGTCATGATGGGCACCACCCTTCCCACGCCGCTCTATCCGTCGTACGAGGCACGCTTCGGCTTCGGGAGCTCCGCGACCACGCAGCTCTTCGCCGTCTACGCGGCGGGCGTCATCGTCGCACTCGTGCTCGTCGGACGGCTGTCGGACGCGATCGGGCGGCGACCGACGCTGCTCGCCGGGGTCGGGCTGTCCCTCCTGTCCGCCGTCGTGTTCGCGATCGGTGACCCGGAGTGGCTGCTCGCCATGGGACGGGTGCTGTCCGGGTTCTCCGCCGGCATCTTCACCGCCACCGGCACCGTGGCCGTGCTGGAGGCCGCGCCTCCTGGTCGACGTCGTCTCGCCGGTGCGCTCGCCACGGCGGCGAACATCGGCGGTCTCGGCCTCGGCATGCTCATGGCCGGGCTGATCGCCGGGCTCACGCCGTGGACGCTCCGCGCACCGTTCGTCGTGCACGCGGCACTGCTCGTCATCGCCGGGCTCGCACTGCTCGTCGCCCGCGAGACCGCGCCCGCGGATCGTGCCCGCTTCCGCCTGCAGCTGCCCCGGATCCCGGCCGAGGCCCGGCCGACGTTCTGGGTGGCTGCGGTCGGCGCCGTGACCGGCTTCGCCGTGTGCGGGCTGTTCTCGTCGGTCGCCCCCAACTTCGTCGGCACGGTCCTGGACATCCACTCGCCGATTGTGGTCGGCGCCGTGACGTTCCTGCTCTTCGCCGCGTCGGCGGCCGCGCAGATCGTCCTCCAGCGCCTGAACGACCGCACGTCGATCCTCGTCGGGTCGCTCGCGCTCGTCCTCGGCATGCTCGTCCTGGTCAGCGCGCTGCTCGCCGCGTCGCTGGCACTCCTCGTCGTCGCGGCCGTGTGCTCGGGCGTCGGGCAGGGCCTGCTGTTCATGACCGGGCTCCGCGCGGTGACCGGGGCGACGGAGCCGGAACATCGCACCGAGGCGACCACCTCGTACTTCATCACCGCCTACCTGGCGATCTCGATCCCGTCGATCGCGGTCGGGCTGCTCGCCGCGGCGGCGGGACTGACCGTGGCGGGCGTCGCGTTCGCCACCGTGATCGTGCTCGGCACCCTGGCCGGGCTGACCCGGCTGAACAGGTTCTCGACCGCACGCGAATGACCGCGGCGCATGCGAGCGGGCGGGTGCGGGCCGGCGGGTGTCCGTCGCCGCCCACTGAGGCGTCGTTCGCTCCGATCCCCGTCGCGACCGCCGTCTGTCGAGGGTCTGTGGCACCCTCGGAAGCATGCGCACGACGACAAGCGGCCTCAACTGGGCGGGCACCCACACCTACACGGCGACCGCGGTCGAGCGGCCGGCGAGCCTGGACGAGGTCGCGGAGATCGTCGCCGGGGCGGAACGCGTGCGGGGCCTCGGCACCCGACACTCGTTCAACGACGTCGCCGACGGCCCCGGCGTCCTCCTCGACCTGACCCAGGTGCCCGCGGACATCGTCGTCGCCGAGGACGGTCGAACGGCGACCCTCGGCGCCGGAACCCGGTACGGCGCTGCGGCCCCGGACCTCGATGCGGCCGGCGTCGCACTGCACAACATGGGGTCCCTCCCCCACATCTCGATCGCGGGCGCGACGGCCACCGGGACGCACGGGTCGGGAACGACGCTCGGATCCCTCGCCACGGCCGTCGCCGCGCTCGAGATCGTCGGCGCGGACGGCGCCCCGCGGATCGTGCGCCGCGGGGATCCCGACTTCGGCGGATCGGTCATGCACCTCGGTCTGCTCGGCGTCGTCACCCGAGTCGCATGCGACGTGCAGCCGAGCTACCAGATGCGCCAGGACACGTTCGGCCCGATCCCCTGGGCGACGTTCCTGGGGTCCGTGGCGGAGGTCTTCGCCGCGGGGTACAGCGTCTGCGCCTTCACGCGGTGGGACGGCGCCGTCAGCGAGGTGCTCGTCAAGTCCCGGATCGACACGCTGTCCGCCGACGGCGACGTCCCCGAGGAGCTCCTCGGCGCGCCGCGGCTCCCCCCGATCGCGGGCGACGACCGCCGCACTGCCCGTGACGGCACGGCCGGCCCCTGGTGGGACCGTCTTCCGCATTTCACGATCGACTCGGTGCCGTCCATCGGCTCCGAGATCCAGAGCGAGCACTTCGTCCCGCTGTCGTCCGCGGCCGCCGCCCTCGACGCGGTCAACGCCCTCGGCGACCGCATCCGCCCGCACCTGCACGTCACGGAACTCCGCACGATGGCGGCGGACGATCTGTGGCTCAGCCCCTCGCAGGGCGAGGACGTGCTGTGCATCGCATTCACGTGGCGGCAACACGTCGACGAGGTCGCGGCCCTCCTGCCGTCGGTGGAGGCCGCGCTCGCGCCGTTCGGGGGGCGCCCGCACTGGGGCAAGATGAGCTCCCTCGACGCGGACGCGATCGAGGACCTGTTCCCGCGGCTGCCGGAGTTCCGGGCGCTCGTGGCACGCGTCGACCCGTCGCGGCGGTTCGCCTCCGCGTTCGGGGAGCGGGTGCTGCGGGTCTGACGGGCACTGCGAGCCCTGCAAGTGCTGCGAGCCCTGCAAGTGCTGCGAGCCCTGCGAGTGCTGCGGGCGCTGCGAGCCCTGCGAGTCGGCCTACTCGGTCAGGCGCACCCAGTCGACGGTCATCGTCGACGTCGCCGGCGTGGCGGCGGTCGGCGCACCCGGCCAGTCCCCGCCGATCGCGAGGCTGAACAGGACGTCCATCGGCTTGTCGAGCACCCACGCCAGGTCGCCGGGCGCGGTGTCGCGGGTCAGCCGGTTCGCGACCTTCCCGTCGACCCTGATCGTGACGCTGTCCGCCGTGCGGGTCACCGAGTAGACGTGATAGCCGCGGCTGAGGGGCGTGTCGTGCTCGACGTCCGCGCTCACCGACACGTCCTCGGACATGTCCGAGCTGTTCGGCCCGTGGATGTTGTGCGAGGACGTCGACGTGCCGTGCGGCGCCTCGACGACGTCGATCTCCCCAGCCGCCGGCCAGCCGACCTGGTCGACGTCCGAGCCGAGGAGCCAGAAGGCCGGCAGCAGCCCCGGTCCCTCCGGCAGTTTGATCCGCGCGGACAGCGTGCCCGTCGTGAACGAGTGCTTGCCGGCGGTCGTGAGTCGTGCAGATGTGTACGTCGGGTTCGCCGCGGTGCCGCCGATGACGGCGCTGATGACGAGGTGCCCGCTGCCGTCGAGCACCGCGTTGTCCGCCGTGTACGTCTGCAGCTCGTGGTTGCCCCATCCGCCGGCGCCGGTCTCGGCGGTCCAGATGCTGCTGTCCGGCAGAGACCCGGCCGGGCCGGAGAACTCGTCACCGGTCACAGCCGCCGCGGACGCCGACGACGCGTTCGAGGTCGGCGTCTGTCGTCCGCCGGCGCCGTCCGAGCCTCCACCGCCGACGACCGCGGAGCAGCCGACGAGCACGGAGACGGAGCCGGCTGCGACGAGCATGCCGGCACGCCGGCGGACGGCCGCCCGCCGGGCGGCCGTCGGACGCGCCCCGGTCACGGCTGCGCGTCTGCTCGCGGCGCCGACCGCTCCGCTGCGATCGCGGTCATCCGGCGGTCCCCTGCAGTCGGTACAGCTGGACGCCGGGCGCCACGACCACGACCTCCCACCGCGAGTCGTTCGCAACCTGCTTGGCGAACCGCTGCAACGCACCATCCGGGAATGCGCCGTTGTACTCCGCCCAGTCGATCATCTGATCGGTGAACATCATGTAGACGGGGTGTCCGCTCCACATCAGGTCCTCGGTGAGCTTCCGCTCCACCCGCGGGTCGGTGAAGTCCTGGCCGGCCCACCCCTCCCACTGGGTCAGCGTCGTGTCGTAGTTCGGGTTGACCCGCGCCTGGTACACGTACTGCTCGGTCTCGCGGCCCGGGCCGGCCGGCGCCGGACTGAGCACCTCGGAGGGGACCGGCATGGTCCGCAGGAGCTGCGTGCTGATCTGGTCCGCGGCCGCGCTCACCGTGTTCGAGAACCATGCGCCGTATGTCGCCTGCGCGCTCGCGAGCGACGCGACCACGACCAGGAGGGCGCTGCCCGTCAGGGCGAACCGGCCACCGAGCACGGCGAGCCTCGCACGACGGCCCTGCGCAGCGCCTCCTGCGCCCGCGACGAGCGCACGCTGGCCACGGCGGTAGGGCACGCGCCGCTCGCTGGTCCGACGACCCGCGCGGATGCACCGGACGACGAGGGGCGCGATGAGCACGGTGGATCCGGGCACCGAGTACAGGAAGACCCGGAAGATCGCCTCACCGCCGTAGCTCTGCCCGGCCAGGAGCGCGAACGGCGCGAACGCGAGGATCGCGAGCCGGAGCGTCAGCCAGCGGCGGATGCGTGAGCCGCCGAACCGGTCCGGTCGCAGCCCGACGACGACGAGCACGAAGGCGGTGCCCCAGACGCCGACGGACAGGAGCCGCGCCGCGAAGGAGGTGAGGGTCTGCCCTGCGCTGCCGACGCCGGCCTTGATCGTCTCCGCATTCGCGACCGGGTTCAGGGCCTCACCGGTCGTGAACTCCTGGACGAGATGCAGGTTCGCGAGCACCATCGCGCCGGCGATGATCCCGAACGCGACACCGATGAGCCGCGGACGGGCCGCGCCGATCACGCCGAATGCCACGGCGACGGCGATGAGCCAGTACGGCGTCAGCTGGTGGGAGACCGCGATCGCCGCGAAGAGCGGCAGGCTCAGCCAGGCGAACACCGGGCGGGTGCGGCTCCGGACGAGCATCGTCGCGACGACGATGGCAAGGAGGAACGACACCGCCTGCGGTGACAGGTAGTCCTGTCCGACCCAGTTGGCGATGCCGGCGACGAACGCCGCGGTGACCGCGGTGAGCCGCGACTTGCCGAGCGCACGGGCGAGCGCACCGATCGCGACGACGAGGGCAAGGTTGACCCCGACCTCGAACCACTGCGCCACGGACGTCGCCGAGATGCCCGTGACCGTGCAGAACCATGCGATCGCCGCGAAGACGCCCGGCCAGCCCGAGTAGATGTCGACGCCGGTGGCCACGTGCCCGTGGTGCTCGATCCAGTCGATGACGCCGAGGTGCTTGTACGTCCAGCTGTAGATCGGCGCGCTCGTGCCGAGGGCGATGGGGAGGCGCATGCACAGGACCGCGACGATCGTCGCGACCCACGCGTCCCGGACGCGCCCCGCCCGCAGCGCGAACACGAACGCGAGCCCCGCGAGCGCGATGGAGATCGCCACCCCCGGCACGCCGGCGAACAGGAGCCCGAGCGTCGTGTGGGTCGACCCCGGGATCATGGGAATGGTCACGCCGCAGATGACGATCGCGAGGACCATCGTCACCCGGGCGACGATCGTCAGGCGGCGCCGCGACCGGAGGACGAACACCGTGGTGTCCGGAGCCACGCGCGCCGCCACGGAGGCACTCGGCCTGACCGAGAGGGTCGTCGCTGCGGTCATGACGACGAGCCGCCGCTCCTGGCCCGTTCTCCGCCCGCGATGGCGGCGGACGCTGCCGTGCCGGCCGCGAGCCGCCGGGTGATCGACTGCTCGAGCCGGGAGGTGCGGGCACGGTACGCCGTGCTCCGTCCCTCCGAACGGCCGGCGATGACACGACGGCAGAGACCGGCCAGGGCGCTGCCCGCCGCGATGACGAGCACCGCGCCGGACGTGCCCCACGCGCCCGTCGCGGCCATCGCCGCGGTGAGGAGCACGCTGACGGCGACGCCGAACGCGGGCACGACGACAGCCGTGGTCGAGCTGCGCATCGACACCCAGCTGCGGAGGGCCGCGCCGGGTGCGACGAGGACGAGCGCGCCGAGCGCCGGCACTCGCCACCACTGGGGCATCCCGGGCACGAGGGCGGTGACGCCGACGATGCCGGCCCCGAGCGCGACGAACCCCCAGCCGGTGGGGCGACGGACGAGCTCGGTGCACGGGCGGACGGGCGCGCCGGGCTCGGAGACCGCCGTACGAGAGGCCTGGTCGAGGACCCCGGTGCCCTTCCACCGCTGCTGCAGGAAGCGGACGGGTCCGAGGAGCACACTCATGAGCTCGAGACGCCCGACGCGGCGCACCTCACGCGCGAGATCCGCGTGGGTCGGGAGGGACGACGTCGCCGCGGTCTCGGTCGTGGACTGGTCGGGTCCCTCCGCCAGCTCGCCGGCGCCTTTGCCGACGAGCCGGACGAAGGCCTGGGGGGCACGGCGAAGCGCCTGCTTTGCCATGCGCGGATCGAGGGCGACCTTCGTCAGCCAGGCGCCGAGACCAACGCCGTACCCGCGCGCCTGCGCACGGAGCGCGGCGAGGTCGGAGCGGTGCCGGTGCCAGATCAGGGCCGACGGCTCGATGACGAGCGCGCCGCCGTCGAAGAGCACCCGGGTGAAGATGTCGAGGTCCTCGCCGCCGCCGGTCGGGGTTCCGGCTCCGAATGCGGTGTCGAAGGCGCCGAGCCGCAGCACGGTCTCCCGGCGGAGCGCGAAGTTCGCGCCCGTGCCGAACTCGCCCACTGAGAACGGGAACATCGGCAGGTCGGCAGGCTGCTCGGCGAGGCGGAACGTGCGCCGGGTCAGGTTCTTGGACCACGAGACACGGTCGTCGAAGTAGCGCTGCACCGGCGTCCGGAGCTCGCCGCTCGGGACCAGCCCGGACACGCACTCAACATCAGCGGCGCTCGCGAACGCCCGGGTCACCGCGGTCAGCCACCCCGGATCCACCACGACGTCATCGTCCGTGAACGCGACGATCTCCCCCGTCGCGTTCCGCACGCCCGTGTTGCGGGCGCTCGAGAGTCCGGGGACGGGCTCGGTCACGAGCCGGACCCGCGGGTCGCCGGCGAACTCCTCGGCGATCAACCGCGCGGTCGCGTCGGTGGCGCTCGCGTTGTCGACGACGACCACGTCGAAGGACGGGTGGTCGACGGCGAGGACGCTCGTCAACGCGTCGCGCAGCTGGTCGGCGCGGTCACGCGTGCAGATCACCACGGTGACGGCGGTCGTCGCCGTGACGGGCGCGGTGGCCTCGGCGGAGGCCGCGGCAGCACGGTCGACGTCGGCGTTCTCCGCGACGAGCGCGGACACGGCGACACGGCCGTGGTCGACGGGGACCTCGACGAAGCCGAGGACGGTGTCGCCGAGCCGGACGAGGAGGCGCGCGGCGGCGTAGCCGTCCGCGTCGAGCAGAGTGGCGGACGAGACGCCGGCGGCGGCCGCGCGATCGATCTCGCGGACGTCGACGGAGCCGACCCACAGGGCGCCGGGCCACTCGGGCGCAGCGGGGCTCGTCATGGGACGGGCGATGACGAATGAGGACGAAGTGGTCATGCGAGGGCCTCCTGGGCGGAGTCGGGGAGGGGCATACGCCGTGCTCGGATCAGTCCGACGAGCCCGACGGTGGAGAGACCGACCGTGGTGGACGCCAGCGCCAATGCGCCTCCGAGCGCGCCGAAGCGGCCGATGAGGACGATGGCGAGCGGGATGAGGACGAAGGTCGAGGCGGCGCTCGTGATGAGCACGGCCTTCGTGCGGTGCAGCGATCGCTGCATGGAGCCCCACACCTCGTAGGCGGTCCGCAGCAGCGACCCGACCGCGAGGGTCCCGAGGACCATCACGCCGCCGGCCGCCACGTAGAACCCGCCGAGCAGGTTGAGGATGAACGGGGAGAGCGCGATGAGGGCGATGACGCCGACCCCGACGATCGAGACCACGGCGACCCACACCTTGAAGGCGAGCGGACCGGCCAGGCCCTGGTTCGTGGAGGTGTGCGTCGCGAGCGACGTGCCGATCGCGATCACGACGAGGTCGAGCACCAGGCCGATCTGGTAGCAGAGCGCGAAGAGCGCACCCTGCTCGCTGCCGGCGATGCTCGTCACGAGGAACGGCAGGATGAGCGCGCCACCGAGGTACAGACCGTTCGCGACGCCGACCCGGGACGCGAACGCGGCGAACCGGCGGTACGGGCGCTCCTCCGGCCTCCCGGCATGATCGAGGTCGACGATCGGTGCGGCGATGCCGGTCCCGCCCGCGGCGCCGTCGACGACGACCGGTGTGACCGTCGCCCCGAGACCGTCGGTCACCGGCACGAATGCCCGCATGCGCCGTGGGATCAAAAACCCGTAGGCCACGACGAGCGCTCCGGCCGCCGGGAGCACCGCGGCGATGAGCACGGGGTTCCCCGCGGCGCCGACCAGGCCGACGAGCACCGGGAGCAGCGCGAGCTTCGCGACGTTGACCGGACCGTTCATCGTCAGGTTGAGCCGTGCACCGCCGAGGGAGGTGAGGATCGGATCCTTGAGGACGAAGAGCGTCCAGATGACGCTCGACACCGCGACGCCGAGGATGATGGCCCAGGCCGGAGCGCCCGGATTGACGAACCGCACCACGAGGATGCCGGCGATGACACCGGCGATCGCAGCGAGCACGACCCCGGTGAGCAGCCCGACCAGGTAGAGCGACCGCCGGTAGCGGCGGAGCCCGGGCAGCATGACGAGGAGGCCGTCGCCGACGCCCGACGCCGCGACGCCGGCAGCCGCAGTGAAGATCGAGTAGATGGCTGTGTCGACGCCGAGCCTCGACGGCGGGATGATCCGCGCCGCGACGACCCAGAAGACGAACCCGGACGCGCTCGTCACCGCGTAGCCGGCGAGGATCCAGATGGAGTCCATGGTCACCCGGCGGCCGACGGCACCGGTTGCACTGGGCCTCCGTGCGGCGACCGCAAGGTCACCGGTCACGAGGAGCGCACCTCGTCCACATAGGTGTCGTCGTGCAGTCCGGCCGGCATGGCGCCCGCTCCGGCGGGCACGCCCTGCATCACCGGGGTGGCACGGGCGGCACGGGCGTACCCGGCCGCAGTGGCGAACGTCATGAGGACCATCGCGGCGATCCGGCGGATCCCGCCACGACCGACGAGCGTCAGCTCGCGGGCGACTGCGACCGGCAGCACCTTGGCCGCGTAGGCGCTCTCGCTCGAGAGCGCATCCTCACGACCGAGCTTGCGGCTCAGGATCGCCTTCGAGATGCCCTCGTGGTAGGCGCGGCTGCGGATGTACGACCACGTGGCGCGGTCGGCGCTCACCCGGTGATGGACGACGGCTCGGGGGTCGAGCAGGATCTTCGCGGCCGGGTCGGCCTGGCGGAGGCGGATGCAGAGCTCCGTCTCCTCACAGCCGAGCGGCACGGTGCCGACGCGGCCGGTGTCGAGGTCGAACCCGCCTGCGGCGACGACCGGGAGGCGCCGGAACGCCATGGAGCACCCGATCACGTTGCGGACCTCGGCGAGCGTCTCCGGCAGACCGCGGTGGCTGCAGCCGACGATCCAGAGCAGCTCCTCCGGGTACAGATCGGAGCGGGCCCCTGCCGGCCAGACCGGCTCGGCACGGCCGCCGACACCGATCACGGCGGGGTCGGCGAACGGTGCCAGGAGGTGGGCGAGCCAGCCGGGCTCGGCGGTCGCGTCATCGTCGAGGAACGCGACGATGTCCGCGGTGGCGGCCTCGATGCCCGTGTTGCGCCCGCCGGAGAGCCCCTGCGGTCCCGTGTTCGGGATCACCGTGAGCGACGGCCAGCGCTCCTGCGCCATCCGGAGCAGCTCCGGCTCGTGGTCGATGACGACGATCACCTCGGCGGGCTCCGACTGGAGCAGCACTGAGTTGACCGAGTCCTGCAGGTCACCCCATCGTCGCTGCGTGTACGCGCAGACGATCACACTGACGAGGGGGGCCTCCTGAGTCACGCAGCGTCCCGCGAGGAGCGGGTCGGAACGGCGATCGCGCCGGTGGCGGTGTGACCCTGACGGCGGGCGATGCGACGGGCGGCGAGCCCGCGGGATCGTTCGTCGAGGATCGTCTTGAGCACGCGGAAGCCGTCGGACACTGCGTTGAGGTTGCTCTCGCCGTGAATGCGGAGCTTCTCCACGCTGGGCACCTCGACGACGTTGAGGTCGGCGAACGCGAATCGGCAGGTGATGACGGTCTCGATCTCGAACCCGTCGCCCCAGAGCATGCCGCCGTCGGCGCGACCGGGCGCGTTCACGTCGGGCAGGTCGAGGTGGGTCAGGACAGACCGGCGGAACGCGTTGTAGCCGTAGCAGAGGTCGCTGTACCTGGTGCCGAGCAGCGTGTTGCAGAGCATGTTGAGGCCGTGGTTGCCCGTGGCCCGGAAGAACGTGATGTCCTCGCTGCCGCCGCCCTTGCGGAACCGGGAGCCCTTCGCGACGTCAGCACCGGCGATGATCGCGTCGATGAAGCGGGGGATCTCGGCCGGGTCGGCGGAGCCGTCGGCATCGAACATGACGATGATGTCGCCGGTGGCCGCCGCGAAGCCACAGGCCAGGGCGTTGCCCTTGCCCCGTCGGGTCTGCGACAGGACGCGGATGTCGGGCATGACCGCCTTCGCGGTCTCGATCGTCCCATCGACGGAGTTGCCGTCGACGAGGATCACCTCGTGCACACGCGGCAGCTGCGGCAGCACGAGTGCAAGGTTCTTGGCTTCGTTCCTGGCGGGGATGACGATCGAGATCGTCGGCTCCGTCATGGTCGAGGCGTGGTCGGGCGCAGGCAAGTTCGGGTTCATGCTGTGTCCACTACTTCAGTCTTGGGTTCGGGAGAGAACCGACACGAGGGCCGGTCGGGCGGAGTCGGGAGAGCTCCGTTTCGGGCAGTTCGACACGTCGGGCGAGGGCGAGAGGCGGGTAGGAACGCGCCGCCACCGACTGTGTGGTTGTCAAGGACATTACGCTGCCCCCGGATGAGGGACAACCGCGCAAAGCGGAATTGCGGGATCGGTGGGGAACCCGCAATCGGGCGTCCGGCAGGCGCTCGTTGCCCCCCGATTTGGGCCGGGTGCTGGCGCGGAGCGGCCCATAGGATCGATCAGGCGAGGATGTCCTGCGCCTCACGTTCGACCCGGTCCTGTGGAGGAGCCCACATGGCACGCCGCCGCCAAGCCGATCAGACCGAATGCTGCCAGTGCGGCCACGCCCGCGCTGCGCACGAGCACTACCGCAAGGGCACCGACTGCGCCATCTGCGATGCGAGCACGTGCGACCGCTTCCGCGGCACCGGTGTTCCCACGGCGCAGCACGCCTGACGCCGCACTCGGTCGGGCGGCGCAGCCTCCGCTGACTCGCTCGCCTGCCCTGCTCGCCTCTGCCCCGCTCGCGGATCAGGCCGCCGGCTCCGCCGATGCACGTCCCGCCGCCGGCTCCTCGTACCTCGCGGTGACCAGGATCGGACGATGGTCGGAGATCCCCGCCGGCAGCGTCTCGACGCCCGCGATGTGCAGGCCCACGCTCGTGGCGAAGTCGAAGTGCCCGGTGAATCGCCGGTACCGCAGGTAGGTCGGCTGGTCGCTCAGCGACAGCGCGAACCCGTGCTCCTCGATCTTCTTCCGGAGGTTCGTCTGGAACCACGGGTAGTTGAAGTCCCCCACCATGATCGCGGGCGTGCCCGCGGAGAGATCCCGGATGAACTGGTGCGCGGCCTCGATCTGCTTCCGCCGGAGGCTGTTCGTCGCGGTGAGCGGCGAGGCGTGGAACGAGGCGACGATGACCTCCGCTCCTCCCTCCCGGTCCAGCAGGTGCATCGCGATGAGCCGTTCATGCGCCGGCGAGAGGACGCGGTCGTGCAGCGACCTGTGCAGCGAGTGGATGGAGAAGTCCCGAACGTCGAAGCGGTCCTGGCGCACGTAGATCGCGAGCCCGAGCCGGTTGGTCTGCGTCGAGGCGGCGAGCGTGAGGTCGCCGACGCGGTCCGCCAGGTCGTTGCTGTCGCACTCCTGCACGCACAGCACGTCGGCATCGGACCGCTCGGCCAAGCCGGCCAGTTCGGTGTTGGCGGTGTGCTCGCGGAGGTTGTAGCTCACCACGCGCAGCCCCCGCTGTTCTCCAGCCGGCATGTCGCCTCGCATCCTGCTCCTCGCGCGCTGAGCGCACCGTCGTGGGTCCATCGCCGGGTCGATCACGACGATGGCGTGCCGGGAGCCAGGAGGCCCCGTCGGCGCTGGCAACGCTACCCCCGGATCGCAAGCGGTCGCTGAACCCATGCCGCGTCGTGTCCGTACGCGACCATGCGCCGGCCTCCGCAACCGCGGCCCTCCCCGGTCGCGTGCCGGCGCACGCATGCGCGCCTGTCGTCCGGACCCGCAGGAGGGGCGCCCGCCGCGCCGAGCACGCGGGGCTCGGGGCACGCGCCGCCTGAGCCCCCGCCGTGAATGGCGGACGGCGAGCCCGCGGAGCCCTAGCGTTCGGGTCATGAGCTACAGCCAGCCTGACCCCGCAGAAGAGACCACCGCGTCGGAAGCACCGGAGCAGCCGGACACCGACAAGCCCGACGAGCGTCAGCAGTCCGCTGACGACCTGCCCGAGGGCATCCACGGCACGAACGACCACGCTGACATGGGCGACGACGTCGACTCGGGCAGCCCCAAGAAGTAGCAGCAGCCTCCTCCTGACGAAGCGGCGCCGCCGCCCCACGTCGAGGAGTCAGAAATCGTCGTCTTCCGACTCGGGAGGCGACGATTTTTGACTTCTCGACGGCGGGCGGGCTGGGTGCGGCGCACGGGCCGCACGGGCACGGCGGGGCGGGCGCACGCCCGACCCTGCGTCGGGGCTCATGAGGAGGCCCTCGAGGAATGCGGCGACGAGCAGCGCCGCCATCACGAGGAAGGTCACCGCGTAGGGCCACGAGTCGGGTGAGGGGACGATCCCGGACCGGGTCTGCGCTCCGATCCCGCCCCCTCCCGCGCCGGCCGCGCTCAGGACGACGGCCGCGACCGCCACGCCGAAGCCGGAGGCGGTCTGCTGCAGCGTCGACGAGAGCGTGTTCGCCGCCGTCATGTTCCCGGGCTCGACGTCCGCGAATGCGATGGTGTTGTAGGCGGTGAACCCGACGGACCGCGCGGCGCCACTTCCGACGAGCAGGACCACCACCGCCCAGAACGGCGTCGCCGGCGTCAGGAGCGCCATGAGCCCGACCGTCACCGCGGCGACTGCGGTCGACACGACGACGACCGGTCGGTAGCCGAACGCACGCAGGAACGGTGTCGTGGCGGGCTTGATGCCGAGGTTCCCGACGAAGACGAACAGCACGGCACTGCCGGCCTCGACGGCGGACCATCCCCACGCGTCCTGGAAGAGCAGCGGCAGGACGAACGGCACCGCGGACACCGCCAGCCGGAAGAGCGAGCCCCCGGCGTGCGAGACCCGGAAGGTCTCGAGCCGGAACGCCCCGAGATCGAGGATCGGGTGCTCCGTACGACGGAAGTGCCGCATCGCGAGCGCGCAACAGACCAGGCCGAGCGCCCCCGCGGCGACCGTCGCCCCGAGCGGCACCGTGTCGAGCGCGAGCAGCGACGCCATGACGACGAGCGAACCGAGACCGATGCAGGCGAGCAGGGACCCGACCCAGTCGAACGGCACCCGGCGCGGCGCACGTTCCTGCGGGACCAGCACGAGCGCCACGGCCGCGGCGACGATGCCCAGCGGGATGTTGATCAGGAAGATCCAGTGCCACGACAGCGCATCGACGAGGAGGCCGCCGACGAACGGGGCGATGATCGGAGCCGCGAGGGCTGGCCACGTGAGGATCGCGATGGCCGTGACGAGGTTCTCGCGACCGGCGCGGCGGAGCACGACGAGCCTCCCGACCGGCACCATGAGCGAGCCGCCGACGCCCTGGAGGATCCGCCACCCGGTGAGCTCGACGAGCGACTCGGATCCCGCGCAGCACGCCGAGGCGACCGTGAACACGACGATCGCGGCGACGAACACGGTGCGGGATCCGAGCCGGTCCGTGAGCCAGCCGCTGATCGGGATCAGCACCGCGAGCGTCACCAGGTAGGCCGTGATCGCGACCCCGATCGCCGACGACTCGACGCCGAGGTCCCGCCCCATGGCGGGGGCCGCAGTGCTGACGATCGTGCCGTCGAGCAGCTCCATGAAGTACGTCGCGGCGACGAGGACGGCAACCGCGTTCCCTCTGGCCGGACGGTGGGTGACCCGGTTCGCGGTGCTCATCCCGTTGCACGGTAGTCCGCCGGACATGTCGTCGCGCGCCTGAAGAGCGGTGTCAGACGGAGCGTCTATCGTGTCGGCGTGACGACTGCCCGACGTGACCGCCATACGGCGGCCGCATGAGCCGCACGGAGGACGTGCGCCGCACAGAGGGCCTGCGCCGCACGAGCGCGGCGGCATCGGCAGAAGCCATCGCCCGGGTGCCGCCCCGCAGCCGGATCATCGACCTCGCGACGAGTCTGCCCGCCTGGGCGGCGATCCTGACGGCGTTCGTCGCCTCCCGGGTGCTGTCCACCTTCTGGCTCGCGCTCGCGTGGCCGCTCATCGGCCGTGCACAGCCCGCGAACGCGATCCGCGGCAACGACCACGGCTTCTTCGCCTTCCTGACGAGCTGGGATGGCCAGTACTACGAGACGATCTCCGTTCACGGGTATCCGACGGTCCTGCCGGTCGACGGCGACGGACACGTCCTGCAGAACGCGTGGGCGTTCCTTCCGGCGTTCCCGTTCACGATCCGCGCCCTGACGGCCTCCACCGGGATGCCGTTCCAGGTCGGCGCGCCGATCATCGCGACGATCGCGGGTCTCGCCGCGACGTTCCTCCTCTACGTGCTCGTGCGCGACCAGGCGGGGCCGACCGCCGCCATGTGGGGGGTCCTGTTCTTCTGCCTCGGGCCGCTGTCGTTCCTGCTCGAGGTGGGGTACGCGGAGAGCATGTTCCTCGCGCTGACGTTCGGGGCGCTCATCGCGATCCAGCGGCAGCGGTATCTCACGCTCACGGTGCTCGGCGTGGCTGCGGCGTTCACGCGTCCCGGCGCGTTGGCGATCCCGTTGACGCTGGCCGTGATCGCCCTCGTCCGGTACTGGCGGGCACGCCGCGGCGAGGACGCCTTCCCCCTCCGCGAGCGGATCGCGGTCGTCGCCGCCGGGCTCGTCATGGGTGCGGCGGGGTTCGCCTGGCCCGGCATCGCGAGCATGGTGACCGGCCGGCCGAACGCCTACCTCGAGACCGAGATGTCGTGGTGGGTGGCGTTCATCGGCCGGGTCGACTTCGTGCCGATGACGCCGTGGTTCCTGACCGGCTGGCATTGGCTCGGGGTGGGAGGCGTGCTCCTGGTACTCGTGATCGTCGGCGGCTACACGTACTGGTTGACTCGGCGATCGACCCGGTCGCTCGGTCTGCTGACGATCACGTTCTCGGTCGCGTACGCGCTCTACATCTTCGCGGTGTCCCTGCCCATGGCGTCCACGCCGCGGCTGATCATGCCGCTCGCTCCGCTCGTCGCCTCACCCGAGCTCGTCGCCAAGCCGTGGACGCGCTGGGTGATGATCGCCGGGGCGCTCGTCGGGCAACCCGTGCTGATCGCCGTGCTGTGGCTGATGGGGCCGCCCTGACCGCAGCGGGCGTATCGTCCGCACCATGGCGGACTCGAAACGCAACGACCCTTCCCTGGTGCGCAACCAGCCGGCGCTGCGAACCTCCGACGGCGGGATCTGGCTGATCTGGGGCGCCGTCAGCGTGGTGATCGTCGGCATCGTGATGGGATTCATGGCCGCACTCGAACCCGCGCTCGGCTGGACCGGTCTCGTGGTGGTCGTCCTGCTGTTCGTGGCGATGCTGGTGGCGCGCTTCCTGATCCGCCCGAGGCATCCGCGCCTCATCACCCTGGCCGTGCTGCAACTGCTCATGGTGCTCGTCGGGCTGGCGTGCGTCCTCACCGTGATCGTGGTCGAGGCCCGGTAGCCGAGCGGAGCGAGGCCCGCGTCGGCAGCGCTTAGCGCTCGGCGCTCAGGCGGCGGAGTCCGCGGGCGCCTGCTCGTCGGCGAGCATCTTTTCGACGAGTGGCTTGACCTTCGTGCCGTACAGCTCGATCGACCGCATCATGTGCTCGTGCGGGAGCGTGCCGGTGCTGTACCGGAGGTCGAAGCGCGAGACCCCGAGGATGCGCATGTTCCGGGCGATCTTGCGTGCGACGGTCTCCGGGGAGCCGACGTAGAGCGACCCGCCCGCGGACAGGCCGGCACGGTACTGCGCCACGTCGAAGGGCGGCCATCCGCGCTCCCGCCCGAGCCGGTCGGTGACGTCCTTGTGGTAGGGAAAGAACCGCTCGGCGGCCTCCTCGTCCGTCTCGGCGACGAATCCGGGCGAGTGCATGGCGATGGGCTGCTGGGGCATCTCGAACTGGTCGAGCGCCTGGCGGTAGAGGCGCGAGAACGGTGCGAACTGCGCGGGCTGCCCGCCGATGACGGCGAGGAAGAGCGGGAAGCCGTAGCTCGCCGCGCGAATGACCGACTGCGGCGATCCGCCCACGCCGATCCAGGTGGGGATCGTCCCATGCTCGGTCTTCGGGAAGACGTCCTGGTTGTTCAGGGCGGCCCGCTTGGTGCCCGACCAGCTGACCGGGCCCTCCTTAAGGAGCTCGGCGAACAGCTCGACCTTCTCCTCGAACAGGGTCTCGTAGTCGGCGAGGTCATAGCCGAACAGCGGGAAGGACTCGGTGAAGGACCCGCGGCCGAGCACGACCTCGGCCCGGCCGTTCGACAGCGCGTCGACCGTCGCGAAGCGCTCGTAGACGCGGACCGGATCGTCGGAGGACAGGACCGTGACCGCCGACCCCATCCGGATCCGCTCGGTGCGGGCTGCGATGGCGGCCAGGACGACCTCGGGCGCGCTCACGGCGAAGTCGCCGCGGTGGTGCTCGCCGACGCCGATGAAGTCGATGCCGACCTGGTCGGCGAGGACAGCCTGCTCGACGACGTTGCGGATGCTCTGCGCCTGGGAGAGGCGTTCCCCGCCGATGGTCTCGGTGACGTCGCCGAAGGTGTCGAGCCCGAGCTGCGTCGGGCCGATGCGGCCGGGTGCGGCGGGCGGGACGTCGGCGGGACGGTTCGCACGACCGGCGCCGCCGCCGATGGTGCCGAATGCGCTTGCAGCCACTGGGTCCTCCAGACCGTATATTTATGCGTTTGCATGAGACTACAACCGGCTGCGGGGCGGGTGCATTCCGGATTGCAGTGCCAGGCCGATCCGTCGGGCATCCGATCGTCCGGCTGGGCGCAGCGTCAGGCGGGCCGCAGCGTCAGCCCCTCCCCGATCCGTCCCGGTTGCGGCAGGCGCGCGTGCCGAAGGGCGACCCCCTCGGCGCCGACGGCCGCCGTCACGACGGACAGCGTCGCGAACCGCCCCTCGGCGCCCGTGTTGTCGCGGAGCACCGCCTGCGGGTCGTCGTTCGGCAGCGCGGTCGTCTCGGCGAGCACGCGCAACCATGCACCCCACTGGTCGTGCTCGTCAGCAGCCCGTGCCACGCTCGTCACAGCGCCGGAGGCGCCGGCGGCGGCGACTCCGGCGGCGTCGAGTCCGGCAGCGTCGACTCCGGCAGCGTCGGGCGGGCCCGCGGGCGCTGCGACAGCACGGAACGCCGGCAGCCACCGCCCGATGCGCGGGACTACGACATCGTCGGGGGCGCCCTCGGTGAGCATGTGGACTCCGGGCGCGAGTGCCGTCGTCGTCACCCGCTCGCCGTCCCACGCGGTCACGGTCACCCCGTCCGCGGACGCCCGGAGCAGGTTGAACGCGCGTGTCGTCGGCGTCCGGGCCACAACCGGCAGCGCATCGTCGATCACGGCGTCCAGCGGCAGGGCTCCGCGCGTGGTCCACCCGCCGTCGACCTCGGGAACGGCCTCGTCGCGGTTCAGGACGACGGCGAGCGCGCCGGTCCGATCGGAGGCGGCGAGCCAGGCACCACCGGCGGAGCGGTCACGGACGCCACGGGTCGAGGCGTCCCGCTCCGGCCACCACGCCCCCGGCGGATCCCACGGCCGGTCCGGGGACTCGTCCCGCAGCGCGAGGAGCGTGACCGGCCAGGCCGAACCCGGCTCGACCCGGACGATGACGGTGCACATGCGTCGATCCTCCCAGGAGCGGCCAGCCCGATCCTGCGAGCAGCGGCCACACGGAGCCTCCGAGCAGCGGCCACACGGAGCCTCCGAGCAGCGGCCACACGGAGCCTCCGAGCAGCGGCCAGCGGAGGGCGCCAGTGGCCGCTGGTAGCGTGACCGCCGCGGGGACCGCCCCCGCGATCTGGAGGCCCTTCCCGTGTCGAACCACGCCGCACCGAATGACGGCAGGACCGATCAGCGCCCGTCCCGGCTCACCGTCGTCGTCGGCATCACCGGTGGGATCGCTGCCTACAAGGCCGTCGGCGTCGTCCGCGGGCTCGTGAAGCTCGGCCACGACGTCCACGTCGTTCCCACCGAGGGGGCGCTCCGCTTCATCGGCCTGCCCACGCTCGAGGCGATCAGCCGCAACCCCGTCGCGACGAGCGTGTTCGCGGACGTGGCGGAGGTGCGGCATGTCGCCCTCGGTCGGCAGGCGGACCTCGTCGTCATCGCCCCGGCCACCGCCGACTCGATCGCACGGATGGCGCACGGGTTCGCTGGCGACCTTTTGGGCACGACCCTCCTCGCCACGACCGCACCCGTCGTCATCGCGCCCGCGATGCACCCGCAGATGTGGGAGCACGCGGCGACCCGTGCCAACGTCGAGACCCTCCGCACCCGCGGCGTCCACATCTGCGGCCCCGAGGTGGGCGCCCTCACCGGCGACGACGCCGGCATCGGGCGGATGAGCGAACCGGACGACATCGTGGCGGCGGCCCTGCGCGTCCTGTCCGGGGCGGAGGGCCGTCACGCGTCCGCCGGTCAGGCGGCAGTTCCCGATGTCGCCGGCACGGGCGTTCCCGCCACGAGCGCCACCGGCGAGAGGGCGGAGTCGCGCGGCGAGCCTGCGGACTCGCGCGGGGACCTGCCGGGCGCTCCCCCGGTCCTCCCGACGAGCCCCGACGCGCGGCACGGCGATCTGTCCGGCACCACCATCGTCGTGAGCGCCGGCGGGACCCGCGAGCCGATCGACCCCGTCCGGTTCGTGGGGAACCGTTCGAGCGGGCGCCAGGGCGTGGCGATCGCCGTGGAGGCGGCGCGACGCGGGGCCGCGGTCACCCTCGTGAGCGCGAACGTCGCGGCGGAGGTCCTCGCGGCGCTCACCGACGTCGGATCGGGGCTTCCGGTGCACGTCACGACCGTCGGCTCGGCGCTGGAGCTCGCCGACGCCGTCTCCGCTGCCGCGGCCGCCGCCGACGTCGTCGTGATGACCGCTGCCGTCGCCGACTTCCGGCCGGCGGAGGTCCTGCCGGCGAAGCTCAAGAAGGATGCGCAGGGCGACGTGCTCACCCTGGAACTGATCCGCAACCCGGATGTGCTCGCCGGACTCGTCGCCGCCCGGCGCCCCGGCCAACTCGTCGTCGGGTTCGCCGCGGAGACCGAACCGGATCGGGAGGCGCGCATCGCCCTGGGCCGGGAGAAGATCGCCCGGAAGCCGGCCGACCTGCTCGTCGTGAACCGCGTCGGCTGGTCGCAGGGGTTCGAGCGTGAGGACAATGCGATCGAGGTGCTTACCCCCGGCGGGGAGGTCGTCCGGGAGGCTGCCGGGACGAAAGCCGAGGTGGCGCACGTCCTCCTCGACCTCGTCGCGACCGCACTGACGTAGGCCATCCGTCCCGTGCCACGCTGGGCCTGACGGAGGCCGGAACGGGATCCGTCCCGTGCGCGGCCAGGCGCAATCCGTCCCGTGCGCGGCCACACCGACCTGTGCACAGCGGGGAACGGCCACGCCGCCCTGTTCACAGCGGTGCACGGCCACGCCGGATGGTCCACGATGGAGGGCATGGGACGTCTTCGACGCGCACGTCGCGCAGCCATGATCGCCACGCGCCTCGCGCTCCTCCTCGGCACCTCGGGCGTCGTCCACATCGTCCGCCCCCACACCTTCGACGGCATCGTGCCCCGGGTCCTGCCCGCTCGGGCCACCACCTATGTCTCCGGTGTCGCCGAGATCGCGGTCGCGGCCGGGTTCCTCGTCCCCCGCACCCGCCGCGCGGCCGGGCTGGCCGCCGCCGCACTGTTCCTCGCGGTCTTTCCCGCGAACCTGAAGATGGCGCAGGACCTGCTGGACGACCCGCAATCACCCCGACCGATGCGGGTGGCGGCCGTCCTCCGACTGCCGCTGCAGCTCCCGCTCGTCGTCTGGGCGCTCCGGGTGCAGCGCCACGCGCGCCCATGAGCGGCGCGCAGGCCGACCCGTTCCACCTCGTCCGGTTCGTCACCGCCCAGGCGGGCACGTACGACTCGGCGATGGAGGAGCTCCGCCGCGGCCGCAAGACATCGCACTGGATGTGGTTCGTCTTTCCGCAGGTCGCCGGGTTGGGTCGCAGCGGCACGGCCGTCCGGTACGCCGTCTCCGGGCTGCAGGAGGCGCGCGCATACCTCGCGCATCCCGTGCTCGGACCGCGCCTCGTCGCCGCGGCCGAGGTGGCGGCATCCGCTCCGGCTCGGGACGCCGACGCCCTGCTCGGGGGAATCGACGCGGTCAAACTGCGATCGTCGATGACGCTGTTCGCCCACGCAGCCGAGCCCGGCACCGGTCAGCAGGATGCCGGGTCCCCCGATGTCGGCGACCCGGATGCTGTTCCCCCGGCCTTCCGAGCCGGAGCCGGCGACCCGGATGCTGTTCCCCCGGCCTTCCGAGCCGGAGCCGGCGACCCGGATGCTGTTCCCCCGGCCTTCCGAGCCGGAGCCGGCGACCCGGATGCTGTTCCCCCGGCCTTCCGAGCCGGAGCCGGCGACCCGGATGCTGTTCCCCCGGCCTTCCGAGCCGGAGCCGGCGACCCGGATGCTGTTCCCCCGGCCTTCCGAGCCGGAGCCGGCGACCCGGATGCGGCCTCCTCGCAGCCCGCTGCGCCCTTCCGAGCAGTCCTCGACCGGTGGTACGAGGGACGCGAGGACCCCGCGACGCTCGCCCTCCTGCACACCTGACCCGACCCTCCCGCATGTCGGATATGCCAGGTATCGTCATCGATACTGCAGAACCCGAAACGAAGGATGACGATGCCGGTCCCCCGCAACGAGCCCACCGAACACCAGTTGCTCCGTGACAGCGTCCGCGAGAAGATCCACGCCGCGATCATGGACGGGACCCTCGAGCCCGGCGAGCGCCTCAACGACGACGAGCTCATCTCCTGGTTGGGCGTCTCACGCACACCGATCCGTGAGGCGCTGAGCCAGCTCGCACGCTCCGGACTGATCGAGATGGCGCCGAACCGGTACACCCGCGTGACGTCCCCCCGCCCGGAGGAGGTCGTGGAGGCGTTGCAGACGCTCGGGGTCCTGTTCGGCGGCGCGATCCGGCTCGCGGTTCCGCAGCTGTCCGCCGCGAAGCGCAAGAAGATCCTCCAGGCGCTCGACACGACCATCGCCGAGATGACCGCGCACAACGTCTCGAGTGCGAACAAGGACGCCCTGGCAGTGTTCGCGCAGTACGTGGAGGAGTGCGGGAACCCGTCACTCATCCGGGTGTGCCGCGACGCTATGGACGGTCTCGCATTCCGGCTCCGCCTGCCGACCCTGGACACACTCGTCGACTGGGACCAGATGGTGCAGGGTTTCCAGCGACTCCGCGAGGCCACCGCGGCCGGGGATCCGATCGCGGCGGAGCTGGCGACGGAGGCGATCCACCTTCTTCCCGGCGAGGAGCGGTAGGGCTGGGGCTTCGGGCCCGCGATCCGAGGCTCGGGGTGGGGCTGGGCTCGGGGGGGGGGGGG
>Ga0210040_10000811_pt1 | contig 50249 bp, 28 predicted proteins | sample CryGeyCG12114_NA_FD_185462 | JGI IMG/M metagenome (GOLD analysis project Ga0210040, IMG submission 185462) | Groundwater microbial communities from aquifer - Crystal Geyser CG19_WC_8/21/14_NA (SPAdes) (version 2) | ecosystem: Environmental > Aquatic > Deep subsurface > Groundwater | place: USA...
GATGCATGTAAATACAGAATTCTGGCGCGCTTAATGTCACGTTTGCTACGTCACAAAGATGAGCTACTCAATCCTACTCAATGGCATTTTTTCCGGAGTGCCATACCCTATGTATTCTTATACCCTGTTGTACACTGCATCCTTGTGCAACAATAATAATTTAATATTTGATAACGGATGAGTAAGACATTTGTTTATTTCTGTCTGCTTATTAATGTATGCATGCATCAGAAGCCCTTTTTCCCATTGTTTATGAACAGAGAGTAAAGGTGGTAGTTATAGTACTGCTTGCTTGCATAAGTCGTGCTAACTATAAGTATAGTAGGATTTGCAAAATCAAACAAAAGCTAGTGTGCCACCAATCTAATATAAACCATTCTGGATGGAGCAATCTGACCACTAATGATCTTGCAGGCAACATGGAAGTTGAGTCGAGTTAGTTACCAACTTACTAACAAACAAAAATATAGGTTGGGCTGTGAAGTTGACGTTGCTTTGGTTCGTTGTTAAGCTACCTATTTGTTCAAAGTTAGGACAGGGGCAATAATAAATGGTACACACATTCTCGATATCAGAGATGTAACTTTTCCAAACAATTCAAATGGCTGGGACAAGTGAGTTATCATAGAAACCATCAACTAAAAGTTGCGTCAACAACTTTTTTCTTTCTTTCTTTATCAAATCATCCAAAACCTTTGTTTCATTCCCACAGTACCAGACCATACAGACACACAATGGGCAAATAGACAGAAGCGAGCGAGCAAAGCAAACTTGGAGCTCCCAAAGTCTTTGTGAGCTCTGATTAGTACATGAAATCTGTGCAAGTTCCACCATAGCAAATTGAAAAGTAGACCCTATGTGCAACGTCTCATAGTCTCATCCTATTGTTAACCTACGTAGCATGTTGTACGTGCTCGCATTATTATTTATGCACGCATATATTATTATGCGTGCATTATCATTTGGCTACCAATTACACCCAAGGAAGGCCAAATATGGAGTCTTATCATTACCATGCATCTTAGTACCAACGAGTTATCTTGTCAGTCAATTAAATTAACCCCGTAAATTTATACAACTTATAGAGTCTCAGCTATCGTGTAGCAGGCAGTGGCCAACAGAGTCAGAGACATAACGAGTTAAGCCAGTCTTCAAGTTGCTAACAAACTGCGGGGACTAGCATTCAATTGTCCGTATATATGGATGCAGGTATCTGAGGTGTCCATGTGTAACTATAAGGTACTTTCAAAGACTGACATATGACGATGGTTAGTCCTCATGCTCGTGATGTGTCTTGTCAAGAATTAAGAAACAAAAGAGGGGGAAACTATTCAAGCAGAAATGAACTCAAGGTTGTCTAATTTTCATTTGTCTTCTCATAGCAAATATAATCCTCGATTCCGTAATCCCATAAGTATATGGACTATATGGAGTGACAAAAATGAAGGCAACAGCAGTAAATAGATTTTTAGCTTGATTATATATGTGTATGTCATATTGCCGATCCCAAATAGTGGTCATGGTTTTATCTCCTCCATTTAACGACCATTTGAGAGGCTAAAAATCATACTTAATATTACTTGTTGTGGAACTCCGCAGATGTGAAATAGCAATTACAGAAAGTCATACATAGGACGAACGTATTTAAGATTCCACTCAAATATATTGCTACAACGAAATTGCATGCCAGCATTGACACAGAGCTAAACACTACTCAATAAGCATGCCATATCGAAAGCAGATGTGAGTTATATTTTTTTTCATCATCATCTAAATTGAAATGTATAAATTCAAAAGTCACAAGTATACATTACATATTCCTTGGCGTGGTGCAAAATGTAATCGTTAGTAAATGAATAATGAATGACATAACTAAAAGCAAGGCGTTTTACATTTTCATGCCTTCAATGTGTGCAAAACATAAATCACATTCTGCCTTGTTTGGCTAAATTTTTCTGAGAAAAGTGCAAGCTGTTGCTCAGCCCAAACAATAAAGAAAAGGGTACGCAAAATAAGAGAAATGGAATGGCAACAATAATGGCGGAACAATTGAGCTAAAAAAGTATTATACAATCGCCACCTAAGGAATTTCAGCATTGTTATCAATTTACAAATACGATACGATGCAGGCATTATTATTATTGTGCATAAGAGAGTGACTCTCTGAGTGTGCAAAGTAGATATTTAACTCACAGCCAGTCAGTCCTAGTCCTATATATTCCCAGCACAGAGCCATGGAAATACAATGCAAACAGACGCAGTCAATATGTTTCAAAGGGATTCACCATATATATGTGTATAAGTTCACTAGCATTAGAGATGAGAAATGACGATAATGCGCTTTCAAAGTATCGTAAGCATTATAGGCTTATGATAAAAGGTTTTGCAGTTAGTTAGTTAGTTCGTTAGTTAGTAAGTTCGTTACGAGAATTATATGAGCACAACATTAAAGACAGACAATTTATGGGGAGAGATTCTGCTAACTAACTAACTAACTCTATAAGAGACTCCATACTTGTTTGTTAGCTATAGCAAAGTTGCAAAGGTAAAAGGAACACAATGCTATTATACTTACTTAAGGGATCACTTTACTTACTTATGATGATGAATGAACGTATTATTGACATTTTGAATAAGGCAACTTTTGGGCTGGGTACATGTAGTATGTAAATGTTGTGCATAGAATAGAAAATAGATTCAAATTGGCATGTTTGCTTGCAGTGGAAACTTGTGTATAGTTTGCGTGCGTGCGTGTGTGCATAAGAAGACGCTCCAATAGTGAGATACATAGCTCAGTCTGTCTGTTAGTTGCAGATAGTTAGTTAGAGTAGAGCCAAACCAAGCCATATACTATATGATGACAACAAAGAGACTAAAAGCGATAGGTATTGGCATCGAGACATGAGATGATGTATTCCTAATGCATACATTAGATCTGTTGTTCACATCTTTTTCATATTTCTATTATGCTCTCATCATCAGTGAATTTGACATTAATTATATGCACAATGAATGGAAACTGAGAAAATTGTACTCCCAACCTGTAATTACATTATGATAGTGCTATATCTTTTTCATTCCATCTTTAGGGCTAACATTCTCCTTGTTTATATGGATGGAAATTCATATAGTCAAAAACTAATGCTGTTAGAAGTTGTTGGAAAAGGGAAATACAATCATAATGTGAAACAACAAAACAAAGGGATGTGTGATTCAGTGATTCTATTATCAATGTTTGCATATGGAAATGACGTTAGTCGATCATCGAAAATGCATGCAATGAGACAATGTAATGCATAATATGCAAGACTCAATAAATTATTAAAATTGAGCATGTTCTTCTGTCTCCCCTCTCCTTTAGAGTCCATTACAATAATCGCAACTTTATGCTAAACATTTATCTTCCGATATTCGATTATCAAAATGGGTCAAGCAAACGTTTCTCATCAAATAAATGTAATAGTTCGTCCTGCGATAAAAAAAAACGTAAATAGCATAAAGTGAGCACGACATTCCAAATATCTTATAAACCACTCACTAACTAACTAACTAACCAACTAACAAGCTAACTATATGAGCAATTATTAATATGGTAAAACATAAATTGAAAAGGGCGAATACACAAGATAACAATACATTGAAAATGCAAAGACAAAATAATAATATGCATGGATCGCATTTTCATTCTTTCATTATATTGTGATTATCATTGATTGTACATAGCTGCAAGCTGTAACATGACTTTTAGAAACATAGCCATAATATGAAATGCTCACACACAACAATGATTGTCAATTACGATTTTTTGCCCTCTTCTTACTTACTTACTCTCTCTCTCTCTCTCTGACTCTTCTGTTATGTAAAACTAACTTTGTATAGATGAATTCACTGTAACATGCCGGCCGATTACTTCCGTACATGATGATGAGTCTCTGCAGTTGTACCACTTCTTTATACCAACAAACAAGTCTAATGGTGCCCCTTTTTGTACTTTTATAATTTGTACTTGTTCTTGTAGCGCCGTTCGAGCATGTTTGAATTTGTATACACAGAAGCCTCCCTAGAGCTCATTAAAAGTTGACTAATCAAATGATGCACGAGTGAAGGGAGAACAACCATAAATGACATAAGAGTCCATCATGAGCCCATCATCTTTTTACTTTTGTGCGATAAATGCACATCTAGCTGTTCAACTAATACATTACTTCATTTTATAGCAAACTACACAGTATTCATTTTAAAAACATTTCGTCCTCAAAAGTAAACAGTTCAAATTGCATCACCATTACCAGCATAAAGAAAAGAAGTTCGTTAGTTAGTTAGTTAGTTACCTTAAGTATAAATTGTACAGCTACATTCTATTACTTACTGGTCTGGTGTCTCTGTGCAATTCAGTACTGTTCACCATAATAATGGTTTATACCATTTATACACCACTAACTAACTAACTAAATACAAAACGGTTCTAACTAACTACAAAGCTACTAACTAGCAAATCCACCGATTAAATAATCATATGAAGCGCATGTGTTGTGCACATGTCCCATCCGTAGTTGTCTGTAGTGTAGTGTGAGAGAAGAGTGTGTATATCTGTTGAATCTGTGGATCCCATGTTTACATTCTCACATGTCCAACAAACCTGGGAACAGTCACGATTCAATTTCCCCTCAATTCTAAATAATATAGTTTATTTTAGTTGTTCAAGAGATGATCCATTTTTTGTCAGCTTCAGCTTATTTTCTACGCAATCTACTTCAAACTCACACACATTTTCATTTCTCTGCATGCATGCACACAGTTTTGCTCCATTTTTCCTTCCCTACCTGGAGCATCCTCACATTAGACTGACTGACTGAGCGAGCGGGATATATGTTTTCTGCACATTCATATTGCTACTAATATCTATATCAAGAGCACGCATGGCTATCATCATGCAGCCACTATAGGCAATAAGGGTGAAAAAAAACATTCACGATCAGCAGATCTCACTTATCCGACGAGAAAGGAAAGAGACGGTTCCCTATATAACAGTATCTATACATCCATCTTTCTTGAGGTAAGTAAAAGATATCTAAGGAAACGTGGCTACAAAAAAAGCCTTCAGTTATAGGAGGCATTCATGGAAGCAAATGGTATGAAAGAGGAAAGACTATCATCCACTTCCAAGATAATATTAGAAAAAATATCTAGTTCGCCTCAAGATTTCCAAAAAATCATGTTTATACCACCACCATGATGTAATATAGCTAAGAGATGAGCGAACGATGATGATGGGGAACCTGGAGCTCTTGAGAGACTACGATCATCTCATTTTTATTCATCATCAATAAAATGCAATGTTCAAACATGCTTACCTTCAGCACTTAGGTGAGGTACGAGACAGCAGAGACTGAAGAAAATAAGACCCAGAAGAATCGACCCGTTGACAGACGTAGTAGTCATCTTCCTCCACTCCGTCAACTGACTCTTCTACACGTTCTGTACAAAAAAATATGACTAGTTAGTTACAAATTTCAATTAATTCATGATGAAATAACATACAAAAATTACACCCGGTAGAATAATTTCACGAGTTTTGTGAATAACTTAATTGAACACTTCCATCCAGTTTGTAACGCACATGCTATGCATACAAGATTTGAGCACAAACAAATTCTACACAATATATACACTCAAATAGAATCACGTTGACAATCCAGCAATAATAGGATATAATATTTGTATGGAAGAGTGAACTAACTAAAGCGTCCTAAAGGTAATAAAGGACTCGTGGACTACTTGCAGCACTCCAGGGCCGCGTAGTCAAACAAAATTTTCAGTCACACATTCAGTGCACGTGAAAATACACCTGCATTGTCCCTTCACAGCAACAATGATAAGACGGAATTACTTTCATCTGTATAGCAACCAACAACCAGTTGTTGCTTTCATGAACCACTTCAAAGAAACCATTTGTGGAAAGGTAAACAATTCATTTAGTAGTTAGTTCGGTGAATAAACATTCGAAAATTCTTGTAATACAGGGACCAAGTAAGTAGTAACTTACGAGCTCATGCTACTTATACTTACTTACTAAAACTTACTGTAGTAGTTCGTTAGTTGTGCTACTTACTTTTAATATTGCTCAAGTGCATCATCAGTTCATCAAGAAGACCATATTACACAGAGGTTGATAACAAAATTGATCTGATGAGGACGTTCTATACTGACACTAGGAGCCATTACCATAAGGACTGATGATAAAACTATTGCCAACCAGTCAGTCAGATGAAATTCAATTGCCATGTAAGGAACATCATATGGTAAACAAGCAATCACGTAGGCAGCCAACTGAGAGAGCTCAAACACACTAATATGCAAATAATACAGACTGCACAAGCAAGTGTTGAATATTCATCAGCATAATTATCAAGGGACTAATTTTTCATCCATCATTCAATAATGGTGTTGTTATGTTCCATTAAAGTTGGAACAGTCAACTAACTAACTATCTATAAGAAGCGCAAAAGGCACAGCCACTAGTAGTAGTAAGTAAGTAAGTTTCATATGCCTTGTGTTCTGAATAAACTTTGCTGGGCTACAAAACTTGCTCCTTTTGCCAACCATTATGAAATTATGATTGCTCACTAAGGCGCACGGCACGCCAGCCAGCATAATAATAATCATCTTTTTGATAATATGGTCTTATGAAAATGATGCAATCACACACAAAAAGTGGGATGGCATGAAAGAAGACTCACTGTTAATTGCAAACTCAAGAGTGCTGATTGAAAGAACAATTAAAAATTAATTGGAATACACTGCATTAGAGACTTGTCTCTCCTACACACGGTAAAGACTCTTCTCTCTCCATTTTTTTCTAGGCTTCTTCATCATTGCGCCTTACCATTTTAATTTGACTGTTTGCCTTAGTTAGCTCACAGTCAGTAGCAGCTGTGTTAGTTAGTTAGTGACTACAGAAACATATTCAGGGAGAGACAGAGAGAAACATTTTGGCCACATTCAACTGTAAAGGCTTGCCACTGGTTTCCACGAGGATATGAAGGAATGAGCAAATGATGTCGCCGCGAGAAAAATCAATATTTTTCTTTCTAGCCTTTAGTGTTTAATTAAAGCAGAAAGCACAGAGTGAATCTCTCAATCTGTAGCTTACTAGCTTGTTCAACTGAATTCATAGCAGTTATCACACGTTCTTATAATGTAATTAGTTGATTGCTTCCTAGCCATTGGATTTATCAATTTCCTGATTTCCCCTCGCCATATAAAAACGGAGAGAGACTCTTCCTATAAACACGCTGTGTTGAGCCTAAAATACATATTTTATGGATAAATCAAACAGAACATCCGTTCTGGAAAGAGAACACACATCCCCAAATTCAAATGGTAACAAACTCATACAAATTATCATATTGGCAGGAAGGAGGGAATAGTCCCAACTCACACACAGGTACTCACTGACATCTTATAGAATGAGTGGAGGCCACCCTGCACGATTTCAAAATCTCTACAAACTGCCTGGAAAATTAAACTTTTTCCAGCTTCTATCCCACTCTTATAGCATAACTATAACTAACTCCACTCATATGCACATAGCCCGTATCTATATCAGTTTCCATACCTATTTCCACATTACACTTGAATGATGGTGAACAGAAAAGTTCCCATGCCCTCAAGCCTTTTCCCTTCATATGTGTTCCAACCTGAACAGAAAGAGTAGTCTATGTATTATACTGCGATTCATACATAAAATGTGCCAGGGATACGGGATGGAACGAGTGAGGATCGTCAAAACCTTCATCTCATAACGGAAACCATCTATATGTAATATAGAGATTGTCAGTTATCTCTTAACAGGATGAAATTCATGGTGTGCCCCATAGGTGTATGGTGGATCCCTAAAACGTTGTGCTATTTGCAAGACCAACCGTATAGTAATCATATTATTATGCTTCCGATTATTATTATATTACATACATGGAGCTATATTAAAATATATTGTGACTATACCAAAATAACGTTCCATACTTGAGATCTTCCTTCTCATTATTATTATTACTACTACCACCGCCAACAAGACCATATCATATCCTTAACTCTAGATGTCTATTCTTCGTCTTACCGGAGGAGTGAGTGCACTTTCAAATTCTTATTCCACCACACTAACTACTACTACTAATACTACACGAGGTCCTCCTCCCATCATCATTTCATTGAATTCAAGCAGCATCACTCCATCACTCATCGTCATCATCATGCATTCATCTTCAAGTATCTTATTCCATTCAACTCTCGCAGCTCATTGCATAAACTATACATCTCCTCCTGGTTAGCTATATGGGAAACCACCATGTCATCTGAGATCCACAATTGTTGGGAAGTTTTTTTTTGCTCACAGCACAACTACTTCTTGTCTCATCATAGAGCACACTGCTAACTAGTATATAAAACCCTATGGCTTCTTCACCCAAAATTATATTCAAGACGTGATATAATAGAGCACACAATACAGATGCACACACAGGTATTACATTCCTTGGTTTCCATAAGTCAACATGGTATAAAAGACAAGTTTATTCTTGGCTTCAACGAGGGAGGAGGAATATAATGAAATCCTTTTAACAGGAACACAAGAATGAATTTCTAACTCACTATATAGTATAACTGGCACAATGAAAGGACTCAAAAAAGAAATGCTTGATGCGCAAACGATCGTGCATATACAAACATGAAGAATGGTGGACCCTAATTGTCGCTTTCATTTCCCCATCATTACATCCATTCTTGCTCCATGGAAATAAATGTACAGAAATCGTTACATTTTAGTTAGTAACCCACCAACCCACCACTAACCATGCGAATAGAGCCCAATGATGAACAACGAGTATCAGACTACACCTTAAGACATGGCAGATTTGACAGGAGCAAAAATTTAAAGCCATCATATAGTCTTCTGTCTACAGTATCAAGTATCGTATAGCAGTTCAGAAGTTTTAAGGGATCGGAAAATGGAACCTGGAGCGGATGGATCCTACTAGCTAACATGCTAACAAACCCACTGTATAGACAAGGTAGGGAGCTCTACGCCTCTAGTCACCTTGCCGAACATGCCACACTAATGAGGAATCATTAATCATTCCTTGGTTCTAAAGTCACAAAATTATTCATTCCACTCTCAATGATCTCCTCTCAACTCACTTCATTGTTCTCGAGCTGACAATAAGGAAACTTTATAAGCACGACTCTCTACTTGCTTCTATACCCAATGATGAATAAGCAACAAACTTGCTCATCTTCAATCCACACTAACTAACTAAAGGTTTGGGTAGGATTGTAGGATCATACGTAATCCTACAAAGAAGTTTAGGCAGTAGTTAGTTAGTCAGTTATAACAAATACTCTTTGCCAGCTTCCTTTCCTTAATGATCAAGATATTATTGTAATGATTGTCTTTGTAAGTCCTATAGAGCCACTTTGCATGATGTACAATTCATTACCAGGGAAATGAAACCACACAACTCGTTTAGCTGGAGAAAAAAATACGCCAGTGCATGAGTGAGTAACTAACTACCCGATGTGCGCTAGTTGTATTGTATATGTACGTACGCGGATTCATGTTTGACTTATTACATTGTTCTTCCATCCATGATTGACATAATGGGTTTGGTACGCAAACCGTTAACTAACAGCATGTTTAGGTAACAAGTCATTTTCCCTTGTTTTCGACATGATGGTAAATGGGAGCCGTATATTTCTGAGACTGAGAAAGTCAACAAGATTGTAACGACCGGTAATAATGAAAGGGAGGGCAGGAACGTCATTATATTTTTTTAAATCGGCAAATACATGCAGTACAGAAAAGGAGGAGAACGGAAGGCACTCTAACTAGAGGAATCTATATAAAGAGAAGGTATCCAATGAAATGAAATGAAGGCGAGTGAGTGAGGAGCGGATCAATAACGAAAACGTACAAATAAATTGGCTGAATCTTTTCGTATAAAGGGTTGACGACGTTTATACTCAAACTTTGTAGATATAAAGTATCCATGGAGCAGCTGAGGTGGAGAGAAGGGAAAGCCGAGATCCCATAAATTTTAAAACTCGTGAGAGCAAAAATACTAACAAGTATTGAAAACATCATTTAAACTTTTCGTACCTCACACATGAGCACACGCTTACATTATGGTGTGATATGTTCAAGAGTCACATTTTAACAAAAAAAAAAGTTCATTCAAGTGTCCTCCAGGATGAGATCATAGAGCAACATTCTCGTACGTAACTTTACAAGAAAGGAGAGAAAGAGCTCTTGCTCTATACATATGTGTTTACAAAAGCCAGAGCAATGATTCTACAATTTTTTATCTATACTTTTCTCCAACTTCCTGACTATATAACTTGTTCGCTTATTGACTACTTCAGGTCAACCTCTCCAACTCGAACGATATTTTTTATTTATGGCAAAGAAAGTATTGGGAAAGAAAACGCAAGTGAGAGTTTTTTATAACACTTTTTCCCTCAATATAAGATCTCTTTCCAGGACACAAGAAAAAGTTGAGCCGTCGTATTTATAATCCTACAAAGAGTCTTTCACATATAACATCAAGTTGGGATCAGCAACAAAAAAAAACTTTTCTTTTTTGCACTATAAAACCAAAACTCTTCATTTGACAATAAAGACCATTATTTTCAGATTTGCAAGACGGCCAAGATCTAAGTCCTTCCTCCTGTATACTTTCAATCTAAAACTCATTGTTCACCGAATGGAAACTATAGAATTAGATAGGGCAATGACTATTACTAACCTGCATGAAGCCTGGTTTTTTCCATGCAACGAAACGTAACCCCATACTCTTTTGATAATTTTTAAAGGTTCACAAAAGCACACTACTATTTGCCAGTCTTGATCTTATCAATATTTACTCTTTGACGTAAAAATCAACTTGTTTTCTTAAATCTTTCCCATTTTATGGAGCAAACATGTTAGACAACAATCACAAGTCTAGCATATCGAATGCTTTGGAGAGTAACAAATAGTTTCCTGCAGAATTTCAGAGAAACACTTTGATCAAATATTGCCTACTTACTTGCTCAACCCACAAACTAAAACGTCCATACGCATCTAACTGACCACTCAAGGAAACTGGACAAAAACTTTCTAGTCCTTCATGTTTCATTTCTCCCGAGTAAACGCTAATACGAGTCACACACCGAAAAAGTCTTGAAATGACAGTTGTGGCTACACTAAAAAACCAAAAGGTGCACGGAAACATGAATTCGCACTGATGTAACTCTAGTAGTGTAGTTAGTTCCCGACATTTCCTAAGTGACACCTCCTACAAAATAACATTTTAGCCAAGTAAAAAACAGAATAACAGACAATACAAGGGAGCCAACGAAAGATGCTTCTATTATTGTCACATCTCAAGTGCTTTTGGTTCTTTGCTCTTTTTCAATTTTCACGTTCACATTAAGAGTAAGTGTCCTAAAAACTGCGCTGCTTCAGCTCAGCACAACATATCAGACGAGACAGGCGAGACTTCACGTCCTAACCGTACAGGCAGTTAAAAGCAGAGTAATTGACCGCAGCAAACTTGCTAATAAACGAACACATTTTTTCACGGGGGCACAATAAGGCAGCAGCAGAAGTACGATGGATCAATGGATGGGTAATGACTACAACAGTATTTAACTTGTAAAACGTTCGCTAGCCAACACTGATTGCAAAAATGGACTTGTACTCTTTTCCTATGGATACAGTAAGCCAGAACGGTGAACTTTTCATTATCAACTGCTGAGTGGATCGTAACACGCTAAATGGACGAAGGAGCTAAAAGGAAAATGACGAGCGAAAAAAGTCAACATGCCGACAAGGACAACCATGGTCGGAATCTTTAAAGTAATCAAACAGAATATTAGGTATACACAGACATAACGTTATTAGACAATAATAAGTATAGTTGTTACTATATTTACATTGTTTTGATGCATGAGTGTTTGTTGCACAACACTTGTAGGCTTTTAGTAGTCGGGCATAATCATAAACGATTACTCAAACTCCTTTCTTGCAGATTACAATAGCCGCTAATTTCCACAAAGACAAAATAATGAGTGGCCATTAATCTTAAACGAACCGAGAAGAGTCACTGACGAGAATAAAGAAACATTTTCAGAATTGTACATTTGTAGTTGCATGGGAACCTTGTGCTTTCGGTTTTCTTTAAGACCTACTCTCATAAGACAGAAATGAGTGGAGACACTGCACATGATGAATTACTAAAAATATGGAGAAATAAAGATTCTAAATTCAAATTCGTTGAAAGCGACGAAAAGTTTTGAAACACAGGAAGGAAGGAACTAAATAGCATTAAAAATATCCGTATAAAATATTCCTTGTCGTAAGCAACTAGCAACACAGCATCCTTTGAGATGATACTTCATCATCAGCTAATCAGCTAGACATTTTAAGTTTATGAGTTTTCATGTTAACAACATCTGTGATCACGATGCAACAGCAAAACTATGCGGACACAATTTTAGTTACACCGACAATATTCAGAATCAGACGATTGGTCGTTTAGTTATAACATGATCACGCTAACACTAAATGTGATCAACTTTCGATTTAAACGCCAAAAATTTATGTTCGGATTTTGTGAACTGAGGCTCCAGTGAAAAAGAAATAAAAAATAACAATCACCTAACCGAATTATTAGAAGTTCATCAGTCGAGTTCCATTGGAGCTAAATCCTTCAACATTCCAATTAATGAAACCAAATGACGTCTTCAGTTTTGCACTCTTTGAAAAGTAAACTTTTGCCAAGTAAGTGGACACAAAAAAGTAACTATGTATTAAACTTTTCAATGAGTTAACGAAGAACAAACTCCCCCACTTTGTTTTTAATTAGTCCTGCATTCAGTAAATCGATCTTATTAAAATTCTACAACGAAACGCACATTTTAACTATCGTCCACTAAATGACGCAAACGAAATACAACTTGTTGGTTATTCCTCGACAACAGTTCAGTAGAATTAACATAAAGTCGAAGCATAAACCTGCCACCGTGCCACCATGACAACGAAAGACAAATACTTTGCTACTATAGTATTGCTAACGGCGCTTTAATATTACAATTTAGGGTGCTTCGATTTAAAAAAAGAGAACAAAACACACGATTTCTACAGTATCCTGGAAATACCTTGCATTGCAATTCCAAACTTGCAACGATGACTACTTGTCGATCGGCACGTTAGTGAAGCAAAACTGAATGCAAATCAACAATGTGCAAATACAAAACGAATTTTTTCTGTAAAAAATGCTCAAATGGATTACCAATTTTCTAATTCCCTTTCCTCATCAAACTTACAAATAACCATCAAATGCAATTCCAATCAACAAAAACTAAACCAAATTCGATATAAATAAAAATACGTCACCAAATTCAATTTCATCATTGCACAGGTGATGCTTTTATGACCAGAAAAAATCTACAGTGCGCAACGCATATTAAAAAAATCCATCAACACATAATCTATTTTGCCCAATCTACTTTGTCTTCATACCATTTTTGTATTATTACCATGTAAAATAAAATAGGCAATTTGTATTCCTCTTGTATACAAGCGACCATAAAATGAGGCAATACGATAAACCATTACAGTAATATTCCGTAAATACAGCGTACTCTCAATGAATATCAAATGCATGAATCAACTAACTACACCTTACCTACCTATACCTACACTTCAACCAAACAATAATAATAATGGGTGATAATTTGGTAAAAAAAGGAACCACTTCCAATCAACCCATTGTTTACTTCCTTCCTGTTTGAAGAGTTTTTTTTAGAATTTTATCCTTCTCATCATTGTGTCAAGTCATGTCCTCTCTTCTGTTTTTCATCTTCACACCTTTTTGTTCAACACAACACATCATCATTCCCATCAACTCCAATCATCATGACTGCCCTCTTGAACTCTACCTAACGTTTTGCACGCTCACATTAACCACCAGTCCCTATGTGTGTGTGCATTATTATTGTCCTCCGCCCACAGACTAGACTGACTAGGGATCAGCTATAAAACTACTAACTACTAACTTCATTACACATGGAGCTAATAATAGTCCAGTTAGTTAGTTAGTAAATACCATACTAATTCGGGATTTTGCCATAATTTCTGTCCTGCTGTTTGTATGGCCGTGGATAGAGACTCTAAAACCATGGCATTGGCATGCATGCATTTGATGCTGATGATGAGCAAACAGCTTGCTTTGTCCGTACCAAACATGTTTTCGGCTTTACGCGCGAATAACTGAATCTTATTGGTCCATCAAGTAACAGCTAATTTATCAACTAACTGCACGCCATAGCAATTCCAAATGGAGCACCACTACCATAGTACCATGCCATAGAAAGCACTATTGAACTTGATTTTTTTATCAGTTTAAAAAAAGTACCGTGCTCCTAATAATGTTGCGACCATTAGCAGAGGAGAAGGTCAGTGACGTTCATGTGAAGCGTAGGAATGGGGAAATCTTTTCCTCACTATCCTCTTGTTCATATGAACGGTCTATTATGCATGAATCTGGCATCCTTTGGGGCATAAACAACTGATTACCAGTAACGGTTAGTATATGACAAGTACGAGATCAAAGAAACGTATAGTTAGAGCCTAATTGAAACTGCAAAGTGGAGAGAATCGAGTGTTTATCTTTAATTCTGTATCGTTACTTGTTCATAAAGAAACTCTTTTTATACCATTTGGTTCTTCTACCTACCTTTGTTTACTTGGCTCATCATTGTAAGCTCACTAACTAAGTATCTAACTACTGTACTACCTTTTCTCACGCTGTGTAGTACATTCCTTATGTTTATGTAAGATAGGAAACATTCATGTTCTAATTGATGAGGAAGATGATTCGCGTTTACATGGAACTACAGCTTATAAAGGAGACAAGAAGAATGAGTTAGTGAATACAAGTGAACAGACTTTCTCACTCTCTTGCTGTTGCTATAATACAAGCTGTAATAATGTACCATATTATGAGTAGTATCCTTAAGCAAACATTGTAATGCAGCCTGTTGTTAACGCAGGATAATGCGACCATTAATTTGCTGAGCATATAAGACGCTTATACTTTTGGTTAGATGAAATGCTGAGCAACTACACAACCAATAAATGTCATCCTTTTTCCTGTAAATCATAATCAATGTTTACACCATGTGAATACAAACGTTAGTTTACTTAAAGACATGCGAAAATATGAACCATTTTTTTAAATAATGACTGCAATGAGCTACAAGTTGTAGATTATGTTAAATTAGTGAAAGAGAGAGTCGACATTTTTTGTTCCATTTGCCTCATGCTCAAAATTTAAAAGTAAATTTCTCAACACACATTTAGCTAGGATTTCAGCTGACTGACTGTAATAATACAGCAAAAAAGATTTATCTCACATGTATTTGTACTTCTGTTAATGGTATGCATAGGTTTAGAATGAATGTGATAGCTTTCAATGACAATATAAGGTCGAGCAGAGAACTTATTATTGAGCGTGTTCTTGGTCATTTTGGTGGAGTCAAAATCATAAATTAATTGGCACAGGAGACACAAGTTTAATATACACCCCGCATGTAAGTGATCCATAAGTGGCGTTTGATATACTACTCATGAACCTTTGACTTGCTCAACCTACCGTTAGAAAATTTAATCAAACAAAAGAATTTGAGAGAGTTTCAACCTTGTGCACAGGTGTTGCCACAACGCTCATTTTGAATTAACTTATTATGTCACTGGGAATTGGACTCTTCATAGTCTAATTATGAAATAATTTCAAGTCATGCTTTGATTCTATAGTTATTTCAGGGCCACTATTTGCATAAAAAGCACTACTGCGCTTCATTATAGATCCAAAAATTAAAGACGGTAACAAACAGCACAAAAACAAAACAAAAAACGGACAAGCCCATTGTACATACAATAATGATCAGTAATTGGGATCATTAAAATTTGCAAAGCCTTTGTGAATGAACGCATTTCAAGAGCAAATAATCTAACAAAAACTAAGAGAATTTTTTCACAAAAGATAGACAGCTCAAGCATTTTAATCACTGCGAGACATATTGAGTCTTTCAAACAATAGCAGCAAGTTCATGCCCACCACTGTAAGTAAACCCAATGTGATAACCAACGATTTCATACAAGGAAACTTAATTAGACTATACGTACAGAAACTGAGTAAAGTTGAAAACAACAAAAGGAGTAGAAAGACGAAGGCAACAAAGTTTTTCCTAGGATACATTTGCCTAGACGGGTTTCTCATGCCTGCCATCCATGCATACGCACACAATGCGTAATACGAGACGGAACACAATAAGATAAGAAGCTTCATAGCTCCATTTGTTCAACAGGGGAAAAAATTTAGTTGGGCCAGTTAAGCTCATCAAATCAAATTGGTCAAATGAAATGAAGTGAAGAAAAAAATGTTTACAAGGGGAACCAAGAGTAGAGTACATACACAAAGATGAATAAACTGATTGTTATTCTTTCCAACCCAACATGGCATACAAAATAGCCAGTCCTCTTTTCATTCTCTGATGATATAAATTGAATGCTGGTGATGCCTAAACTTAATAATAAATTCAACAGAGTTGAAATGCTTTCAACAACTCACACTGTCGATACAATTCTGGCATGAAAAAATGCCAACTATCTAACTAACTAGCTAACTGGAGCTAATGTTTGTGAGTTTAGTTCGATAGATAGGGGTAAAGATTGTAGGCACAACAAACACTCAACTTTTTGGAGCTGCATATTTACTCACTATATAGAGTACACTTTGGTGCACATTCTTAAGGTATGGCAGCCTATGTAGCCCTGGTTGGCTCGATATGCAATACGTTGAAAGAGAAAAAAACGAGATCAGTAATAGTATTTACTAGGAAGGGAACAAGAACAGCCAGCACACCCAAACGATGTTGATGAAAACGACAAACACATAAATAAAAAGAGATAACGGCACATTCTGTTGATGCTGCTGGCAAGTTTGCCAAACTTTGATGAATGCAAACAAAGTTAAAGTCAATCAACATACAATGAAATCACTGTTTTTATATCAAAAGCTAATCTATAACATTCCTTCAACTTTAATCAACTATAGTTCCTTAGAGGAAGGAAAAAACGGAGTGAAATGTGAAAAGCTGTCGTAAACTGTACGTTCCAAAAAAAACTGTAACGCTCAAGTAAATGAGAGCGAAGAAAACGCCTATTATGATAATCACGCTACCATACTAAAGTTCATTTTGAGCTGGCTGGCAAGCATGTAGCAGAGTCACAAGTCCATGAGAAGGAACCAAATTAAAGCAAAGAGCGGATGTAAAGCTTCAGGACAAAATATTCTCATTATTTAATGAGTAGGTGGTTCTTCACTGATAAGTTAGTTAGTTAGTTAGCTACGAGCAAACAGTAGTTGCCCACTTAATACGCATAAAAACTTGAGTTTCCTATGCAACAGTGTTCATTTTTATACTATAGCTCTGTTGCTAGAATAAAAATCCCGATATCTTGGTTTGTTAGCTGGCCAGCTAGTTAGTTAGTTAGAACAAATCATTTTGGTAAGGACTTAATAAGACAAAAAAAATGGTAACGGTGATACTATAAACCTTAGAGGCAAGGTTTGCAGATTCTTAATAGCCAGAACTAGATACATAAAAAACCCCGAAAGCCATTATATTTTTTGGTATGCATCCCAACAGAATGCACAGCTAAAGAACACGATTCCTCATATACATACAAATGAAAAAAGCCGGAAGATCTAACATGATTATGACTGCATTTTGACTGGGAATTTCTCGTTTTTTTGTCTATGCACACACACCATATTTTCACATGGCTTCTAACTAAAACAAGACTGTGAGTGTATAACACAAATGGTTTCTTTATGCCGATACTGTAGCTACATACATATGCACCTATTACAACTGAAACTCCTTGTGTACGCCTTTTCGTTACATTTACTCACTTCATTTATTTCATGCATGTGAGCTCCGTATTATTTTCTCTTCTCGCTTTGTTTTTCGCTTAGCAAAACAAAACACATCGCCAGAAATGTGAAAGGGTGAGCCGGGGCAAACAACAAGCGGGCAATATGAGCACTCAAAAGTAATAATAATACAAGGATCATTGAGAACATAACACAGAACAGGGAAACTGACTGTATGAGCTCACGGAAAACTTTCTTCTGTGGCGCAATATACACTGCAAAGAAATGCCAACATTAAATTTCTTCTCCCTTCAAAATCCCCCAGCAAAAGTGTGGAGAGAGAAAGGAAGGAGGAAAAGAAAATTAACAAAGAGAAAGACTTTATATATTTCTCTCATCTAACAACTATCCTTATTATTATCAGTAGGGCACATTCCCGTGCCATTCTACGAAAAATTTGCAAACGATGATGAGATTGGAAGGAGCATTGCCTAGTTATTATTATTCCTTCCAACTCATTTCTCAGTCCGTAGTTACGACTGAGAGGCCCAAGACAGCAGCAAACTACATAATTACAAGTTGTATTTGGCTGGGAAACGAGCTTCCTTCAAACTTGTAATGGGATGAGCATATGTGTCATTCTCAAGAAGAACTCACGTAAAAACATCTCTACGACTGCTTTGGTAACCCCTGAACTCTAGACATGAGCCTTACATAATATACCATACCAGAGCTTCTTGCTTACGGTTTTACTTATCTCTTCCTAAGGCTTCACCCAGAGAGCCACAACCAGAAAGAGGAGAAAATAAATGTTCTACTTGTTTCCATACCTTAAATAGTTGTTAATAACTTATAATATTGGGAGGGAGAGCTCCGGCAATTTAAAAAGCGACTACAACCCGAGCTCATCCAATTGTGGCGTGCTACAGATGAAAGCGAGATGGGAACAAGCTCAAGACAACGTGAGAACAAATTATATAACGAATGAACAAATTTAAAGGAATGTGCGCTCGCCCTTCTTTTGGGAACAACATAGCTGAGAGAGGAAAGTCATTTTAATAGGATCCATGTGCGTTGGACCTCATGCAGCACTTTTAATAGGGTCTAGCTAGTTACCCAGTTATAAACCTAAGCTTCAAATGCCTAATAATAATCATTAAAAAAACTGAACGTACGCTCAAAATTTTCATTCATCACACACAAGCCTACGTAGACAAGCTATCCCAATGCCATAAACCATAATGTTGCCGTGAAAAATAATGCGCATGGAAACTTCTTACACGGCCGTTATCACTAGTGCCCTGTTCCCATGGAATTCCCGTATTGTTGTCCACTTGTCATCAGAAACGTATTTATTGCACTTGATGTATGGACTAATGATAATACGATGGTGGGCTGGCCCCACAAAAATCCATTATTCACAATCCACTCTGGTTGCTCACAATACGGGAATAATAAGACGAACACCAATGAGTACAATGAGCCAGAATATATAACAAGACAGTACTAACTAACTAACTAGCTAACTATGTCGGGATCTTCATCATACAAGTAATTCCTCTCTGTAGGAAGTTAAACACTACCACTTGGTGTGCATTGTAGTACAAGTGAGTTGAGGAATATCAACTTTTGGGTGTATCACAATTGTCGTTGTCAGTTTTCACAGCCCAATTTCATACAGAGAGTGAGGGAGAAAAATTCTGGGCAAAACCTTTTTGTTCGTTTCAGGAAGACAGATGAGCCTCTTTTATATACTACACTATAGTTAGTTAGTTATACTCTGTATCCTTTCTTGCGGCAAACGCTTATGTACGCTCACGTATAGTTTAACATATTGCATACATCATCATTCTCGCTCATCAAACCTGAGTGAGCTCTGCACACACACACACTCAGATTATAGTACCGATCTGCATAGCATGAGGTGAAGGCATCCTACCATGAGCTGAAGGTAATAAGGGTCTTTTTGGGAACCTTGCTCACTCTCAATTTTGGATCCCATTGTTGTGTGTGGCGCAAATTCAAGGGTTTGCTCAGTTCACACCATCTCCTCCATCATGATGATTGACTGGGCATAAAACATTTTTACTCAATGCACTGGACACACGGAGACACAAAAGGGAACGTTCCCATGAATCCAAAAGAATGGAATGGTCATGCATTATTGCATTTCTCTCTCTCCTCTCGTTCACTTATTCCTATCATCACAAGAGACCACTCTTGTGTCCATTTTTCTACCCATAGAATAAATACATGTCTATATATATATATTATGCAGACTAATAGGCCGGGCAAAGAATCTCACATAGGCTTTACACACTTTAAATGTGTTTCAAACTATACACACTTTTTCTGTAGAATACAAGTAAAGTGAACAGGAGCTCTCTTGTATCTCTGTATAAATGCGCTCCCTATTATCTACCGTGTATGCTGCTAAACTAACTAACTCCTACCGTACTAAAAGTTTCCTACTGTAGTGATGATAATATAATAATGCGGACCAGATTTGTCACCCCAGTGAGTGAGATGAGAGACAAACAACAAAGTGCACTTGGTCGGCCTTTTTTTCACCCACAAATTTGTGTACACTATTTTATTCAGCACAGCAGTAGTGGTGATACCTAATCCTAGGGTAAAGATGCAGCATTCTATACTCCCTTTATTGTTGAATAAGGATCTAATAGTATTGCTAGCCGTTCATAGTTTGTTAGTTGGATTACATAATCCGGTTGCATAAGTGACAAACAAGATCCAACCAAGGGAAATGAACAAGTTGAATGCTGTTTCCAAGGGTCCACACCCACTTTAAGGTGTACACAATTTCTAGTTTACGGGAGGAAAACCAAGTGGTGGAAATAAGTGCTGGTAGTCGTCGTCGCACTGTAGAACAACAACAATAACAACTACATGTCGTTAAATGCAAACTATGTGACCCTTCTGCTGGATAGTCTGTACAAGCAACACAACATTGTGTCTACGACTTGCTCCTCTGACTTTTATCTCTCTATTTATCTATGTCTATGAGTCTGTCCACTCACATCCTTAAACTTGGTTCCCGTGTTGACGACTTAATCTCGTGAAACAAGAAAGACTCCGAAACTGGGCCCATTATAGATGATGTCAGGGAAACGACTACAACCACTGTGTATGTGTACACAGTTTACATGCATGCATAGTTAGTTAGTACAAGTACCGAAAAGAGCTTCTACATAACAGCAAACTATAAGTAACTATTTAACTGCTCTCTGTCCATCTACTCACCGTCTCATTGTCACCACTTTCTGGACGAATTCTAAATTAATCAAGTCGTTGTGTAAATTGAAAGAGGAGGAGAATTCTGTCTCCATATTCAAGCTACCTCATCCAACAAACTAGTGTTATCAGGGACAATGAGAAAGTTCGTTTCTTTTATACAAGAACTTTTGGTAAAAAATTGACTTTTGTTCACATGAAATTCCCTACGTTTGTATTTGATTTTTTGGGTGAAAAAAAACTGAACATTTTTATAGACCCTTTTGCTTGTTAAGGACGTCAATATGTTAGCTCACAAAGAGGAGAATAAATCCAGCTGATGGCATACATAGTAGTACAACTAACTAAACTAAATTGGAATAGTTTCATTCACGAAATACCAACATGCTGTAGACGTGTGTGAGTGCATCTATATTCACACCATGAAAATCAAGATGGGATAATTGGGGAGCACCAGCAGTGGTGTGAATGAGGATTGTACGTGATGTAGGGACGCTGAATATTACGAGCCCAATGGAACCTTGTTTGTTCCTTGGACCTTTTTCTCCTCTCTGCTCCTTTTTTTCTCCTTCTTCAAGTGAGAAAATGGACATAATAATAATGAAGGAAGGAAACTAAATGTTTCTTATATGTGTAGCGTGTATGAAATGGGTACGTGTGTGTGTGTGCTCATCGGTGCTTACACTGTATACGTGTTACAGTTCAAATGCACCCTCAAGTAAAGTTTTCATGGTACACAAAGGAAACTTTTGCTCTTTTTAGTGTAAAATGACCATCCATTTTGAAGAAAGAACATCCTCTCTGTGAGTCAGTGTTACTAACTACTTATGCATATGCATGCTGTAGTTAGACGAGAATTATCATGAGGCCATCGTTAGTTAGTTGGTATAACGTACCATCATCAATGAGGTATATACACAAGGCAGGGAAATATAGCAGCTGTAGTATAACAATGGCTGCATATGTGTACACTTTGCTGCATATAAGTTTTAGACCCACTCTGAGCAGCTATTCAGTCAGTTTGGAGTTTGAGAATGTTAGAAAATTACATTCATCCTGTGAAAACGAATGACATAAGTTTGTTAAAGATAATGAGGGGAGCTTAACTTTTCCCAACTTGAGTCACAAGTTCATCTGCAATTACATTATTAAGGATGGAAAGCATGACACATGAACTTTAATTTATTCGTAGGAACCAACAGTGAAAAGAAAATAACAACCATGGTGCCATAAAACTGTCCTGGCTGAACAGTCTAAAATTATCGTCTTGCACAAGAAAGAAAAGTCGCTGTGTAAAGTGCAACTATCTTTACGGCAAACTAACCAAAATATACAGCCCCACCAAGACCAATGATAGAGAACTCGACAAACATTATTATTATTATTACTATTATTATTAGTAGTCTAGTCTGCTTGCTCCTAATATTATTATTATTATTATTGAGTGGTCCTATAAGCTCCATGCATTGCACCACCGTTGCAGAAATTATTTTCAATATGGGCTCGCATTGCTATTTATTGCATGCATACATACTTGCTTGGATATATATGAACCTAATGACACTTATAATATATTTACCAACTGATGATGGGAAATTGCTAACTACTTGACTGACTGACTGAGAGTGTGAGCGACTTAGACGCCCAATAAGCCAAGACTGGCTAACCAAAAATGAGAAAATTCATCAGATAATTTACAGTAATAGTTCGTTAGTTAGTTAGCAGCTACATAGCTGCAATAATGGTTCGTATCGGAACCAAAACTAACTAGCTGAGCCATGCTTTTGACTCCTATCGCCTCATGCATCCGAATTCCCAGTCACTTGTGTTTGGCACTGCGGTGCATGTTTGAACGGAATATGAATGCCGAGAGCAAACGTTTGTGGAATTTATATGACAAGGGGGAATCCACAAGCCAAAATATTTTGAATTCATTCGGTTTTTAAACCCTGATGATGAGAATACAACCAAGCGTTGTTTGGAGCTAACCATAAGGAATGCCTATTAGTGACTAACTTTTACACCGCATAGTAAAGAAGGGCGCACAAAAAAGTCGAAAGCTCCTTCCTTTGCCTCCTAACTAATAACAAAGGCCAACACACCACAGGGCTGACGGAGCATATTTTTTTACACAAGTGAATCACTGATTAATTACAAAACTTTAATGATCATGAGCACAGAGGACAAAAATTCACTCCAATGTTTCACGGCTGACGTTCAAGCAAGTCATTAAAGCTCTATTATTGAGAGTGGAATTAAGGTAGCCAATTTTTCATGAGCACACATTCGCTTGTTAATAATAATAATAATAATGAGAGATTGTGATGGAAGCAACTTTAAGAAGAAAATTTTTTCCACCATATTGATGAGCTGCTGAAACGAACGCATTCAACTGCATATTTATTCACAGCACACAACCAGGGCTCATATCTTTGCCACATATCTTACCCAATTGTATATAAAAATGAAGATAATAATAATAATAGTATGCATGGAAGTGATGGTTGTAGATTATTTTTTGATGGCATGTTGGCTAACTAACTAACTAACTAAAGTAACTAACCAACCAGCTAACTAACTAACCAACTAACTCACTCACCAAATAACTGACTGACAATAAAAGGTGGAAGCTGTATATTTTATACTGAATTGCCTATAGCAGATGTGCGAACTTGGTTGTAAAGCACTTGGCTCTGAACAGGCACGGGATGTTGTCTACGTGTCCTGTCGAGTAGCTAAATTACAGAGATGAAGGAGGCAACCGCAACACGTTTGATAAACATCTATACGGATTTCATGCATAGACAGTAAATGAGCGGAATTCCAATTTGCATATTTATCTATTTTCCAGCTCACATGGAGCAAGATTTCACAAGCGAGTTTTTACTTTCACAAAGTGTAACATCCATTGATTACATGAATACAAACATGCATGAGCACACATCATGGATATAGGTACATAGTACATCTATTATACAGACTAGAGTCAGAGTCCTTAGCTTTTACTATATGCGTACGTGAACAACACAAACGACAAGCAAACCATCCAGTCAAATGCAACTAACTATGCATACGTTCTTGTAATAATATCAACTATAACTTCTATATTTCACATGAGAATGGCAAAACAGAGCAAAAAAAATATAAATTCACAGTCACAGGCCTTGTTTTTTTTGGTGGCTTCCAAAACTTCCATTCCAAAGTAGACAACAACATTTTTGTGATAGTTAGTCTAGTGCGAAAGGCACGTATTACCATTATCATCATTTGAACATAACACTCAAGCATTTAACAACACCGTTTTCTATTCATTCCTTTTCCTGCCAAACGTTTAAAGAACGCTCTATCTATTCCACTTACTATGGTAAAAATTAAAGACTTTCCACATTTCATCATCCAATGCCTAGTTTCCAAGCATAATATCAACGCTTTAAAAAAACGGAGACCCAAAAAATCTTAGCTCATCATCCAATATACAACATCCATGAATGTAGTATGCCCGGAATTTGTCAACCCGTTAAAAAAGCTAGCAAATGAATTTTGAGACAACAAGCCACCATGAACATAAAATACTGTATTATGCAGATAAATAGATTGGAACCGTTGATACTTCTAATACACTCTGGCTTGCTCCATCCAGCCCAGCACAAAATAAAGTTTCCACTCCACTATCTATCTATATACAAATTAGCACGGCTCCTTTGGCCTGGAAGGCAACATATCGTATGCATAATATAAAACTGCTCATCCTGTCGTCTCCAGGAATACAGAGCGTACACTAAACACACCAGTACAACACTGGATGAAAAAAAAATACACACAAGCACTGACTTACTACTGACTGACTGGTTGGCTATGGGTCTTGAGTGAATAAGTGAGTGAGTCACTGCTCCACTGGGTTTTCCTAGCTTCTGGAAAACCAAGGGAGTCAACGACAGACATGAAGGGTGCACAAAAAATACTCCCTGGAATTAGCATACATACATGCAATGCATGCACATATGAGATTTTGCAATTTTTCCACTCCTTCCACATTTTTTCCACTCCTTCCTCATTTTTTTCCTCTCTCTCTCTCTCTTCCTTTCTTAAACCATGTGATTGCATGCCCACAGCTGAATACTTTTCCCTGCCTGCCAGCCTGCTTCACTTTATCTCTCTCTAATATGATGAGCATGATGATGATCCTATTCAAGACGCTCATTCCCTCCTCATATCATCATAGAGTTCATGTTCAGTTCATGAACTACTACTGTAGTCTCGTCCTTCTCAGCGTACACAGCCATGTTGAACATAAGATGGATGGCTCAAAGTCTCTTTTGTCCAAAAACCAAAAGCAGCTTGTCTACCTTTCAAACTTGAACAAATATCTATCGCATGATCATTTTTTATTATTATGAGTCTCCTTCTTGCGCTGCCAACAACTGTAACCAACTCTGTGCCTCACCTTTAACTAACTAACTATAAACGCTTGTTCCACCAAAGTTTACAACCTCCAGGGTGTTTAATAAATGCTCCTGACTAACAAACTAAATTACCAGCTACCCCCAAAGAATCAATTTCACCGACTAACAAATTTCCCATCCAAGTGCAATCACACTAGATCGGTTGTCTTAATCTTATTGTTATTCCCATCCTGCCATATGCAAATGTACCTTCTTACTTACAACAGATCAAGCTGAATGACTTATCGTATTCTAAAGGTTGAGTTAGTTACAAACAGAGTGCAAGTACACGAACCAACTAGTAGTAGTCATAAAATAATCGCAATGAAATCTCAAAAAGAGGCTTCATTCAAACTATAGTGTGAGACACAAGCCAATCTGTACGCATGCATTAGACGGAGAGTCAAAAGCTGAAAATTTTCATAGCTAGCTAACTGGACACTATTTTATGACCCTAGGAGTTTATAGTGTGAACAAGAACGTTAAAAGCTTATTATCCTGCAGCCAGGTGCGAATCTTTAAAAGCAGAACAATATATCATCTGTCGTGTACTACATTCATGCATAAAGAAGGGCGATCGACCGAAGAAAACACTCAAATTGCATGTATCATCTTTTAGTTGGCTAGTAGCATACATAAGCTACACGCAGGGTTATACCGGGTCTAAAAATGATAATGTTGAATAGATTTTTGCACCACCAACCTTATCTGCATTTAATGTACTGCAGTGTATTGCTCACACTTGTAACTAGTAGTAGCGCAATAATAAGATACGGATGATCTATTGCACAGCTATTTACTGTACACAGGATAGAGCGGACTGACTAGTGGACGTGCAAGGTGTGAGGATGACGATCATTGTAATGATGATGAGACGTGAACAGGATTGAACTCCTATTGGTATCGACTCCTCCATTCCGTATTAACTAACTAACTAAATGCAGCATTAGTCAGTTAGTTAGTTAGTTGGCCCACAGGATAAGTTGGAATGTACACACACACTATAGAGTTGATGTGGGCAACACTTTTTTCTTCCTTCCAACGCTATACGGACACGAAGCTGGTAATAAACATAAAAATTCCTTGTCCTCCTATATTGCGAAAGGAAATGAGGTGGATTCACTTGACTCATGTGAAGAATGACTTGTATTGTTGTTATCATTTAGCTGTATAACAAGTCTAGTGTTCCCGCAGAATCACTGAATTGGGCATGCTGGCGTACAACAGACGGGATTTGAACTATCTCGAGACCAGTATCAAAGCTGTTTCACATCCATGCTAGAAAAAAAGTTGAAAAAGAGATGAACATTTTATGCTAGGCTTTCATTACAACGTTTTGCTTCCCCTTTGATATTCACCTGCGTAAACATGCCTCTGCATAATTTTTACAACTTCTCAACAACATCACACACATGGAGGGATAGACAGTTAAGCGGTTTGTTGTGCAAAAGTAGTTTTATCAGGTTTTTTTTTTCATCTCCGTCCTCCATACTATAACTCCACACATAATGTACAACTGTGTGCTACAGAGGATTTAAAACACGGCTCTCTTCCATTTGCTTGGTACATTTCAACGTCCTCCATACACGGCCTCATCAAAAAATCTGTCTTGTTTTCATCTGAATATGGGATCATGGCATGTAGCATGCATGCACAAGCTTCTCATCATAATTACAATCATCATCACTACGAACCATCATCATTTTAGCTATCATCGTGTCTTTTTGGCAACAGCTCTTGTACTCACTCTCAGTAGATGTAAAAACAAATTGAATTCGAAACTAACTACCATTATAAGGCTATAACCAGCAGTTTTAAAGGAGTCTTACTTGCCGCAACCATGGTGGCATGGCAAAATCACGGGGCTCTTGTTGTCCACCATTTTTAATGCCGTGTGAACTCTCTGAATGCATAAGTAGTTAAAATAATAATGCACACAGTTTTCATTCACTCAGTCAGTCAGGGCTACAACATCTGAGGACATCAACCAACACCCCTCAAAATCCTTTCACTTTGGCTCATTTTCAAATCCCATCTCACAGAGTGTTCACACGAGATGAGCAGATGAATAAATAGATACCAGAGAGTTGATCCCTTGTGGCAAACTTGTGGAATAGTCAAGTAGCTACCAAATTGTACAAAACGCGTTTGGGGTGCATCCCAAACACATGCAGTGACAACCAGCCACTATTTTACATGCATCCGTTTTCAGTCAGTTTATAAGCCATGTTTTGTTTTGTGAGTGAGTGAGAGGAGGAACGGCCACGATAGATGATAAAAGTGCAGTCTTCATCAAAATGTTAAAAAGCGTCATGAGACATGACATTCATGTGGTTGGCTAGTTACAGAGAGTTGATTACAAGGAATTTCATATTTCCATCCTCATGAGTTTGTCATGATTTGGGCTGAGCGGAATTATCCACCTTCCTTGTCTCCACTGCTAATAGTGGAATCGTGCAATTAAATTATTATTATTTCCTCTGTGGAGCAAAACAACCATTACTGGTTAGATGCTGGTTGGTAACTATAACTAACTAACTACCTGTTCGACTAAACACTTTGCATTCATTTGTGCATAGGAACATGACAGAGAATTCATCATCATCAAATTGTTCCCCTTTGCTGCAGCCCTTATCTCACTTGGTTTCCTTCTCTCCCAAAATCACCAACTGACTAATATGTTCATGGGATTTTTATATGGAATTAACCTGCAATTTGCAAGTTAATGAGTCCAATGAGCCACATCACCAAACAGTAAAATATCAGCTCTCTGATGATTGGAATACGAGAGAGGAGAAAAATTATCCGTCAGCTAAAACAGGCTGACTGTGATGGGGTTTATGTGGCAAAGATTGATAAGCTCTTGCATAGAAGATGAACCGCACAAACTTTGATTTACGATCACTTGGGAAGACGCAAAGACGGCAATGTTAATGAATTCAAGTGGTGGGCAAAAAAATACATGCATGGGTGCGAGAAAGAGAGTATACAAAGAATTTTGAGGTGAAAAAATCCTCATGTAGTTTGTATTCCCTTGTAGTAAGAGATTAGATAAATGCTACAAGAACATTTAAATTCTAATTGCTATTACGCATACTACAGACCACATTATATTTAAGACACATTGTAATTATGATTCTCTTTACATCCATCTCTCAACTGTAATATACCAGACGAGTTCAACTTTAATCACCATTTAGTTGGAACAACTCTCAAAAAAATGGCAAACAAAAGTAGGAAACAAGCTCACGTTCGTTTACTCAAATTTTATATAGACCATACCAGTAAGCACTGCTTTACACTTGTTTAGTGCCGAGGGAATATTATATTTGGTTTGCATGTCATTACTTGAAGGATTTGGAAGAGTCATTAAGAGGAGGAAAAATATTCCCGTAGGAACATATCCACACAGTGGAGCAAACGATAGATTTAACATTTCATTGACAACGGAAACCATTAGGAAAATAAGGTTGACAGACAGCAATGTATTTACGATGCATTCCAGGGAGCTCTCCTTAGAATCCGAAAAAGATCCTTTCATTCTTCATAATACACTTGGATGACAACTCTTCTCACAAAGTTTGCTCTCTTTTCTTTCCTTAATACAGACGGGAGCAAAAATAATCTCACACCCACCTTTTTTGAAGGATGGCTTATTTCCCCACACCAATACAAATGTATTATTTCACCGTGAAAAAATGTCACCTATCCCTTCCCCATGCACATTCAATCAGTCAGTCAGCTCACAGTATATATCTTGTACACATAGCGAGAAATACAAGAAACTCATTACAGACATTGACAATCACCACAGCTATATAGTATAGTACAGGAGGACACACACAAACATTTAAGAGGGTCCTGTCAAACAAAATAAACAAAGAATTGTGAGTTCATAATTCATGTATGCATACACAGGCCATTGTGTGCAGTGTGGCTATTAAAAACTTTGAAATATTAATCCTTCTTGTTTGCTGTTTTTCTCATAAACAGCAACCAAAGCACTGGGGGATACCAAATATGAAAGAAAAATCCATTGTGTACTCTTAGGTTCCTTTGAAGCAGTTAGACCAAAGATTATTATTCCTGAATGAAGAGCTCATTACTAACTAACTATAACTAACATGTCGTTCAAAAAAAAACCTTGTGTTGTAAAATGAACACCTACTTCCGTCTACTTCTCCATGTGATTTAGAGGAAATGCACTATACAGTCTGTAACTAACTCACTGATCTCACCCAAGAAAGAAAGCAAAAGTGAGTGAACGAATGCACACACATAAATATGAGGATCATCAGCTGAATGAGTTTCCAATGCTCCCATATTTCCATCACCTTACCTACCACCATAATAAAAGAATAATGCTCCCATGTGAACCAAAGTGAGTGAGTCTTGTGTTCACACATACATGACTCATATGAATACTATATTACATATTGGCTAGCACGATGGATCTAGTGTGCAAGCCAGTAATAAAAATAATAAAAGCCCAGATAACAACTGACATGACATGAGGACGGCGCTCTATATATATACATAAATAGTTCATGAGAAATGAACAGATTGCCACCGCTGAGGTAGAAAAGTCCTGTATGTAAACCGATCCAAAGGGAAGCCAATGAATGAAGGGCAACCCCATAACGATATAACAACAGACTGCAGGGAAAAGGAGAAAAAAAAACTTATCATAATAATAAAAAGTTCACACTTGATAGGAAATAATAATAGTGGTGTACATACAAAACTGTGAATCTAGCCTCAACACACGTTTTGGTCCGAAAAAAAAAGTGTATTGATAAGAATTGGCTACAGCTAGTAAACAAGAGAGCTTGTATTACAAGGGAATTTAAAACTTAACACGGTGCATCGACCATGTGTGTTGGAAGCAGTTGAAAACTTTGGTTTTATTATCATTTTTTTTAAACCAATTTTCTGGTTCGATGATGATAAGCTGTGCGCCCTGTGGAAAAATCCTCATAGAATCTCAACTGATAGCACGTTCAATGTCTAAGGCTAATCATCTCTCCTCAACATGCACTATGTGTATGTGTGTGTCTTCCATCATTACATGGAAACAAGAAACAACAAGAAAAAAACTTTGGCTCTTCTTACTAATAAACACCATCGGGCGTAACTTGACTGAACAAGCAGAACCATTTTTAGAGCTCCTTACACATATAAATCCACTCTTTTTAGCTTCTCAAAATACTGCCTATGCACTCAGTCAGAACGCAGTGTACAAGATTAGACTGATGCGAGTGCCATTGGTTCTAGATCCTTTGATTTCTTATATTCCCTAGTTCACTCTTGGAAGAAAAATCTTCTTGAACACGAACCAATAATGGTACATATCGCAAGATAATATTGATAGCAGTGCAGATAACAGATATGCACGCACTCACACAGTCAAAAACTCTCGCTCCTATATTAAAAATGTATTCTCGTGCTCAACAAGATTTTTTTCTTCTTCTGCTTCTTCTATAATGTACTCCTTACTTACCATCGTGTATAAATTAACCATATGTCCTTTAGCACCGGGAACTGACAGCTTGTCGTGCATATCATATATTTCCTTCCCTTATTATCCATCTTGAACGTAAGTACACGAGGAACGTGTGAGACGAACAAGTAGTAACTAACTTCAACTACCAAGAGGCTACCTTCTCCAGATGGCTTCAACAAATCCCACAGTATAAAGGAAAACAATTCCTTCCGTGGCCCTCCTAAAATTTTTCTAACCCAACTACCTATCCCTAAATAACAGGTACTGACGGACCCTGGGCACACCAAAATGGATCCACTCAACTTGAAGGGCATTCACAGTCCGGAATGTAATAGAGAATATTTATATCTAACATGCAGTAGTTAGTTAGTTGGTCCATACGACTGATTGCAAAGAGCTTAAAGTTGAGTCAGAGAGCTCAAAAAGGTTTCTAACTAACTAACTATCCTCAAGGTAGGGAAAAAACTACTATATTGTCGACGACCAAGCATACCAAACAAAAAGTACGCTGCCATTTCCACCCAGGTAAGAAAAAATCCATCGTTTATAAATATATAGTTAGTTAGTTCGTTACTAGTATGCCAGATAGGTAACTATAAGGACATGCATGAAGACAAGGGTTTCTTCAGACAGTCCGAAAGGACAAAGGGCATTACATATGTTGTCGATCACATGCCTTTTTTCTTGGGTTTCCACTTGAAGACGCTTACAGCTACTAATGCTTCATTAATTCATTAATGTCTAAACGATTTGTATACATTACGTAAAAAGGTGAATGTGAGCTGAATACCGAGGGAATTGGGAGCCCAACGTTTCTGGTTTCTATGGGGCTCTGCTATGTATGTATGCACAGTTTGTAGAACCCAGTTGAACTGACTGTCTTATTATCATACTGGGAAGAGGAACAACATGGAATTAGTGCTTTGGATTAAAAACCATCGATTATGGTAATTAAGGTCTCAGTGAATTGATGAATTAGCAAGTGAAGGGAAGGTTTCACTCACATAGTGAGCATGGGATTCTCTGAGATATGTACAATCCCCTATAGTAGTATAACCTGTTCCATTGCCAGCAGAGAATGGCATGCATCATCATCATCATCATCCACATTATTATACCCTACTGCCACACCACAAACTGCAATCAAATCAAGCCGTTTGAAAAAATAAATGAATAAATTAGGAGAGCACAGCAAAGGTTGTACACAATATGAACTCGGGTAGTTAGTTAGTTAAGTTAGTCAAGATTGGAAAGCAAGGGGATATTGTAATCATTTGGGCTCTTTTAGTTAGTAACACAAATCCCAACTGCTCTGTAACTCAACTCCACGTCCATGTAAGTGAAAAGGAATCAGTTCGGGACTGAAATGAAAAAGTAATGAAATGTGCTCAGCAGAAGCTCCTACATCATGAGAGTTTCAGCTAGTTGGTATAAATAAGATCCTTAATTTTCTTGAACCACATTCGTGACATGTACAGTTAGTTAGTTAGTTAGTTAGTTAGAAAGGACTTGAAAACTATATATTTGTATATAGCCTCACTACTCTATCTTTACAGCAAGTATATTTGAATGTACATTTGGTAGGCGGAATGGGTTCCTCTATTTTTTATTTAGATGGACAAAGTCTTTTAGTCTCCAAATCATTGAGTACGTCACCAAATCTAATGTAATGTATGAACTATTTGAGTTGCTGGTAGTAGTACTAACTAATAAGCCTAAGCTGTTCCAGCTGTTTCTTCCCGGATCCCGTCACATTTGTTGCCCATCTCAACATAATTCGTTCAACGTATTTACATAGATCAATGTAAATAGTGTATAAACCGTCGCTTGTTCCACTTGAGAAAAAATAGTTATGTACATGGTAGGTCCGTATTTATTTTTCGTATTATTCCAGGGACGGGAACTGTTACCGGAGAGTGAAGGGAAAAGGATGTAAAAAATAAATGAAATAAAAAAAAAGATGTGTGACCATCATTAAACATTTTGCACACAACTTACAGGAACGGATTTATAAACCAAATCATTTATTACTATACTACCTCAACGCTTCTACAACATTCATATATAAACCGTATTCAAAGACTATCCGCCACAGGAAATAGTCATAACATTTTCTGCAACACTGGAGTTTAAATGGGTGCCGACTTTATTTTTTTACCATTCTTATTTATGCAGATGGTTCATGGTTCCGTTCCATATTCGTGCACGTAGCAAACACACTCGCTAACTATAAGGTGAATCTTCAAGTATATAAACTGACTACCAGTTTTAATATAATAATAATAATTTGAAAGCTGCGGCTACATTAGCTTCCGCAGTTTTCCTACAAATGCAAACATACTTTCGTATCGATTCCTGCATAAAACGTAGTCTTTTTCAAGTCCCATTCCTTTTCAAGGAGTACAGCTCAAAAGTGAATGTTTTCCCAAGACTCCCAATCCATGTGTGTATATGGAATCTTGGAATACATTATCAGCAGAACGTGTGCAATTGTTCGTACATGCTGTTACAGAGACATTACAGTGGTATATACAGAAAAGAGTGAACCACATTATTGTTGCTATCACACGTATTATCAATAATAAGCATAATCGTAATGCTAATAATAATAATGATCCTTGAAGAATCCATGGAGCAATACAGTATTAAGTTTTTGTAGAAAATGCAACTGTCCTGCCCTACTGACATTTTGCACCACACTGTTCTCAAATTACATAAACTGGTGGTTATGATAAACCAATAATAGAAACCCCCATAAGGCGAGTTGTACACAAACACTTTCTGATGACACTTTACGAATAAGAAGCCTTTCAGTCAAATAATTTCCACTGTTTAAACTACTTTTCTCCCACATATCTAACTAAAGATGATATGGCAATTGAAACATAGTGAATACATTTGATCAAATGATAAGGATATAGCTTTTTTTTTATAATCCTATCCTGCTGATTTGACTTGTAATGTGCACAGAACTTATGGTGCAACATAGTATAAACGTTGTCACTGTGTCAAATAATGGGAAAAATTATGCCATGTCTATAAGAAAGAAGGAAGTAATTTTCACCAATCTAAATGAGTCCATGCGCCTAGTAGTTTTATCAATAAAAAAAACTGGCAAGATGCTATTTTCAGCCATGAATGATTTCAAATACAGAGATAGACGAGTGAATTTTTTTACTGACTTGAACACGTGCTCATATGTATGTTGTTTTGTTCATAGAATCTTCATACTACATGCTGCATGCATTATAATCATAGAAGTCTGCTACCATAATGATATTATAATGACAAACACACAAAGTGCAAGAAAAGGGTCCACGTAACGTAACGACCAATGCAATTTGTAATATCTATAGAGCCGCAAATAAGGGTGAGCTGTGTTATGAATTTCTGAAGAAACAATTCCGCGGATTGATAAATGCATGGACGGCACGATATTTAACAATTCTCATTTTCGTACATGTACGGACAAAAGGTTGAAACAGTAGACCAGAGTTGTGCGTGAAAGTTAGCACGCATAGTTTAATTGGCAGGCGAAGGCGAGCATGTAGAACACACGTCGTTGCATAAATAATTTGTTCACTCTGGGAAAGGGGACGAAAATAGTGCAACGACTATTTTATAACCATTAGTACCTGAGTTCTTTGAAATTATTAGTCCCATTGTGGAGCTTAAATGTTTTCATTTCACTCCTATGCCATATGGATGTGTATGAGAACAAAGCTGCAGCTTTCACGAACACAGTTTATAAATACAGCACATGAATTATTGTACAAACTGGATGGATCGGTAGATTGCAAATTCATTTCACATTTTAAATGTTTTCCCTGTGTACTATTGGAACACGTATGGAACGATAAGAAGAAAAGCAGTACACCGCAAATCAGAATAAATGTGTTACTTACTTTGGAGTTTTATCATAGACGAAACTATTCATTCCAATATAAATCCTTTGTTTTCTATTCTTGTTTGGGGAAAATCTTACTCAGGGTTTTTATTGATTTCTGGAACACAAATACACAAAATCAATTTTACGCATTACATAGCACAATAAATACTTTAGCTTCGATATAAAGTATAGTTAGTGTCTGATAGTCTTAATTTATTTATGCTATATTTATAGGGAAAACTAGTCAAGCAATTCCCTCAAAATTTTAATAACTTGACGTAACAAAACATGAAGTGCATTAGGAACAGCAACTGGGTATTTAATCTTCCTATCGATACAGAATTTTTGGGAACATCAGCTACTGAAAATATGTGGGAACAAAAATTTATATTTTTTTCTTGCAAACTGGATCAGATAAAAAGGTTGGCAGACAGTGTTAAGGGCGTAAAAAGAAATCGCTCAAGAGGCGTGCTCACCAGCCAATTTACCATGTAGATATCTTTTACAAACAAGAATGTAGGATATTGTGAGCATATTTTTTATCTAAAAAAAAATATGGGCGGAAAATAGGAATTGTCAATTGCTTTGCTTCCACGTTTTCATTTACTGTTCCAGAGTTGCCTTTTTATTGAGTGTAGAACGGTAAAAGAAATCATATACGACTCAAAATATTACGATGACAGCATTTCATTAAAGTTTGGCTCACACAGATAGTGTCAGAATCTTATCGATCCTAGCTCCAATGTCGTCCTTTTTTAACACACAATATAGTTTAAATTTTCAATTATTTTTCCTCACAGTACATAACTTCATAAGTTAGCTACACTTGATTCATGTTCTAGGATAAAAATCCAGCACTAACTAAATTTTTTCGTGATGTACATGATTAGTAATGAAAAATTGTACCTACCTGCTGTGGAGTCTTAAAGAGAGGTGTCACTACACAAATTCAAATTGAATCACTTTTAATAACAGCTATCACTTTGTGATATGTTCTTCATACTGTTGATTTCACATGCAGTCAATTGTACACACCACTGTCAATGCAAGTTGACTTTACTCACATTCATTCCTGTGAGCAAACAAGAAGTATATAATGAAGATACATAAATCTTGCTAAAAACAACACACAAAGTGAAATACAGCTAGCAGTAATCACAATGTATTTCTCCCGACTTCAAACCATCCAATGGCTAATGTTGGTGAGAACAATAACATCCAAATATTCCAAACCGACTGGTCTAAAAATCACTTTCTAAAACTTCCAGCAACAGGACTATAGTATTTTGTTTATTTTTATACCATTGTCTTTTACAATGTATGAAAGACTTTGCAATGCTCACAGTTCAACTTAATGCTCAACTAATCTAGGCTACAGCCATGCAAATGATTCCAGTATCCGAAACTACACAATACTCAATAGAAATTGTATTTCTTAACCACCACAAACTAAGTATATTTCCAAAAATGGCTTTCCTTCTTTTTCACCACTGTTGTCGTAACTTTTCAACTCCTATCCCAAATTCGCTTTTATATAACCATAGTTACACACAAGTCGTTTACTCAACTCGTTATTTTCCACCCAAAGTGAATAAACAGGCCATTTTTCAACTGTGTACATCCCACTGTTGTTTCCACTCACTTACTAGGCTTGTTAAGAACCACACACTGGAGTTGACAAATGCACTCACATTCGGATATTAAAAATGTAGGGAATTACATATGACAGAGCTCATTGTTTGTCATCCTGTCAAAGCACTCATAGTATATTTGCACAAGGAAGAAACAAGGTTGTCTGTCGTTGGCCGCAAAAACAAAACAATCATTCCCTACTGCCTCTCTCTGGAATGCCAATCTACATAGTATGTGTAGAACCCACCACCTCGTGATCTATCTGTTTTGACAGACCAAAACTCGGAGATGTGATCTCCAGCAGTAGACAAATGCCAAATTAATGCACACACCAAGAGAATATAGTGTGCAGATGAGCAGAGAGAACTTTACTTGCACATCACTGTAAACCAACTGAAAAGACGATGACTTATACGGCAGAGGAAAAAGAGTCACACAGCTAGAGCTAGGCTACCATGCAATACTACTAACAAACTAACTAACTAACCACGATGAATCGTCATATACACAGGGAAGCTAGCTACAGAGCAGGGAATAACGCGCATACAACTTTGCTCACAAAGCTAGCTAGCTACCTAGCTGCATACATGGTTCCCTGTACTTACTTACCAACTCACAAAAAAGTAGTATTCCTTTTCCTTTCCTGCTAACAAACACTAACTCCTACGGACTCCCATTGCACTCACACACATACATACAATTCAGTTGAGTACAGGCGGACTTGAAATGCGACTAACCCTATGCAATAATAATTAAATAGACAGGGGACATAGAGTTGGCAATATTCGGGAGCATATTATTATTGTTATTATTGTGTGGACCGCGGAATGTAGGCATATACAGGGATGTCACAGATACGGGTTCCCAGACGCAAGCATGTACAGTGGAAGGAGACAGGATGTTATGCCTACGATGATCTTCCCTCGTAAGAAGATATTGAGCACAAGTACGCAAGTAGAAAGATATTGCTCTTATGATTATGAGAACACCTTTGTAGTAGTGCAGGATACAAAGAAGAGTGATATAATGCTTATAGGGAGCGAGATGGTAGCGGCGCTGGTATTATATTGTTTAGTGCATCTTAGATGTATTGTATATAATGTATAAAAGCATTTTTGTCTAGATACATACGTTTTGTTGTATACTGTACAAAAGTGGCTAGGTTGGCTCATTTCATACCTTTGGCTGGTTTTTATAATGCCTGGCTAGAACCTACCCTCTGAGAGTACATACGTGAAATAAGTGAGTAGTAGTCGTAGTTAGAAGTGAGTGTTCAACTTTTAGCTGGTGAGCAAGTGAACTCACTGAACTGACTGAGGGGAGAAAACAAAGGATTTGTAGGATAAGATGGCGGAAGGCCGAAAAAGAGAGAAAGGGATTGGAATAGAACAACCAGTGTGTATAGCCACTCTGGCTCACATACAGTCAGGCTAGCTACTAGGGGATAAAGTTATAGTTAGTATATGTGTCTTCTAACTAACTAAATCTAATCCAAATCCAAAAGGGTATCCTCCACACAAGTATATGTACCACAGAGAGTTAGTATATCTATGTGCATGAATATAAGTTTTTGCTTTTATGGCTCTATCCGAGCAGTAGTTAGTTAGTATGAGGTAGAGAGGAGTATCAAATCATCCCTGTGTGTTTCTTTTCGTTAGTTTTAGTTAGTAGTTAGTCAGTGCACATCTTTATATACAGTGGGAACATAAACTTGTGTTTGTTATGAGGAGGAGAGGACAGTGTCTTCTCTTTTGAATCAAGTGGTAGTCAGTAAGTGCAGTAGTAGTAGTAGTATACATGCATGCATGAATGCATTTTCTTTAGTTGGTTTCCCCCTATATATATTTATACTTACTAGATAACGCTACACACACACACATGTGCCACCGTAGATTGGTTCTGGTTGCCAGAAATATCAGTCAGTCAGTACCGAAGCCATAATAATAACCCAAATGACAATGTGCACAACTACAAAGGGAAATATGGAGAGAATGATACCACAAAAATTTCCAAAATGTCGATGAAACGATTGTATTCTTCCCCAGTTTCAATGGCCAAGTTTGCTGTAAGCCTTCAAGCATTGCTAGATTAATAAATTTTGGTTTGCAAATCTATGTAGTAAGTAAGTAAGCTTTAAACAATTGAGCGTACAAGGCAGAATTTATCAATTTTTTTTTGCTTTCACTGCATTATATTTAACTTGCGTTTTTTTTCAGATATTACCTTTTAGTTTGCTCTGTGTTCTGAGTCAGGTGTGTGGTACAAATTTCCAAATTACGGGACTCCAGATGATGTACTAACTTGCAATACTTGCTACCTTACTACATTAGAAGCCACTACGACTTCTTTGCATGGTCGGCTAGAAAACTGAACCGGAGGATAGGGACGCATTCAATGAATGCTAGTAGCAGTCCTAGGGTACTACAGTACACGCACACATATAGTAGACATGCACACACAACAGCTTATAAAAGCTATTCTGGAGTTCGATTCCCCTTTTCCCTTCTAGCAGCTAGTTTATAACATTACTTTACTTACTACTACAGTATTGCCGGGCTGGAACTTGCTGAACATTTAGTTTAGGAAAGAGCATGGAGCTGTGTTAGTATAGATATCTATGAGTAGCCAACTTTTACCCTCTATTTCTTTTCTTTTTGCGCGTAAAATGCATTTATGTTGCTCCTTTTGGAAAACAAGTCCCGTTCCCGACTCTTTTGCCCGTGGACTAAATTTGTAATGCAATTATGCATGCAGTTAGTAGTAGCTAGTAGTCTATGACGATGGAAATTGTAAATATTTTGTTACACAGTCTACAGTAAAGAAGATTGGAAATCAATAATGTGGAATTCGACAGGGTAAAAAAATATTTAAATTATGATCGGTCAGTTAGTTAGTTACATAGTCAGTTATGAATATGTTTAGGATATAATATAAAAATTTCCAGTACATTTGGTTTATTTGACGAAAATGCAATGATTTTTTCTTCCGGTGGATTCCTCGTCTGGGTACTGTGCACTACTCAACTGACTAAGGCAAATCCTAATACTAATATCCTCGTACTGTTCTTTACCCGCTGCACATGTAAATGTATAGGAAATAACACGCAAGGAATTGGTTACTGGAGTGCCTTGAGTTAGTTCCTACACACTCTTTTCTCCCTATTCATGTGCTTGCTCACTGGTATGCGTGGTAGTGCTCCAAAACTGATCTTCCGAATGAAAGAAAGTCAACAGTGGGCATGTACACGCATTGAATATGAGTTTACTTATGTTTTGAGTGATGATGATATAGTCCTTTCTCCTTCATTATAAGTGGTGTGCATTTGGATATGATTTAGAGTTGGGGCTTTTCCTCCCTCCTTACTTGAAATTAAGTATTAATGTAAAAACTGATTCATGAGTTTTTTTTTCATTCCTGGAATCCAACTAAAAGTAACTCAGTGTTGGCAACATAACAATAAATTAGGATTTATAAGTTTCTCCAAGTCTGCAAACTAACTCGCTCAGGACAATTAGTGAGTTTATAATTTATATTGCATCCTCAAATCCGCTGTATGGAAGTTTGTTGCAAGTTTTCCATTACCATGCGTTATCCAACTATTGGTATTCCGAACAAACACTTTCCCAGCTAATGCTGAATTCAAAGGGTGGGCTCAATGCTTTCAGTCACTGATTCTTAAACCGGTGCCAATATCTGCACCCTACATAAGCCCTGTAGGTCTCCAAGGATGACAGACATTATAAATAAGAGAGTATTGGATTCCAAAGCTATTTCTACTTTTGTCTGTCACTACAATTACTACTACTGGTACCAAAAAAAATCCAGTCTTGATGATCATCTTTGGTTGGTTTACTTTGTGGATTCAGCAATTCTGGAGATGTGTACGGGAGGTTACTACCATACTACTGGACTGACTACAGGAATCAAAAGCAATGCTTTGGTCTAGTCCGTGTGTGTGTGTGTGTACCCTATACAAATCTTTATTACAAAACCTGACGATTTTCTGTTGTTGTGAGTGAGCGAAAAGAAGGGTGCACGCTCATTTATACTTACTTACTCACTCACTGGAGTTGGAGCTAGGGTTTGAGTTGTATTGACTGAAAATAGTGACAGAAGCATTCAATTCAAAGACGTAAGAAACTGTACAAGTAGTAAGTATTCCTTTCACAGTGATCTAAGCCAACACCAGGTGATGACTTTCCTTGTATTTGTGTTCCTATGTTTGATCAAGCATTGGTATGTCGGTCCCTGTGTACACAATGACGATGATTAGAAAAGCTCAGATGCTCATGTCGTTCGTGGCATACCTTTGGTTGAGAAGACTGATTGAGTACCTTAACGCAATAGATAAACAAGATCCTAATTTCACAGTGAACATTATACTTCCTCCCGAATGCGAATGGATCAATGTAGACCAGATAATGAATACTATATATGTGTCTGTAGAATTACGGATTCAATCAGAGGAGAAAAAAAAGAACAAGTCTACACAATTCGTTGTAGCATTGTACATATAGTGTATAGCATATGGAAAGAGTAAAATTGAAAATATAGCCGATTTGATTGGTTATTTAGTACGCACGTATTACGTAAACCATGCGAGTTTGGGGAAGACAAAAAAAATATGTATGATAAATCCAACAGATTTGCGCAAATGGTCGGTAAGGCAGAAAGTAAGGGATTTTTGTTTGTATGTATGTATGTAGGAAGGAAAATAAGTTTTATTCCAACTATTACACTAAAATTGGCTTCCTGGAGGAGGGTACTACCTTTTCATTGTGATCTTGTTCGGAACAAATACATGTAAGGCTCACATGGTGAACGCATTATATAGGCATTATGACTTACCTCTTGGCTACAGCACCTGGTTTGAACACTCTATGTAATGCAATTTCAAGTATCTGCTTATTTATGTGCATGCGGGCTAGGTAGAGTCACAAGGAGGAAAAAATATTCCAACTTGTGTAAAACACTGTCCTTTATTATTATACGCATCAAAGGCTGTTTCCAAGTGGTTCAACTTTTATACGAGGATATCCAATGTTGATTTGGTCACTTCCGCTTGGTGCATATAGCATGACAAAATAATGACTTTAGCTATGGATGTATAGTTCCTTTTCCATACTAGCAAGTTCACTCAGCCAAATAATTTATTTCAAATTTTGAGCACATAGAATGTTGCAACCGAAATCGTCCAATAAGTTTGAAGCTGTTCATAACTTTCAACATATTTTTTTTTTGCTTAGTCCTGCAATTTCGTAAACTTCTGACTAAACCTGATCATAGCATGTACTAATTCCATTATGGTTATCAACATGGCAGAACTAATGACACTGACTTTAACTGTTATTAATGACTCATTTTTCTTTGTCAAAATCTTGCCATTTTTTTTCCTTAACAGACTTTTATCCTTGCCTGTAACAATTATAATTACCTAGACTCGGATTGTTGCAACTCTCAGATGCACTCTCGGCAATGTAAGATTTACATTTGTTTCAAGTTGTGTTTGGCAAGTACACACATGAGGCCCATGGCCTCATGCTGTCAAACTTGCTTATTTTGAGTTAGAAAAACCAGCTTGCGTATTCAAGTGGTTGCTCACTCCAAATCACTACTTGGCTGTCATCTATGTGTTGCATGTGATACTTTTGTACTTTAGCTTCAACATGTCTCCTCTAGGTCTTATTCCATGCCAGATCCAGCCAGAGAAATACAGAGAGACAGATAGACAGAAATACCAGCCGTTTCTGCAAATACTCAAAAACTGCAGAGATGCTAATTTTTCATTATCCTTGCTAACTGACTAACCCATGCAATGTTAGAAAAAAACTCCTATCCAATTTGGAATTGTAGGAAAGGAACCATCAGCATTTTTGAATGCAAATAAATTATAACTAGTGAAACGAAAATTGTTGGCGAATCCTTATAAGTTTACGAAAAATTGAATTAGAAGGTATAGTTTGTTTGCAAATTAAATATCCATGCCCTCATTTCATCGATCCAGTATAGATATGCTACATAACTTCCCGGCAGAAATTTTTGGGATACAAAATACAAGTGTAATGATTACTACATGCAACGGTAGGGAGAAACGAAATTCTATCCAGACAAGTCAAAGTCAGCCAGAGATTGACTATTCAATCGTAAACTGGGATCACGCAAGTAGACAGAAACAATCTAATGGTGCTAATTTGATTAGTTTTGTCCTGCATTAAAAACGCGTGTTGTACCTCATCACTGTGATTGCATCAATGTAATAATACCCATCGTGCAGGAAAATTGTTGTACATGACTGCATAAAAAGATTCAGTCACAGTGTAATGTATTGAGCCAGTGAGCAGCACATAATAGTACAAATCTCATCCATATAAATTGCTCACAAATATGCATGCATACCTCACTGCTCAAAACTTAGTTAGTTAGTTAGGCTAAAGCAAAGGCACAATATGGTTCCAAACGAATGGTACAGTCAAGGTTAATTTTGTTTTCAAGTGCTTATGGTCGCTTTTTTACACTTGATAGCTTGTAGGTTACATTGGTTGGGTCTTTTAAAGAACCATGCTAGAGGACAGACAAAAAAGCTTATGATTGTGACTTACTTACTTACTTGCTAACTTTTATGTCTATACCATACCTTTTTCCATAAATCTGCTTTCTTTGTGTTGGCAGTCTGTATTGTTAAACCAATACATGTGAAATATGAATAGCTTTAGTTAGCTTGTTAGCTACACAACTGCTCCATCATTACTCGTGTTTCTCCTCATACATGGTATAAGTACTAAAAGTTATTAACTATAACTACAACTTGCACAGGTTTTTCAGTCAGTCAGTCAGTATGAAGAATATCAGTACTGCTTCCTAAGGTAGTGACTGTCGTTTAGTTAGTAGCATCACAGCGTACTATATATTTTGGGTCCGCAGCATAACTGAAGTGTATAGTGGAGTATAGAGCTTTCGACATATACCTGCTTGCTAGAATTGAGCCGGAGAAAACAAACTTGTTTACAAGAAAAATATCTGCACTCCAAGAAACGCTGTGAATACTTTGCAGTCAAAAGTTATTTTTCGCGTATGTAGCTATAATTATAAAAGTTAGTTGGATTTTGTTGACCAAGAAGAAAACTGTGCTCCCAATATGGATAGTTATTGGATGATACGTGTACCAAATTAGTGTAAAGTTTTGTGAACATACAATTTGTTTTCAAGATGTTTTCAAAAGAATTTACTAACTAATACTGCTACAACATATTAAATTAAGGGGAACAAGTGCGTTGTGCTTTTTAATGACTGTGTGTACCTGACCAAAACGTGTTGGTTGAATCCAGTAACAATTGTTTATGAGTAAACTACAAAATTTATGTGAAAGAAATCAATTCTTTTGGAGCAATTAACCTGGTCCTATGGTTTTGCATAATGAGGATGCCAAAATTACTTCATTGTTCAATTTTGGTGGATGGACTACATACCTAAAATGTAAGTTTATGCTCATTGTGTAAACTGTTTGCTATTTATTGCTCATTGAATTTTTCAATGCGGAAAAGATGTTTACATTGTGCTTTAAAGTGTGTAAGCAAGCAAGTTGTTATTGTTTTCATTGTAAGTTTTGCTGATTGTTTAGTTCCTTAAGAAAGTGAAGTCATATTTTTATACATTGCCAATCACGGCATAAGTGTAATGTGAAAATTTTGATCTTGAACGCACTAACTAACTAACTAACTAACCAGTGATATTTTCCAGTGAGTGTTTGAAACGATATATATAAAACATTTTCCTTCCCAGCTGGACACATTAAATACATCTTTAAGGTCAGACTGCACATTTTTATGTGTAATGTAATTTGATATGTGAATTTAATAAAATTTTATTGTCATGTCAGTATGAGTAAAATTATTGATAAGTAATTTGACTTGGATGAATAGTTTCCCACGAGTGTAATAATTTATCTTTTATGGCAGATAGCAGTCTGTTTTTTGAATGATGAGGTTAAATTTGACACTCGCATCGATTGATCACTTTAAATTTTACAATTTTTAAAGCTTCAATTGACGCAAACCCACGAAATTCATTTAAAATTAGTGACATTTATCAAATCACATTTTAAAGGATGGGTTACTGAAGTCATCTTTTAAGAGTCAATTTGTTGATCCATGATCCGCATTTTGGATATTCAGCAGCTAACTTTGAGCAAAGACTTTTAGGATTTACGTGATATTTAAAACGTTGCTTTGAAGATGCATATTTAGCATAAGATTCATGTCAGTTTAACTGTAAATGTTACTTGAACTGTGTTGTTCTTTATTATCAAATTGAAATTGAAAGCACGCAAGGCAGAAAATTATGTTCAAAGTTTGGTGGCGAAATTATAAAAGTGCTGAAGGTATTGGTTTTAACTTCTTATTTAACCAAATTATTTTGGATGCAGAAGGATATAATCATTTCCCTGCTATCCGAACAGAAGAAATTTAAATATATCCATGAATTTTTAAAGTGATGCACATTTTCAAACCCCCCTTTAGAACAAAAGTCAGACTGACTAAATTGACCATACTCTATATACTAGGTAGTCATAATATTGGTACACGGACATTTCTAGAAACACTACGCCTCACTTCTATGAGCATGATAGATTTTAAGTGAACATGAAGGCAAAAACATGTGGTTACCAAACTAACATGAAATAACCAGAAAATTTTGCTAATCACAAAAAAGCTCAACTTTTGGCAACTACTACATATTACGAAATCCGTGTCTAAACCAAATCCATTTGGTCCTTTTAGTCCATAGGTATGCAGCATAGCAATAATCTACTACTTTAGTAAGTCTTTTTGAAAGTGTCACACTTTGAACGTATTTTAGCTGAAATGATAATTTTGTGGAGTTTGAAGAGTTACACTAAATTGACACAAAAACTAGAGGATTGCGACGAAAATTTGGCAAGTTATTTGAAAAAATCTAAAAGAATTGAAAAAATTTGGGAGAGATTTTTCTCAGCCGTTTGTGCTCCAAATCAACTTCAACTTTTCATGAGGCAAACGGATGAAAAATCTCTCCCAAATTTTTCCACTTATTTCAGATTTTTGCAAGTTATTTATCTTCCCAAATATTTGTCACAGATTTCTCGTCAATGTGGTGTACCGTTTCAAGCTCCACAAAATACCTATCGCACTTAAAATACGTGGTCCAGACACTCTCGAAAACACTCACTTCCTATGGTGTTTGTTATATGCTAACTAATGTAGCATGAAGTCACTATTATGCTTTAAACGTGCTTTTGGGCCGATTGCAACATTTCTTTCTCATATCGATACCATTCATTGAATTTCTGCCCTAAAAGGTGATTACTGCTATCCACCTTTCCTAAATTTATTCAAAGGGACAACCTCATGGTCATTCTTTCATTTTGCAAAACTTAGCAACAAAAATATTCCATTTCTTCCTACCCTCAGAAATGGGCCCAGGAATTATGAAACTGTTCTCCAAACTGGAACATTTCTTCATGTGAACAGCTACAGCTTTCTTGGTTAGTTTGTCCCAATTTTTTTTGTAACCGAATACAGATTTATGGTTTTCATAAATGCCTTGCAAAAGTGCCACTAGACCAACTAGTTGTGCTTAGTTTGACCAATTACAGAAGGATCGGTTTCCCATCTAAAGACGCCACTACCCATAAAAGAGGAAATGGTTGACTTTCCATGTGTACTTTACGATAGAAGGCCCTATAACTATAATATGTGGTATGACTACCGTCAGTTAGTTGGTCCCTTACTTAAAAGCTTTAGTTGGAGACATAATACATCTGGTGTACACATTTTGATGTGTACATATGTACACTACAGTAGACGCGTTTAAGAAACGTCAATAAAGTAAGTCAGTTAGCAATATATAGGTAAGCTCCTTCTGGTCCACATGTAGTATAAGATGACCGTAAACTGAGAATGTCAAAAGGGCAGGAGACATATTTTAAGCTTATGAGAATGAGTATAGCATTATTGTATTTACGTCGGAGCCATATAGGAAAAGAGCTGGAGACAGCTGACACATTTAAGATTAGTAAAATAGGACTTGAGGAGAGATAAAAAGTTTATTTGTTGCCTGATTTGGCTTTGACAGTTTTTCCCCCTGTCGTCTAGCATGCACGTCATGTGTACAGTATATAAAGCATTAAATTTGCCAAGAGAAGTTGCATAAAATTGGATGGAAAAGGATGTGGAGCGTGTACAACATACATACTATGTAAACACTTTATCGGTGCGTCAAAGTGATTTCAATTGACAATTTGGTATGGAATGTTTTGACGTCTTGTAGTCTCTATAAGGACTGTCAGACTGGAATTAAATTCCTGAGCAAATGGAAGGTATAAAATGGCAGAAGTATGCAATAATTGAACTTTTTGTCATTTTTTACGGCGGACAGATTTATGCTTTGGTTTCTAACCTAAATATTAAACATGTTGTACAGGGCTCACTCTGTGCCATACTGTATGCGTAAGATGGATCAAAGTGTTTTATTATTTTCAAATGCTTTGACTGTGTTCTCATCTCTCAAGGCTCTTAACGTGGCTTTGTAGGAACCCCTTTGCTCTAATATTTATCCTGAGGAATTCTCTTTTATTATTACTTTGGTATGCTTTAGAGCATGCTACTCTTCTCATCTGTCGTTCATATTTTTAGATATGTTAATTTCAGATGCACAAGGTTACAAATGCCAGGTCCACACTCACGCTGTCTTGCACATTCAATGTATTATATTTGTTTACCTTTCATTTTCATTGAATGCAAACTGAAATAGTAATCTGAAGCTACCCCATATCCTTATAAAAATGACTTTAGTTAGTTGGCTGGTTAGTTAGCAAGATTGATTTTTAGTAAATGGCGCATTCTGTTTCGGTACAGTTACATAAATAACTAACTAGTGGGTGAGAGATTGGAAATATTGAGCATTTACAATTCCTTCGTGTGGCTTTGTTTATTACTTTGTGTTTAAAGTGGGATCGCAACATACTTGCCTCCCTCGCACAGTATACTTGAACCAGAAGCTCGCAGACATGACATTACCAAGTGTTTTGCATTTGACAGACTATATTTCGTTGAGAAAGGATCATATGAGTAAAATCCACTCGTTGACAACAACACATAACTTGTACAAAGAGTCTTTGAGAGACGCTACTGTTTTTTCAGCCCTATTGACATTTCGAGCGTCACTTGTTATTTGTTTAGGAGCTCTCAAGCTCATGTGGAGTTTAAATTACTTTGCTGCTTGTTGTTATTGTTTTGTGCGTAGTTAGTTAGAAGTCTAATAATTTTTACATTCCCACCAGTGCTCCCATATATGTAAGAAAAATTGTTCAACGCGTGAGTATTATTCTGGTCTTGCGAGGTTTTATTTGTCAGTCGATTAGTAAGTTAAAACTTTATTTTTGGTCTCGGGAATTCGAATGGTATTTGTTAAAAGTGTCAATTTTAATGTCACAGTACGTGTCTATATATCATGGGCCTTGTAAATGAAAACAAGCATTTACTTAAGAGTAAGAGGTTTGAAGCAAAAGCTTGTGCTTGACGTAAAAGTATTTGCTTAGTCAGTAAGTGCTTGAAACCATATGGGAAAAAGAAGTTTGGTAACATTTAATTTACTTGACTGATTCTAGCGAGTGCTAGATCAATAACCATACACGCATATGTGAAATATTGGTTTCCCATGATGTAACCGCAAATGCTACATGCTACCCGTGCTGGTGATCCCGATTCATAAAAAAATTCCCAAATTGTGGATCAACTTTGATGATTAGTTTATCATTTACATTTTTTTCAAAGTTATATTTAATTATTGCATTACATAGTTTATAAGATTCTAAACTATCGTATATTTGCATATTTTATTTGAAAAAGTTTAAAAACGAATCAGTTTGGGCCCCTTAATGAATTGAATTAATATTTTGTGGCTTTTAAATTTCTAGCAAATGTTGTAATTTGCTTACTCATTTGCTTATTCATACTACCATTTCAAGGAAATTCTAGAAAATTTAAAAAAAATTAGGTAAATATTTGTAAACGAAGTAAATGCTTTCGGTCAAGTATTTTCTTGATAACAATGGTTTGCTATTTACTTTTATTCATATGGTTTCAAACAAATGCTTGAAATTTGACACATTCAAGCAGATGCTTGTTTTTATTTATACGGCCCACTGAGCTTCATTAAAATATATGACATGCAATATTAACTCTTGAAATGGTAGCCAATTTATTATTACACACGAGGCAAAAAATAGACTTTGGAAGCATTGAGAGCATGAAATGTTTTCCTTTTGTCCCAACTCCCTCATCTGCTCTATTTTAATTTTTAAATCAACATCTTTTGAGACCGCGTTGTGAAAGAGAATCTGAAGTTTTGAACAAAGACTTTGTCTTGCATGTTCCTATTTACCGAGTTTTTGAGTATTCAGTACAAAGCAGAGTTTGTGAATCAATTACAGACGCCCAGTCCAATAGATAGTATACTATCATAATGAAACAAAAAAGATGTAGGGTTTCAGATAAATAGATTAAGATTGATGGCTGGATTTTATGTCATATTTAACTAGTCAGTTTTAAAATAGATTTGAATCTAGATGTTTGCACAGCATCTACTGGTGGCTTTGCTTTACACACACAGTAAGTAATCGCTTATGTACTGAACAGAAAAAATAGTTATCATTGTGGTCGTGCCTTTCAAGCTGGCTTTCATGAATACTGATAAAAGATTATCAAAGCGTGAGTAAAATTTTGTCAAGAGCAATATTGTAACATTCATGACATTTCATTTTCTTTTTCTGGCTGGACTGCCTTCTTCTAAATACTTATAGATGAATGAATCGGAACAAAAGAGTTTTATTTTTTGCTCAACTCACGACTGAAAGATTTCTCCATGCCTGTTTATAGTAGTTTGCTCTTTCTTTATTACGAAGCCGAAGGCGGAGTAATAGAATTACCAGAAACGGGAGCGCCCTATGCTCCACATGTTAAAGCTAAAATCACCTGAAAACGCAAGATTTAAATTTGTGTTAGTAAACCTTGTTTGGAACGGGGTAAAAGTTGTGTGCGCAGTTTTCAGACAGGTTTTAGAATAACCCCAACCGTGACCAAAATGGTTTAATTTTGTAATTAAATGTTTCAATTTGAAATGTTAGGTTAGTTTTTTGGTCATCTGATCAGTTTACTGGAATAACTTGTAGTAGTATTATTGTTGGCGCGAAAATCAAAATGATGTTGATTGGTGATTCAATTTGCGATTGCAAGTTGGTGAACAGAGAAAGACTAGCTGATGAGACTACCGAAAAACGATAAAAACCCCTAATTATTATTACTGGTTTTTTGTAATATTAATATAAATAATTCCTTATAACCCGGCTTCGTCGTAATACCCTCTTGCTGAGGTTTATCTTCATTACAATATCTGACCTTTAGATTTTTCATGGTAAGCTATGTTGGCATGAACTATAGTTGTGATCTGTTTGCATATTTCGTGCTAATATGCACGTGATAATAAAACAGATGTTGTGAACAAATAGAAATGGGTAA
>Ga0210040_10000812_pt1 | contig 50203 bp, 40 predicted proteins | sample CryGeyCG12114_NA_FD_185462 | JGI IMG/M metagenome (GOLD analysis project Ga0210040, IMG submission 185462) | Groundwater microbial communities from aquifer - Crystal Geyser CG19_WC_8/21/14_NA (SPAdes) (version 2) | ecosystem: Environmental > Aquatic > Deep subsurface > Groundwater | place: USA...
CGTCGGGCTCCAGTGCACCGCCTACCAGTCCTTCGCCAAAGCCCCACACGGCGTGCACGGCCAGTTCCTGCGGGTACTCTGGCAGCGTAGTGAACAGGACGCCGCTGACCAGAGGCGTCACCTGCCGCTGCACAATGACGGCCGGACGAGCTGGTGGCAGCTGCTTGAGCCGACGGTAGGCCAAGGCCCGTTCCGAATATGCACTGGCTGCGCACCGCGCCACTGCCTTCAGCACCTGCGGCACGCTGGTTAGGTTCAGAAAAGAATCCATCAGTCCCGCAAAGGCAGCGTGGGCGCCGTCCTCATCGGTTACCGAGGAGCGTACTACCACCGGCTGCCGCGGAAAGTCCCAACGAGCCAGCAGCTCACGTAACGCCTGCTCATCCTTGGCAGAAAGTGAAAATTGCCGCAGCCGGGCTTCGCGTTGCGTCAATCCTTCAACGTCTGTGGGTAGCCCGTTTAACACCGTATCAAACGTCTCGGCGGTGATTACCCCAAAGCAGGGTACGGGCACGCCCGCGGCCCGTAGGCGGCGCAGGCCGTGGGCCTTGCCTCCCAGGGCTTGGTCGACGGCAAGCTGGGCTTCAGATAAAATCATGCGGCGGTCAGGAAGCTCAGTGAAGGAAGCGCAAACGTAAAGGCTGCGAGCGTCTTGCGTCTGTCAGTCTGTTGCCGGCTGCTCACCAACGCAAGCTAGCAATAACGGCCACATAGCTGACCAGCATAGCCAGCGACACCAGCAATTCAGCTCCGCGCACCAGCTTTTCCTGGGGCCGAAGCAGTGCCACCGTATAAGTAGCCACGGTGAGCAGCAACAGCCCCGCCAACAGATAAAATGGCCAATGCCCTGTTTCTAACTGCCAGAACAACCGGGCCTGCACCACTGCGTTGCCCAGCAGCACCAGCACCGTTACCCCAATGGCCCCGCCATATCCCAGAGTTTTGGAATAGGAATCCACACCGTTCCGCTCGGCGGCTGGCGTTTTGATTTTACGCGCCAACTCGAAAGCAAAGCCTCCAAGCAAGCTAAGCAGCGCCAGCAACACCCCACCCGCCGACCAAAACAACGGCTCCGACGCATACGCCAGCCACAGCCAGCTTATCACCAGCGGCATGATGAGCATGTGCGAAACAGCGTAGAGCAGGAGCCGGGCACGCAGCCAAGCCGGTACGCCAAATTCATAGCGCATCAGCAGGCTATAGGCCAACGTGAGCAGCCAGGCCAACGCCGCGGGCCACCCCTGATACAGCGACCACGCCAGCTCCAGCACCGCGCCGCCCCAGGCTAGCCCTTGCAGCTCCCGCAGGCTTACCCGCCCCGACTGTAGCACCCGCTGCGGGTACAGCACAGCATCAGAAGCGTAGTCCTTGATTTCGTCGAATACCCGCAGTCGGAAGAAGAAGGAAATAGTCGCTACCATTCCCAACCATTCGCCGGGGCCAAATGGTGGTAAAGAACCCTTGGGTCTAGCCGTGGCATGGCCCGCCACCGTGAATACCGTGGCGAACAGAATGGCAAACAACGCCATGTTGACGAATGGAAACCGCTCCTGTAGGTAGGCCGTCAAGTTCTTAAAATTCATGCAACCGAAAATGCTACTTTAGGCAGATTTTCTAACGTGAATATGAGCTTATTATTCAGGATTCGCTACCTGCTGCTGTTGCTGACGGCCGGGGCCTGCGTGGCCTTGTGGCCGGGTGCCAAAGCCGCCGCAGTGGTAGACAACGACCTTTCGGCCTGGTTCCTGAAAGATGATCCGGCCCTGGCTGCCTATCATACCTTTCAGGAGCGGTTTGGCAACGATGAAGTGGTGATTCTGGTGGTGAAAGATGTCCGCTCCGTACTCACACCGGAGTATTTTGAAAAATTTCGGGCACTCAGTACAGCGCTGGAAAAATTACCGGAAGTAGCCAGCGTATTGGGCGCTGGCAATGCTACCCTGCCCGCCCGAGCCCACCTGCTGGGCACCGCTCCAGCATCCCTATTACCCACGGACGCCACTGCCATGCAGGTGCAGGAGTCGCTGCGGGAGCTGCCTACGCTACGCGGACAGCTGTTCAGCGCTGACTACCGTGCCGCCCGGTTTCTGGTGGTGCTGCGGCAGGTACCCGATTTTGACAACCGCCGCGGCCTAATTCTCGAGAAGGTGCAGCACGTGGTGTACCGGCACTTCACGCACGAGCAAGCCCTGCTAGGCGGCGTGGGTATCATCTACGCTGGCCTCAATGCGCTTTCGCAGCAGGATTTTGGATTCTTCCTGGGGCTGGGCTACCTGCTCATGTTTGGTATTTTCCTGATTATCTACCGCAACCTCTACTTGCTGCTCTACACGCTGGGCATCGTGGGATTAGCCACCTACCTCACCTTCGGCGTGTACGGAGCCCTGGGTCACCGCATCAACCTGCTCACGGTACTGCTACCTATCATCATCATTTTGCTGGGCTTTATGGATTCGATGCACGTGGTAAATGAGCGCAACCTGCTGCCTCCGAATTCCGCGGTTTCGCCACGCGACAGTGCTCTACAGGCACTGCGCAATGTGTTTCAGCCCTGCTTGTATACCATGTTCATCACCATTGCCGGCTTTCTTGCATTGCTTACCAGCCCAATGGCCATCCTGCAGAATTTTGGCTTGTTCGCGGCGCTGGGCATTGCGTTGTGCTTCGTGTTTACCTTTCTATTGGGAGTAGTCATCTTGCCTTACACTCGCTCAGTGTCGGCCCCCACCAAACGGGCCGGCAACAGCGTCGTTCGGCTGTACCAGGTAGTTCTTACCAAACGACGGCTCTTTACCAGCCTTTCGCTTGGGGTTATGGTGCTGCTGCTGGCTGGTACAATGCGCCTGCGCAACGACACCTACACCTTAGGCTACTTCCCCGACAGCCACCAAGTGGTGACAGACCACCACGCCATAGAAGCCACCTGGGGAGCCTACATGCCCCTAGAGCTACTGGTGGAGCCTACCCCAGGCTTGGCTTTGGATAGCGGGCGCGTGGTGCGAGCCGCCATTGCTTTTACCGATTCGGTGCAGACGTTACCGGGCACCGGGCAGGTATTTGGGTTTCACTCGCTTTTTCAGGCGGGGCTCGAAGCTCGTTTTCCGGGCCGGGTCAGACAGGCGCTACAGAGCCAGGGCGTGCTGCGAGCCGTGCACCAACGCCTGCTCACGGACTACCCTGTGCTCACTGCTCAGTTCTTGCATGAACCTACCCGCACCGGGCGCATTACCGTGTCAGGCCGCATGCTGTCGGCCCGGCAGCTGACGGCTAAAATGGACACCGTGCTGGCCATTGCCCGTGCCACCTTGGGGCCTGTGGCCACCGTAACGCCGGCCGGCTACCAGCCCATGTACGCCCGCATCACCGACTACGTTACCACTTCCCAAACCAACAGCTTACTGACTTCCTTCGGACTAGTCTTTATACTCACCTGGGTCTTTCTCCGCAATTTTCGCTTGGCCCTGCTTGCGGTGGTGCCAAACCTGTTCCCGGTGCTCGTGCTGCTTGGCGTAATGGGTTGGTGGGGCATCACCCTGGACACGGCTACGGCCAGCATTGCGGCCATCGTGCTGAGCTTCTGCACCGACGACAGCATTCATTTCATCCACGCCTACCAACTTAGCCGGCGTAGCGGCGCCTCGCCGGCCCAGGCCTGGCTGACTACCATTCGCCATATTGGCCCTACCATTGTGCTTACCAGCGTTATCCTGTTTTTGGGCTACTCCGTGATGCTACTGGCCTCGCTGAAAACCGTGCAGTTGTTTGGGTTGCTGACGGCCATTTCCATTGTCGGTGCTCTGTTTGGCGAACTCGTTATTTTCCCAATCGTACTAGAGCGGTTCGACAGAATACCGACAACAAACATGTAAGCCGGTAGAAACGGAAGCAAAACAGCTACGCCAAGGATATACCGGCGTACTTATACCAAATCTCCCAACTCCCGCACGCCTAGCATCCGTTGTTTCGTGAAGCCTTCCCCGAACTCTGCCCCAATCATGTGGCCAAACTCGCGGGCACGGGCTTCCATGAACTTGCTAAACTCCTGCGACGAGAGATAGGTAGTAGGCGCGTCGAGGTCAGGGTTAAAGAATTGCGTTTTGTAGGCCAGTATCGAAGCCCATTTTTTCTCCCAGTGCGGGGTGATATCCACCACAAAATCGGGCATGATAGGGCGGTCTTGGATGAAATGATAAACGTGCTGGGGCCGCCAGGCCGCTTGGGGCTGACCTGTATCGTCCAACGTTTCAATCATGCGTAGGCCGGCCAGAAAGCAGGCATCGGAGATGAGTTGGGCAGCGCGGCCGTGGTCGGGGTGACGGTCTGTGATGGCATTGCAAAGCACTACGTCGGGTTGGTGGCGGCGCAGCGCGGCAATGATAGGCAGTTGATGCTCCCGATCATTGCGGAAGAACCCATCGGGTAGGCCCAGGTTTTCACGCACCGATACGCCCAGAATCTGGCTGGCTTCAGCGGCTTCAGCGGCACGGGTTTCGGGGGTACCACGCGTACCTAACTCGCCGCGCGTGAGATCCACAATACCAATTTTCTTTCCTACTGCCGTTGCCGCCAGAAGAGTGCCAGCACACGACATCTCTACATCATCGGGATGGGCAGCAATAGCCAGAATATCGAGCTTCATTGGATGTTAAATAGTTGACTACCTGCTTAGCTGAACGGCCAACTAGGTAGCCATTCAAGTATTTACTTTATCCGCAATGTACGACCAGGCCGCAGAGTGCCGATGTTGCCGTTGAGACGACGGATCTGCGCCTGTGACACGCCGTACTTCTGCGCAATTTCCGATACTGTATCGCCCGACCGAATGCGGTGCGTCACCACGCGCCGCGCCGACGACGCCCCCCTACTCCCGCTCTTACTAGCCGACGACGAGCGGCTGCTCAGTGCCCGGCTGTAGTAGTTGAACAAAGCGGAGGTGATTTGAAAATTGTCGTCCCACAGCTTGTAGTCCGGGAAATCATACATACGGGAGGGGTCAATGGGGTTGCCCTCGTAGCGCACCTCAAAGTGCAAATGCGAGCCCGTGCTACGCCCCGTACTGCCACCCAACCCAATCACCTCGCCGGCTTTTACAAAGGTTCCCACGGGTAGGAGTGCCTTGCTTAGGTGGCCATAGAGCGTTTCCACGCCGTTGTAGTGCCGCACCAGCAGGTAGTTGCCGTAGCCGGAACCGTCCCACTTCGAAATGCGAATTACACCATCGAAGGCGGCCCGCACCGAGTCGCCAGTTTCCAAGTCCAGGTCCACGCCATAGTGCCAGCGTCCATTCCGAAACTTGAAAGCGGAGGTAATAGGCGTTGTCTCCAGCGGCATTCTAGCAAAGCGCTGCCGGGGCGGATCCGTGAGATGCAGGTTGAGCGTATCCTTGATCCGACGCCCGTCTACCCGGTAGGGATTGATATTGCGCGTATCCCAGATAGCATAATAACCCGCTACTTTAATCCAGGTGCTGTCAATCAACACTTCCTCCGACGTTTCCACAATCTGCTGCTCTCCTTCGTTCAGGGAGGTTGTATCCTCGTTGACGATGGAGAGCTTCTTGGCGGGGTTGAAAAGAATGGATTTGGCAGCCTCCGAATTCTCGTCGGGTAAGTCTTCCGTCTCGACCGTTACTTTCGTTTTAGGAGTAACCTTCTTAATGGTAGGCGACTTAATCTGAAAGAAATCACGTCGCTTAGTAGTGCTCGTTTTAGGTTTGGCCGTTCGGCGACGCTGCGCCTGCCCTTGTTCGGGCACTGCAAGCAATAACAGCAACGCTAACACCGGCCACAACCAGGTTTTTATCAAGTGAAGCAAGAGAAATCAATGAAATGGTGAAAATAGCGAGATGGTGAGACGATGAATAGTGATTTCGATACTCTATTACTCTGTATCGAGCAAATAGAGCAACAAACCCACATTTCACCATCTCACCATCTCACCGCTTAGTGCAGGCCTAGCGCGGCTAGGTAGCGTTCGGCATCAAGGGCTGCCATGCAGCCAGTACCAGCGGCCGTTACGGCCTGGCGGTAGGTAAAATCCTGCACGTCGCCACAGGCGAATACGCCATCCACGTTGGTTTTGCTGGTACCAGGCAGGGTTTTGAGGTAGCCTTGCTCATCGTGGTGCAGGTAGGGCTGGAAGATCTTCGAATTTGGCTCGTGTCCGATAGCAACGAAAAAGCCTTGCACTTTAATATCGCGACACTCGTGAGTCAATACGTTTTTCACGCGTACGCCTTCTACCGTGTGTTCCCCTAGCACCTCATCCGTCACAGTATCAAACAGCACCTCAATTTTGGGGTTGTCGAGCACACGTTGCTGCATGATTTTGGAAGCGCGCATCTCGCTTTTGCGCACAATCATGTACACTTTACTGGCTAGGTTGGCCAAATACGTCGCCTCTTCGGCGGCCGTATCGCCAGCACCTACAATAACCACATCCATGTTACGGTAAAAGAACCCGTCGCACACGGCGCAAGCTGATACGCCCGAGCCGTTCAAGCGGGCCTCCGACTCTAGGCCCAGCCACTTGGCTGAAGCACCGGTAGCAATAATCACCGCATCGGCGGTGATTTCCTTGTTTTCGTCGATGGCAACTTTATGCGGGTGTCCCGAAAAATCTACGTCCGTTGCCAGACCATAGCGGATGTCCGTACCGAAACGTTCAGCCTGCTTCTTCAAATCCTCCATCATCGACGGACCCATTACCCCATCAGGGTAGCCAGGGAAGTTTTCTACGTCGTTGGTAATTGTGAGCTGCCCGCCAGGTTGGAGACCCTGGTACATAACAGGTTGCATATTGGCGCGGGCTGCGTAGATGGCAGCCGTATAGCCAGCAGGTCCCGAACCGATAATCAGACACTTTACGTGTTCAGCAGTAGTAGTCATTGTGCTGGTGAAAGCAGGGTGAAAAGCAAAGGTAAGGGTAGCCAGAATCTTAGGTTGCTATCCACTAGTGGACGACGACAAACCAGCTACCTCTACCGCAATAAAAAACCCCAACAACTGGGCTGGGGTTTTTCGGGTAGGAATAAAAACGCTTACCCCAGGTAGGGCTTAAGCGCTTTAGAACGGGACGTGTGACGCAAACGGCGGATAGCTTTTTCCTTGATCTGGCGCACCCGCTCGCGGGTGAGGTTAAACTTCTCACCAATCTCTTCCAAAGTCAGCGAATGCTCACCATTCAGGCCAAAGTACAGGGTGATGACATCGGCCTCACGCTTAGTGAGGGTAGAAAGGGCACGCTGCACTTCCTTGCGCAACGAGTCGTTCATCAGACCTGTATCCGGCGACTCTTCGTCCTCGTTCTCGAGTACGTCGAGCAGGCGGTTTTCCTCGCCTTGCACAAACGGCGCATCTACCGATACGTGGCGACCCGAGATTTTCAGGGTATCCACTACTTCGGAAGTTGTCAGTTCCAGCACCTCAGCAATTTCCTCGGGCGAAGGCTCACGCTCAAACTTTTGCTCCAGTTCCGAGAACGACTTGCTGATTTTATTCAGCGAGCCTACCCGGTTCAGGGGCAAACGCACAATGCGCGACTGCTCTGCCAAGGCTTGCAGGATGGACTGACGGATCCACCATACGGCGTAGGAAATAAACTTAAAACCGCGGGTTTCGTCGAAACGCTTGGCTGCTTTGATCAGGCCCAGGTTACCTTCATTGATCAAATCGCCCAGCGACAGACCCTGATTCTGGTATTGCTTGGCTACCGACACCACAAAGCGCAGGTTAGCTTTAGTCAGCTTTTCCAGCGCTTGCTGGTCGCCTTCCTTGATGCGTTGCGCCAGCGTCACCTCCTCATCGGGAGTGAGCAGATCGACCTTACCAATCTCCTGGAGGTATTTATCCAGCGACTGGCTTTCGCGGTTGGTAATCTGCTTGCTGATTTTTAGCTGTCTCATTGCAGGCGCTAAAGAATTGTATTTCTAAAAGTTGAATAGCGGCTTCCTTCTGTGTAGGCCGGACATTGGTTAGCAACAGTCCGACCCCCACGAAAGTTCGTACGGCGTGTATTAAGCAGGGTTGGCCGTGGCAGATTGCTCCGGCTTCGGCAGCAATACCTTGCGCGACAAGCGGTACTTACCGGTTTTCTTATCGATGTCCAGCAGTTTCACGTCAATCTCCTGCCCTACCTCCAGCACACCTTCCAGCGAAGCGAGGCGTTCGTGCGATACTTCCGATATGTGCAGTAGACCGTCTTTGCCGGGCATAATCTCCACAAACGCACCGTAGGGCTGAATGCTGCGCACTTTGCCTTTGTAGGTTTCGCCTACCTCGGGTTGGGCTGCAATGGCCCGGATGCGCGAAATAGCGCTTTCCATATCCTCTTGGTTCGAGGCGAAAATGCTCACATGGCCTTTCTCGTCTTTCTCCTCAATGATAACCGTAGCGTTGGTATCCTTCTGAATCTGCTGGATAACCTTACCACCTGGTCCGATAATCGCGCCAATAAACTCTTTATCAATGAGCATCTTGTGCGAGCGGGGCGTATGCGGCTTCAGCTCGGCAGCCGGCGCTGAAATAGTCTTCGCCATTTCCCGCAGAATGTGCAAACGACCCTCACGAGCCTGATGTAGCGCCTTGGTCAGGATTTCGTTGCTCAAGCCCTGGATTTTGATGTCCATCTGGCAGGCCACGATACCTTTCTCGGTACCAGTCACTTTGAAGTCCATGTCGCCAAGGTGGTCCTCATCGCCCAGAATATCTGAAAGAACGGCGTATTCACCGGTTTCTTTGTCCTGCACGAGGCCCATGGCAATGCCCGACACAGCCGAGCGAATCTTAATACCGGCATCCATCAGCGCCAGCGAAGCCGCGCACACCGTCGCCATCGACGACGAGCCGTTTGACTCCAGAATATCCGACACAATGCGGATGGTGTAGGGATTCTCCTCTTCGGGTGGCAGCACTTTCTTAATGGAGCGCATGGCTAGGTTGCCGTGCCCTACCTCCCGGCGGCCGGGGCCGCGGTTAGGCTTCACTTCACCAGTTGAGAAAGCCGGGAAGTTGTAGTGCAGCATAAACTTGCTATACCCCGACTGCATAGCGGAGTCAATAATTTGCTCATCGAGCTTGGTACCGAGCGCCACTGTGGTCAGCGACTGGGTTTCGCCGCGCGTGAACAACGACGAACCGTGGGCGCCAGGCAGGTAGTTCACCTCCGACCAGATCGGACGGATTTCCGTCAACTGACGACCATCCAGGCGCGTGCCTTCCTTGATCATCATGTCGCGGATGGCCTTCTTCTCCGCGGAAGAGTAGTAGCGGCCAAACTGCTTCATGTCCAGTTCGGGCTGCTCGGCCACCAATTGCTGAAGGAACTGGTCCTTCACGCCGCCAAAGCCCTTCTTGCGACCGGCTTTGCTGGTGTCACCCAACTGGGCCACTTTATACGCCAACTCGTAGATGCCTTGCGTAACACGAGTTCTGAGGTCTTCGTTTTCCTCATATTTAGGATATTCGCGCTTGGTGTGCGACTTCTCCACAGCCGTTGCCAGCTCCTGCTGTACGCGCACCTGCTCTTTGATGGCTTCGTGAGCATAGGCAATGGCTTCCACCATTTCCTCCTCGCTCACCTCATCCATCTCACCTTCTACCATCGCCACTGAGTCGGCGGTAGCACCTACGATGAGGTCAATGTCGGCGCGGGCAATATCAGCCGTCAGCGGGTTGATTTGTAATTTGCCATCGATACGTGCAACGCGCACTTCGGAAATCGGGCCGGCAAAAGGAATATCAGAAATCGACAAAGCCGCTGAAGCAGCCAAAGCGGCCAGCGCATCTGGCTGCACGTCTTTGTCGGCAGAAATCAGCGAAATCATTACTTGTACCTCGTAATGATAGTCTTTGGGGAACATCGGCCGCAGAATACGGTCTACGAGGCGGCAAACAAGCACCTCGTAATCCGAAAGGCGACCTTCGCGGCGCTGAAACGAGCCGGGAATCTTACCAGCGCCACCAAATTTCTCCTGATAGTCAACCGATAGCGGCAGGAAATCTACACCTTCACGCTGCGAGGGCTGCGAAACTACCGTGGCCAGCAGCATTGCGTCGCCGAGGCGAACAACCACCGCGCCATCGGCAAACTTGGCCAGCTTGCCGGTTTCAAGTGAAATCTGCCGACCATCGGGCAGGGTAATATGTTTTGTAACCGCGTTGTAATTGGGCATCTTGTGTTGTTGGAGATGAGATGGTAGAAGTGAGATAGAGGCCTTCTTCTGGAACAGAACACTGAAAACTGGGCTTTTGTCCCTCCTTCCGGTGTGCCCGGCTACTATCTCCCGCCAGGCAAAAAAAAGAGTAGGGAACCCCTGTAACGGGACTCCCTACTCTCGGCAGCGGGGCTTACTTACGGATACCCAGCTCCTTGATGATAGCGCGGTAGCGATTGATTTCGCGGTGCTGCAGGTAGTCCAGCAGGCGGCGGCGCTTACCAACCAGCTTCAGCAGACCCAGACGGGTCGAGTAGTCCTTCTTGTTCACCTTCAGGTGCTCAGTCAGGTGCGTGATGCGGTGGGTAAACAAAGCAATTTGCGATTCAGCCGAACCGGTATCGGTGGCATTTTTCTGCAGGCTGTTTTTCTCGAAAATGGCCTGTTTAGCTTCGGTAGTAAGTTTCATCGGCAGATAGGTTTCCCCGTCTTTGATTAAAGGGTAAAAAAGAAATTTTAATCACTCCGCACCTCGGAGTGGCCGCAAAGGTACGGCTTTATTTTGGATGCTGAAAGTGGAAGGCAGCTACCACCGTTAGAAAAACACTTCGTTGCGTGTTACGCCTGGGCGCGTCGCGTTAGAAAAGACCGGTTACGCAACAAATTACGCAATTGCTCAGTGGGCACCCAGCGCGCTATACGCCTCCAAAAATCCCCTTCCAGCAAGCCAGAGTCGTTGCGCGCTTGGTAAAGAAAAAACAGTCCTACGGGCAACAGCACCAGATCAGCCAGCCACATGCCAAGCGGCACCGTCAGAATCATTTCGCGGGCGTATTTCTCGCCCATAATGGAGACGACGTAATAAATAATAAAGAATAAGATGGCAATAAGCAGTGGCACACCTAATCCGCCTTTCTTAATGATGGCTCCCAGTGGCGCCCCAATCAGAAACATCAGCAGAATAGCTGCCGATTGCGTGTACTTACGGTAAATCTCAATACGGAAACTGCTTGTGTCGCGAGCCAGAGTAGTTAGGCGCTCGGCATTGCTGCCAACAAAGGCGCGCACATTCCTAGCGCGATTTGCAGCCTGCTCTACCATGCCCACACTTAGGGCAGGTAAACGGGTATCCGGCACCTGCCAGTTCGCCAAGCGCCGGTTGGCCGCCTGCCCCGTCGTATCAAAACGGGCGTAGGAATAATAGGGATTGAGCTGAGTGACGAGCAGTCGTCGCTCCACATTCAGACGCTGGTGTAAAGAGTCGCTATGAGAAATAAGCTGCGAAATATTCTTCATCATCTTGTTCTCCGAGAAATACTCTTCCTTCGTGCGATCCAAGTTAAAGGAAGCCAAAGAGAACAACATACGAGTGGTGGCAAAAGCCTGACGCGTAAAGCTAGCCCCAGCTCGGTTATGCTGGTCGGGCTTCTCCACGTACATGATTCCCCGAAATAAGTCCAAGCTCAAATACTGCCCGTTGAAGCGCGTCGTCATTCTTCCTGAATCAGCCAGGATCATAGCCGAATTACCAGCTCGGCCACTATGGTCGTAAATCATTACGCCTTTTAGAATATCGCCATTCTCGCCCTGCTTTTCATTTACCTTAATAGTGTAACCCGGAATGCCGTTGTAGAAGATATTTTCCCGAATATCGAGAGCAAGTTTCTGCTGCCGCACATCCCATAGCAAACTATATGCTTTTAAGTTGGCCTTTGGAATAATGGTTTCGTTGTACCAGAATGCACCAATACTCAACAGTACGCTCACGATAAATATCGGCCGCAGGATACGCGTAAGCGAAATACCCGAGGTCTTGATGGCCGTCAGCTCGTGATGTTCCCCCAACGTGCCGAAGGTCATAAGCGAAGACAGCAGCACGGCCAACGGCAGCGAAATCGGCACCATCAGCACACTAAAAAAGAACAGCAACTGCGCGATGACGCCTGCCCCCAGATCCTTGCCGATGATATCATCTAGATACTTCAGCATATACTGCGTCAGGAAGATAAACTCTACCACCGCGAAGGTGAGAAAGAATGGCCCGGCAAAGGCTTTGAGAATAAGTTTGTCTAGCTTTTTCATACGCGGCCGGTAGGAACTTGGCCCGGCACCGAAGTAGAAGAGAGAAAGGGAAAGAGCGTAAAAGTACGCTGCTTCACTGTGGCAACGGCGCCTACCCCCCTACTTGTTCCCGTAACGTCTGAATGAGGTTATCCCACATTTCTTGAAGCTCCACTTCGTCGGTTTCTTCGGAGTAGTCCACTACCCGTAGAAAAACTTCTTGTGTCAGTTCCGACGACTCAATGCAGAAATCAAGGTAGCTGGCATCTGGCACAGTTCGCTTCTGCTCATTTAGAAACACGTAGCGCACCGATTTATTAGTCCGATGTGAGCTGGTTTCGGCATAATGACTCTGGTTATCCCAAATAAAATTGAGCCGATGGTCGGGTTCAGTCTTTACGTCTTGGCAAAACCACCGTGCCAAGCCCGATGCCGAAGCTAAGTAGGGATATAGAATTTTGGGCGACGCGTTGATGGGATACTCCACCGTAAACCGGTGTTTGGAACGAGTAGCAGAAAGCGGCATATGCGTAAAAACAAATAGAGCGTGCGGGCGACAACTGCCAGCAGAAACAGCCAATATACACATAATTTTTTATGGCCAATATTGCGCTAATTCAAATTTCATTTCTACATTTGCACCACCAAACAGGGCGGGGTAGCTCAGTTGGTTAGAGCACAGGATTCATAACCCTGAGGTCACGAGTTCAACTCTCGTCCCCGCTACAAAAAATGGCCTTCCTAGTATAGGAAGGCCATTTCTATTTTTATGAACCTGTTTAGAAAATCATCAGGGTGTCATGCTGAGCTTGTCGAAGCATCTCTACCGCTTCGTCTAACGTGCTCCACCGAAGCGGTAGAGATGCTTCGACAAGCTCAGCATGACGGGCAATGGTATTGCGATGACTTTCTAAACAGGTTCATAGTTTCTAGCTCTACTTTGGTAGTCTCTTACGAGCTGAAACATAAAAAAGCCCATGACCAGTATTGGTCATGGGCTTTTTTATGTTTCAGCTCGTAAGAGAATTACTTCACTTTATCCACAATGCCTTTGAAAGCGGCGGGGTGGTTTAAGGCTAGATCAGCAAGCACCTTACGGTTCAATTCGATACCAGCTTTTTTCAGACCACCCATCAACTGCGAGTAAGACAAACCATGCTCGCGGGCACCAGCGTTGATACGCTGAATCCAGAGGGCGCGGAACTCCCGCTTCTTGTTCTTACGGTCGCGGTACGCGTAGAGAAGGCCTTTCTCAACGGCGTTTTTCGCTACGGTCCATACGTTTTTGCGACGGCCATAATAACCTTTGGCCAAACGCATTACTTTTTTCCGACGGAGGCGCGAGGCCACGTGGTTTACACTTCTGGGCATAACCTACTGAGTTTTTGGCGAACGGCGGCGGACTATCTGCCGCGGCTTGTATCTCTACCGGACGCCTGGTTGAAAATAAGAAAATTAAGTGTGAAGAATTAAATACTGCCAAGAAAGCAGAACAAGAGGACGTCTACCCTTTCAATTCTCCAAGTCCTTAATTAGATATTCAGCATATCCTTCACGCGCGGCATATCGGCCGAGCTAACCAGCGTTACGTGGGTGAGGCCGCGCTTCTGCTTGGTGGTCTTTTTGGTGAGGATGTGCGATTTGAAGGCGTGCTTCCGCTTCACCTTGCCCGTTCCGGTGAGCGTAAAACGCTTCTTAGCACCGGATTTCGTCTTTACTTTCGGCATTGTGTATGTATTGAAAAAAGGGAAATGCTGGGATGCGTAGGCCCTATCTGTTGCTTACTCCTGGCCGGAGGCAGCTTCCTTCGCCGGTTTAGGAGTCGCTTCCTTTGCGGGCTTTGCAGCAGCAGGGGTTGCTTCCTTTACGACTGGCTTTGGCTTGGGAGCCACTTTGGGTGCCAGATACAGGAACATGCGCTTGCCTTCGAGCTTAGGCAACTGCTCTACCTTGGCCAACTCTTCGAGAGCCTGAGCAAACTTGAGCAACAGAATTTCGCCGCGCTCTTTGAATACGATAGAGCGCCCTACGAAATGAACATAAGCCTTAATCTTGGCACCTTCCTTCAGGAATTCCTGGGCGTGCTTCAGTTTAAAAGCAAAGTCGTGGTCATCCGTATTAGGGCCGAAACGAATTTCCTTTTGCACGACTTTCGTCTGCTTGGCTTTCATTTCGCGGGTGCGTTTCTTCTGCTCGTACTTGAATTTCGAGTAGTCGATAACGCGGCATACGGGCGGCACAGCCGTGGGCGAAATCTCTACTAAGTCGAGATTCTGCTCTTGGGCCATACGGCGGGCCTGCTCAACGGGATAGATGCCCTGTTCGACGTTTTCGCCGACCAGACGCACCTCACGAGCCGTGATTTTATTGTTAATCTTGAACGGCTCCTCCACCTGAGCGCGGGGGATGTAACGGCGGTTTGGGGTAGCTATGAGTAGGTCCTCCTTCTAAAAAAAGTGGGTGGTCTATTGTAGATGAAAGGCCCCGGCGAAAAGTCGCTAGGGCCTGTTCAGGGGGCAAATATCCGCTTTTTTTTTGGAATCTAAAAGCTTTACTATATAAAATAGCGGATACACCCCCAATCGATGGGCTATTTCATCAGCGCAGCTACTTCTGCTTGAAACTTCGCGATGAACTCTGCTATGGGTAGAGAGCCTAAGTCGCCCTCGCCATGCCGGCGTACTGACACTTGGCCGTTTTCCTGCTCCTTCTCCCCCACAATCAGCATGTAAGGTACTTTGGAAATTTCCGCGTCCCGAATCTTACGGCCAATCTTCTCGTCGCGGCTGTCGATGGAGCCGCGCAATTCCTCGCTTTGCAGCTGGTCATATACCTGCTGAGCATAGTCCTGGTATTTTTCCGAAATGGGTAGGATGGCAAATTGCTCAGGAGCCAGCCATAGGGGAAAATTACCAGCGCAATGTTCAATGAGCACTGCTACGAAGCGCTCCAACGAGCCAAAAGGCGCACGGTGAATCATCACGGGACGCTGACGCGAATTGTCAGAGGCCACATATTCCAGATCGAACCGTTCGGGCAGATTGTAGTCTACCTGAATCGTACCCAATTGCCACTTACGGCCCAGTGCGTCGCGCACCATAAAGTCGAGCTTAGGGCCATAGAAAGCTGCTTCACCTAGCTCCGTCACGGTTGATAGGCCTTTTTCGGCAGCAGCTTCCTGAATGGCAGCTTCGGCACGCGCCCAGTTCTCGTCGGAACCAATATACTTGGTCTTATTCTCAGGGTCGCGCAGGGAAATCTGAGCAGTAAATTCAGGAAAATCCAGGGCCCTTAACACGTATAGCACGATGTCAATAACTTTCAGAAATTCCTCTTTCACTTGGTCGGGGCGGCAGAAGATGTGCGCGTCGTCCTGAGTGAAACCACGTACCCGCGTGAGGCCGTGCAACTCCCCCGACTGCTCGTAGCGGTACACTGTGCCGAACTCGGCAAGGCGCACCGGCAAGTCGCGATACGAGCGGGGCTTGCTACGGTAGATTTCGCAGTGATGGGGGCAGTTCATGGGCTTGAGGAAGAATTCCTCACCCGGATTTGGCGTTTTAATGGGCTGAAACGAGTCGGCGCCATACTTTTCGTAGTGGCCACTAGTCACATACAGTTCCTTAGCACCAATGTGGGGCGTCACAACAGGCGAATAACCGGCCTTAAGCTGCGCCTTACGCAGGAATTGCTCCAGCCGCTCACGTAGGGCAGTGCCTTTGGGCAGCCATAGGGGTAAGCCCGCCCCTACCTTCTCCGAGAACGTAAATAACTCCAATTCCTTACCCAACTTACGGTGGTCGCGGCGCTTGGCTTCTTCCAGCTTCTCCAAATACTCGGTCAGCTCTTTGGCTTTGGGGAATGTGATGCCATAGATACGCGTGAGCTGCTTGTTTTTCTCATCACCACGCCAGTAGGCTCCGGCCACGTTCAGCAACTTCACGGCCTTAATGGGCGAAGTATCAGGTAGATGCGGACCGCGGCAAAGGTCCACGAAATTGCCTTGCTGATAGAACGTGATGCTACCATCTTCGAGACGGTCGAGCAGGTCCAGCTTGTAGGGGTCGTCCTTTTCGGTAAAGTAGGCTACAGCTTCGGCTTTGGGCACGGGACGGCACTCGAAGCGACTTTTTTGCTTAGCCAACTCCAGCATCTTCTTTTCGATGACAGGAAAGTCATCAGTCGAGATTGTGCGGCCTTCGCCCAGGTCAATATCGTAGTAGAATCCGTTTTCGATGGCCGGGCCAATACCCAGCTTCACGCCGGGGTAGAGAACTTCCAGCGCTTCGGCCAGTAAGTGGGCCGAGGAGTGCCAGAAAGCCATTTTGCCCCCAGCATCGTTCCAAGTCAGGATTTCGAGGTTACTGCTGTGGTCAAGGGGGCGGTGCAGGTCGCGCACTTCGCCATCGACGCGCACGGCTAAGGCATTGCGGGCCAGCCCTTCGCTGATGGTAGCGGCTACATCGTAGCCCGTGGCGCCGGCCTCAAACTGGCGGACGGAACCATCGGGGAGCGTGATGTCAATCATCGGTACTATGTTATCAGGGTTAAGCAGTGGGCAGGCGCGGGCCGAAACACGGGCGCCGCTCAACGTGCAGAAGACGCAAGTTAGCAGCTTGAGACGGATTTAGATGGGTATTTTGTTTTGGCTCTCGCCCTACTCCGTGCCCGCTGTAGTTGGGCGCGGCGCTAGGGGAGCTACTGCCGATACCCGGCTGCGCGTGGTTGTATCACCCGAAAATCCGCGAGCCCGCTCCCCGGTTTTCCAGACTTTATAAGTCCAATGGCGATTACTAGGGTTTTCAGCAACCAATTGTCGGTACTGTGCCTGCGCTTCGGCGTAGCGACCTATATTCTCTAAGCTCTCAGCCAGTTGTTGCCGGGCTTCTGGCAAACGGGGAGCCCGCCGCAACGCCCGTTGCAAAGCCGGAATAGCGACCGGATAGCGACGTTGTGCATAAGCTAACTCCCCCAGATGATAATCGGCGCGGTAGAGGGTAGAGTCTTGTTGCAGGGCCTGAGCGTAGTAGCGCAGAGCACTATCGGGAGCAGCTTGTAGCTCAAACTGCCGGGCGTAATCGTAGAGCAGCGGCGCGTAGTTGGGGTCTAGCTGCAAGCCGCGGGCAGCATAGCGGGCACCCTGATCGGGCCGGTGGTAAGCGTTTAGCAAAAAAGCAAGCTGGTGCAAGATTTCAGATTGGCGCGGATCTCGCAAGAGGCTGGCCCGCAAGTAGTCAACGGCTTGGGTGGTATCGCCGGTAGCGGCAAAAGCTAACCCCTTATAAAATAGCGCCGCTACGTGGTCGGGCTCCTGCTGCAACACCCTGTCCAGTTGGTCGAGGGCAGCCTGATAGTGACGTGTAGCCAAGTTGGCTTCGCCAACTAACAGGTTCAGCTCGGGTGAGGCGAAACCGTGGCGAGCGGCATCCGCCGCCGCCTCCAGGGCAGCAGTCAAGTGGTACTGCGCGCGCAAGGCACGAGCTTTCGTGAAGTAGAACTCACCGGGGCCGTCGTCTAAGTCCAACGCTTGGTTGATGTCCTGCAAGGCGGCCTCTACCTGCCCGGCATCGAGCCGGAAGGCAGCACGGCGGGCATAGAGCGAAGCATTACCGGGCTGGCGGGTTATAGCTCCATCCAGCTCCTGTGCCTGAATATGCGGACCACTTTGCACAGTAGCCAACGGCACCATCCGGTCGGGGCGCTCGGTAGGACCGCCACAGCCAGTTATCAGCAGTCCTATTGCCAGCCAACCATATCGTTTGCCTATCCTACGCAATCCGTCTTGCACGCTCAATTTCTGGTTCATTGGTCCAACAAAGATACATGCCTGGCCCTACGTTCAATGCTGAAAACTAGCCGGTCGCCGTTTCTGCTTGCGGCGGGCTTGCAACAGCATGGCGCGGCAGCGTCGGCTTACTTCCAGCTCGTCGCTGGTGGTAGGAGCCAGCTGCACAGCCTTTTCCAGAATCAGGCGGGCATTACGCTTTTGTCCCTGATTACGGTACACGCGGGCCAGATCATAGCAAAATTGGATGCGTGTAGAATCCAACTCATGCGCGCGTCGCAAGGCATCAATGGCTTTGCGCGAGCCGGCTCCGTTGGGCATTCCACCCAGAAACAGCTTGGTAAAAATACGTTCTAGGATATTGTAATGATCTACGCGGTAGTGCCAGCGTCCTAGCAGCTGCCAGGCATCAGCCCACTCAGGACAGCGCGCCACGGCTCTGAATACATAGGGTCTCATCACTTTATAAGCGTGTAGCCGACTACGAGCCGTCAGCAGCGTGGCCCGACTCACTAAGGATAAGGCTACCACGTAGTTGGCCTCGCCCCCATCGGGTCGCACGACCAGGGCTCGGTCGGCATACTGCCGAGCCGATATAAAGTAAGCTCCCCGGCGGGTTTCATCGGTGTAGCGGGCGCCAATGCGGACGCTCAACAGGGCAGCCTGCCACAATCCTTCGTAACAGCGCGCATCCTGCTGCAACGCTTCCTCATACTTACCTAGCGCCTCCGACTCTTGGTAAGCAGCCTGCAACGTGTGCGCCTGCCGTAGCAGCTTTTGCACCGCCACCGAATCGTCGGTAACGAGTGTGGCCGTGTGCCCCGGCAGGAAGCTCACCAACGCCAGCATCAGCAGAATACACCGTTTCATACGCACGCGCTTCTAACGGCTATTAGGGGTTTTTGGTGCCCACAGGAGCAGCCCTACCCTATCTTAAAATACAAACAGGGTAGGACAGTTTGCGGCTGCCCTACCCTGCTCATTGCGTTTTAGAAAAGCTTTAGCTGTGATTTGGGCCGACGCAACAGCGCCTGGGCCCGCTCCACCTCCTCGGCCGTTACGTCTACCGGGCCTTGCAGCTCGGGTAAAACCTCCTCAGCAGTAGCAGCTACTGGACGTGGAATAGTGGCCGGGCCGCGTTTTTTGCGGGCTTCACGGCGCTCTGGCTCAGGGCCTTCGTCGGTGAGCAGCGTGAGTGCGTGGATTTTGTAGTAAGCCAGCTTGTTGCCTTGAGCTTTCCAGCCTTTCACGTCGATGAACTCGTGCAGCAGAATTTCCTCCGTTTCGCGGTCGGCTTTCTTTTCACGCTGCATCTTCACTTCTACCATTGGCTCGGGGTTGGCCGTGGCAGCCAACAGCTTCGAACCCTTACTTTCCGAAATAAAGATGAAGCGCTTATCCAACGTACTGGTTTCAATACGGAAACGCTTGACATAGTGCATTTTCGATTCCCCCTCCATGTATATGGTGCTGAGCACGGTTTCGGGTTCCAGCTTGCGCAGCAGCACCATATTAGGCACATCGAAGTGGTGGGCCGGATCGGGCGATTTCAACTCGTAGCTACCATCTTTGTAGAGCACCAGAATGGTGTTGTCGGTATCGAAGGTGCCCAGGTAGCGGCCGTGGCCGGCAGTATTAAGGCGGCCTACCACTGCATCAAAGAACATTTCGCGCCCGCCCAGGGTAGAGTCGCCAAGGCTTTTCTGAGTGATTTTCTTGACTGGCTGCTTGGTCACGATGTTACCCATCGAGCCTTTGCCTTTGATAGCTAATTCAGCAAAGTCGAAGTCGAACTGCTTCACGCGGGCTGGTGCCTTATCGGAGAGCTGCACGCCTACCACCTCCGACTCGGAGTTGGGGTTGGCTGTGAGATACAACACTTTGGAGCCTTTCGAGCCTTTGGTCAGATCGTAGGTTTTGTCGCGCGTGATGCCGGTTACGAGGAAGCGCTTAGCGTAAGTGATGCCCGAGCCTCCGTCGAGGTACATCATGTTGTACACCAGCCGGTCGTCGTTCTTATTGTAGATGCCTACGTGCAGAATATCCTTGCCCACGAAGGTTTTCTCGGCCACCTTGGTTACCATAAACGAGCCGTCGCGGCGGATGGCAATGAGGTCGTCGAGGTCGGAGCAGTCGACTACAAACTCGGCCTTCTCGTCCTTTTTCAGACCGTAGCCCACAAAGCCGTCCTGACGGTTCACGTAGAGCTTCTGGTTGGCAATGGCTACCTTCTGAGCCGTTACCACGTCGAAGGTGCGCAGCTGAGTTTTACGCTCCCTACCCGCACCATACTTCTTCAGCAGGCCTTCGAAATAGTTGATGGCGTAGCGCGTGAGGTGCACCAAGTGGTCGGCTACCTCTTCCATTTCCACGTCCAAGCGCTGAATGTACTCGTCGGCCTTAAAACCGTCGTACTTGGAAATACGCTTGATGCGGATTTCAGTGAGGCGCGTGAGGTCGTCTTCCGTGATGGCGCGGCGCAGCACAATGCGCGTATCGTTGGCACGAGCTTTCTCGCCATCTACGCGCACAAACTTTTTCAAGCCCGCGTCGATAACTTCCAGAATCTGCTCCCAGGTTTCGGCTTCCTCAATTTTGCGATAAATGCGATTTTCGATGAAGATTTTCTCCAGCGAAGCCGAGTGCCACTTCTCCCGCAGCTCATCCTGCCGGATTTCCAACTCGCGCTCCAGCAGCCGTAGCGTTTTGCTGGTGCTCATGCGCAGCACATCCTCTACCGTGGCAAAGCGCGGCTTATCTTCGATGATGACGCAGGTATTGGGCGAAATGCTGATTTCACAATCCGTGAAAGCGTAGAGGGCATCAATCGTGAGGTCGGGCGATACGCCGGGCGGCAGCTGCACCTGAATCTCGACCTCAGACGTGGTGCTATCCACGATTTTCTTGATCTTGATTTTATTGGCCTCCGTGGCTTTCACCATGCTCTCCATCAGCGCCGTGGTGGTGGTGCCGTAGGGAATATCACGGATAACGAGCGTGGTCTTGTCTACCTTCTCAATGGTAGCGCGCAGACGAATTTTGCCGCCGCGCTGCCCGTTCTGGTAGTTGCTCACGTCGCAGAGGCCGCCAGTTGGGAAGTCTGGGTAGAGGTCCGTGGGCTTGCCCCGCAGCATATCAATGCTGGCTTTGCACAACTCGCGGAAGTTGTGGGGCATAATCTTGGTACTCAGGCCTACGGCAATGCCCTCTACCCCTTGCGCCAGTAGCAGCGGAAACTTGACGGGCAGCGTCACGGGCTCGCGCTTGCGGCCGTCGTAGCTGAGCTGCCACTCGGTGGTATCGGGGTTGAACACCACATCGAGCGCAAACTTGCTTAGGCGGGCCTCAATGTAGCGCGGCGCGGCAGCCGAGTCGCCGGTGCGGATGTTGCCCCAGTTGCCCTGGTGGTCGATCAGCAAATCCTTCTGCCCCAGGTTCACAATGGCGTCGCCAATGCTGGCGTCGCCGTGGGGGTGGTACTGCATGGTCTGGCCGATGATGTTGGCCACTTTGTTCAGCCGACCATCATCCATCTCCTTCATGGCGTGCAGGATGCGGCGCTGCACGGGCTTCAGGCCGTCTTCCAGCGCTGGCACGGCACGCTCCAGAATTACGTAGCTGGCGTAATCGAGAAACCAGTTTTGGTACATGCCACGCACGGAGCTGATGTCGTGGATGGTTTCACCGGGAGCAAATTTTGCTTCCACTTCTTCCTCGTCCGGTTCGGCCGCTTCCTCTGGTTCGTCGCCTACCTCTTCCGTATCAGATGCGTCTTCCAGGCCAGTAGCCTCGTTGGTCGCATTTAGGTCTTCGGCTTCGTCTGTGGCAAACAGATTGGCCGCTGGGGTAGCAGCATCAAAGTCGAGGGTATCGCCCGCGCCGAAGGATTCAGGCTGCGGTTCGGTCGGATTCAGGTCGTGGGGGTTGTTTTCTTCTGACACAGTTGCGTGTGGCCGGAGCCACGATTTTTTGTTCTTGTACCTCTCTCCCAGGCAGTACCTGCACAACAGCCGGCTGCAAAGCTACCGCAGGAGGATTCTTTATTGCTATTCCTACCCTACCTCAATTTCCGCTGCTTCCAGCTGCTCGGCCGGAGCTTCCTCCACAGGCAACACATCGGAGGTAATCAGGTCTTTTTCCAAGCGTAGGTTGTCGATGATAAATTCCTGGCGAGCGGGCGTATTCTTACCCATGTAGTAGGTCAGGATTTGCTGCACCGAGCGTTCGGCCTGCAAAATCACGGGTTCCAGACGGATGTTGTCGCCAATGAATTTGCCGAACTCGTCGGGCGAGATTTCGCCTAGCCCCTTAAAGCGCGTGATTTCGGGGTTGCGGCCCAGCTGCCGAATGGCCTGCTGCTTTTCGCCTTCGTTATAACAGTAAATCGTCTGCTTCTTGTTGCGGACGCGGAACAGCGGCGTTTCCAGAATATATACGTGGCCGTTGCGCACCAAATCGGGGAAGAATTGCAGGAAGAACGTCAGCAGCAGCAACCGAATGTGCATACCGTCTACGTCGGCGTCGGTGGCAATTACCACGCGGTTGTAACGCAGGTTTTCGATGCCTTCTTCAATATTGAGGGCGTGCTGCAACAGGTTGAACTCCTCGTTTTCGTACACCACCTTTTTCTTCAGCCCGAAGCAGTTCAGTGGCTTACCACGCAGGCTGAACACGGCCTCCGTTTCCACGTTGCGGCTCATGGTGATGGAGCCCGAGGCCGAGTCACCCTCCGTGATGAACAGGGTAGTAAGCGGCTCATTCTCGTGCTTGCTTTCGCCGAAGTGCAGGCGGCAGTCGCGGAGTTTGCGGTTGTGCAAGTTGGCTTTTTTGGCGCGCTGGTTGGCTAGCTTTTTCACGCCGGCCATGTCCTTCCGCTCCCGCTCGCTCTGCTCGATGCGCTTCTTGAGCGACTCGGCTATTTGCGGGTTTTTGAGCAGAAAATTATCCAGCTGCTCCTTCAAAAAATCGATGATGAAGCCGCGCACTGTGGGTCCATCGTGGCCCATGTTGAGGCTACCCAGCTTGGTTTTGGTCTGGCTCTCAAACACCGGCTCCTGCACCCGCACCGAAATAGCGCCAATGATGCTGGCCCGAATATCGGCTGCATCAAAGTCCTTCTTGTTCTGACGCTGAAAATACTCACGCACCGCCTTCACTACCCCCTCGCGAAACGCGGCAAGGTGCGTACCGCCCTGGGTGGTATACTGCCCGTTTACGAAGGAGTAATACTCCTCGCCGTAGTCGTTGCCGTGCGTGAGGGCCATTTCAATGTCTTCCCCTTTCAGATGAATGATGGGGTAGCGCAAGCTTTCCTCGTCGGTTTTATGGCGCAGCAGGTCCAGCAGGCCATTTTCGGAAATGTACTTCTGGCCATTGAAGTGGATGGCCAAGCCTGCATTGAGGTAGCAATAGTTCCGAATCTGGCTCTCCAGGTACTCCGGAATAAAGCGGTAGTTCTTGAAGATGCTCTCGTCGGGCTCGAAGACCATCAGCGTGCCGTTGCGCTGGCTGGTTTTCGTCGGCTTGGGGTTGTTTTGCAGTTCGCCGCGGGCAAACTCAGCACTTTGCTGTTGCCCGTCGCGGGTGCTTTGCACTAGGAAGTAGTTGCTGAGCGCGTTCACGGCCTTGGTGCCTACCCCGTTCAGGCCCACCGACTTCTGAAACACCTTGCTGTCGTACTTGCCGCCAGTGTTGATCTTGCTCACTACATCTACCACCTTGCCCAACGGAATGCCGCGGCCGAAGTCGCGCACCTGCACCCGGGTGTCGGTAATCTTCACTTCAATGGTGCGGCCATAGCCCATCACGTGCTCGTCGATGCAGTTGTCGATGACTTCCTTCACCAACACATAAATACCATCGTCGGCGGCAGAACCGTCACCGAGCTTGCCTATGTACATACCCGGCCGCAGGCGGATGTGCTCGCGCCAGTCGAGGGAGCGGATGCTATCCTCGTTGTAAGCGTGGGCGGGCGGTGCGAGGGGAAGTTGTTCGTCGGCCATAGAAAACAGTCAAAAGCAAATTTGAGGTAAAATAACACAGAAAATCGGCCTTTTTTCACAAGGGTGCGTAAAGGCCCGCACGGGTTGAAAGAGCTGGGCTTTACTGACAAAAAAGCGAATGCCATTAGCAAAACTAATTTCAGGCATGGCTAGTTCATCCCGCACCCTCAAATGTAGCCTTTTTGAGGCTCTTTTCCCACACCTACTCTCCCAATTTTATTAGCCAATGCTACCCCCTCCCAACCATTTCAACACACCGCGCCACACTGCGTCACCGGCTGAAGTGCGACAGTCTACGGTGATACATTACACGTTCATACTCATCGGTATGTCGTTGCTAGTGTATGTCCTGCACAAGCTGGATGGCATTATTTTGCCGCTTGCTTTCGCAGCTTTATTAGCGGTACTGTTACTACCTATCTGTCGTCGGCTGGAGTTATGGGGCCTACCGCGGGCATTAGCCATCGTAGTTTGTTTGCTGCTGGTCATAGCACTTCTCACAGGGCTGTTTTACGTGTTCGGTACGCAGCTCATGCAGTTCCGCAACGAGATACCCTTGTTTCAGCAGAAGCTAGCGCAGTATTTCGATCAGATTCAGCAAATGCTGAGCTCCCGCTTTGGCTTTCAGCCCATCAGCAAAGATCAAGTGATTGATCAGTCGCTGGAAACCTTGAAAAACCGGGCGGGCGGCTGGCTGGGCACTACCCTCGATACCACTACCAGTGTGCTAAGCGTGGTCACGCTGATTCCTATTTACATCTTCTGCTTGCTCTACTACCGCGACCACATGCGGCAGTTCCTGTTCCGCTTCGTAGCGCCAGATAAGCGCACGTCGGTTCTTCACACCATGGACAATATTCAGACGGTAGTGCAGGCGTACATTTCTGGCTTGCTCACGGTGATTGTTATTGTGGCAGTTCTGAACGCTATTGGCCTGCTGCTTCTGGGGGTGAAGTTTGCCATCTTCTTCGCCATTTTCGCCTCAGTGCTAGCCGTTATTCCTTTCATCGGCATTTTCATTGGGGCAGCGCTGCCTACCCTGATTACGCTGGTAGAAACCGGTTCGCCGCTGAAAGCCTTGGGCGTTATTGGCGTATTCACGCTTGTGCAGTTCTTGGAGGGCAACTTCATCACGCCTACCATTACGGGCTCCAAAGTGAGCATCAATCCTATGGCAGCCATTATTGCTCTCATTTTGGGCGGAGAGCTGTGGGGCACGCCGGGTATGATTCTGAGCATTCCGCTGACGGCCGTGCTGAAGGTAATTTTTGATGCGTCTAAGTCGACGGAGCCGTGGGGATTCCTGCTGGGTGATGTGGCCGACGGCGAGGATAATCCGGATGCAAAGAATCAGCCCGGTTTCATGAGCCGGATGTGGCAACAACTTTCGGGCAAATCGCAACCCCGCTGAAACTGGGCTAGTATAAAGCTCATAACTGCTCAGGCAGTGCTTACTCTTCTAACCTAAAACTCCTACAGCTATGGCTGCTATTACCGAAAAAACCGCTCGCGCTTACAGCGACCTTGTAGAAATCAACGAAACTGGTGCCAAGGGCTACCAAGAAGCTGCCGAGGGTGTATCGAATCCTCAGTTGAAATCAGAATTCAGCCAGCTGAGCCAGCAACGCGCTCAGTTTGCCAGCGAACTAAAGCAACATGCCAGCCAATACGGCATTCAGACGCAACAGGAAGGCACAGTTGAAGGTGCAGTAGCCGACGCTGCTGCTGCCGTACACCGCGGCTGGATCAACCTGAAATCGGCCATCACCGGCCAGGACGAAAACGCCATCTTGGGCGAAGCCGAAACCGGCGATGCCACGGCCCTGAAAGCCTACGAAACTGCTTTGAACGCCGAAGGGTTGCCCCAGGATGCTAAAAGCCTGATCCAGCAGCAGCACAGCCAGATTTTGGCCGCTAAGAACAAAATCACTGCAATGAAGAAATAGGTTTTGCTTGTATCAGTAAACACCTGGTGAAAGCGGCCCGCACTTTGCGGGCCGCTTTTTTTGGGCCCTACTTAGCCGAAGCAGATAAAACGCGTGCAACCTTCCGAGGTAGTATCTTTGTTACCAATCCGGTTAGCATTGTACCGACTTTATCAGTAGCCGCTTTTGTACGCCATCATCGACCTTGAAACCACCGGCGGGCAGCCCACCCAGGACCGCATCACGGAAATTGCCATCTTCATTCACGACGGCGACAAAATCGTGGATCAGTATAGCACGTTGCTAAATCCGGGCCGGCAAATCCCGTTTTTCATCACCCAACTAACCGGCATCAACGATGAGATGGTGCGGGATGCGCCGAGCTTCCACGAGGTGGCGCGCAAGGTAGTAGAGATGACCGAAGGCTGCGTGTTCGTGGCGCATAACGTGCGCTTCGACTACTCCTTTCTCAAGAAGGAATTTGCCGACTTAGGCTACAACTACTCGCGCAAAACGCTGTGCACGGTGCGTCTGAGCCGTTCTCTGATTCCGGGGCAGCCGAGCTATAGCCTGGGCAAGCTGTGTCAGAACATCGGGATTCCATTGGAGGGTAGGCACCGCGCCGCCGGCGACGCCCACGCTACTGCCATTCTGTTCGATAGGTTACTGAAAATCAGCCAGCAGGCTGAGGCGCTGCAAACGCCCGGCGCATCGACCGCCGATACGCTGGCGGCCGTAGACGCGGTGGCACCGTCGGGGAAGAAGCCTAGCGCCCGCAAGGTGAAAGCGGTGCAGGATGCTATTAAAACGGCGCTACTACCGCCGCTCATCACGCCGGAGAAGGTAGCATCGCTACCCCAGGAGGCAGGCGTGTACTACTTTTATAATGAAGCAGGCGAGGTAATTTATGTGGGCAAGAGCATCAACATCTACAAGCGCATTCAGCAACATTTTGCGGTAGACTACAAGTCGCGCAAGAGCCTGGAATTCAAAAACTCCATTGCGGATATCACCTGGGAACTGACCGGCTCGGAGCTGGTGGCCTTGCTCTACGAATCGCACGAGATAAAACGCCTGAAACCGCTGTATAATCGCGCCCAGCGGCGCTCAGTATTCCCGGCCGGCATCTTTCTGCGCACCGACGAAAACGGTTACAAACACCTGTACTACGGCCGCGCCGACGACCACAGCGAGTCACACCCACTGATTGCGCTGGGCAACCAGTTTAAAGCGAAGGGCTTTCTATTTCACAAAGTATCCAAGTTTAACCTGTGCCAAAAGCTTTGTGACCTGTACAAAACTACGGGCGCCTGCTTCGACCATCAGGTGCACCGCTGCAAAGGGGCCTGCGTGGGTCTGGAGCCGCCCGAGGAGTACAACCAGCGGGTGGAGCAAGCCATCGAGTCCTTCACCTACGAGCACGGCTCGTTTGTGGTGATTGGGCCAGGCCGCACGCACTTCGAGCAGACGATTGTAGTAGTAGAGAACGGCCGCTACCTGGGCTTCGGCTACGTGGATGATACGTTCTCGGCCCGGCGGCTGGACGATTTCAAGGACGTTATCACACGCTACAACGACAACAAGGACGTGCAGCAGATCATCCGCCAGTACGTGCGCACCAAACGCCGGGGTGAGAAAGTGAAGGTGTTTAAATAGTGAAGATTTGAGTTTGTGAAGTTGTGAATTGAAAAGTGCGCTCAGGATGACACGCACTTTTCAATTCACAACTTCACAAACTCAAATCTTCACCACTCTAATACAACCGATGGCGCAGGAGCCAGCCAGCGCCGTCGAACTCGTTGGCGGCGGGTTGGTAGTCCTCAACTTTAATGGCCTTGCCTACTTCCACGGTATTACCGTCGTTGCTGTTGTAGATAGTAATGCGGTTGGAAGTGGTGCCGGTAGGAGTTTGTTCGCGGATGGTATCCTGGCCAGCGCCGTCGTAGAGGCCAATAGCAATGCGAGCGTCGGGTAGGCCGCGAATTTCGAAAATATCATTGCCCCCAAGGCCAAAGATCTTAATGGAACGCGTATCGTGGGCGTTGAACACACGCTGGCCGATGAGGGTAGGCGGCTGGTTGCGCACCACGCTATATACGCTGACGCGCACCTGCCCTACCCCGGCTGGCTCTATTACAAACCGTTCGGGCTCGTCGGTGCCAGGAATCTCTACATCGCGGGCCAACAGGGCGTGAAATTTGGCCGCGACGGCCGGCAGTTGGTCGCGGCGGCTACGCAGCTTTTCGGTAAACTCTTCCCCCGACAGTGTATAGACTTCCGGCGGCCATACTTGCAGGGAGCGGCGAATCACGTTGTCGGTGAGGCTACGGCGCAACGAGTCGGCTACCTCCTGAAAGTCTGCTTCCGACAAGTATACCAGCAGTGACTTGTCCATGGGGCGAGCGGCGCGGTTGAGGCCCTCCACGTCGGCCAACCGGATTTTCTTGTGGAAACTCTGGTAGTTGGTTTTCACCCAGCCAATGATGTGCGTTAGGAGCCCGTCATCGAATTTAAAGAAAGCATGGTCCCGGTCGCGCGGAATGGCCTGGTAGCGCACGGTGCTATCGGGGGTAGGAAAGCTGGCCCAGCGCCATTGGTCTTCCCGGCGGCTCCAATCGCCCAGCCACATATCAAACAAGCGGGAGCGGAGGTACTGCCGGGCATCAACGTGATAGCGCGGACTAGCCACCAGGCTGGTAAACACCTTGCGCGAGCTTTCCACTTTTGCCGATTGCCCGAAGCTGCGCACCGTACTCTGGTCGCCGTCGGGCCGCTCCTCTAATAGGTAAAGGGCGTTGGCATAGTCTTTCCGAAATTCCCCGAGCGCTGGGTCGTTGCCCAGGTAGCCCAGAATGGGGTTGGTATGATACACCCCCGCCGCGCTGGCCAGCACTGGTACGATAAAGGCGCCGTAGGGATGAATCACGCTGGTCTGGTCCTTCATCAGCCGCCCAATAGGGCCGTTTTGCAACTGGGCAGGTAGGGCTTTGGTAGCGTCCTTATCCACGGAGCGCAGCACGTATTCCACGCCATTGCGGTCTACCAGGCGCAGGTTTTTGGTCTGAAAACTACCGCCCGCCTGCACCGGCGTGAGGCCACCGGGCACCACGGTACTCAGGTTGAACACGCGCACCGGCACCGGCGTTGCCCACTCCTTGCGGTAATGACGCCCCCAGAAAAACTTATATGCCCTGCTACGCTCGTACTGCGGTCCTGCCGCTACCCGCACCACAGAGTCGGGGCCAATGGTAGGCGGTGTAGCCGCCGCGGGCGCTTCTGGGGCCGGAGAGGCGCACGAAGTATTCAGCAAGGCGCTCAGCAGGCTCGTGCCGATGAGCTGAAGTTGCCGCGGAGTGAGAAAAATCGACACAAATTAGAAGATGAACAGTCGGATGGAAAGTAACCAGTATAGGCCGGCTCATCCGTATACCCCAACTGGACAGCAGCGGTTGTGCAAAGATTACGGTTGACTTTTCTGGTTTAGCTGCGTTTAAGGGGCTACCTATTCTTTTGCTCCTTTTTCTATGCTCTACCGTTACTTGCTGGGCGGCGTGCTGCTGACAGGTATGGTCGGCTGTGCCCACCACAATACCTTTTTCCAATCAGATGCCCGCGTGCGGCCCTCTGCCACCGAGCCTCTACCCCCCGCTACCGACTCGGTGCTGGCCACAGCCGGGCGGCACTACCGGCGCAGTGGCTTTTACAAGGTTTTTTTTGGCAAGCACTACCGTCAGGTATGGGCTACGCCTGTGCAAGTACCGGTGCTGCACCCAGCTACCGAGCTGGGCGGATTGCAATTCGAGAAGAAAGGGGGCGGCTTCCAAACGATTAGCGCCACGGTAGAAGACACGCACGGCCGCGAGTATGCCCTGCGCACGCTCGACAAAGACCCCTACCAAACCCTACCCAAGGTGCTGCGTCATACGTTTGTATTAACCCTAGTGCGCGATGCCACGTCGGCTGCCAACCCCTACGCTGCCCTCACGGTTCCGCCTCTGGCCCAGGCAGCTGGCGTGCCACATACGCACCCGCGTATTTTCTACGTGCGGCCCAACGAAACCGGCCTGGGCGATATATCGGAGGACATGCAGGGCAAGCTCGTATTGCTAGAGGAAAAGTTTGACGGGGAAGAAAACCTCACGCCCGCCTTTGGCAACGCGGTTGACCTAGCCGATACAGACGATGTATTGGCCGAGCGCTTCGCCTCCCCTACCCACCAGATTGACCAAATGGCCTTTGCCCGCGCCCGCCTGCTGGACATTTTGATAGGCGACTGGGACCGGCACGAAGGTCAGTGGCAGTGGGCCGTGTACGAACAGAAAGGCCGTACGCTCTACCGCCCCATCCCCAAAGACCGCGACCAAGTATATTTTAGGTTCGACGATGGTGTGATTCCCTGGCTGATGTCCAGGAAATGGGCTGTGCGCAAGTTCCGCACGTTTCGGCCGCGCTACGAGGACATTCCCGGCACCGTGCGCAATGCCCACTTTCTGGATACGCGGGCGCTACCCGAAGTCACGGCCGCGCAGTTTCAGCAGCTAGCCACTGACTTGCAGCATCGCCTTACAGACTCGGTTATTGCCGTGGCCGTGCATAAGCTGCCGCCGCCTATCTATGCGTTGGAGGGCGACTACATTGCCAAATCGTTGCGGGCGCGCCGCGAAGCCCTACCCGAGGCTGCCCGGCAGTTCTACCAGCTCTTGGCCGAGCACGTGGAGGTAGTGGGCACCGACGAGCCCGACCGATTCGTGACCGAGCGCCTCACCGATTCCACTACCCGCGTTAGCGTGTATCGCCTACCCAGCAAACAAAACAAAGCACCGGGGGCACAGCCCTACTACCAGCGCACCTTTCGCACCCGCGACACCAAGGAGATTACCTTCTACGGCCTGCGCGGCGAAGACGAGTTTGTGGTGAGCGGCCGCGTGCAAAAAGGCATCCGGCTCAACATCCACGGCGGCCCCAATGAGGATACTGTGGTAGACTCGTCGCAGGTAGCGAGCGGAAAAAACAAAACCTTCTACTACGATACTAAAACCGGCAACGTCCTCACCAGCAGCCCCAGCACCGCCGACCGCCGCCGCCGCGGCGTTTCCTCCCACACCTACGACCGCGAGGGATATTAAAGGGTGAAATAGTGAGGTTGTGAGGTTGTGAATAAAAAGGGCAGTGTCATCCCGAGCCTGCCCTTTTTATTCACAACTTCACAAACTCACAACCTCACTATTTCACCTCCGTCAGCATATCCAGCACCATGTGCTCGGTGGGGGTTAGCAGGTCGTTTTCGGTGGGGTCTACGTCGTGGCGGCGGAGGTAGTCGATGAGCTTATCAGACTTGAATAGGTCGACTACCTGGGGATGGATATAGTATTTGGAACACACGGTAGGCGTGTTACCCAGGCCGGCGGCCACGTCTTTCACGGCTCGTTTCAGAACTTTATCTTTTGCCAGGTCTGGTTCTTCTTCCAAGATGGATTCCAGGCACGTCACCATTTTCACGGTACCGCCCCAGGTACGAAAGTCCTTAGCCGATAGCGCCATGCCCGTTACCTCGTGCAGGTAGTCATTCACGTCGCCCGATTCCAACTCAGCACGGTGGCCGGTGGCGTCGTAGTACTGAAACAGGTGCTGACCGGGGATGTCCTTACACTTGCGCACCAAGCGGGCCAGCTTCCGGTCGTGTAATGTCACGTCGTGGGGCACACCTTTCTTACCCACAAAGCTGAAGCGTACATCATCCCCGTCGATTTTTACGTGCCGGTCGCGCAGGGTAGTGAGGCCGTAGCTCTTGTTTTTCTTGGCGTATTCCTTGTTGCCTACCCGGATAAAAGACTGATCCATGAGAATGAGCACCAGGGCAATAACCTTCTGCTTATCCAGCTTGGAGCGGCTAAGATCTTTCTGCAAACGTTGGCGCAAGCTGGGCAGCTGTTCGCCAAAAGCCCGCAACCGGCTGAATTTGGTAAGGCTGCGCGCTTGGTCCCACGCCGGGTGGTAGCGGTATTGCTTGCGCCCCTTGGCGTCGCGGCCGGTTACCTGCAAGTGGCTATTGGGCGAAGGCGACACCCAAACGTCCGTCCAGGCCGGCGGAATCACGTAGCTGTGGATACGGTCCAGCGTTTTCTGGTCGGTTATTTTCTCGCCTTTGGCGGAGTGGTAGGTGAAGTTGCCAGCGCGGGTGGGCTTTCGGGTAATGCCCGGCTTGTCGTCCGTCGTGTAGCGCAGGCCGGCCAACTCAGCCTGGCGGGCGGGGTCTTTGTAAAGCAAGTGCGCTTCTTCCATTGGGTCGAGACGCTTCTTCTTGATCTTGGGGCGGGGGGTGGTAGTGGTCGACATATAAAAAAGCTCCGCCCACCGATGCTGGTGAGCGGAGCTTTCTTACGCAGAAAGGCGGGAGTAGGTACGCCCAATCTGCTTTTATCAAGCCATTTGTTAGCGCTGACCGCGGCCACCGCCCGCAGGCTGCTGTGCAGGGGTAGAGCTAGGGTCAGCCCCTTCGCCACCTTCCTTCAAATCGTCGTTGTTGACTGAGCGACGGCGACGGGGCCGTGCGTCGGCCACCGTTAGCTTACCAATACGGTAGCTGAAATTCACCTTGAAATTCAACCGGTTCGGGATATTCTCGCTGTTCTGCACCAGCAGCGGCGAGGTGAACTCGGTGCGGCGCGGGATTCGGGGCGAAAAGAAGTTTTCGGCACCGATACCGATGCTGCCACGCTTCTCGGCAAACTCGCGGCGGACGCTCAGGCTGTATACGCCAAACCCGCTCTGGTAGCCTTGCAATTGCACCTCACGACCCCGGGCAAAGCCAAAGGCTTGCAGGCTCCATTCGTCGGTGATATTGTACGTACCAAACAGGCGGCCACTAATCACAAAGCCTTCGTTGCTGGCGTTGTAGTTCACGTCGTCAATGTTATTGCGCAACGTAGCGTAGTAGAAATCAGGCCCACCATTCAGGGTGAACTTGTTACCAATCTTAGCATTCACAAACAAACTACCTCCGTAGGCGTTTTCCTGCCCGATGTTGGCATAGTTGGTAAATACAGCCCCTGGCGATAATGCGTAGGACGCAATTTCTTCTGGAGTGGCAGGACGGCGCACTGCTTGGATAGACCCGGTAGTATTGCGCATAAATACCGACATGTTCAGCAGAATGCTTTTGATGAAGGTATTGTAACCCAACTCATAATTATTGGTGTATTCCGGATTCAGTATCGGGTTACCTTGTGAGGGACTCCGGGTATTGGAAGCCTGCACGTTGGGGTTCAGGTAGCGCAGCGAGGGGCGCTGAATGCGGCGGTTATAGGCGGCTTTCAGTACGTTGCCGTTGGTGAACTTGCGCGAGATGTTCACGCTGGGCACCAGCACGCCGTACGCCGGGATGTTGGTCGTATCGGTAGCCGCATCGGCAAACTTGGCGTCGATGTAGGTGTGTTCGTAACGAACCCCGGCCTTCAGCGTGTACTGCTTCAGGAAGCTGAGCGTGTAGGCGGCGTAGGCAGCGGCCACATTCTGGTTGTAGTCGAACTGGTTGTTGAGGCCCGCGTTGGTGAGCGGCACAAACTCACTTTCCGACAAGCCATCGGCCCGCAGGTAGGTGTAGTCGCTGTTCACTTTGCGCATAATGTCCTTCACACCAAACTCCACCAGTTGCTTGTCGCCGATGGGCGTCTGGTAGTCGGCCTGCACGGTCAGCTCCTGGTTGAAGCTTTCGTTCAGGTTTTTGAGGCGGTAGGGTGCCAGCGTAGCGCCGGGGGCAGTATCAATGAGGTCGGTAATGGTGTTCGTGAAGTCGTCGTTGCGGTTGTTGCGGCTATACACACCCAAAAAGCTCAGTTCCTGCTGGGGCTTATCAGTGGTGTGGGTGTAGCCCAGGCTCACGTCTACGTTGGTCGACTTGTCGTTGGTTCGCACGTTGCGCGTATCACCAGTCTGGCGCAGCACAGCGTTGGAAACGCCATAGAAGTTGGAGCGCGTTAGCAGGTCGTCTTGGTAGTCGGTGCCGCTGCGCAGGCCGTAGCGCACCGAGGCCGACAGAGAGTTGTACTTGTTGATGTCAAAATCCCAGCCCAGCGTGTAGCGCCCGAAGGTGTTGTTGCTGCGCGTATCGGCCTGCTGCCGGGTAGTGGAAGCCAGCGCCCCCGACTCATTGAACGTCTGCTGGTCGTTGGAGAACGAGCCGGGCACGTTGTAGCTGGTGCGCCCCCATCCCCCCAGCGAGAAGCCCATACGCCCTACCCGGTAGCCACCGTTCAGGCCCAGGTTAGATGAGCGGTTGCCCACGCTGGTGTCAATGCTCAACGTCTTGCCCTGAAGGTTGTTTTTCTTGGTGACGATGTTGATAATACCGCCCGAGCCTTCGGCATCGTACTTAGCCGAGGGCGAGGTAATCACCTCCACCGTCTTAATCTCGTCGGCCGGAATCTGCTTCAGCGCATCGGAAATGCTGCTGGCCGTGATGGTAGAGGGCTTGTTGTTGATGAGCACACGCACGTTTTGGTTGCCGCGCAGGCTCACGTTGCCGTCCAGGTCTACCGTCAGCATGGGCACGCGCTTGAGCACGTCGGTGGCGTCGCCGCCGCGCGTGGTCTGGTCCTGCTCGGCATTATATACGGTGCGGTCTACCTTTTCTTCGATCAGAGAACGTTGCCCTTCCACGCGTACTTCGGCCAGCTGCTGTGTAGCCGAGGCCAGCGCCACGGTGCCCACATTCAAATTGCCGTCGCCTACGGTAACAGGCTTCTCCACGGTTTTGTAGCCGATGAAGCTAAATTGGAGCTGGTAGCTGCCAGCTGCCACGTTGCTGATTGTGAACTTACCCGCGTCGTCGCAGGCCGCTCCGTCAATGGGCTTACCGGTAGCGGTATTGATGAGCGCTACTGTAGCAAAGGGAACGGGCATTTTGGTAGTGGCATCCACGACGGTACCCGTAATGCGGGCATCGGCGGCAGCGGCCTTTGTGGCACCTGCCGGGGCAGCGCCCAACGGCCGGGACCCGCCCACGAGGGTAGAACCCACGGGCGTCGTTTGTGCCAGGGCCACATGGCCGCACAGCAACAAACTCACAAAGGATAAAGGCTTTTTCATGAAGTAGTTATAAAAGAACAAGAAGTCAAAACTGTGTACGCGAGGATAGGGAAGACAGCTAAGCACGCTAGCATTTCTTCCCCGAACTCACGACAGAGTACCCAAAACAAGGCACTGGGTTGCTTTCATTAGGAATAAATAGATTGCCTCGCCGTAAACACCGATGAGTGGGGCCATTGTACCGACCATCTTCTGCGGTGACCTGCTACCCCCCGTTAACCGGTGAAATACCCGGTGCTGGTCGGTGAAATCAGGCTGGCGGGCGAGGCTGCACACCGATGTAGACTGGAGGCGGTATGTTTGGCAGCCTGACTTGGCCTTTTCTTTCCTGGTTGTATGACTACTTCTCTTCGTCGCTACGCCCACCGCTTTTCGCAGCCACTACTTTGGGCTATGCTCGCCTCAGCCCTTCTGCTTGCGCAGCCCCTGACCTGGAGCGTACAGCTTCCCCCGCAGTTTTGGGTACGCCAGTTTCTGCTACTGTTGATGTGGGTGGCGCTATTTTACCTCAACGCCCAAGTGATGGTGCCGCGCCTGCTGTTTCGGGGGCGCATGAGCTGGTTTATTGCGCTATTGGCTGCTTCGCTGGTTGTGGTACTGCTGTTCAACTCTGTTATCGAAAATCTTCTGCACTTGCCCGAACTGATGCACAAAGCCTTCCACCCCGACGGCAGCCCGTCGCGGCGGCGGTCGACAGCGGGGTGGTTTGACATGGGCACGCTGCTGATTTCCATGCTGGTACTGGGCATCAGCACCAGCGTGGCGGTGGTGCGCAAGTGGCAGCACGACGCCCAGCTGCGGCAGGAGCTGGAGCAGCAGCAGACTACCGCCGAGCTGTCGTTTCTGAAAGCCCAGATCAACCCGCATTTCTTCTTCAACACCCTCAACAACATTTACGCCCTTACGGTAGTAAACGGCGAGTTGGCCCGCCAGGCCATCCATACGCTCTCGCGCATGATGCGCTACGTGCTCTACGAAACCCAGTCCAGCACTACCCTACTCAGCCAGGAAGTGTCCTTTATCCAGGACTATATCTCGCTGATGCAACTGCGCCTGACCGATAAGGTAACCGTCACCTTTGAGCGCCCTACCCCTCTGCTGCGCGATGTACCCATTGCGCCTATGCTACTGCTACCTTTCGTAGAGAATGCGTTTAAGCACGGCGTGAGTGCCTTGCTACCCAGCCAAATATATATTGGCCTGCATCAGCAAAGCGGTACCCTCACGCTGGAAGTGCGCAACACCGTGTTTCCCGACAAGCGCCCCGCCGTGGAGGAAGTGGGTAGCGGCATCGGCCTCACCAACACCCGCCGCCGCCTCGATTTGCTCTACCCCGAGCGGTACCAGCTCACCGTAGACGAAGCCACGGCCGCCCAGGAGTTTCGGGTAGTGCTCACGCTGGAGGTAGCAAAAAGTGCGTATGCCATTCCTGACCCTACGAAGACCTATGCGTAGAATGGCAGAATGGTAGCCTGACGATGCTACAGTTGGCTTACGGCTGAGTAGCTTCGCATCCTTTCCTATCATTTAGTTCAGACTCTTTCTCCTCTTGAAAACCCTTCGTTGCATTGCCGTTGATGATGAGCCGCTGGCCCTGGGGCTGGTGTGCGCATTTATTGAACAAACGCCGTTTCTGGAGCTGGCCGGCCGCTATAGCAGCGCCGTGGAGGCTTTGCAGGGCCTGCACCAACTGCCAGACATCGAATTGATTTTCCTGGATATTCAGATGCCCGACCTCAGCGGACTGGAGCTGGCGCGGGTGCTCGACCGCGGTCGGCCCGGCACAGGGCCGCGCATTATCTTCACCACGGCCTACAACCAGTTTGCGCTAGACGGCTACCGCGTGGATGCCCTGGACTACCTCGTGAAGCCTTTCAACTACGAGGAGTTTCTTAGAGCTTCCACCAAGGCCCACGCCTACGCCACGCTCGCGCAACCAGCCGCCCTACCTGCTGCCCCACCCGAGCCGGAAGAGGAGTATCTATTTCTGAAGATTGAGTACCAGTTGGTGCGCGTCGCCTTCCAGGACATTCTCTACATTGAGGGCCTGAAGGACTACGTGAAGGTGCACCTCACGGGCGGCGTGCGGCCCCTGCTTTCGCTCACCAGTCTGAAGGCGTTGGAAGAAAAACTGCCCTCCCGGCGCTTTATGCGCATTCACCGCTCCACCATTGTGGCGCTGGATAAAATACGGGCCGTAACGCGCAACTCGGTGCAGATTGAGGACCATACCCTACCCGTCAGCGACCAATACAAGGAGGCATTCACGCAGTTTTTGAGCCGCTGGACATAGTCCCGGCGCAACTTCCTACCCTACCCAGCCCGTACGGATGAGAATACACTCCGTTTCCCTACGCATTCAATGACCTCTTTTCGCGATAAATTCAGCGACCTGACCGAATGGGCTGATGAATTTTTGACTCACACGCGCCAGCGCCTGGGTTTACTGGCCCCCTTGCAGCTGCTCCCCTACCGCAGCTACGGCACCCCCAACCGCCTCTACGTGAAGGGCCGTCTGCTCACCGATAAAGGCATCACCGAGCCCGACCCCGAAGACTCGCGCTGGCACAACCTGCTGAACATGTACCGGCGCTTCGACAGCAACGAGATTGCCGGTGCGCAAATAACAGTACGCGCCGCCGACGGCATTGCGCACGAGGTAGTAACCGATAAGGAAGGCTACTTTACGCTGAATCTGGCCCCTGAGTGCTTGCCTGAGCCCATTGATTATATGTGGTATCCGGTGGATACCATTCTGCAACAGGTGCCGGCGCCTTTCACCTTGCCTGCTACCCTGCGCACTCAGGCACACGTGCTCATTCCGCCCGCCGATGCCGAGTACGGCATTATCTCCGACCTCGACGATACCGTTATTCAGACCTCGGCTACGCACTTGCTGCGCATGGCGCGCACGGTACTCTTGCGCAACGCCCGCTCGCGCCTACCCTTTAAGGGAGTGGCCGAGTTCTACCGCCAGCTTCAGCTGGGCCGCAACGGCAAGCGCAATAACCCGTTTTTCTACGTCAGCAGCTCTCCCTGGAACCTGTACGACTTGCTGGAAGACTTTCTGCAACTCAACGACATTCCGCCCGGCCCGCTGTTGCTGCGCGATATGAGTCTGAAGCGCGCCGATAAAAAGGCTGAGTCGGCCCACCACGGCCACAAACTCAAGGAAATTGACAACCTGCTGCTCACTTACCCCAAGCTGCCCTTCGTGCTTATCGGCGACTCGGGCCAGGAAGACGCCAACATCTACCGGGAAGTGGTGCGCCGCCATCCTGGCCGCGTGCTGGCCATTTATATCCGCGACGTGCAGCTCCCCGAACGCGCGTTGTTGGTAGAGCAAGTATCGGAAGACCTGCGCGACGACAAAGTGGAAATGCTGCTGGTGCAGGACACGGTGCAGGCCGCCAAGCACGCGGCTGCCCACGGCCTCGTCTTCACTGAAGCCATTCCCGCCGTTGAAAGCGAAAAGCAGAAAGACGAAACAGCCGAGGAATAAGTGGTGAAATGGTGAAATAGTGAGTTTGTAAAGTTGCCAAGCCAGTGTCCGGGGTAGAGACACAACATTTTGTATCTCGTCGTTGCTGACGTTGACTGTTCAACGCCGAGACACAAAATGTTGTGTCTCTACCCCGTATAGCAACTTGGGATTTGCTGTAAAAAACATCTGGCATCTTCCTGGCGTCCGCTTGCGACGGGCCTTACCACGGTAGAACGAGTCGTTGTTACGATTGTCGTCTAAGCGTTATAAGGCTCTGCGCAAGCGGATATCAGATGCTCTTTAATTCACAAACTCACCATTTCACCACCTCACTCACTATTGGTGTGGTCGGCGGCAATCACCCACTGGCCTTTCACCTGCCGAAAAACAAGCAGAAAGTGTCCGCCCACGTCGCCAGCGGTAGGGCGGGCCAGATGCCAACGGCCTACCACGTGGGCGGCTCGAGGGCCGTCGGGGATGATGTGCAGGCCGGAAAAGGTGAGTTGGCCCATAGCAGCAGCATCGGGGTAGCCGCGGCGGTAGTTGTCGAGGGTTTGCTGCCAGCCATAGGTAGGGCCTTTGCGGCCGATGAACACCAGCGAATCGGAATGCCAGTAGCTCTGCATGAAACCGGGGATGTCGCCGCGGTTCCAGGCGGCGGCTTGGGCAGTGAGCACCTGCCGGATGGGAGCCTGCACGGCGGCGGGCCGCGTGGTAGCACAGGAAGTTGCAAGCAGACAGAAGCAGCCTACGGAAAAGTTCTTTGTCATTGGAATCTGAGGTGAACACTGGAGAATCCAGACTACCCTGCTTTTGCGCCAGAAATAATAGTGGTACTATTATAGGCAAACTATCTGATCTACCTGTATTTCCACTTCCAACCCCCTACCCAATGGCTGAGCCAACCCCCTCTCCTCTCACTCCCGATTCCCGGCGCGACTTCCTTAAAAAAGGAGCTGTCGCGGCCGCTAGCTTCATGATTGTACCCCGCTTTGTGTTGGGCGGCAAGGGCTACGTAGCCCCCAGCGACCGGCTGGTAGTGGCCGGCATTGGGGTAGGCGGCAAAGGCGAAAGCGACATCATGAACTTCTCGAAGAGCGGCAAAGCGGACATTGCCTACCTCTGCGATGTAGACGATCAGCGCGCTGCTAAAACGATTAAGTCGTTCCCAAAGGCCAAATATTACAAAGATTGGCGCCAGATGCTCGACAAAGAGCATAAGCATATCGACGCCGTTTCGGTTTCCACTCCCGACCACAACCACGCCGCCCCGGCTCTGGCCGCTATGCAGTTGGGCAAGCACGTGTACGTGCAGAAACCCCTCACCCACGACATTTACGAAGCTCGCGCTCTTACCGAAGCGGCTCGTAAGTACAAAGTGGTAACGCAGATGGGCAACCAGGGTGCTTCCAACGACGGCGCCCGCCTGCTGCGCGAGTGGTACGACGCCGGCCTACTGGGCGACGTGCACACCGTATACTGCTGGACCGACCGCCCCGTGTGGCCTCAGGGCATTGCGTGGCCTGATAAAGGCGCTCCAGTGCCTTCTACCCTCGACTGGGACCTGTGGCTGGGCTCGGCGCCCAAAGAAAACTACATCGAAAAGCTAGTGCCCTTCAACTGGCGCGGCTGGTGGGAGTACGGCACCGGCGCCCTCGGCGACATGGGCTGCCACCTGGTGGAGGCTCCCTTCCGGGTGTTGGATTTGACGTATCCCAAGTCTGTGGCGGCCAGTGTGGGCAGCGTGTACGTGGATGAGTTTAAGCGCGGCTACTTCCCCAAGAGCTGCCCGCCTTCCAGCCACGTGATTCTCAAGTTCCCGAAAACGTCCAAGACCAAGGGCGACATTACCCTGCACTGGATGGACGGCGGCATTCAGCCCGAGCGCCCCGCCGAGCTGGGTCCCAACGAGGTGTTTGGCGACGGTGGCAACGGTATCCTGTTCATCGGCGACAAGGGCAAGATGATGGCCAGCACCTACGCCGAAAATCCGCGTTTGCTCCCTACCTCGCTCACGGCCACTACCAAGGTACCCGAGAAGTTTGCCCGCGTACCCGGCGGCGCCAACGGCCACTATGCGCAGTGGGTAGAGGCAGCCATTGCCGGCTACGGCAAGAAAGAGGTTAGCTCGCCTTTCGATATTGCTGGTCCCCTCACCGAAACGCTGCTGATTGCCAACCTGGCCGTGCGCGGCTACGACGTGCAGACGCCCAAAGCCGGTGGCAAAGGCTTCGACTACCCCGGCCGCAACGTAGAGTTGCTCTGGGACCCCAAGCAACTAAAAGTAACCAACCTGGATAGCGTGAATCAGTTTGTGAAGCGCGACTACCGCCAAGGCTGGAAGCTGGGCGCGTAAGCTGTCATTCCGAGCGCAGCGAGGAATCTGAGTAAACTCATTGGCTTGCATTTCGCCTACAGGAAGAAATCTCGCATGCTGCTGTTAAGCGTACTCTCTGTTGAGTAAGAGTAGCGTCAGACGCAGGTTTTTCTACGGTCAAACCGACGGGCAACGAGTTTACTCAGATTCCTCGCTACGCTCGGAATGACAAACAAGAAAGCCGGACCTATGGTCCGGCTTTCTTGCTTTTCCTACTCCTCCGTCAATTCCTTCACATAAACAGACCCGCGCAGACTGCGCATCCGGCGCATCACGCGCTGCTGTTTGGCGCGGGCCTGTGGGCCGGGGTTGCTGGCCCGGAACCGCAGCGGATTAGGTAGCACTCCGGCCAGCAGGGCCGCTTCTGCCTGCGTGAGCTTGCTGGCCGATTTGTGGAAATACTGCTGCGCGGCGGCTTCTACCCCAAACATGCAGTCACCCATTTCGGCCACGCTCATATACATTTCCATGATGCGGCGCTTGTTCCAGAGCACTTCGATGAGCACTGTGAAGTAGGCCTCGGCTGCTTTGCGTATGTAGCTGCGGCCGTGCCACAGAAATACGTTTTTGGCCACCTGCTGCGAGATGGTGCTACCTCCCACCAACTTGCTACCCCCCTGCCAGTTGTGCTTGGCGGCCTGCCACAGCGCATCGCCGTCGAAGCCGTGGTGCACCAGGAAGCGCTGGTCCTCGGCCGCTACCAGGGCCAGGGGTACGTTAGACGATACTTCGTCCAGCGTCCGGAACGTATAGCGAATCTGTCGGTCGCCTTCAGGGCGGATGCCGTAGTAGCCACGCCCCACAGGAGGGTGAGCGCGGCGCTCCAGCATAATCCAGGTGGCAGGCGGCGCTACCCAGCGGTACACCAGCACCCAGGCCACCGACGCCAGAAACGTTGCCGCTATTACTTGCAGAACAATGCGCCCTATCTGGCGCGCTACGTGTGTGTACTTCGTCACTCCCGACGAGAATTGCGTTTAAATCTATCGGCACCTACCCGGCACCAGCGCAAAAGTAGAAGATTTGCTTTGCCGGCCGGTACTGCTTTCAATTTTCCGGTACCTTTCGGTTCTTATCCGCTTCGCTTGTATGGCACGTCTGTTGGCCCTGTTTCCTCTCTCCCTGATCGTATTTCCCGGCGAGAAGCTCAATCTGCACATCTTCGAGCCGCGCTACCGGCAGCTGGTGCGCGACTGTATCCAAGAGGGCATCACCTTCGGTATTCCGCCCTACCTCAACAACAGTGTAGGTCAGTTGGGCACCGAAGTGAAGCTGCTGGAAGTGGAGAAAGTATATCCTTCGGGCGAAATGGACATTCGTACCCAGGGCATCGGCGTGTTTCGCATTCGCGAGTTCTACCGCCAGGCCCCCGATAAGCTCTACGCCGCCGGTAAGGTAGAAGACATTCAGGATGATGCCGTGGGCGACTCAGCCCTGCAAGAACGCATCACGGAGCAGGTGCGGCGCCTCTACGATATCCTAGGCCTGCGCAAGCTCCTGCTCGACCTCCCTACTAACTATCGCATCTTCGACGTGGCTCACCACCTGGGCATGAGCCAGAATCAGGAGTACCAGCTGTTAGCCGCTACCAGCGAGCTGGAGCGCCAGGAAATGGTGCGCGAGCATCTCGACCAAACCCTACCCGTGCTCATGGAAACCGAACGCCTAAAGGACCGTGCCCGGCTGAATGGTCATTTCAAAAACCTCACGCCGCCTAATTTTTAATCACAGGCATGGCCGCGTAACTGAATTTTGGGGATTGTGTAGACTTTCCTCTTACTCTATAGTGTAGCTCCTGCTGACCTAGCAGTCTGGAACGCAAAATGTTGCGCCCCTACCCCGTACTCAGCGGCGTGGTTCTGCGTACCAGTGGTATGTCTTTCGTTCTCTTTCTGCTATATGTGCTGGTTGGCTTGGCCACCATAACGGTCGTATGGTTGCTGTATCGCTATTGGCAGGAGCGCCGCTACCGGCGGCGGCCCTACGTGGCTTCAGCGGCTCAGGCCGGTACCGTTACGCCGCTTCCTACCGAAAAGCCTACTCATAGTATCGCGTTGGTAGGCGATTTAGGCGCCGTGGCTACCAATGGCCGCGACCCGGTTATCAACCTGCTTCAAGGCTGGCAACAGCACACGGGAGCGGCGGGCACAGTGGTTATTCTGGGTGATAACGTATACCCAACCGGCTTACCGGCCCCTACCCATCCCGGCCGCGCCGATGCTGAGCAGCGCCTCAACGTTCAGTTGGATGCCCTGCGCTCTTTTGCGGGGCAGGTAGTGTTTTTGAGCGGCAACCACGACTGGAACAAAGGCCGCCGCGACGGCTACGAATACGTGTTGCGCCAGGAAGCTTACGTGCGCGACCACCTGCCGAAGGCACACTACCTACCCGCACGCGGCTGCCCCGGACCCGTCACCCTGCAACTTCCCGATCAGATACTATTGGTGGTCCTGAATACGCAGTGGTGGGTGCAGCACGGCCCCCGCCCCCTTGGCGATGCCTACGGCTGCACGGCCACCACCAGCCGCGAGCCGTTTGAGCAGCTTCGGCAAGTATTAGTCGCCAACCAGCACCAGCGCATTGTGGTGGCGGGGCATCACCCGCTCTACTCCAACGCTATGCACGGAGGGCAGTTTACTACTAAGCAACACGTTTTTCCGTTGCTGGCGGTGCACAAGAAGGCCTACGTGCCGCTACCCGTCATTGGGTCGTTGTTTCCGGCGTACCGACGGGTGGTAGGTGCAGCCGAGGATATGGCTCACCCGCGCTACCGGGCCATGCGGCGGCGCCTGCTACGGGTGCTACGCGAGTTTCCTAATGTGCTCTATGCCGCCGGCCACGACCACAACCTGCAATATTTTCAGCGACGCGGCGGGCACTACCTGGTAAGTGGCTCGGGTAGCAAAACGGCCTTCGTGCAGAAGGGCAACAAGGCCACGTTCACCCACGAGCATAAAGGTTTTTTTGTAGTGGAGTTCTACGCAAATGGCGAAACCTGGCTGCGTACCCTGGAGCCAGGCAATGCCGATGGCACCACCCAGGCTGCTGAGCCATTTCGAGGCCGCTTGTATACGGCTGCTCCTACCCTTGCCGAGGCGTCAGCACACGCAGGCTCCGCGGAATCATCTCCACTACAATAGGCAGTTCCAGTTCCAGCGGTTCGCCATCTACCTGCACCAAGACCTGCTGCTGCCCCGGCACGCTAATGCTGGCCCGGTGGCACGACAGGCGCCGGGTGTAATCTGAGTTGTCGAAATCCTGTGTGTAGAGCCGGTAGAGCAGGGCCGGTGCAGCTTCGGTCGGGAATGGCGCAATCAGGCAGATTTCAAACTGACCATCATCAATCTGGCTGTTAGGATTGATCACAACATTGCTCCCGAACGTGTTCGCGTTGGCAATGGTGAGCATAAAGGCTTCCGTTTCTACCGTCTCCTGGTTGGTTTCAATAACGTAGCAGCACGGCTTGTATACCCCATACTCGGCCAGCGCGATGCGCACGTAGGCTCCGGGGCCGCGCGTATCGCCTTCATCAAATCTCTTCACTATCAATGCGTTAAATCCTAGATCGGCTAAGTGAGCAGAAAAATGACCGCTTACTCGTAGCGTATCAATGGCTCGCACCTCGTGGTGCCAGATCAGCTCCAGCGCCTCCTCCATGTCCTGCGGAATATTCAGGTCTTTGGACAAACCGTTGCCGGAACCCATTGGCAGAATACCCAGCGGTATGTTGGTGCTCAGCAGGGCTTCGCCCACCAGGTTCACCGTTCCGTCGCCGCCTATGGCAAATACGGCATCGTAACTTTGGGTGCTTAGGTACTGAGTAAGCTTTTGCAGATCGTTTTTGCCGGTAGTATGCCAGAACGCAGCCGTGCGGCCGTGCTCCATGCAGATCTGCCGCACAGTGGTTTCCAACTCATCCTTGTTGATATCTCCGGAAACCGGATTCAACACGAACAGCAGATGGCGCAGTCGCTCAGCCATGATGCTATTACTGTTTCAGATTGGCAGGCACACCCTGGGGAAACTCAGCGGCAATTTCTTCCTGCAAGTGCCCAATGCGGTTGCTGGGGTTTGGGTGCGTGCTCATAAACTCGGGGGGGTTGCTGCCACCGGCTTTCTGATCCAGAATTTCCATCACTTTAATCATAGAGCGCGGGTCGTAGCCAGCCTGGGGCGTGAAATCAACAGCCAGCTTGTCGGCTTCCAATTCATCGTCGCGGCCGTAGCGCAACGTCAGCAGCTTGGAAATGGCGGCGGCTACGGCCCCGCCTGCGGCTGTGGCCGGGCGGTCGGGGTCGTAGGCAGCAATGGCAGCGGCTCCGCTTAGCCCCTGAGTAAGATTGGCCTTAGCCACTTGCTCGGCGGAGTGTCGCCCTACCACGTGCCCTACCTCGTGGGCCAGCACGCCGGCTAATTCGCCCTCGGAGGTTAGGCTTCGCAGCAGGCCTTCGGTAATAAATACCTGCCCGCCGGGTAGGGCAAAGGCGTTAATGGTATTGGGGTCGGCCAGCAGATGAAACTGAAACTTATAGGGCGTTTGTCCGGCCTTGGTGCTACGGATGATTTTCTCGCCCACGCGCTCTACCACGGCCCGTGCCTGCGCGTCCTGCGAGAGGCCACCGTACTGCTGCGCCATTTGGGGAGCGGCTTGCAGGCCCAGGGCTATTTCCTCGTCGGTGGTCATGGCCACGTGCTGGGTTTCGCCGGTTATTTCGTTGGTAGTAGAGTTACAGTAGTAAGTGATGAATGCGGATAAGGCCAGCACAGCGGCCACCACATAGCGCAAGAGTCCTCTCATGGTGTAGGGAAGTAAAAAATAGGGAGTGAGTGGGCCAACCAGTGGCCCTGTCGGGCTTAGTAACGATAGTCGGCGCGCAGGGTTGCTCAACCACTATATAGCCAAATTCTATTCGTTCACGTATCAAGGCAAAATACAGTTTCTCTTCTCCCTATTTCCCGTCTCGCACTTTTTGTCTTATGAATCAGAAACGCACATTCGGCACTATTCTCACCGTTCTGGGTATTGTTGGAATCATTGTGGGCGCCCTGGGCTTCCTGCAAGTTGGAGGCATCGGCCTGAGCAAGATGAACTCCCTAGTTCCCTTTGTGGTAGGCTTGATTTTCTTCTTCGCCGGCATCAACCTAGTGAAAACTACCAGCGACCGAGCCTAACGCCTACCGCAAAACGCAACAACGCCCCGCAGCCTTTGGCTGCGGGGCGTTGTTGTTTTGGTTATATGCGGGAACTACTGCCCGGCTACTACCTTACCCGCCGTACCGGCAAATGCCAATACAGCTGGCTCCAGGTTCAGCCACGTCGAGGCGTAGCTTACGTGCGTTGGTCCGTGGGCATATACCACGGAGCCGTTCTTAATAGCCCGAATAATGTCGGAGGACTCGCCTTCGGGTAGGGCTGGGCAACCCTGGCTGCGGCCCAGGCGGCCATGCTGCCGAATGAAGGCTTCGCTCACATAATTGGCGCCGTGCACCACTACGGCGCGGTCGTAGGCGTTGGTATTATACTCCGTATCGAGACCATGTAGCTTCAGCGACAGGCCGTGCTTGCCCTGGTAGGTACGGCCGGTGCGGTAGAAACCCAGGCTGCTCATCTCCGAGCCTTCGCGGTTGGAGAAGGTCTGGGCGAATTCCTCGCCGGTGTTTTTGCCGTGCGCTACCAAGGTGCGGAACAGCAGCCGCTGTTTTTCCAGATCAATCACCCAAAATCGCTGTGCGTTGCTCGACTGGCTGAAGTCGATAACCGTCAGCACGTGCTGGTTGGCGGCAATTTTGCCTTGCTGGCGCAGGTTGTAGAAGCCAATTAGCGCTTCGCGGAACACTAGCACGGGCATGCCCGAGGTAACCAAGCCACTTTGGGCATAGGTTTGCAGAATATGCTGCTCGAAGGCCGCAGTAGCCAGCGCACGGGAAGTAGGCGCATCAACCACAACTGCCGCAGGAGCCGGCGCGGCCACTACGGGCGTGCTGTTGGTAGGCAGAAAAGAGAGAACGGATAAGAGCAGGCTGGCACTAACAGTCGGCAGGTAGGGCATAGGCTGTGAGTAGTCGAGGTGAACAGATGTCGGTACGCGAGCGGATATTCCAAAGGACTGGCCTCCCAAATTTAAGGGAATGAACGGACATACACGCAAAAATTTGATAACGCCGGCCTGTCAAATCTGTGTTACTTTGCGCACTCTTGCACCAAGACCCCGTGTTTTTTCGGTCTACTACCTGTTTTTGCGTATGCACCCTACCCTTCGCCACGTGCTTGCTACGGCCACATTTTCGTTGCTGCTGAGTGCCTGCGGTCACGATTTGCGCGCTATTCCGGGCTTCGATGCGGCGGCGTGGCGGCAGGATGCTTACGGCTGCCAAAACCGGCGCACGGCTCTGCTTCCTACCCTGCTCCAGCACCGCGACCTGCTCTACGATACTCGCACCGATGCCATCGACGCGCTACTGGGCCACCCCGACGAGAATGAACTGAGCGAGCAAACTGAGAAAATCTATATCTATTACGTAGCGCCCGGCGCTCAGTGCGCGCCGCGTCACCCCCGCTCGCCAGCCAGTAAGCTGCGCCTTCGCTTCAGCCCAACGGGTGTTCTGAGCGAGGTGCTCTACCAGCCCTAGCCTTTCCTACCCCCACAAACAACGAAGCGCGGCCGCACCTAATGGTGCGGCCGCGCTTCGTATGTACAATCATTGGGTACCTGCTTAGCCTACGCCCCCTACGCTGGGGTCAGACTTGGGTAGCTGATCTTTCTTTTGCTCTTCGTGCAGGGCCATTAGCTGGGTAGGCGTCAGGATGCGGCTGCACTCAGTTTCGTACTGGGCCTGCAACTCCAGGGTTTGGGCTTGCTGCTGGGCCAAGTTGTCGCGGGTTTGCCACTGAATTTCATCGAGGCGGGTAAGCTTGATGCGGTTGGCTTCGCGCAGACGTACGTACTGGCTTTCGTTGAGATGCAGCGTGGTAGCCATCGTGCGCGTTAGGGCATCTACCTGATTATCGGCAATCTTATTGGTGCCGGGCAGTTCGGCCAGCAGGCTTTGCTGTTTCTGCGCCGAGGCTGAGCCTGCTAGTGCCAATACAAGTAGAAGGGCAGAAACTATTGATTTCATAGAGAGAGGAGAATTGCTTGAAACTTTCAGGTAAGCAGGAGAGAATAGGCCGTTTTTGTACACTTTCACCCTGCCATCAATAATACAAATGTATATTGATTTAATTAAATACAATACGCCTTATTCGTTTTTCTTCATAAAAAGTTACAGTTTTATCCTAAATAAAGACAAAGAGTTCTTTTAGGTAGATTATGAGCAGCACGCAAAAAAGCCAGCCTCGGGTAGAAGCTGGCTTTTCACGCTGTACGCAATACCAATGAGCAAGTCTATTCTATCTCGTTTACATGCATTGGATCTTCATCCTTGTGAAACTGCATGGCTACAATAGCAATGATTGCTGCCCACATAGCGCCGGATAAAATAATGGCACAGAAAGACATAACGAGCGACAAGTCAAAACCGAATAAATCACGCAGTCGGGTCAGCCCCATCTTGTCGGGCATTACCAAGCTGAAGATAACGAAGGCCACTCCTACCATAGCAGAGGCTACACCGGCAGTTATAACAGCAGTGCCATAGCCAGCCAGATACTTCCCACTAGCCCCCTGTGCATTGTGCAGATTCCTAATGGCCAACACGATACCAACTGTTAGGATGAGCAGGTTTAGTCCGCTGGCTAATATGTTGTCAAAGAAGCCCAACAAGGCAGCAAGTATCATGTAAGCAATTAAGACAATGCCGGTGAACATACCATAACGGTACCCGTTGTTTTCGGCGGTAACTTCTTTAGTACTCATATACAGTCAGAGTTGAGGTAAGAAAAGGTCCATTTGGTTGCGGAACTACCAGGGCTTGCACTTCTGTTAAGATATACGGAGCAGATAGCGCCTACGCTGGATTTTTATACTGTGTTCTAGGAAAGGATGTTGTATTAGCAGCAATTTTTTCTAGTCTACTATATTGGCATAGGGACTATCGTAGTCTGCTTCTCTTGCTCTGTTGCCCGTTGTGGCTAGTGGTGTTATTCATAGGTCTTCGCTATGTAGATCTGCCACCCCGAGCAATTTTCTATATTTTTGCAAATCGCTTACGGGCGTATTCCGCAACCTTTTGGTTTTCGTTTCCTACTCTGCCATATGATTAGTACCTCCAACGTGAGCCTGCGCTACGGCAAGCGCGTGCTGTTTGAAGATGTTACCATCAAATTTATGCCCGGCAACGTGTACGGCCTCATTGGGGCCAACGGCGCGGGCAAGTCTACTTTCCTGAAAATCCTCTCGGGCGAGATTGAGCCTAATACCGGCTCGGTGGATATGCCCAAGGGTGCCCGCCTCTCGGTGCTCAAGCAGGATCAGTTTGCCGCCGACGCTTTTCCGGTGCTCCAAACTGTGGTTATGGGCCACACGCGCCTGTGGAAGGTGATGGCAGAGAAAGATGCCATCTATGCCAAGGCTGATTTTTCGGACGCCGACGGTGAGCGGGCCGCAGAGCTAGAGGGCGAGTTTGCCGACCTGGAAGGTTGGAACGCCGAGTACGAAGCTGCTGAGCTACTCTCCGGGCTAGGTATTTCGGAAGACAAGCACCACACGCTGATGGCCGATCTGGGTACTTCCGATAAGGTGCGCGTGCTGCTGGCCCAAGCCCTGTTTGGCAACCCCGACGTGCTGCTACTAGACGAACCTACCAACGGCCTCGACGCCGAAACTGTGCTGTGGCTGGAGAACTTCCTCGATTCGTTCCAGAACACGGTGATTGTAGTAAGCCACGACCGCCACTTCCTGGATGCGGTGTGTAACTACATGGCCGATCTGGATTTCTCGAAAATCACGATGTACCCCGGCAACTACTCGTTCTGGTACGAGAGCAGCCAGCTGGCCCTGCGCCAGCGCCAGGAGGTGAACAAGAAAACGGAGGACAAGCGCAAGGAGCTGGAAGAGTTTGTGCGCCGCTTCTCGGCCAACGCCTCCAAGTCCAAGCAGGCTACCTCGCGCCAGAAGCTGCTGCAAAAGCTGACGCTGGAGGAAATCAAGCCTTCCTCGCGCAAGTATCCCTACATCGCCTTCAAATCGGAGCGTGAGGCAGGCAACCAGTTGCTGGCTGTGGAAGACCTGGCCGCGTCGGTAGATGGCCATACGATTTTCCGCAACGTGTCCTTCTCCCTGGACAAGGGCGACAAGGTAGCCATCGTGAGCCGCGACGACCGGGCGGCTTCGTTGCTGTTTGATATTTTGTTTGAGCAAATCAAGGCCGACAAGGGTAAATTCAATTGG
>Ga0210040_10000813_pt1 | contig 50201 bp, 98 predicted proteins | sample CryGeyCG12114_NA_FD_185462 | JGI IMG/M metagenome (GOLD analysis project Ga0210040, IMG submission 185462) | Groundwater microbial communities from aquifer - Crystal Geyser CG19_WC_8/21/14_NA (SPAdes) (version 2) | ecosystem: Environmental > Aquatic > Deep subsurface > Groundwater | place: USA...
CGGGACCTCTCCAGGTCCGCGGGCAGCACCGCCCCCACCCGGCGGGCCGGGGGTGCAACTCCAGTGGCAGCGCGCGGCCCACGCTCCAAGTCCGGGGCCGGCCCAGCTGGCGAGAGCTCCAGGGCGGGCAGGGACTGCCGGACCCGCTCCAGGTCCTGCCGCACCGCGGTGGCAATCTCCTGGGCCCGCTGCGCGTCCCCCACCGCCACGTGCGCGTCGTGCAGCGCCCGCGCCATGTTCGCCAGCTGCCGCAGCAGCACCGCCTCCGCCACCGGCCCGCGCCCGCCGTGCGCCGCGGACGCCAGCAGCAGCGCCGCGCCCCGCGCCGTGGGCCCCACCCGCCGCTGCCCCCGGGTCTGCCACGCCGGCACCTGCGCGGACCGCGCCAGGGCGTCCGCGGTGGCCGCCAGCGGCCCCGGGGTGTCCTCCACCCGCCGGGACCAGGCCGCGAACGCCCCAGACGTCTCCCGGGCCACCCGCGCCCACTCCGCCACGTCCTCCACCGGCACCCGCCGCAGGTACTCCCGCACCTCCTGCAGCTCCGCGGACACCTGCTCCCAGGCGTCCGGCTCCGGCACCACGGTCTCCCGCCCGGGCGCGGCCGGCCGCCGCTGCCGCCGCGCCGCCTGCCACTCCGCCACCGCCGCCTGCGCGCTCTCCGGGGTGTCCGGCCAGTCCTCCCGCAGCCGCGGCAGCGTCAGGTCCTTGGCCAGGTGCCCACCGCCGTACCACACCGGCCGGTCCTCCCGGGACGCCGGCCGCGCGGCCACGGAGTACCCGGCCACCACCTGGTCCGTCCCGGCGGCGTACCGCGGCCGCACCAGCAGCCGCTCCGCCCGCAGCCGGCGCACGAACTCCGCCTCGTCCCCGGACGCCGCGGCCGCGGCGCGCACCGTCCGCGCCAGCGTCTCCCGCACCGTCTCCGGGGCGCCGGTGCGCCGCTGCTCCTCCAGCTCCGCTGGCTTCACCCCGCGCTCACCGCGGCCCCGGGACCGGGACTCCAGCACCTGCAGCCCGTACCGCTGCTCCAGCTCCCCGCACACCTTCTGCGCCCGCGGCTGGTCCCGCCACACGTCCGCCTTGGTGCCGTCCTCCCGCACCAGGTTCACCACCAGGTGCACGTGGTCGTTGCCCGCGCTGGACAGCCCGTGCCGGACCGCCACCCACCGGCACGCCGCGCGGCCGCCCTCCGGCTCCTCACCGCCGCCGGAGAAGCCCATGCGGTCCACGAACTCCTGCGCGATCTCCGCCCACCGCCCGTCCGTCTGCTGGCCCTCCTCCGCCCGCAGGGACAGGGAGCAGTGCCACACGTGCCCGCCCGGCACGTCCACCATGAACGCCCGCCGCGGGTGGTCCAGCTCCCGCGCGATGCTCAGCGCGGCGTCGTGGGACAGCTCCGTGTCGTCGTGCCACGCCATGATCGCGGGGTCACCGGCCACCAGGTGCGGGTCCGTGTGCTCGTTGCGTCTGCCTGGCCCCACCAGGTACGCCATGAGCCCGGACATGCGCGTGCCCCGGCTGATGTTGGGCATCACCCCCGGTCCACCCCCTGGCTGGAGGGGCCGAACAGGTCCACGATCCGCTGCAGGTCACGTCCCGCGGCGTCACCCACCAGGCAGTGCTCCCGGCACGGACCGCACAGCCGGTCCTCCCCGCTGGCCAGCTGGGAGCACCGCCGGCGGTCTGGGTGCACGTGCGCCAGCGGCCAGCCCGGGCAGACGCAGCGGAGCACCGGGTCCAGCAGGTCCCCCAGGTTGCTGGACAGCGGGGTGTGCCGGGACCGCCACAGCTCCTCCACGGACTGCGCCGCCTGGCCCAGGTGCGCGGACACCTCCCGGTGGTCCGCGATGCCGTAGCGGTGAGAGAACGGCGGGCGGCCGCTCACTCCCGGTGCTCCAGCGCCCGCACCAGCGCGCAGGGCCACAGCTCCCCGTCCCGCTGGCACTCCGCCAGCCCACCGCCGTCCGGGTGCTGCCACGGCCGGTGGCCCTCCGCGTACGCCTTGGCCAGGCCCTGGGCGCGCAGCTCCCGCTGCACCGGAGACTCCGCCAGCGGGCGGCACAGCCACGCGGCCCACAGCAGCAGGCCCAGCAGCAGCCAGCCCATCAGGGCCCCCACCGGCGGAGCACCGCGCGGCGCAGCGTGGGCGCGTACTCCGGCAGGTCCACCTGCTCCAGCGCCACCACCTCCCACAGCCCCGCCGGCTCCACCGCGGCCAGGACCACCCCCGGCACCACCTCAGGGACCGCGGCCACGTCCGTCCAGGTGACAACCCGCCCGTCTGCCTGGCCTACCTGCCCCGTCCACCGCACCAGCAGGGTCACGTCCGCTCCTCCAGCCCGGGGTGGGACCAGGCAGCCAGCGGCTGCTCCGCGGCCAGCCGCAGCGCCGCCGGCAGGTCCCACGCCCGCACCTGGATGGAGAACGGCTCACCCCACCAGTCCGCGTCCTGGTAGTCGTGCGGTGCCGCGTCCTCCGGGCCCATGATCCCGGAGGACATGCGGGACGCCCCGGTGATGACCCAGGTGTGCCCGTCCTCCGGGGTCTGGCACAGGTGCTCACCCTCCGCCGGGTGCCACGCCTTGCACCGCCCGCAGTACCGCTGGCTGGCGGTCACCGGGCCGCCGCCCGCAGCTGCCCGGCGAACCACGACGCCGGCCCTGTCGCGTACACCTCCGCCGCCAGGTGGTACACCTGCTCCTCTCCCGGCCGGGACACCCGCACGACGTCCTCCTGCCACGGTCCGACCCACTCCACGGAAACGCCAGGCGCTACCAGCAGGCGGTCGTGCGGGTCCACCAGCTGCACCATCGGCTGGCTGGGCTGCTCAGAGCCCAGCCCCAGCGCCGCCCGCAGGTCCTCCAGCGCCACCTGCGGCACCGCGTCCTCCGGGTGCTCCGTGACCAGCGCCCGGACCCGCGCCAGCGTCCACTCCGCGTCCGCCAGCTCCTGCACGACGTCCCGCCGCTCCGCTGGCTGCGCCTGCTCCGCCACCACGTGGATGGGCAGGGTCACCTGCCAGTCCGACTGCGTGCCGTCGTCCGCCCGCACCGTGATGGTGGGCGCGGCCGCGTAGCCGACCACCACACCCTCCGCCACCGGCGGGTAGTTCCCCCGCGGGTCACACGCCGCGTACACCTGCACCCGGCGGCCCAGCCACCTCTCCGCCTCCGCGCTCACCGTCACGCCCGCCCCTCCGCTCGGTTCCTCAGGTCCTGCCGGTACATGTCCAGCGGACCGCCCACGTCCTCCCCGTGCAGCCAGCCCATCACCTCCGCGATGGGCGCGTGCCCGGGCGGCATGTCACACACCCCGTGGTGGCCGAACGGCTCCCCGCACAGCCCCAGAGACCGCGCGTGCGCCACCACCAGCGCCCGCCGCTCCTCCGCGCTCACGCCGGCCCCCGCAGCAGCTGCAGCACCCGCTGCGCCACGAAGTACCGGGCGGCCGTGGCGTCGGCCACCGCCGCCTCCTCGCTGCCCTCCTCCGGGTGCTCCGCGGGCAGCTCCGCCATGCTGCGGGCCCGCAGCTCCCGGCAGTACTTTCGCACCCGGTCCACCGCCGCCTGCGCGTCCTCCGCCGGGTCCTCCGGCCCGTCCAGCTTCTGCTGCAGCAGGCACAGCTCCAGCTCACCCGCGCCGCCCGTCCCCGGCCAGCACCGCGGCATCTGCGCCCCACCGTTCGTGCCCCGCGTGTCCCAGCTGCAGCCGATCACCTGGCACTTCCGCAGCGGCGCGGACTGCCACACCTCCTCCTCCGTGCGCTCCCCGTCCCGCCGGCGCATGAGCCGCACCGCACCCCCGGCCGGGTAGCCCTCCGCGAACCGCGCCGCCTGGTGCCTGGCGTTGGACGCCCCGGGCCGCTGCCACGTGGTGGCCGCCTGCCACACCTCCTGCCCTGGCCGCCGCACCTGCACCTGGTACTCCGCGTCCTCCACCGTGCTCACGACCCCACGCTCCCCACGCCCTCAGCTGCCAGCGCGTCCAGCGCCTGGTCGATCCGCCCACCCGGGCCAGCCACGTCCCTCAGGTGCACCAGCAGCTCCCGCACCTCCACCACCGGCAGGTCCCGCGTGGTGTTCGCCTGCCGCGCCAGCTGGTTGAGGTTCGTGGCCACCCCCGCGCACTGCCGGCGCAGCGCGAACAGGTCACGCATCGCCTGCCGCCGCTCCGCCGGCACCTCCCGGTCCGCGGCCAGCGCGGACTCCACCAGCAGCCGCTGCACCGACACCCCCAGCCGCCCGGCGCGCAGCAGCAGCTCCGCCTCCTCCTCCGGGGACGTCCGCACTTTCCGCACCCCCGGCCGCCCGCCCGGTACACCCTCCCGCCGGGACCGGCCCAGCAGCTGCCCCGGCGTCCGCTCCCCGCTCACGTGGCCACCGCCGCAGCCGCCCGGCACTCCGCGCAGTCCAGCTCCTCCGGGCGTGCACCGCGCTGCCACCGCACGTAGTCCACGGAGCACAGCCCACCCGTCCAGTCCGGCCCGAACAGGCCCACCAGGTCCTCCGCCCGCACCGGCCGCGGCGTCTCCGTCACGCTGCCCACCCCTCCACGATCAGCCGCACCATGCGCGCGCCCTCGTCCAGCTCCGTGGTCTCCTTCGGCGGGCGCACCAGTGCCAGCCCGGACTCCGCCACCGTGGCCGCGAACTCCCCGCGCACCTGCGTCCACCACATGCCCTCCATCACCGGCAGCCGCCTGGTCCACTCCGCCCCGATGACAGCGCGCACCGCGGTCACCCGCTGCCGGGACAGCCCGCCGCAGTCGCAGTCCACGTGGTCCCAGCCGGAGTCCGCCGGGCAGTCCGCTAGGTGCTCACGCCGGGGCCCGGGAGCGGTCACGGCTCCGCGGTCCAGTAGCCCAGGTGCGCGGCCGTGGACCACGTGTTCACCGCGTCCAGGTCCGGGTGCTCCGGCAGCGGCGTCCGGCCGTGCCGCAGCAGCCACTGCAGCTGCGCCGCCCGCTCGTCAATCAGCAGCAGCACCTCCCGCAGCGGCACCTCCCCACGCTTCACCGCCAGCACCAGCTCCCGGTCCTCCTCCGGCAGCGGCAGCGTCAGCCGGCCGGCCTGCACCACCTCCAGACCCTGGATGCACAGCCGCAGCGCGTGGGAGGCGTACTTGGTGTCGAAGCCGTGCGCGGCCACCAGCTCCGGCCGGTTGGGCGTGTGCCGCGTGTCCTGCCCCGTCACCCGCTGCCGCTGCGCCGTCATGTACCCCAGGAACCGCCGCCCGGCCTGCTGGGACAGCAGGGTGGGCCCGAACAGCCGCAGCTGCTCACCCAGCGGCGTGGACACCAGCACGTGCTCCCGCGGCGCGAACAGCGGGAGCAGCGCCGTGGGATTCCCCGTGGCCACCAGCGCCAGGTACTTGCGCAGGGCGTACAGCGTCAGGTCCGTGTCCCCATGCCGGGACCGGTGACCCTCCGGCACCGTCCGCGCCACGTAGTGCTGCGCGTCCTGCGCGATGCCCAGCACCTGCTGCGGGGACTCCACGTACACGCCCATCTCGTCGTGGTCGTCCTGGCCCTCCAGCGCGATCCCGTGGACCCCGGAGCCCACCACCGTCCGCAGCACCTCCCGCTGCGGCGCGCTCCTGTCCCCGTTCTCCGTCAGCCACAGCCGCGTGGCGTCCAGCTCCGTCACCTCAGCACCTCCACGTAGGCGTCCGGGAACGCGCCCGTCTGACCCGACGCCGGCAGGTACACGGTCAGCCCGATCACCTCCGCCGACGTCACCCGCATCACCGGCGGGGCCTCCGCCAGCGCCGCGTCCATGTCCCGCTCCCAGGCCGCCAGGTCCAGCCGCGCCAGGTCCAGCCCACACGGGTACCGGCCCGGCGCGATGTTGTCGCACGTCCCAGACAGGATCACCTCCAGCGGGTCCAGCCCAGACGGGTACACGCTCACCCGGCCCACCAGCGTGGCCCCCGCGTGACCCCCCGGCCACGGCCGCGTGTACAGCGCCATGAGCGGCACCGTCGCCACCCCGCTGAGCGCACCCGCCGCGATGCTCCGCCGGTCCGCCGTCTCCCGTTCCATCCACCCCGCGCGTCCCCGCACGGAGAACGGCTGCCGCAGCAGCACACCCGCCCTGTCCTGTGGCACTGGCTCCTCCGCCTGTCGTCTCTCAGCCCAGCGCAGCGATCCCCGCCAGGGGAACCCCCGATGTACGCCAGGGTCGCACAGCGTCACCGCAGCGTCCAGCGGCAGCCCGCCGTTAGGGCCCCTTGCCCTCTAGCTTGCTCACCCCCACTCACCCACAGGGTTTCCCCCACCTGTGGACAGACCTGGGTGGGGTGGCAGTGAGGGGAGGGGGCGCTACTCTCCGTCGCATGGCTGAGACCCCGACCCCCGCGCAGTACGTGGACAGAGCCCAGGCGCTCCTGCAGGACCGGCTGGACGTGGTGCAGGACCTGGTGCAGACCAGGCTGGCCGTGGAGGCGGCGCAGGCCGCGCTGGCGGAGGCGCAGCGGGCGGACGCGGTGGCGTACGCCGCGGCCACCCGGAAGGGGTGGACGGAGCAGGAGCTGGGCCTGGTGGGCATCGCTCCGCCGGCGGTGCGCGTCCCGGGCCGGCCGCGCAGCCGGGGCAGCCGGGCGCGGGGCGGCCAGCAGGGACAGGAGCAGCAGCAGGAGTAGCCCGGCCGGGACAGCAGAGGGCCCCCACCGCACCGCGGTGGGGGCCCTCTGTGTGTGGGGTCAGGAGGCGGCGGCCTCCTCCTCCCCGAACCGCTGCAGGTACTGCACCAGGGTGACGCGCTCCCAGCCGTGCTCCGTGGCGGCGGGCTCCAGCTCCCGGGTGACGCCCTGGGTGCCCCAGGTGACCCACACGGCGTCCTCCTCCAGGCGCACGCCGCAGCTGTACAGGCCCAGGCCGGAGAAGGCGCGGCCGCGCATCCCGTGCAGCTCCTCCAGCTCCCGGCGCTGGTCGGGCTGGGAGTACCGCTGCAGCTCCTTCTCCAGGCGCTTGTTGCTGGCGCGGGGGCGGATCAGCTGTGGGGTCTTGACGGGGCGGAACCAGCCGCGGGGCAGGTCCACGCCGTCCGGCCAGCCCAGGCCGGAAAAGCGGTGGCCCTGGAAGTAGGCCACGCGGGTGGGGTCTCCTGTGGGGACGCCGGCGGTGTCGTACAGGGCGTCCATCCACACCTGCCGCTCCTGGGTGGTCTGGACGTGGCGGGCCTGGACGTCCGCGGCCCAGGCCAGCAGCTCCGGGGTGCTGTTGCGGTAGACGAGCGCGGGCACGGTCATGGGGTCTCCTCTGTGTCGTTGGGGTGCATGACGCGGCGGTGGTCGGTCAGCTCCTGCCGGGTGTGCAGGACCTCTCCGCAGGGGCAGGTGACGGTGGCCTCCAGGACCACCCAGCCGCGGCTGCGGAGAGCCCGCCAGCAGCGGCCCAGCAGGTACCAGGCGACGCCGGCGATGGTCCCGGCCACCAGGACCCAGGCCAGGTGGCCCCAGCCCTCGTCCTGCGCGATGTGCCAGGTGTTGAGCAGCCAGCCGGCCAGGATGACCCAGTTGCCGTAGCGGGCCCAGTCCCGGCCCCAGCGGCGGAGGGCCCAGCCGCCGGCCATGAGCACCAGGGCGGTCACCGGGGGTCCCTCCGGCCCCACGGGTTGCCGCGCTGCCGGCGGCGGCCCTGGGCGGCTCCCACCAGGAGTCCCAGGGCCACGCCGGCGGCGAGTGCCAGGGCGGTCACCAGTGGTAGTCCAGACCCAGGGCGCGGGCCAGGACGAGTCCGCCGGCGCGGGCGGGCTCGCACGGCCAGCTGGTGGTCCAGCCGTCTCCCCAGCAGACGGCGCACTGCCACAGGTGCGGGGTGCCCATGCCGTCCCAGACGGGCCGGTGGCACTCCGCGGGCAGCGCCTGCCGCTCCTCCGGGGTCAGCTCCTGGTACAGGCGCATGGCGGCCGGCTCCGGGGTGCGGGTGCGGGGCTGGCCGGGAGCGTCGATCAGGTAGCCCAGGCGCTTCATCCACTGGAGGACGTGGGCCACCAGGGCGTCCCGGGCGCCGATGGGGAGCGCGTCCACGCGGGTGGGGTCCACGGTCTGCCCGGTGAGGCGGAGGAGCGCCCACAGCTCCTCCACGCTGATGACGGGCTCCACGCCGCAGCTGGGCTCATGGGCGCCGGGGAATGGGCTGTCCCAGTGCCCGGCGCCGCAGGTGTGGCGGCCGGTCTCCAGGACCAGCCAGGCCCCGTCCACGTGGAGCTGGCCGTCTGGGCTCTGCGGCTGCGGCAGCGGGGAGACGCCGGTGGGTGGTGTGGTCACGCTGGGGTCTCCTGGGTGGTGTCGGTGGCGGGCTCCCAGACCACGGGCTGGGAGCGTTCGATGGTGACGGTGGCGGCGGGCTCCACGCGGTACCCGCCGTCCTCAATGCTGCGGGCCTCCACGTGGTAGCCGGTGCGCATCCGGGCGGCGCGCTGGTGCGCGGCCTGGGCGGACTGGTAGTGGCGCACCACGGTGTAGCTGCGCAGCACGGTGCCGTCCGGGGCGCGGTCGGTGACGTACGTGGCGGTGACCCGGTACAGGCGCTTGGTCCGGTTGGCGGTCAGAACGGCAGCACCGCCCACACGGCGTGCACGGTGCCGTCCGTCCCGCCGGCCACGTGCCAGGCGGGGTGGTCCTCACCCTCCAGCCAGGTGCACCAGTCGTGCTCCGGGGTGGGAGCGCCGGGGCTGGCCGCGTGGCAGTACCGGCGGCCCACCGGGGCCTTGTCCAGCTGGGGCGTGGGGTCCGGGTCTCCCACCGCGTAGGGCGGCGGCAACTGCCACGGGTCAGGGGAGCCCGCGGGGGGCGTGCTCTGCTGGCGAGCCCAGGCCAGCAGCGCCAGGCCCAAGCCGGCGGCGGAGTGCTCCGTCAGGTCCAGCAGGCTGGTGGAGTCCGTCTCCAGGTGCACCGCGGTGCCGTACGGCTGGAGGACCACGGGGCCCTCCCCGTCTCCCTGGTCCGGGCCCACCCACAGCGGGCCGGGCAGCTCCGGGGTGAGGACGTGGCAGGCGCACCGGCAGGTGTCCGGGTCCTCCTGGTCCGCGGCCCGGTCGGAGCACTCCGCGTGCCAGCCGATGGAGCACTGGCGGTTGATGCCCAGGGTGCTCCCGGTGCGCGCCAGGCGGTCCGTCCAGGAGTCCGCGGTCTCCTCACCCTGGGGGCCCAGCGGGGGGACGTCCGCAGGGGACAGGTGCACGCCGGCGGGCAGCGGCTCCTGACTGGTGGGCCACACGTCCGTGACGCGGCCGCGGGTGTCCGCGGCCACGTGCCAGTCCGGGTGCTCCGGGCCGGCGGCCCAGGTGCACCAGCGGGCACGGCCGACGCCGGCGGGGTAGCGGACCGCCCAGCAGTAGGCGGCCGGGTCCTGCAGCTGCGGCGTGGGGTCCGGGTCACCCGGCGTCCACGGCGCGGGGGCCGGGGCGGTCACTGGGCTGCCTCCGTCCGGGCGGGCCGCGCCGGCGGTGCCCAGTCCAGCCAGGGCACGCCCACGTCTGGCTGGCTCAGGTCCGGGCGGGTCATGGTGGTGCCGCCCAGCGGGGAGCCACCGAAGACGGCGCGCTCCAGCAGCTGCAGGATGCCGTCCCGGGTCAGGCCCTTGGGGCGCTCACGGCGGTACCGGGCCAGGTCCGCGCCGCAGCCGTCCTGCAGCAGCATGAACTCCCGCTGCTGGATGACCAGGGCGCCGGTGCACTCCCGGACGCGGGAGTGCACGGGGGCTGGGCGGTAGCCGGCGGCCTGGGCCCTCTCGGACACCGGGTTGCCGGGGTCGGTGGGGTGGCAGGACATGCGCTCACCGCGGCGGAGCTGCGCCCAGAGGCGCTGCAGGTTGGCCTTGGTGTACCAGCCGTCCGGGTGGCGCTTGCCCTGGTTGCTGGGCCGCCAGGGGCAGTGGACGCAGGGGGTAGGTGCTGCGGGGTCAGGCAGGGTCACGGGGTGCTCCTCAGCGCGTGCGTGGGTGGGGTGGTGCGGGGCGGGGCGGTCAGTAGTCGGGGCTGTCCGGCGGGTCGGTCAGGGTCTCCGTGGTGTCCTCCAGCTGGGAGCGGGCCTCACCCACGCTGTCCACCAGCTCCTCCACGGCGTCCAGCCAGGTCTCCGCTGCCTCCCCGCGGGGGCTCTCCTGCCACTTCTCCGTGCGCTCCGCCCAGACCTGGCGGCCGTTGGCCAGCAGGTCCTCCAGCTGGCCGGACAGCTGCTCCAGGTCCGCCCGGGCGTCGGTCATGGTGTTGCGGGACTCCGTGATGCGCTCCAGGAGCGCGGCGGGGATGCGGAAGGGGTCAGCGGCCACGGTGGGTCTCCTCAGGGGTGGGGCGGGTGGACAGGTCACGGTGCTGGGCCACCAGGTAGGCGCGGTGGCCGGCGGCGTGCCAGCGGGCGGCGGCCAGCAGCTGGCGGTCTCCCAGGAGGCGGGCGTCCCGGATGCGCTGCACCTGGTGGCGGTAGGCGGACAGGCGGGCGGCGCGCTCGTTGGCCTCCGTGCGCTGCGGCCGGTGGTACCAGCCGCCGGGCCACATAGTGGCCTCCCGGCCAGGGCAGGGCTCCTCCAGCGCGGAGCCGTAGTCCGGGCCGCCGGCGTTGAGCCCGGCGCGCCCGCAGCGGCCGCAGGTGTGCCGGTGGTGGCTGCCGTCCGCGTGGGGGCGGTGGCCCAGCTCCGCCATGCGCGCGGCGATGCGCGCGGTGGGGTCCTGCAGGCGGGTGCTCACGGCTGGGTGGCCGCGGGAGTGGGGGCGTGGCGGGTGACCAGCTGCCGCAGCCAGTCCGGCGCGCCGGGGCCCTGCTCGCTGGGCTGCAGGAGGACGCCGGCGGCGGAGATGTAGCTGCGGCCGCTGGTCTGCCCGCCCGCGTAGGGGCGGCCGTCCGCGGTGAGGCGGGGGCCCTGGATGGACGCGCGGGTCAGCACGCCGTCCTCCCAGCGGACGGTGACGCGGGTGGGCTGGAAGGTGCGGCCGGTGTGGTCCCGCATGGGCTCCAGGCCGGTCACGGCGGCGCGGAGCTGGGTGGCGGTGTAGGTGTGCAGCTGGGTGATGGTGGGGCTGGTGTCAGGCACGGTGGGTCTCCTCAGAGGGTGGGGCCTGGCCCGCCCGGGGGCAGGGGGCGGGCCAGGCGGTCAGGGGGTGGTGTCAGGGCCGGGCGGGGGGACCTCCTCGTACCAGGTCCGCCCGCCGGCCAGCCGGTCCATGACGCGGACCAGGTTGGTGTCCTCCGCGTAGGCGTCCCAGTAGCCGCGGCACATCGCCTCTCCGGCGTCCGGGTAGGGCCCGTACGGGAGGGTGCTGTGGCAGGTGAGCACGGTGCCGGCGTCCCGGTTGCCCTGGACCACCTCACGGAAGCGGCCCTCCGCCAGGTGCATGGGGTTGCCGGCGCGGAAGATGCACGTGCCGCACTTTTCGCTCAGGAGCCGCGGCTTCCTCACTGCGTGTCCCCCGCCCAGGTGTAGGTGGTCTGCCGGGTCCAGTCCCCGTGGACCTCCCGGCTGTGCGGTGCGCGCTGGCCGCCGCGCACGGTGTCCCCGCAGGTGCCGCAGCGCCAGGGGCCGGTGCGGCACTCCTGGCAGGGCTCGTCCTGCGGGCGGCCGTGGGCGCAGCGGGGCTGCTCCGCCTCCGCGTCCGGGTACAGCTCCGCGGCCAGCGCGCTGCCGTCCTCCGTGAGGGTCCAGACCATGCCGCTGTGCAGCTCCAGGGCGCGCTGCGCCAGGCCACGCTGCTCCAGCCCGCGGAGCGCGCCAGCGGCCCGGCCGGGGGACAGGAGCATGTCCGTGTCGATGCGGTCCGCGGTGCGGCCGTAGCCGTCCATGAGGCACAGCAGGACCACCCGCTGGGTGGGGCCCACCCGGGCGCTCACCGGGCGCTCCAGGGGGCGCGGTGCGCGGACACCCGGGCCAGGCGCTCCTGGTCCTCCGGGGTGGCCGGGGTGGGGCAGCAGCCGCACGCCGGCCGGGGGGTGCCCCAGGTGAGGGCGGGCACGTGCAGGTCGTGCTCCAGGACCACGCTGCGCCAGGCGTCCAGCGTGGTCTGTGCGCGCTCCCGCGCCTCCGCGTTGGTGATGCGGGCGCCGGCGTACCGGGCGAAGCCAGCGGCCGCCTGGGCGTCGTTGATGAAGCCAGCGGCCAGCTGGGGGTTCCGTGCGGCGCGGACCAGGAGCTGGCCGCACTGCCGGGCGTTGGCCTGGCCGCCGTCCCGGTTGCGGTGGGTGTGCCCGCAGGTGGCCAGGGAGCGGCGGTGGCCCAGGCGGACCGCGGCCTGCCAGTGGCCGGCGGTGCCGATCACGGCCAGGCGGGGACCCAGGGAGGCGGTCACAGCGCGGTCCCGGTGACCGGCAGGTCGTGCTCTGCGCAGTGGATGCCGTCCAGGGAGCTGGCGATGTTGACGGGGCGGCCGCAGTAGCAGCGGCGGCGGGGGTGCTGGACGGGTGCGGGGGTGGGCTCCTGCTCCGGGGCCAGGTTGGCGGCGTCCCAGCCGGCGGTCCAGGCGGACATGATGGGGACGGCACCGCCACCCACCGGCAGGCCCATGATCGCGTCGAAGACGGCAGGGTCCGTGGTGGGCAGGCGGCGGAGGCCGGCGGCGTGGGCCTGGCGGCCCACCTCCTGCCAGTCGGTGGGTTGGGTCTGGGTCACGGTGTGCTCCTCAGCTGGGGTGATCCTGCGTACATGGGGAGTGTACGGCACGGGCGGCGTGTGCGTCCACCCGGGGTGTACGGCGCGCCGGGCCGGGCTCCGGTGTGGAGCCCAGCCCGGGCGGGGGGTCAGAGGGCGGCCAGCTCAGCCAGGGCGGCGGCCGCGTCCACGGTGAGGGCGGCGTACTGGGCGGCGCGCTCCACCAGGGTGGCGGCGGCGGCGGCGCGGTCCTCAGCGGTGCGGGTCTCGTCCGCCGCCACCTGGGACAGGAAGGTCACGGTGTCCAGGTAGCTGGCGGAGCGGCGGGCCGGGGCGGCGGCGCGGGTCTCCAGCGCGCGGCGGCGGTCAGCGGCGCGGCGCTCAGCGGCCCGGGCCTTCTTCTGCTCCGGGCTGGCGGCGGTGGAGGAGGTGCCGGCCTGGCAGCGGCGGCAGGTCACGGCGTCCGTGGTGGGGGCGGAGAAGTGCAGCTCCGCCACCTGGGTGTTGCTCATGCACACGGGGACGGGGCGGCCGTCTGCGTGGGTGCGGCCGGCATGGACGGTGCCGGTGTGGGTGGTGACGTTGGTGGCGGTCTGGGTGCTCATGGTCTTGGGCCTCTCATGTCCGCGGGGGCGTCTCCCCCGCATGGACATGACTGTACACCCCCCATGCACAGTGGGCGTGCATGGGGGGTGCGGCGCGCCGGCGTGTCACCCGGGCGGGGGAGCCAGCCGGCGGTCCACCTCCCGCAGCACCGCGGGGGACAGGCTGGCGCGGACCTTGGCCAGTGCGCGGTTGGCCGCCTGGGCGTCCCGGCGCGCGTGCCCCCCGTCTGGCTCGGCCGCCTCCTGCTCCAGGCGGTCCACGGCACCCACCAGCGCCAGGTACTCCGCCGCAGTGAAGCGGGGCGGGGTCACCGGCGTGCGCGGGCGGCGGCCCGGCCCTCAGTGGCGGCCTGGCGGGCACCGGCCACTAGGGCGGGCGTGCCCAGCTGGTCTGCGCGGCGCCAGTTCACGCCGGCCCCCTTCGTGTTCGCCACGATGACACCGCGGCGGTGGAGGTAGGCGGCCAGGACGTCCCAGCCCTGGCAGACCGCGCGGCCGCGGGAGTCGTACAGCCAGCCGCCGGTGCGGGCGGTGACCCCGTTCTGGGCGGCCCAGGTGCGGGCCAGCTCCTGGGTGGTCATCTGCCAGGTGGGGACGTTGCGGACGCGGGCGGTGGTGGCGGTGCTCATGGCGGGGGGCTCCTCAGCCGGTGTGGTGGGTGGGTGGTCAGCGGGCGCGGCGGGCCACGGTGTACGTGGTGTCCGCGGGGACGGTGTACTGGCGGGGCCAGCCCAGCTCCTGGTCCGGCACGGCGGTCCAGAGGGTGACGCCGGCGGCGGTGACGTCCAGGTCGTACACCGCGTGCTCACGGTCGCCGTGCTCGTCCAGCACCACGTCTCCCATGCGCAGCTCAGCGGCGGTCAGGGTCAGCGTGGCGGCGGCGGCGGTGGTGGCGTCCATGAGCAGTACTGTACACCCCCGGTGGACACATACGGCAGAGGGGGACGCGCCGGCGTGTCCGGCGCGTCCCCCTCACGGGTGAGGCTCAGCAGGTGCAGGGCGGCAGCGCGTCCTCCAGGGTCAGCTCCGCCCGGTCCGCCTCCGCGTGCCCGCACTCCGGCAGCTCCCACAGGGACTCCGCGTGCAGGCGCACCACGGCCTGGAGCACGTACCGGGACAGGTTGGCCTGGCGGCGCTCGCTGCGCAGCCGGCCGATGCGCCGGGAGTCCTCCAGCAGGGTCTCCCGCCGCTGCGTGTACTGGTACAGCTGGGCGGTGCGCGCGCACGTCCACCGCACGTTCATGTCCCACAGCTGGCCGCGGTGGTTGACTCCGCCCACCGGGCCGCAGAGCAGCTGCGCCGGCGGCAGCCAGGCGTCCACCGCTGCGGTGTCCCGCGGGTCCAGGTCCTGCGGCAGCAGCCGCTCCACCAGGACGTCCACGTGGTCCGTGTCCAGGTAGTACTCCCGGTCCGCCCCGTCCGCCTGCTCCTCCGCGGTGGGGGTCAGGGTGACCTCCCGGGTAGCGGGGTCAGTGGTAACGGTGGCGGCGGTGATCCACAGCTCCTCTAGCGGCCAGGTGGCCACGCGCACGCGGTCTCCGTCCTGCAGGCCGGTCACCGGCAGCTTCACGGTCTCCCGGGGGCCGGCCAGGTCAAGCGCGGGCGCGGCGGCCAGCAGGTCCACCTCCCGCTGGGCCACCTGGGCGGCGTGGGGGTCGCAGGCCACGTGCGCCGTGCCGGCCACCACCACGGTCAGCAGGGTGGTGGCCCGGCAGGGGGTGCCGGCCTTCGTCACGCCGGTGCAGCGGCTGCTGGTGGCCTGGGCGGAGTAGGTGACACCGGCGGGGAGGGTTTGGGCGTACATGGTCATGGCGGGCTCCTCAGCGTGGTGGGCGGTGCGTACATGGGGAGTGTACACACACCGGCCCGGCGCGCGTCCACCCCCCATGTACGGGCGTGTCACTCCTCCGCGGCGTCCAGCTCCTCCACCACGCGGCGCAGCTGCTCCAGCCGCACCTCCCGCTTGGTCACGCCCTGCCCGGCCGGCATGGAGTACCCGGCGGGGTAGGTGTAGCTCCGCCGGGACTGGCCGGTGCGGGCGTCGATGACGTCCCGGGCGATGGTGTGGCAGCGCGCGCACATCATGGTGCGGGAGTAGCCGGTGACCCGGCCGCTGTCGCTGGTCACGCGCCGCCAGGACCAGTCCGTGCGCGGGGGCCAGGTGTGCTGGACGTCCCGGCAGGCCAGGAAGTCTGGGGCGTAGTCCAGGAGGCGGGCGGGGTCTGCGGCTTGCTCAGAGTGGACACGGCGGGACTGCTCCTCAGCTGTCATGCCGCGGTACTGTACACTCACCGTGTACACACCCCAGCTGAGGAGCTGCCATGAGCACCGCCCGCACCGCCACCACCGGCCGCCGCCGCCCCGGCTCCGTCCGCTTCGACCCGTACTGGAAGGTCCAGGTGTGGGAGGACCGCTCCCTGACCTGGAAGGACGTGCAGAAGGCCCACCCGTCCCCGGAGCAGGCGTGGGCGGCCGCGCCCGCCGGGCAGACCGTGCGGCTGATGCACGTCTACCCGGGCGGGCGCGCCCCCGTCACTCGCTGAACCCGTACTCCGGGCGCGGGCTGCGGTTGCCCACCACCCACAGCAGGTCACCCTCCTGCAGGAACGGCAGGCACTTGGCCTCGTACCAGGGGTCCAGCTCCAGCCCGCCCAGGTCCGTCTCCGGTGCGGCCTGGTGGTAGTCCAGCCCGGACTCCACCAGGGTCACCAGCTGCTCCCAGCCCTCTGGGGCCCACTGCTGCAGCCGCTCCGTGGGGTCCGCGCCCACCCGCACGCCCAGCACCGGGACGACGAAGCCGGCGCGGCTCATGCCGTGCAGCACCCCGGACAGGCTCATGGCGGAGCCCACCGGCATGACGATGCGGCGGACCTCCAGCAGGTGCTCCCGCAGCGCGGCCACCTGGGCGGCGGTGGCGTCCACCGCCTGCTGGCACTCCATCCCGAACGGCACCAGGGTCATGCCCTGCGCCGCGGCGTCCTCCCGGGCCCGGGCCACGATCACCGTGTTGTACCCCGGCCGGTGTTCGATCACCTCAGCGCCGAACGCGCGGACCCGGGCCAGCGTCTCCGTGTCCTCCGCAGCGGCGGGCACGTGCAGCCGGGCGGGGATGCCCAGGCGCTGCGCGATGCTGGCCACGATCAGCGCCTGCGGTGACGTCCTGGAGGAGGCGGTCACCAGCCCGGTGGCGCCCTCCGCCAGCGTGCGGCAGGACCGCACCTTGCCGCCGGCCTGCCCGGCGTACACGTACGCATCGTCCCGCTTCACCAGGTGCCCGCCCCACCGCTCCACCGGGGTCAGCTCCGGGGTGTGGTCCGGCAGCTCCAGCTCCTCCTGCGCCTCCACCTCCGGCACGGTGACGTCCACCAGGCCGCAGTCCCGCGCCGCCTGCATCCCGTCCCCCTTGACGAACACCAGGACGTGCTGGTGCGTCCGCCCCACCTTCCGCCCGGCCATGAACTGGCGGCCGGCGCGCACCGCCAGAGACCCCACCGGCGTCACGTAGATCATCTCGTTGTAGAAGCCGGCGCCGGCCGCTTCGAAGGCGTCGATGGTGTCCCGGATCAGGCCCAGGTACCGGCCGTCTCCGCGCTTGGAGCGCACGTCCCCGATGACCCAGACCGCGAAGCGGTTGGGGGCCAGCCGGTCCACCGCCTTGCGGATGACGTCTGCGTGGGCGGTGCGGAACTCCTCCGCGGAGAGGGTGGACAGGTCCTGCGGGTCGTCGGAGTACCGCTCCAGGTAGGCGTAGGGCGGGCAGGACAGCAGCAGGTCCGCCGGCCGCCCCGGCTCTGCCAGGACCTCCCGGGAGTCCCCCTGCGTCCAGGTCAGGTCAGCGCCGGCGGGCGCGATGCCCCGCTGGGCGTCGTTGGCGTCCACCTGCTCCTGGCGCAGCTCCACTCCCTCGTAGGAGCGGCCCAGCAGGGCGGTGACCAGGCCGCGCACGGAGCCGCCGGCGAAGGGGTCCAGGACGTGGCCGGCGGCGGGGGAGAACCAGCGCACGGCCAGCTCCACCAGCACCGGGTCGAAGATGGAGGTGCCGGAGGTGGAGAGGTTCTCGGTGGACCCGGAGGAGTCCAGGTGGTCCCGGGTGAACTCGTCGTGCGAGAGCTCCCGGCCCAGGCGGGCCTCCGCCGCCTCCTTCTGCGTGTAGTAGGTGGGGACCCGCCCGGACGCGGAGGCCACGGTGAGCGCCCGGCCCTTGGCGTACCCGGGGTCAGCTGGGGCGGTGGTGCCGTCCGTGCTGCGCCCGATCCACGCGCCGCCACCGCCGCCGCCCGGGTGCGGCCCGCCGGCCTTGGTGCTGCGGGTGGGGGTGACACCCCAGCCGCCCTGAATGTCCGCGATGCCCGCCTGGTTGGAGTGCGCCAGGCCCTCACCGCGGCCCAGCTCAGACTGGATGCCGTGGGCCAGCCACTGCGTCTTGCGGTTGCGCCACGGGCCGGAGCGGGCGTCCAGGACGGAGAACGGGGGGACCACGAAGCGGTCAGCCAGCGTGGGCCGGGGTGCCTCCGGCTCTGCGGGCTCCGCCACCGGGGACTCCGCGTCCGGGCGCTCCCCGCGCTCCGCCGGGTCCCGCTCCTCCTGCTCCTGCTGCAGGTCCTCCAGGGAGCTGTCCCCGGCCATGCTGTCCAGCAGCGCGTCCAGGTCCTCCTCCGCGTAGCCGGTGCCCTCCAGGTCCGGCAGGTCCTGCAGCAGCAGCGCCAGCACCGGCTCGTCGTAGGTGCCCAGGTCCGCCGTGCGGTTGTCCACCAGCAGGATGCGCAGCGCCTCCTGGTCGTCCACGTCCAGGAACACCGCGTCCACGTACTCCCAGCCCAGGTAGCGGGCTGCCATGAAGGTGTGGTTGCCGGCCAGGACGTGGCCGGTGGACTGCTGCACCACGATGGGCCGGTACTGGCCGTGCCGGCGGAGGCTGTCCGCGATGGCCTGGACGTCACCGCGGCGCGGGTTGCGGGGGTGGGGCTCCAGGTTGTCCACCCGGGCGGAGACGGTGTGCTGGCTGGGCTCAGCGGCGGTGGGGGCGGCGGTCTCTGACACGGGGGCTCCGGGGCGTGCGGCGTGGACGCCCGGCCCAGAGCCAGCAGCGCGCCCAGTGTTGCCGAGCTACGCCAGGAGAGCTGCCACCGCCACGCCCTGGGCAGCCAGGGTGACCGCGGCCAGGGCCGCCAGGACCACCAGGACCACGGCCAGGGAAATGCCCAGCACGGCGGGCGCGTCCCGCCACCAGCCGGCCCGGCGGGCGGGGTTGCCCGCGGCCCCCCAGCGCACCGCGGTCCACATGAGCCAGCGGGTGACCGGGCCCACGGCGTCCTCCGGGGTCTCCCCGTCCAGGCGGGAGCCCTCCCGCATGATGCGGCGGAACAGCCCGTCCGCGTCCCGGGCGGACACCAGCGGCGGCCGCGGGTGCGGGTACAGGGGCCGGCCGTTCTCGCTGCGCACGCGCAGGTACAGCTGCTGCTCCTCCCAGTACCGGCGCAGGTCCGTGCACAGGTAGTCGTGCAGCACCGCGGCCTCGTCCCACGGGCCGGTGCGGGGGATCAGGGAGGCGGTGAGCGCGGGCACGGAGGCGAAGTCCGTGCGGAAGCCGGCGGGCACCGTGATGGTCTCCCAGCGGCCCTGGTACACCAGGTCCTCCAGCAGCTCCCACCGGTCAGAGCCCACGCGGCGGACCGCCACGCGGGTCAGGAAGGGCACGGGTCAGCCCCGGTAGGGCGGCCAGCCGGCGCCGCCGTTGCCCTCCGTGAGCAGCCAGCGGGACAGGGAGTGGTCCCGGTCCGGCTGGCCGTCCACGATGGGCCAGACGTCCACCAGCAGCCGGCCGTACTCGTCCCGGCCGTAGGAGTCCGCGCCCAGCAGCCCGTGGGTGCCCAGCCAGCTCACGGTGTCCGCGGTCCCCCGCGCCTTGCCCGCGGCGTCCGGCAGGTCCGCGGTGTTGACCCACACCAGCCGGCAGCGGGTCCCCGTGGGCTTGGACTGGCGCACCGTGTCCCAGTCCTCCCCGCGCTCCAGCCGGGTGAGGGCCAGCAGCGCGGTGTCCCCGTCCACCACCCGGATGCGCTGGCAGGTGTCCCAGACGGTGGCGGGCGGCGCTTTCACAGACACGCACGCACCGTAGGCACGTGACCGCACCGGGTGGTGTAGGCGCGCAGACTGGTGCGGCTGCTGGCTGCGGGCCGGGCACCCCTGCAGCCCTGGAGCACGCCGTGGCAGACCGCCGCCACCTCATCCCCGAGATCGTCCGCCCCGGCCACCGCAACGGCCGGCACGTCAACCACGACCCGCGCAGCCTGCGCTACCTGGCCGCGCCCGCCGGCGTGCAGGTGACCCCCAAGTCCGTGCGCTGGGAGCGCCGCATCCCCATCCTGGACCAGGGCCAGCTGGGCTCCTGCACGGCCAACGCCACGGTGTCCGTGCTGGGCTGCGCCCCCTACTACGACACCCTCCCGCCGGAGGTGCAGCGGGCGCTGGCCGACGCCCGCACGGCGGAGGCGTTCGCCGTCCAGCTGTACCGGGAGACCACGGCCACCGACCCGTTCCCCGGCCAGTGGGAGCCGGACGACACCGGCAGCGACGGCCTGTCCGTGGCCAAGGCGGCGCAGGCCCGCGGCCTGGTCTCCGGTTACCAGCACGTCACCTCCCTAGCCGCCGCGCACGTGGCGATCCAGGCCGGCCCGTTCATCACCGGCACCGTCTGGCTGGCCGGCATGGAGACCCCCAGCCGGGAGGGCATCGTCACCGCCACCGGGGTGGAGGAGGGCGGGCACGAGTACGCCTGCACGGAGTACGACGCCACCCGGGACCTGTGGTGGTTCGACAACTCCTGGACGGACAGCTGGGGCCGGGCCGGGCGGTTCGCCATGTCCTCCCAGACGTTCGCCACCCTGCTGGCCAAGGACGGGGACGCCACCCCGTTCGTGCCCATCACCGCGCCGGCGCCGCAGCCCAGCCCGGCGCCGGTCACCCCGCCCGGGCCGGTGTCCCCGGTGACGCCCACCCCGGCCGCTCCCACCGTGCCGTGGGCGCAGCTGCAGCCGTTCATGGACAGCCCGCACTCCTGGGCGAAGGCCACCACGGCGGCCCGGGTGCTGCGGCAGCTGCAGGCGCAGCAGCAGTAGCCCAGCACGCACAGCAGCCCCCCACCCGTCTGGGTGGGGGGCTGCTGCCGTCTCCGGGTCCTACAGCTCCGCGCCGGGCGCCAGCTGGTCCAGCAGGCTGTCACCGCGGGACAGGTAGCCGCGCAGCAGGACCTCCTGCTGGTCGTCCTCCGTGAGCGCCGGCGCGTGCCCGGAGCCTCCCGGCCGGCCACCCACCCACTCCACCGTGCCGCCGCGGGCCGCGATGCGCTCCAGCATCCACTCCAGCTCCTGGGTGTCCGGCCGCTGGTGGTAGCCGTAGCCGGCGTGCACCCGCACGTGGGACTGCGCGCGCAGCTCCTCCGTGGCGTGCCGCCCGGCCGCCCGCCACAGACCGCACCGCGGTGACGCGGGCAGCCCCAGGTCCAGCGCGGACGCCCGGGCCAGCAGGACGGACCCGGCCAGGATCAGGAGGACCGGCGCGGACGGCACGGGGGGTGGAGCCGGCCGGTGCGGGCGCTGCGGGCCAGCGGCCTCCGGCTCCGGGGACCAGCGCATGGCGTCACCGGACGTGGACCAGTCCGCCAGCGCCCCGTCGATGGACGCCAGCACGTGGTCCACGCCCGGCCCGCTCATGCCGCTGCCGCCTCCCTGAGCTGCGCTGCCAGCGCCAGCTCCTCCTCCGTGAGCTTGCCGTACCACTCCAGGCGGCCGTCCGCGGTGCGGTGCTTGCCGCGATGCCCGGTGAGGTACCGGCACTCCCGCAGCAGCCCAGTGGACAGGCCCATGTGCCACGCCTGCGGGCACGGCGGGACCAGGTGCAGCTCCAGCTCCGTGCCGTCCCCCACGTCGTGCTCCACCGGGTAGCGGCCCGGTGCGGTGGCCACGTACTGCGCGGCGTCCGGCAGCGCGTCGTGGCCGGCCACGTAGCACTGCGGCGGGCTCAGCCGGACCATGTACCGGCCGTCCACCCACAGGTGCTCCACGCCGTGCGCGTGGCTCTCCTGCTCCAGCTCCTCCCGGCGGTCCGCGCTGAGCCCCTGCCCGGGCACGTAGCAGGTGGGGCACTCGTCCCAGGCGTCACAGTTCCCGGACGGGCCCGGGCACTCCACGGTGTACTGCAGCTCCGGCTCCTCCTGGCAGTCCGCGCAGAGCCCGTCCGGCGGGCAGGCGGAGCACCGGTCCACGGTGACCACCAGGACGTGCGGCCGCCAGCTCCCCGGCCGGCTCACACCGGCACCCCGGCGTCCGTGACCACCAGCAGGTCCTCCGCGTAGCTCCACAGGTAGTTGTCCCCGTCCCACTCCTCCGTGATGACGTGGCGGCCGGCGCGGAGCTGCGGCGTGTCCTGGTCCTCCCCGGCGTAGGTGTCCCGCCAGTCCCCGGAGGCGTCCAGCCAGTCCACCACCCGGCAGGAGGACCCGTCCGGCGGCATGGGCTCCCACTGGTGCCCCTGCGCCGGTGCCTGCGCGATCAGCTCCGGGACGTCCTGGCCGGGGGACCACAGCCGGATGGGAGTGCCGTAGCACAGTTCCTCGCAGCCCTCCGCGCACCACTGGTGGCAGAGGTCGGCCGGGCCGCCGGCGCAGGTGAAGCGGACGGACTCCACCGTGCCGTCCGCGTCCAGGGTCACGTCCGCGTAGTGCACGGCGGTCACTGCCGGACGTCCAGCTGGTCCGCCACGTCCCACAGGGCGTCCACGTCGATGTGCGGCCCGAACACCCGGCGCTCCTCCCCGGCGTCCGCGTCCTCCGGGCGGTACATGAAGAACTCCCGCACTTCGTGCTCCTCGTAGGCCAGGGCCGCGCCCAGGAGGCGGCGCACCAGCTCCCCGTCCGTCATGTGCGGGGACAGGTAGCTCTTGCCCCCGGAGCCCCACGCCATGTCCCCGGTGAAGGCGTCCGGGCGGTAGTGCTGCAGCTGGACAAACACCCGGCCCAGCGGGTCCTCCACGTCCACCTCCACCCGCCACCGGTAGGTGTCCGGGCGGTACACCACGCGGTCCACCACGCCCTGCACGTGCTCCAGCCACGCCGTCTGGCCCAGGTGCTGCTGCACCGGGCTGGGGCTGGAGCCGTAGACCCCGGGCCGGCGGTCGTCTGCGGTCTGCTGCGTCTCGGTCACGCTGTCTCCTCTGTCGGTGCTGCCCCCGTGACGCCGGGGTGTCTGTGGCAGGCCGGCCACCAGGCGCGGACGTCTGTGCCCGGGCCCTTCGTGGCGGGGCCCAGGTCGCACTTGGGGTAGGAGCGGCCGGCGGACTGCCGGTGCGGGCAGTCCCCGCAGGTCCCCGCCTCCGGGTACGCGCGGCCGCGGGTGAGTGGGTGCCAGCCCAGCTCCACCAGCGTGTGCTGGCGGGCGGTGCGCCGGCGGTCCGCGGACGTCTCCGCCGGCGGCTGCAGCACCAGCGGGGTGCCGGGCAGCTGCAGGTCCGGCTCCGGGAACAGGTCCAGCTGGTCAGGGATGGGCACGTACTCCACGCCGTGCTCCGGGCCGGTCACTCCACCACCACCTCTCCGCAGCGGCCGCAGTGCCCCAGCTCCACGGTCTCCCCGGTCAGGTGGTTGTGGCTGAGCCGGTGGCCGGCGTTGGGCACGAACCGGCCGCAGCCCACGCACTTGCCGGTGTACCGCGGCCGCGGGTGCCAGTCCTGCGGGTCTGCGTCCAGGGGCTCCGCGGCGGCCTGCCACAGGTCAGTGCGCTGCATCGCGTCTCCCCGTGGGCAGCAGGCCAGCGTCCTGGAGGACCCGCAGCTGCTCCCCGAACTCCAGCAGCACCTCCACGTCCGCGTCCGTAGGCGTACCACCGCAGACGATGACGCCGGGGGGCAGCTGCGGCCGGGAGGCGCGCTCCCGGGCCTCCCGCTCCTCCTCCCGCACCAGGTGGTCCACCCAGGTGCGCAGCGCGCCGTTGACCGGCAGCCCGGTCAGGCGGTGCTCCAGCTCCGCGGCCTCCTGCGCGGTCAGCTGGTTGCCGGTGTCCAGGCGGCGGCCGGCGTGCTGGGAGCACAGGCGGAGCCGGTCCGCGCGCTCCGTGATGCCGTGCCGCGCGAAGGCCAGGACCAGGCGCTGCAGCTGCCTGCCGTCCGCGCGGCTCACCGGGGCTCCGCGGGCTGGTCGTAGTCCATGTGCCAGGTGGGGTGCACGGGGTGCTCCCCGGGCTGGCCGTCCAGCTGGAGGACCAGGTGCGGGCCGGAGAAGCCCACCACGGTGCCGGGCTGGCCGTCGAAGCGGACGCGGCTGCCGATGTGCGCGGGCACCCGGTAGGTGGCGCGCACCCACTCCCCGTCCGCGTCCAGCCGCACGATGCCGTCCCCGTCCATCGGGTCACGGGGCTGCGGCTGCGGCCGCTGCTGCGGGTCCAGGCCCAGCAGGCGCATGACGTCCCGCCAGGTCACCTCCCCGGTGGGGCCGGCCATGAGCTGGCGCAGCGTGTCCGAGTCCTGGTCCGGGCTTCCCAGCTCCTCCGCGCTCATGTCCGCCAGCAGCAGCGCCAGGGCGGCGGTGCGGCGCGCCTGCTCCAGGTCCTCCTGCGTCACGTGCTCCCGGTGGTACAGGGAGACGGTGGCCGCCAGGTGCGCACGGGCGTGGAACAGCGGGTCCGCGTGGTACCGCAGCCGGGCGTCCCGCTCCAGCTGCTCCACGCGCTCCCGGGCGCTCACGCGCGCACCAGCTTGCCGGAGCCGGCGCAGGAGACGCGGGGCAGCTCCGGGTCCGGGTGCCGCCGGATCACGTGCCCCCTGCGCGCCCTGACGGTGCCCACCGTGCCCGGGCAGTCCGGGCAGCGGACGTCTCCACCCACGTGCCGCGCCACCTAGTCCTCCTCCTCGTCGTCGTCCCACGCCGGCTCGTAGTCGTCCGCGCCCTCCTCCGTGGCCTGGCGCACCTCCAGCTCCCAGGGGTGCAGGGAGTCCGCCACCAGGAGCGCGTCCCGGGCGTCCCGCTCCGTGTCCAGGTCCACCGCCACCCACTCCTGGGTGTGCATGTCCCAGACCCCCCAGGAGTCCTCCAGGGACGGGACCAGCCGCCCGCCGCGCTGCGCGGCCGCCTGCTCCACCTGCCAGGGCAGCCACCGGGGCTCCACCCTGCTCTCCGTGCTGGTCATCTTGGGCCCTCCGTAGATGGGTGCGGGGGCCCCGGCTGGGGCCCCCGCGGTGGTGCTCAGCGCCGGCCGGGCACGTACTCCTCCAGCACGCCGGCCACGTAGGTGACGCGCACCTCGTTGCCCTGGCGGCGCAGCTCCGCGCCGGACTTCCAGCTGATGACCTGGCGCAGGCCGGTGTCCCCGCCGCGCTCCTGGTAGGCGCGCAGGAAGTAGACGGCATCGCGGGGCCCGTGCAGCCAGACGGTCTCCCCGCCGGTGGTGGTGTAGGACTGGACCTCCACCCGGTACTCCGTGCCCCGCAGGGTCACCGTGCCGGCGTCCGTGAGGGTGTAGTCCGTGCCGGCGGCGGTGTCCGTCTGGCCAGTGGTGTCCATGTCAGCTCCTCAGCTGGGGTGCGGTGCGTACATGGAGAGTGTACGCCAGCCGGGGCCCTACGTGCACGGGGGGTGTACGGCGCGCCGTGGCCTACCTGCCGTGACGCATCTGCCCGGGGGCAACTGTGGGCAGGCGCGGAGCAGCTGTCCACAGGCGGCAGCAGGTCAGAGCCGGGTACGCGCCCGCTCCGGCCCGGTCTCCCCAGCGTCGTGCACCGGCGGCCCGCCCTCCGGGAGCGCGTCCACCTCCTCCGGGGTCAGCGCCACCCGCAGGTGACCCACCCGGCCCTCCGTGAACACCCACCACTCCCGCTCACCGCCCACGCCGGCCAGGAGCCGGACCGCGGCCACCTCCAGTGGGCGGGTCAGGGTCAGGAACCGCCCGGACCGCTGGAGGGATGCTGAGACGTGCCAGACCGGCGCGCCGTTGTTGAGGCGGCCCTAACGGTCCACGGCCAGGATGGTGGTCAGGAGCCCGTGGCGCAGGTCCCGGGTGCGGCGCAGCGGCTCCAGCGCGGAGCGGCCCATGTCCGCGCGGGACATGGGCAGGGTGAGCGCCAGGCGCTGCCGGTCGGTCAGGTGCTCCAGGGTCACCGTGCGCCCCCCGGCTGCTCCTCCACGTCGTACAGCTTGTCCACGGGCGTGCCAGTGATCGGCGCGAAGCCGTGGCAGGCGATGCGCACGCCGATGACCTGCCCCCCGCGCCTGGACGGGCTCACCAGGCGCACCGTCATGGGGCCGGCGGGCAGGCCCACGATGACGTCACCGGGCTGCAGGTCAGCGGCCCGCTTCTGGATGCTCACGGCTGCTCCGTCTCCTCCGCCTGCTGGTCCAGCTCCGCGGCCCGCTGGTCCGCCTCCTCCGCCATGCGCCGGTAGTCCGCGGCCAGCTCCCGCTGGGCGGACGCCCGGATGCGCAGGAGGCCGGCGTCCGGCGGACGCGGAGCCCGGGGTGCCGGCCTGGCTGCCTGGCGCTCCTCCGCGCGCTGCCGCTGGACCGTGATGGACCGGAAGGCCAGCGCGTCCGGCGGCACGGCCACCCGCTCCGGGGACACGCGCTGGCCGCGCTGGTTGCGGGGCAGGTCCTCCGTGCCCACCAGGTACGAGACCTCCAGGGAGCGGCGGAACCGCTTGCCCACGTAGGTCACCACCCGCCAGTCCCCCTCCGCCCAGACGCGGAACTGCCGCACGGTGTCCCGGCGGGTGGCCTCCCCCTCCAGCCCGTACCCGCTGTCCAGGGTGACCAGGCCCTCCGGCGGGGCGGGGACGGGGCGTGCGGTCATCGTGCGGTCTCCTCTGTGACGTGCTGGGCGTGGGCCTGCTCCACCGCGCGGCGTCCGCCGCTGCTGGGGGCCACGTTCACCCGGTGGGTCCAGCTACTGCAGCTGCAGCGGCCGGTGGTGCCGTACTTCATGCCGGCCGCGCCGTTGATGTGCGCCAGCGGGGTCTGGCCCAGCTGCGTGCGCCCCAGGTGCAGCACGTGCTGCTCTCCGCGGGCGGCCAGGCACTGCGGGCACCGCGGCTTGCTGGTGTCCGGCCGCCAGGTGCCCGCGGGCAGGGCGGTGGTGCCGCAGGCGGAGGTGGCCGCCCCGGCGCGGACTAGGTGCCGGTGCTCGGACACCTGGAGGTGGTCCGTGCGCGGCACGGTCACCCACCGGTCCGGTGCGGTCTCAGGCACGGGCGTCCTCCTCTGTGAGCAGCTGCTGCGCGGTCAGGGTGACCACGCAGTCCCCGGCCTGCGCCTCCAGCCACACGCGGTGGCGGCGGTACAGGTCCGCGTCCGTGACCACTAGGCACCCGTCTCCGTCGATCACCACGGCGTCCGTGTAGGTGACGGGCCGGACGGGGCTGGAGGCGTTGTGCCGGTCCACCTGGTCCGCCAGCTCCAGCGCGTTGGAGCGCAGGGCGGCGGCGTTGTACTCCGCGGCGGACACGTACTCCGGCCCGCGCCAGGCGGCCGCGTCCAGCAGGGCGGCCGCCCGGGCGTCCACGGCCGCCAGGAAGGCGGCGCGGTCCTCTGTGGTCACGGGGTCAGCGTGCCGGGACGGGGGACAGGGCGGCGGAGAGGAAGGGGCCCAGCACCACGGTGTCCTGGGTGGGCGCCGCGTGCGTGGTGGCCGGCCGGGGCGCGGCGTGGGCCGCGATGAGGGAGGCGGCGGTGACGCCGGAGACGGAGGTGTGGCGGGACATGCGGTGTGCGGACATGGTGTGCAGCTCCTCAGCTGGTGGGTGGTGCTGTGTACATGGGGAGTGTACATGACTGGGTGTCCACCACCCGTGCACGGACACGCCGGGGGCCTGCTGGCCTCCGCGGCGCCGCCCGGACCTCTCACGCCCGGGCGGCACCGTGGGGGTCAGAAGACCAGGAAGCTGCCCAGGGAGGCCACGGCCAGCAGGACGGCGCCCAGCGCGGCCAGGGTGCGGGCCACGCCGCTGCTGGTGTCGATGTGCCGCGGGCGGTCGGGGAAGCAGTGGGCGCCGGTGAGGTGCTGCCCGGTGGGGCAGGACTGGACGTCCGGGGAGTCCAGGACGGGCGCGGCCTGGGCGGTGGCGGAGAGGCCGGCCGGGGCGGCGGAGCCCAGCAGCGCGGGGCCGGCGGTGACGCCCAGGGCCAGGGCCAGGAGCAGCAGGGGCAGGAGCAGGGCGCGGCGGACACGCAGAGACATGGGGGGTCAGCTCCTCAGCTGGTAGGTGGTGCGGGTAGTGCTGGTATCGGCAGCGTCTGGCTCCCGCGGCACCCGCCTGTGTCACGCAGGCGGCACCGTGGGGGTCAGAGGCCCCCGGCGGCCAGGGCGTCCGCGGCCTCCACGCTGGCCCGGTAGTCCGGGAGCCAGCTGCGCTGCGCCTCCAGGTTCTCCGCGGCCACGGCGTGGGACTGCTCCGCCAGCTGGAGCATGTGGCGCAGGGCCTCCACGCGCTGCGCGCGGTGCTCCAGGGTCAGCTCCGCGTCCGCCACGCGGGCCTCCTGCTGGGCCAGGTTGGCGCGGGCCTGAGCGGGGGTGGTGTACATGGTCAGCTCCTCAGCTGGTGTGCGCCCGGCTCCCTGCCGGACACGTAGGACCGTACACCCCCAGTGCACGGTGCGGGAGTACGTGCGGCGCGCCGGCGTGTCCGGTGGTACCCGGCGGCCGGGAGGGTCCGCGCCTCACCTCCCGGCCGCCAGGGCTCAGGACACCCGCCGGATCATGGCGGCGGTGGAGGGGAGCCCGGGCAGCGGGCCCTCACCCTCCCCGGTCACGGCGGGGTAGGGCAGGCCCTCTGAGAACGGCAGCGCAGCCACCCGCTCCTCCTGGTCCAGCGCCCGGACAGCTCCCACGAAGTCTCCGCGCTGGATGCGCAGGGAGCGCAGCGACGGGCCGGAGCGGGCCGCGCGGTCCCGGACCGCCTGCCACTCCTCGTCCGCCACCTGCGCCTCCCAGCACTCCCGCTCGTACCGCAGCTCCGCCACCTCCGCGGCCAGCCGGCGCGCGGTCTCCTCCGGGTCCGTGTAGACCCGCCACGCCTCAGCGGCGCGCACGCAGGCAGCCACCCGGGCGGGGGAGTCCGCGGGCAGGGCGTGCCACGCCGGGGAGCCGTACTCCGGGACGTCCGGGTTGCCGGCGTCCAGCAGGTGCTGCGCCCAGGTGGAGGGCTGGCCGCCCGGGTAGACGGGGTGGGACACGGTGGGCTCCTCCGGTGGGGGCGGGGGGCTGTACACCTCTAGTGTACGGCACGGGGGCCGCGCTGTCATCCTGTCTGTGCAGGTCAGAGGCCAGACCACCCTCAGGGCAGCTCCCCGTAACCAGCGCAGGGAGCGGCCAGCGGCGGCTGTCCAGGGCGCGGAGCGGCGCAGCGGACCCTGGACGGCCGGTGGTGGACGTCCCAGAGTTGGTGGAGGGGAGAGGCCCCACCGCAGGTAGGCTCCCGGCGCTGGGCAGCAGCGAGACGGCACCTGGACCGCGAGGCACCAGGCTGAGAGCTGCGGGGCCGCGGACGGTGGACGGGTCCAGGGGACCTGGACGCCGGGCCGGTGAGGGCGCAAGCCCGACACTCCCTGGGGTGCGACTCCCCACCTGCTGCCCAGCACCACACGCACAGGGCCCGGGTGCCGCGTACGCAGCTCTCCCGGGCCCATGCACCACGCAGCCGCGTGGCGGCCGTCTGCCCACCGGCGTGAGTGGATGCCAGACACCACCACGGACAGGCGCTCAGGCTACCGCCGTCCCGCCGCCCAGCAGTCCGGGCAGACGTCCCGGGTGTTCCCATTCGGGCCGCGCGTGACGTGCCAGCCGTACTGCTCCCGGGCGTCTCGCCGCGCGGCTTTCACGGAGGACTGCCCCTGCAGAGAGCCGTCGCCGCTGGGCTCGCAGTCCTCCCCTGCGTCCTCCCCGGCATCGCAGTACAGCCACACCGGACGGTGTGCGGTCACTCCGTCCGCGCCACGGTGTACGTGCCGGTCTGGCCGCGCTTGGCCGGGCGGGTGTAGACCAGGCGGCCGCCCGGGACGGACAGGCGGTGCAGCGCCGCGGAGACCGCACCGTGCCGCCGGCCGGTCTCGTCCTCCAGGCGCGCCGCGGACACCGGGCCCAGCTGGGAGACCAGGGCCACCAGCCGGTCCGTGAAGTGCGCGGGCTCCGGCTCCGGCTCCGGGGCGGGCTGCAGCCGGCGGGTGGAGGTGGAGGGGCGCTCCACGCCGTCCCGGCCGGTCACCTTGTCCGGCAGCTCCACGCCGGCGGCGCGGGCGGTGCGGCGGTCGGTGGACACGGTGGAGGCGGAGACGCCCAGGCGCTCCGCGATGGTGCGGGTGGGCATGGGCGGCTGGGCGGTGGACATGGACACCACCAGGGCCACGCGCTCCTGCACCGGCAGGGCCAGCTCCGCCAGGGAGCCGAACTCCTGCTCGCAGTAGTCGTGCCAGGTGGGGTAGCCCAGCGCCGCCCAGGCGCGCTGCTCCCGGGCGGTGGCCAGGCCCTCCAGCGCGCCGCGCAGGTTGCGCCGGATGCTCACGGTCAGCTCCTGCGCGTCCTCCCGGGACAGCAGGGACGCCGGCGCGCCGGCGGCGGGCAGCAGCTCACCCTCCAGAGCTTGGGTGGCGGTGTGGACCAGGTGCAGCTCAGCGGACATGTGGGGCTCCTCAGCCGGGTGGTGCGGTGGGTGGGTGAGAGGACCGTACACCAGGAGTGTACGGCGGGGCCAGTGGTCAGGCCGGGCGCGTCCCGCCGTGGTCGTGGCACGCCGGCCGGCCGCGGAACCGGTAGGTGGTGGAGCGGCCGCACGCGCCGCCGTTGGCCTTGCTGCCGGTGCAGGGCAGCGCGTCACCGGCGGGCGCGGCCGCGGAGGGCGTGCAGCCCCTGCAGTTGCGCTCCGCCCAGCGCGCGTAGTGGCCGTGCGGGCACATGGGCGCGGGCAGCAGCACCCGGGCCGGGCACTTCGGGTCCAGGGTCCAGCCGGCGGGCAGAGCGTCCTCCCGCGCGGCCGGCTGCAGGTGCGCGTACTCCAGCTCCTTGGGCACGAACCGTCCGCCGCGGCCGTGGTGCGCGCCGTTGGCGTCCACCACGATGCCGTCCGCGGCCAGCAGCTCCTGCACCAGCGGGTGCTCCGGGTCGTAGAAGTCCACCGGGCCCGTCTGGGTCATCCAGTCCGGCAGGGTGGCGGTCACAGCAGGCCCCGGGCGTGCAGGTCAGCCAGCTGGGCGGTGGCCAGGCGGGCGGCCGCGGCGTGGGAGCCCTGGGCCTGCGCCAGCAGGGACTGCGCGCCGTCCGCCCAGACCACGGGGACGATGCCGGGGGCCTCCGCCTGCGCGGCGGTCAGGCCGGACTCCGCCACGTCCAGCAGGTCCACGGCGGTCAGCCAGACGATGACGGAGGCGGGGTGCTCCAGCACGCGGTGGATCAGGTCCGCGGTGACCCCGGGAGCAGCTGAGGTGGAGGTGGCGTCCATGCTCCTATGTACGGCAGCTACTGCCCGGAGCTTGACCCGACGCCGGAGGATCACCCGGACGGGGGAGAGCCCGGGCCCCGGAGTAGTGGGCCCGGGCTCTCCCGGTGCTGGTGGAGCGGGCGGTCAGCCGACGGTGACCACCCGGTACCCGGAGGGGGACACGGACAGCGCCGCCACCGCCTCCGTGCGGGTCAGGTACGTGCCCTTCACCGCCCCGCCGCCGTCCTGCAGCTGGTACCGCTTGGCCGTCCCGCCGCCACCGCAGTTGCATCCCGCCATGTCAGGTCCTCCTGTCCGGGCCCGGCAGCCAGCTGCCGGGCACCCCGTCTGCGCTGTACGCGGCCTCCACCCGCTGGCGGCCGCCCTCCTCCGGCACGGAGAGCGCCGCGGCGCCCTCCGAGAGCTCCAGCACCAGCGCGTCCACCGGCGCGGTGCCGTCCAGGGGGACGTAGCGCACCACGTCCCCCACCTGGGTCTGGCCGGCCACGTCAGACCCGGGCCGGGAACGCCCAGGTCCCCGGCAGCTGCTGGTGGTCGATGCGGTCCTCCGGGTGGTCCTGCGGGACGTCGTACTCCGGGTACGAGCCGTTGACGTTCTCCGCCCGCCCGTGCGGGGACTCCACCAGGAAGTTGTCCGCGTCCTGCCGCTTCCCCGGCACGCCCGGGGTGAACACCTGCAGGTGCACGTGGGTGGGGGAGGACAGGTCCGCCACGTACCCGGCGTCCACCCCCGGCCGGTACAGGGAGTCCTGCGTGGCGGTGATGATCGCGGGCACGGAGTAGTTCCCCGTCCGGGACCGGTACACCACGGTGCGGCAGATGCTGGGCCGCTGGCCGGCGCTCACCGGCGGACCTGCGCGGCCAGCTGCTGGACCCGGGACCGCGGGTCCCGCTTGATGGACGCGGCCACCCGCTGCAGCCGCTCCCGGCGGGCCTGCTGCTCCCGCTCCGCGCGCAGCTCCGTGCGGACCTCCGTGCGCAGCTCCGCCCGGACCTTCTCCGTGATGCGGCGGGTCAGCTCCTGCTGGGACAGCCCGGCCGGCCGGCGCCGGACCGGGGCCTCCGCGGGCCGCACGGACGGCGCGGCGGTGAGCGCGGTGCGCCCGGACTCGTCCGTGGCGAACCGGGGGGTGGGGAAGCCGGGGGCGTTGACGGACAGGACGCCGATCAGCTCCAGCTCACCGCCCACGCGCCGCCAGTCCCCGGAGACGGGGGAGCGCCGCAGGTCGTACAGCTGCTCCTCCGTCACGCCCGGGGTGAGCGCGCCGGCCATCGCGATGCCGTACTCGTCCTCGTACAGGCGGACCACCGCGGTGCCCGCGCCCTGCACGTCGTAGTGCTCCACGGCGGAGCGGTAGGCCAGGCGCACGTCCGCGTGCCGGCCGCCCAGCGTCAGGTTGCCCACCGCCACCCGGGAGCCGTCCTCCGTGACCACCTCACCGGTGTGGAAGTAGGCGTACTTGCTGGGGGACTCCGGCGGGGTCACGCAGGTGTTGGAGAAGCCCACGTGGCAGGTGCCCCACACGGCCACGTGGCCGTAGACCCGGCCGTCGTCGGTGATCGTGCACGGCGTGGGCCCGGGGAGCTTGGGGTCCGCGAACCAGGCGGCCGGCGGGCGGAGCACCCCGGGGCCGGCCACCAGCGCCTCCGCGGCAGCGGCGGCAGCGGCGGCGACCACGGCGGTGGCCGCGTCCTCCTCCGTGCTGGCGGAGCTGGTGACGGTGCACGCGGACGGGGCCACCACCACCGGGTCACCGGCGGGCTGGCTGTCCGCGTCCAGCGGCTGCACCGTGACGGTCTCCGCGGTCTCGTCCACCGCGGTGACCTCACCGGACACGGTGCCGTCCGCACCCATGTCCACGTCCACGGTGTCCCCGACGACGATGGAGGTGCCGGCGGAGTCCTGCAGGGACAGGCTGGCCTCCCCGTCCGCGGGAGCGGCCACGGGGTCCAGGACGATGCGGGCCTTGGCGAACGCCGGCGTGGCCACCTGGGTGCAGGCGATCAGCTGGCCCTCCGCCACCTGCTCCAGCACCACGGGCTCCTCCCCGCGGTCCCAGGCGTCGAAGATGTCCTCCATCGTGACGGCGTTGCCGTCCTCGTCCACCATCTCTGCCACCACGCTGGCCAGGTCCACGGACACGGAGCCCAGGCCGGCCTCCACCAGCGCCAGCGCCTTGCCCACGGCGTCCTTGACCTCCGGGGCGTCCAGGTAGTCCCCGGAGGCCACGATGCCCTGGTCGGTGAAGTCCACCTCCAGGATGCGGCCCACCACGATGCTGCCGTCGTGGCCCATCGCGGAGGACTCCTGGTACAGGAGCGGCAGCGGCAGGTCCCGGGAGGTGAGGGACCCGACCTTGAAGATGCGGCCGTCCCCGGTGGCCTCCCCGAAGGGGGCCAGGAACGGGTCAGAGCGCCAGGTGCGCGGCATGGGCGTGCGTCCTTCGGGTGCGGCGGTGACGCCCGGCCCGGAGCCAGCAGCGGTGACAGTCTGCCCTGCAGCAGCAGGGGTGGCAGTGACGGACGCGGGGTCCGGCTCGTCGTAGGCGCGGACCACCGGGGGGTCCTGGTCCGCGCGGCGGTCGATCTCTCCCTGGACGTCCGCGGGGTCACGCAGCTGCCGGTGGGAGGTGTCCGGGGTCTCCTCGTCCGCCTCCAGGTCCAGCATGGTGCACCGGCAGTTGATGACCTCCCCGGCCGGGCCGGTGGGGTCCCCGGGGTGCATGAGCAGCGCGCTGCCCACGCGGAAGGGGCGGTCCATGCGGACCCGCTGGCCGTCCGCGCGGAAGTGGGAGTCCCGGGTGCGGGTGTCGATGGTGCAGAGCCACACCTTCTCCGTGGTGGCCCCGGTCAGCTCGTCCCGCGCCTGCCACGCGGCCAGGTGCCCGCCGTTGTACGCGCCGATGGTCTCCGTGCGGGCGATGGTCTGCGCCCGGTTCTCCCAGGTGGTCTCCCCCTGGGCGGCCAGCACCGTCTCCACCCGGTCCCTGATCTTGGGGATGGACTCCCCCAGGTCGATGCCGTCCTGGACCTCCGCGCGCACCACGGTGAAGGTGTCGTCCGGGACGCCGGACAGGCGATTGGCGACGGTGGCCAGGTACTCCTCCTGCCAGGGGCGAGCGGACAGCACCCGGTCCTCACCCAGGAGCGCGGCGAACACCTCACCCAGCAGGTCCTGCAGGGTCTGGACGATGGTGGAGCCCACGATGCGGTCCCACGCGGTGGACAGCGGGGGGATGACGCCGGGGTCCGGGGGCAGCCCGTCACCAGCGGCGGCGGTGACGGTGGACCGCAGCACGGCGGTGGCCACCAGCCCGGTCCACTGCTGCAGGGCGGAGCGGGCGGCGGCCAGCACCTGCGCCTCGTAGGCGTCCAGGCGGGCGGCGGCCTCCCGCCGGCGCTCCAGGTGCGGGTCTCCGGGCTCCGGCCAGTCCCCGCTCTCCGCGGGCGGGTCCTCCGTGGCGTAGGTGAGCAGGTGCGCGCCCACGGGGCCGCGGGTCCGGCCGCGGGTCACGCCGCGCTCCGGCGGGCGCGGGTCACCACGGCGGTGAGGTACCGGACGTCGTGGGCGGTGCCGGAGGTGAGGAGCCCGCCCACGTAGGACTCCAGCTCCCGGCGGAAGCGCACCGGGTCCAGCTGGACCATGCCGGCCAGGGACGGGTCGTCCATCCAGTCGAAGGCGCCGGCCAGCAGCCGGGGCAGCTGGCTGGCGTCCACCGGCACGTGCTGGTGGAGCTGCCGCAGGTCCCCGGTGTAGGTGCCGCGCACCGCCCGGGTCAGCAGCCGCTTGCCGGCCAGCTCCAGCGCGCGCTGGGTGAGCAGGTGCGCGCAGACGATCTCCTCTGAGACCGCCTGCGGCTGCGGGGCGGGGGTGGTCACGCTGCCTCCTGCGCGGGTGCGCCGGAGCTGGCGCCCGGCTGGGTGGCGGGCGTCCCGCGGGTCTCGTCCGCGGACGCCCCGGGCTCTCCGGTGTCCGCGGCGGCGGGGGCTGCCCCGCCTATGGCGGCCGCGGAGGGCAGCGGCATGGTCTCCACCGTGCCGCCGGCCCACAGGTGCATGAGGGAGGGCAGCAGCGCGGGGGCGGTGGCGGGGGCCAGCCGGACGGCGGCCTCCAGCAGGTGCGTGACCCGCTCCGCGTGGCTGGGGGCGTCGGAGTCCCCGAAGCCCATTGCGGTGCGCAGCGCGGCCGCGGACAGCTCCCCGGCGTTGTACAGGGTGGTGGCGTCCGCGGACCGGTCCGGGCGCTGGGTCAGCTCAGAGACGTCGTACCAGAGGGTGAAGGCGTAGGAGGCCAGGCCCAGGGCCTCCAGCGCCGGCTCGTAGTACGCCTCGTTGATCGCGGAGACCACCGTGGTGAGCTTGGGGGCCACGTGCAGCTTGACCCCGGACTCCGCGATCTGCCAGGAGCCCCAGTGGTTGACGTCCCCCTTGCCCAGCAGCTCCTCCGGGGGCATGTCCAGGCCCAGGGCCAGGCGCCGGATGCACGCCTCCCGCGCGTCCTGGTTCTCCTTCTGCAGCTGGGAGGCGAAGGACAGGTGCTGGACCTTCTCCACCAGCTCACCGGGGACCCGCAGGACCATCGGGACCAGCCGGCTGGAGTCGCCCGGGTCCTCCAGCGGGGTGAGGGTGTTCTCCGCCAGGGACAGCATGAGCGGGTCCGCGCCCGGGTTGGCGTCCAGCGCCTCCTGGGAGGGGGCGGGGAACTGCACCTCCATCGGCAGGATGAGCAGGCCGGCGCCGGCCAGCCGGGAGTCCATCTGCTGCCCGGCGACCTTGACCAGGGTCTGCAGCTCCCGGAGGACGGGGAGGACCGCGCGGACGGGGGAGTCCGCCTGCCACTTCTTCTTGGGGTGGGACTGCCAGACGCGGATGATGACGGTGCGCTCCGGGTCCAGCGGCCGCTTGCCGTTGCCCCGGTCGATCCACCAGCCGGACTGGTAGAACAGCTCGTCCGTGGACGCCACGTACCAGTCGTCGTCCGGGAGCGGGTCTCCTGCGGCGTCCAGCGGGGTCTCCCCGATGACGTAGCAGTCACCGGCGATGGTGAGGTGCACGCCGATCTGGGAGAGGATCTGGGACTGGCTGGACGGGCCGCCCAGGAGGTTGTGCGCGGCGGACAGCGCCGCGGCGTTCTCCGTGGGCGTGGCGGAGGGGGTGCCGTCCTCCTGGACGTCCGCGGCGTAGATGGAGGCGCGGGACAGGCTGTTGCCCATCCACTGCGCGGCCTGCCGCAGCTCCCCGCAGGAGTCGTAGAAGCCCCACGCCTCCTGCTGCCAGTCCTGCTGCAGGTTGGTGCGCGGCCGCTTGGTCAGGTCCAGCCGGGCGGCGGACGCGACCAGCGCGTTGGGGGCCAGGGAGCCCGGCTCCGGGTTGACGGCACGGCGGCCGCGGCGTCCAGCCATGCTCAGTCCTCGTCCTCCAGGCCGGCCAGCAGTGCGGTGCCGTGGCTGTAGGCCAGGGCCAGGAGAGCGCCCAGGACCAGGGTGGGCAGCCACCAGGCCAGGCGGTAGGCGGGGACCAGCCAGACCACGGCGGCGGCCACCGGGACGGACAGGTACATGGACACGCACCACCGGCAGTTGACCAGGTAGGCCACGGCGGAGGAGGGCCCCCAGCGGCGGGCCACGGCGCGCCGGAACGGCAGCATCACGCGGTCCGCGGAGACCAGGCGGGTGAGGCGGGCAGTGGCCAGGAGACCGGCCAGGGTGGCGACGACGGCGGTGAGCACGGCGCGGACCGTAACCAGGCGTGTCCGCTTGACTACCGCCCGACGCGCCGTTACCCAACTACCGCCCCACGCACCACCTGGGAGCGCCTGCTGTGCACTGTGGCTGTACGGTGAGCCGGCGGCGGGCAGCTCCCCCCGTGGCTGTCCGCCGCCCCACGCCGCGCCCATCAGCCGGCCCGCGGGAGGAGCAGCTGGGTGTAGACGTCCGCCATGTACCCCATGCCGCGGTCCGTGGGGTGGATGCCGTCACCGTGCAGCCCCAGCACGGAGGTGCTGTCCGTGGACGTGGGGTCCGGCATGTAGTCCCTCATGCTGAAGAACAGGACGTCCTGGTCCGCGGCGGCGATGTCCTGGAGCACCTGGCCGTAGGCGGTCCACGCGGTGTCGTCCCGGCCGTAGGACAGCCACAGCAGCACCAGGACGATGGAGCCGGTGAAGCCGCGGGCCCGCAGGGTGGCGATGATCGTGAGGTTGTCCGCCTTGAACTGGGCGGCGGTGCGGCCGCCCCCGAAGTCGTTGGTGCCCCAGACCAGCAGGGCGCCGGCGTAGCCGCCGGCCTGGCCGGTGGCCACCAGGCGGGCGCCGTCCGCCCACTCCGTCTCCGGCGCGAACTGGGACGCCCAGGACCCGGAGTGCGCCCCGTCCACCACCCGGATGCCGCGGGCCTCGTCTCCGTCGTAGGTGACCAGGCCCTCCGCGGTGACCACCTCACCGGTGGTGGAGGTGGCGTCCCGGGTGACCACCACGGTGTGCACGCCGCGGGCCAGGGCGGGGGAGGACCAGGACGCGGGGGAGGGCGTGGTGCCGGACTGGTAGGAGTCCACCAGGGTGGCCGCTCCGCCGTCGATGACGATGCGGACGATGCCGCCGCCGGTGCTGCGGGTGTAGATCAGCCGGCAGGAGGTGCCGGTGAAGGTGAAGGTGACGGAACCGGTGGCGTCCGGGAGGGACACCGCCCGCTTGCCCAGCCCGTACTGGTCGGCGGGGGTCCAGGTGCCGGCGCACACGGAGGGGCGCTGCGCGTACCAGTCCGCGCCCCAGTGGGCGGGTATGTACGGCCACTCCGCGCCGGTGTAGCCCAGGGCGGCCCGCAGGGACCGCTGCAGCAGGTTCTGCGCGCGGCGGGGGAGGACGGAGGCGCCCACGCCCTCCGTGATGGAGTCCCCCAGCATCAGCAGCTCCGCGGGCAGCGCCTCCCGGCCGCCCAGCCCGGCGTACCAGCGGCGCAGCTTCGTCAGGGTCTTGGAGCTCTTGGCCGCGTCCAGCGCGGTGAGCTGCGGCTGCACGGCGGCCTGCGCGGCGGCGCCGGCCTGGGCTGCGGCGCCGGCGGCGGCCTGCTCCGCGGCCGCGTTCGCTGCCGCGCCGGCCACGCTGGTGGCCACGCTGGTGGCGCGCTGGTTGACGGTCTGGGAGAGCCCGGACTGGGGGTCCGCCAGCGCGGTGTTGACCGCGGACACCACGTCCGCGGGCGTGGTCACCAGGTCATCCGGTACCGGGTCCGCGGGCGGGGCGGGAATCTCGGAGAGGTAGCCCACGGCCAGCATGGACGCGATCAGGGGGGTGCGCTCCACCTGCTCCTCGGCCAGCCGCGGGCGGCCCAGCACGGGGACGTTCCAGCGCGCCCAGATCAGCTCAGCCACGGCGGGGGACTCCCAGGGGGTGGTCTCCGCCCGGCCCTCAGCGCAGCAGCGTCCCCGCCAGGCTACCGGCGGGGCGCTGCTGCTGCGGGGAGGCGCCGGTCAGCCGTTGGACGGGTGGAACTGGATGTTGATCTCCACGAAGCTGCCGGCGCTCATGGTGCCGCCCTGGAAGGTGACGGCGCCGGTGGTCTGGACGTCGAAGCGCAGCCCGGTGGAGGCGGCCTGGAAGGACAGGTGCGTGACGGTGGGGCGGAAGCCGGCGGGGAGGGTGAACAGGGTGACGCCGAAGGCGGTGGTGGCCACGCACTTCATCAGGCCCTGCACGTAGATGCGGCCCTCCGCGGTCTTGCCGTACTTGACCCGCCCGAAGTTGGCGGGGTCCCAGTCCGTGTACTGGGCGGTGTTGGCCCAGGTGACCGCGGCGGGGGCCACGGCGGCGGACTGGGCGGAGGCGGGGAGCTGCGTGGTGGGCACCAGGCCGTTGGCGTCCAGTCCCGCGTAGCCGCCGGCCACGCCCTTGCCGGACGTCTGCTGCGCGCCGGTGATCCGGGAGTCGGCGCCGTCCGCGGCGGTGCCGGCGGTGGTGCCGATGACCAGGCTGGAGGTGCCGGCGCCCAGGGCGGTGCGGGCGGCTGCGGCGGTGGCGGCGGTGACCACGGACCGGCCGGTGGCCGTGGAGTCGGTCAGGTCCGCGGAGGACAGGGTGACCGCGCCGGTGCGGCCGGCCACGGTGGAGACCGGAGACGCCGGGTACGTCATCTGTCGCCAGGACGCCAGGGCGGTGGGGTCGTCCGCGATGAGCTGCCAGTCCGTGCCCAGGTCCGTGCGGGTGGCCCAGTCACCGCGCTGCCCGGTGAGCGCCAGCATGGCGGTCTGGGAGGCGACGGCGCCCAGGAACTCCGTGAGGGCCACGGCCGGGAGCTGCGCCTGGGGGATCTTGCCGGAGGAGTCCAGGGAGGCGTAGCCGCCGGCCGTGCCCTTGGCGGTGGTCTGCTGGGCGCCGGTGATCCGGGAGTCGTTGCCGGCGGCCACGGTGGAGGCGGCGGTGCCCACGGGGAGCTGCGCGTACGGGACCTTGGTGGTGGCGTCCAGGGAGGCCACACCGCTGGCCGCGCCCCGCTTGGAGTTGGACAGCAGGTTGGAGTACGCCCAGCCCTGGGTGGCCACGTCCGCGGCCGCGGACGGGTCAGCGGCGCGGAGCCGGCCGGCGGCGTCCCGGGTGGCCAGCGCGCCGGGGGTGGGGAGGCTGGTGGCCGCGGCCAGCAGGGCTGCCTCCGGGCTCAGCTCCGCGCGGGCCAGCGCCCGGGCCGCGGCCGCGGACGTGGGCTGGCCCAGGACCAGCGCCAGGCTGGCGTCGGTGAGCCCGCCCTGCGCGCGGAGGACCTGGGAGGCGTACGTGTCCGGGTCCGCCAGCAGGGCGGACAGGGCGTGGTCCACGTCCCCGGTGCTGTTCACCGTGTCCGGGGGCGGGACCACGGGGGCGGGGATGACGGTCCAGTACCCGACGTCGATCATGCGGGCGGCCACCCGCGCGGTGTCGTCCACCTGGAAGCGGGAGCCGTACGCGGCCAGGTCCGTGTTCGTGTTGGCCCGCACCCACACCAGCGTCACGGGGGGCTCCTCTGCGTCAGGACGCCCGGCCCACAGCGCAGCAGCAGGCGCCAGGCTACCGGGGCTCAGGCGGTGGGGACGCGGAGCGCGCGGGCGGGGACGCGCAGTACGTCAGCGTCGTGCAGGTCCAGCCCGGGGGAGGCGGCCAGGCCCCACACGGGCCCGGGGTGGCCGGCGGGCCACAGCGCCACGGTGTCCACGGTGGCGGTGGTGTGGCTGGGCAGGGGCAGCTGCAGGTCCAGCAGGTTGGTGTGCCCGCCGCAGCCGTCGTCCTCCAGCAGCACGGTGAGCGGCGCGGGGGTGACGGAGCGGCCGTGGCCGTAGAGGCGGAGGCAGTAGGCGGGCACGGGCGCTCCTGGCGCTGGAGTGCGCCCGGCCCGTGGCCAGCGGCGTGAGGGTGGGACCTGACCCGGCCGCCGGCGGGGGCATCTTCCCCATGCGGTCCCCGGGTGGCGTACCGGGCCAGGAGCCCGTCTGTGGTGCGCCGGGGCGGCGGGTGCCCGCCAGCCTCCCCCGTGTGGGGGCCCCACCTGGTGACCTCAGCCGGCCCCGGCGCGTGCACAGAGTACGGGTGCGGTTACAGCCAGCCCGCGAGGATCGCCAGGGCGGTGAGGAACACCAGGGTGCAGAGGACCAGCACCGCGGTGGCCCAGAGGGGGCGGTCCGGCCAGGAGAAGGTCAGCCAGGTGGTGAGGCCCAGGCCCAGGTAGACCACGCCGGTGGCCAGGAGCCAGCCGGAGTCCCAGGTCACTTCCGCTCTGGCTCCGGGGCGGGCTGGAAGGCGCGGGCCCAGCGGTTGCGTGGGTGCACGGGAGCGCGGACCACCGGCGGCAGCAGGCAGGAGCTGCTGCCGGTGTCGTCCACGGGCTGGGCGAGGGCGGCGCGGAGCGCGTCCAGCAGGTGGTCCTGGCCGGCGGCCGGGGGGTGCACGGCGTCTGGGACGAGCAGCAGGCCGGCGTTGCCCCAGGCGGCGCGGCGGTCCTCCGCCAGCTGCTGCTGCAGCGCGGCGGACGGCACCTCCGGGTTGGTGCGGGCGTCCACCACGTGCGCCGGCGCGGTGTACCGCAGCTGCTCCGGCGGCACGTAGTTGCTGGGCTCCTCCGGGTGGGTGCTGGTGCACCACTGGACCAGGTTGCCGCCCAGGGCGTGGCCGTGCCGGGCGCCGGTGGTCCAGGCGGGGAGGAAGTCCGCCCGGACCGCCGGCGGGACCCGCTCCAGGGCGGCCGCCCACGTGCCCCAGGCCGGGGCGTCTGTGCAGGGCTGCACAGACGTGGTGGGCTGCACGGCCGGCGGTGTCCGGTGCCGCTCCCACCGGCGGTACAGGCCCACCGCCAGCAGCACCACGCTGGACCCAGCGGCGGCGGCGCCCCCGCACAGGACGTCCAGCAGGCCGGTGTCCACTACCGCTCCACCGCCAGCAGCTCCACCGGGGTGCCCACGTGCCCGGGGTCCACGGTGAGGAGGGCGCCTCCGGTCAGCCGGGTGGTGTGGCCGGCGGGGACCAGGGTGCGCACGCCGCACGCGCAGGACCGGACGCCGGGCCCGTCCGGGACGGGGTGCGCGCCGTCGCGCCCGCAGGACCTCACCGGGCGCGCGCCTGACCGGAGGGCCCGGACGGGCCGCGGCGCGGCATCCCCGGTGGCCGGCTGGTGCCAGCCGGGCCGCGCGGGGGGGCGGAGGGCTCCCGGGTCTGCACCGGCAGGACGTGCGGGGAGCCGGTGGACCAGTCCCCGCCGCGCAGCCAGTCCACGTGCACCGGCACGTAGCCGGAGCCCCGCGGCCGGTACACGTGGCGGGAGCCGCAGCGGCACGCCAGGTACTGGGTGCCGTGGTCCCGCCGGACCACCCGGTGCCAGTGCAGGTGCGGCCGGCGCGGGGCCTGCCGGAAGCCCACGCAGGCCAGCCCGTCACAGAGCAGGCACTGCGCCACGTCCCGGCCGGGCAGCGTGTGGTGCTGGTCCCCGCGGTGCCGGCACATGCACCGCGGGGTGGAGCCGCGGTCCGCCACCCGCGGCGCGCTGCCGATGACCGGGGCCGCCAGCAGCGCGGCCAGCACCCAGCCGCCGCCACCCACCACCCACCACCAGCCGGTCACGGGTGCGGCCCGGTGTGCAGGGGCAGCGCCTCCAGGGTGGCGCAGTCCATGCGGGCCACCGTGTACGGGGCGCTCTCGTACAGGGCGGCCGGCAGCGGCCGCGGCGCGGACCAGCTGTCCATCAGCTTCCGCGCCGCCGCCTCCCCGCCGACCAGGCGCCGGTGGCCGTGGATCAGCTCCCACCACTGGCCGGTGTCCCCGCAGACCAGCAGCGTGTGCCGCTCCGGTCCGCCCATCAGCTCCGCCAGGCTGCTCACCAGTGCATCCCCTCGTCGTCCGCGTCGTCCAGGCAGCCGGCGTGGACCCGCTGCCCCAGCTCTGTCAGCTCCGGCTCCTGGCCGTCCAGCTCCAGGTACTCCCGGCACCAGGCGCACAGCGCCCGCCGGTGCAGCCGCCACGCCTGGACGGTGGCCCAGGCGTGGCGCAGCCACCTCACCGGCGCGGGCCCAGCAGGCAGCCGGGCCCGTACGTGTGCATGGACCCGCAGCGGGCCAGGCACTGGGAGCCGCGGACCCAGCCGCGCACGGTGCGGTAGGACAGGCCGGGCCAGTCCACGCCGCGGAGGTGGACCAGCGCCCAGGTGCCGGAGCGCAGCCGGCGCACGCGGGGCAGGTGAGCGGTCACCGGGTCACCAGCCAGTGCACCAGCAGGACCAGGGCCACCAGCACCAGGAGGCCCATGCCGGCCAGGAACACGGAGGAGCCCTGGTCAGTGTCCGGCTCCCCGTCCACCAGGTCCGCGGGGGTGGGCAGGTCCTCCGGTTCGCTCACCACAGCGGGGTCACCCCCGCCCGGTGCGCGGCAGCCCACTCCACCAGGCTGGCGCGGGCCTCCAGCCCGGTGTCCGCGGCCGGGACGCCGGCGGCGGCGCGCTCCAGGTGCAGGGCCACGTGATCCCGCAGCCACTGCTCCCGCTCCGGGTCCGCGGCCAGGTAGCGGACCAGGGCGCGGCGGCGCTCCTCCACCGTCAGGTCCTGGGTGGGCACCCGCCGGATGCTGGCCAGCGCCGCGGTCGGGCCGGTGACCACCTCCGGCTGGATGGGGACGTGCGGCACCTGGCCGCCGGCCACGCTCACCGCCGCACCGCGCGCAGGTGCCGGGCGGTGCGGCGCTGGTGCTCCGCCAGCAGGGCGTGGGTCCACTCCGCCAGCTCCACGTCCGTGAGGTAGCGCAGCGGTGGGGCGGTGTACCCCACCTCCCCCTCCGCGGTGCGGACCGGCAGGTGCCCCTCCGGGCGGGTGTCCTCCCGGTGGGCGGCCCGGCCCACCGGGGAGTCCGGGTGCGGGGCGTGCTCCGCGGCGCGCTCCCTCAGGTGCGGGCCGGGCGGCTCCGGCGGGGCGGGGACGGTGCCCGGCGGGGCGGGGTACGGGGTCCACTCCGGGCTGGCGGTCAGCGTGACCGCGGTGAGGGTGGGCAGGGTCGGCAGGCTGGTGACGTCACGCACGGGGTGGGTCCGTTCTGCTACGGGCGGGCAGTACCGGAACAGCGCCGGTACTGCACCCACGGTGTACACGGTGTGTGCTTGATCGCATCCCCAGCGGGGATGGTGGTGCCCACGTTGACCAGGAGGCGGCTGTGTGCCGGCTGGTCAGAAGGCGGCGGACCAGGCGGCGTAGACCGCTGGGGGCGCGCAGGCCAGCGCGGTCAGGGCCAGCACGGACAGCCCGAAGCGGAGGGCCTGCCAGGTGCCGGCCCGGTGCTCCGCCTCCTCAGCCGCGGCGGCGTCCCGGCGCAGTGGTGCCTGCTGCGCCGCGTCCCGTAGTTGCGTGACCTTGCTCATGGCGTCCCCCGTCATCGTCCGATCCCTGGGCGGCGGACTCCTCCGCCGCCGCCCCCACCTACGCGCAGCCCAGTGGCTGAGCCGATCACTGCCTGACCCACCAGGGGGGACACCACCAGGTGCAGCACCGCCTGGGTCAGCATGTCCACCGCGTCGTCGTGCGCCCCGTTGGGGAAGGCGGCGGCCTCCACCACCAGCTCCTCCACGTTGGGCAGCAGCTCCGGGTCCGGCAGGTGGACGTTCTTGGAGGCCACCAGCGGCGCCGCGGCGTTGGCCCGCGCGATCTTGCCGCCCTCCGGCTCCACCGGGTGCAGGCCGGCCACGCTCTTGCGGAGCATGTCCATGACGGCCGTGCCGTTGGCCTTGTCCTCCACCAGCTTGAGCGTCGCCTGCGGCCACCGGGCGGTGAGCGCGCGCACCGCGTCCAGGGTGTCGGTGAAGCTCATGCGGCGGCGCACCATGTCCAGCAGGTACAGGTCCACGCCCCGTTTCAGCCAGACCCCGCCCACCACGTAGTCCGCCTGGTCGTGGCTCTTGAACGCCATGTCCCAGGACTGGGCCAGCTGGTCCCCGGGGGCGGGCGGCACCCAGCGGGAGCCGTCCGCGCGCTCCACCCACAGGGGCGCGGAGTAGCGGGCCCAGGAGGCGCGCTTGAACAGGTCACCCTCAGCGGGGGACGGGTGCCCCTGGTACAGGGCGGTCCAGGTGTGCGCGGACCGGGCCTTGCGCTCCTCCCACTGGGCGGTGGTGCGGCCGCGGGCGCTCTCCAGGTACTCCCCGGGCTCCCGGCCCAGCGGGTCCGTCTCTCCCAGCTCCGGGCGGTGGTCCGCCTGCGCGGGGATGTTGAGGACCTGCCACTGCGGGCCCTCCGCGGACGCCAGCAGCCGGCCGGCCAGGTCGTCCTCATGCCAGCGGGTGAGGATCAGCACCACGGGCGCGCCGGGGGCCAGACGGGTGGAGGCCACGTCCGTCCACCAGTCCCACACCGCCTCCCGGTAGGTGAGGGAGTCCGCCTGCTTGCGGTCCTTGATCGGGTCGTCGATGACCAGCAGGTCCACCGGGCGGCCGGTCAGGGCGCCACCGATGCCGGTGGTGTACATGCCGCCCTCATGGCCGGCCAGCTGCCACTCATGCTGGGCGGAGACGTCCGGGCGGACGGACAGGCCCAGCTCCCCGGAGTGCTGGCCGATGTCGTCCCGGATGACGCGGCCCCAGCGGCGGGCCACCCGGTCCTCGTAGGAGGCCAGGGCCACGCGCAGCTCAGGGTTCTGCAGCAGCGCCCAGAGGGGGAAGGCGCGGGAGGCGCGCTGGGACTTCCCCTCCTGCGGGGGCATGGAGATGATGAGCTTGCCGTCCGGGGTGTCCAGCAGCTCCACCAGCGCGGCGTCGATTGCCTCCAGGGCGGGGGTCTGCACCACCTTGGGGTTGAGCGTCTGGGCGAGAGCTCCAGGTGTGCGCCAGCGGTCCCGGGGGCGGTCCCGGTTGGCGCGGTCACTGATCGCGAACAGGGCGCGCGCCTCCGCCTCCAGCTCCTCCAGGGTCATGGAGGCTGGGTCTGCCAGGCCGGGGAGGACCGCGCCCGCGGTCACGGGGTGGGGTCCTGCTCTGCGCGGGAGCGGCTGCAGGCCGGGCACAGGTCCCGGCCGTGGTGCTGGGTCCAGCCGGCCAGGCGGGCGGCGTGCTGCGCGCCGGCGGGCAGGGTCTCCGTGGTGGGCAGGGCGGCGCGGCACCGCTCCAGGGACACGGTGGGGCGGTCCGCGCGGGTGCCCTCGCACTGGACCAGCAGGCGCACGGTCACGGGTTCAGCTCCTGTCCGGCGGAGCCGCAGCGGGTGCAGTAGTAGTGCGTCCCGGTCCAGGCCGGCCGGTGGTCACGGAGGCGGCAGAGGAGCGTGGCCAGGGGGTACCGCGGGTCCCAGCGGACCCGGTACGGGGCCCTCACCGGTGGCCCCGGGCCTTGCGGCGGGTGGTGGTGCGCAGCCGGTGCCGGTCCCACGCCCAGCGGGGGCCCATGAGCAGCCGGCGCAGCTGGCGGGACGGGTGGAAAGCCACGGTGACGGTGGTGGAGGCGGGGAGCTGGTGGCGGGCCACGTAGTCCTCCGCGGCGTCCTCCAGGTACGCCGGGGTGAAGGTGACGGTGGCCGCCCCCAGCAGCGGGCCGGTGTCCTCCCACCGGTCACCGGTCCAGCGGTGGACGCGCATGGTGGTGGCGCGCACGGGTGCGGTCACGGGGTGCTCCTCTGAGCGTCGGGGCTCTTGGTCAGGGCGTGGGCGCAGCGGCAGCGCCTGCAGCGGCCGCGCGGGGAGTGGGTGTGCCAGCACGCCCAGCAGTACGGGCCGGTGGGTGCCGCGGTCACCGGGGGTCCCCGCAGTCCAGCTGGCAGGCCGGGTCACCGCAGTGGCCGGCCTCGCACCCGGGGGAGTCCACGGCCGCGGCGGGCTCACCGTGGCCCTGCAGGGCGCGGGCCAGCTCCGCGGTGTCCTCCGGCGCCCAGACCACGGCCATGCGCCGACCAGACCCGTCCCTCATGCGGACGCCGCGGAGGGGGCGGACCGTGCCGTGGTCAGCCACAGTCGTCCTCGTCCGCCAGGCCGCTGGGGTGCGGCGTGCCGGTGAACCAGCAGAGCGGCGGCAGGTCCCGGTCCAGGGAGCGGCCGCACACCAGGCAGGCCACGCGCCGCCAGCCGCGGTGGATGATCTCGTCCCCGTGGACGCAGCGGACCTCCGGGTGCTGGCACACCCCGGGCAGCCACCGCTGAGCCCAGGTGCCGTGGGGGTGCTGGGTGCGGGCCTCCGTGTGCCGGTCCCAGAGGGCCTGCCAGGCGGCGCGCTGCTCCGGGGTCAGGTCACCCACGGCGCACCGGGTACCAGGTGGTGACGTCCTGGAGGGCCTGCGCCCAGCTGGTGAAGCGGACGGCGCGGTCGTCCACCAGGGCCACCGCGGGCTCCTTGCGGTTGGTCACGCGGTAGGCGGGCCAGCCCCAGGCCAGCAGGGCGGCGCTGATCTGCGCGGCGTTGCGGGTGGAGAAGATGACCACCTCGTACCCGGCGGTGGTCAGCTGCTCCAGGGCGTGCTGCGCGCCGGGCATGGGGCCGCCGTACACGGAGCCGTCCCCCCACCCGTGCTGGTAGGTGTGGAGCACGCCGTCGAAGTCCACCAGGAGCTTGGGTCGGCGGGGGCCGGGCGGCTGGGTGTTGTCGGCCAGGCCCTGCTGGGCGGCGGACAGGGCGGTCTGGGCGTCGGCCACCGCCTGGGCGTACTGCACGGCGGCGGTCTGCTGCTCCTGCTGGGCCAGGGTGAGCGCGCGCTGCGCCTCGTCCACGGCGGCCTGCTCGCGGGACGCGGTGCGGGCGGGGGTGGCCGTGTGGCAGGGGCAGGTGCAGTGGGCCACGCCGCGGACGCCGGGGCCCAGGTTCACCAGGCCGCTGCACTGCTGGTGCTCGCTGGCGGTGCACAGGTGGCTGATGCGGTGCTCAGGCATGGGGGTCTCCGGGCGGTGAGGGGTGGGCATCCGTACTGGCCAGTAACACTGGGCCGGTGGGCTGGTCGTCCACGGCGGCGTCGGCCTGAGCTGCGTGCATCCGGGCGCGCCACTCCGCCCGGGACATGCTGGTCACGGCGGTGGCGCCGCGGCCGGCGGTGGAGGAGTCCCCGTGGACGGTGACCGCGGGCTGCGGGCCGGTGGCCGGCACCGGTGGGCGGGCGGCGATGCGCCGCACCGGGGTGTCCACCTGCGGCTCTCCCAGCTCAGCCACCAGGGAGTCCCAGACGGGGCCGGGGCTGCCGGCGGTCACCACCGGACGTCCTGGCGGGGCTCCGGCTGGCAGTGGCCCAGGCGGCGGGTGACGTGCCGGTGCCACAGCCAGCGGGTCTCCGCCTGCCAGCGGGGCGTCCGGCGGCGCGGGCCGGTGCTGTACCCGCACACGCGGCAGGTGACCTCCAGGCCCGGGGTGGTGGCCTCCAGCCACAGGACCACGGCCGCGGTGCCGGTGGGGACGGTGAGCACGCCGGCCAGGAAGCAGAGGGCGCGGGCGCGGCGGGTCACCGGCCACCGCCGTGGCGCCGCTGCCCGCGGGTGAACTGGGCGTCCCAGCGGGGCTGCAGGGACGTGCCGTGGACGGTGAGCCCGTGGGCGTCCTCCCGGACCTGGACCTGCGCCACGGGCTGGGGCTGCAGGGTGGCGGTCCAGCGGCGCTCCGTCTCGCTCCACCGCCACAGGTGGTCCTCCTGGCCGGTGCAGCGGGACAGGGTGTGGTGGCCGCGCCGGCACAGGAGCTGGGCCAGGGGGCCCCGCCGGCGGCTCACGGGTAGCTCCGCACGCGGGGAGCGGGCGCGGCTACCGGCTCCGGCTCCGGGTCCACGCAGTGCCAGGACGTGGGCGCGTACGCGCGGACCAGGCGCTGCGCGAACACGTCCCCGTTGACCAGCACCAGGGAGCCGCCGGCGTCCAGCCGGTAGTGGTCCGCGGTCACCACCTCTCCGGGGTCGCCGGGGGTGATGCGCACGCGCCACCTCACTGGCCACCGTCCCGCCGGTACGCGGCCGCCTCGCGCCGGAGCCGGGCGGCTGCCCGCGCGTGGGCCGCGGCCTCTGCCTCCCGGTCCTCCGCCTCCCGCTGCCACTCCGGCCGGGTGTCCTCCGGGGTGAGCGGGCTGCGGGTGAGCCGGGCCAGCTGCCGGATGGTGGACGGCAGCAGCGGCACCAGCACGCCGTGGGTGCCGTCCAGGACCGGCAGGTGTTCCGTCACGGCACGGACCAGGGAGTCCGCCACGTCCTCCGGGGTCCCCGCCCACACGTTGCCCACCGCGCCCGCGCCGTTCTCCGCGGTCCAGCGGCCCCACACCCGGTGCACCTCCACGCCGGTCACCCCGGACATGCCGTGCCGCAGGGCCTCCGCCAGCACGGGGTGCAGCGGGTGCTCCCGCGCCTCCACGTCCGGCACCGTCTCCGTCTGCACCTGCTGGCCCACCTGGTCCCCGTCCTGGTCTGCCTGGGGCGGGCCCGCCACCAGGGTGATGCCACCGGCCGCCAGCACAGCGGCCTGCACGTCCACCGGCAGCTGCACCAGCGGCTGCTGGAAGATCGCGTCCCGCACTAGCTGGGCCACGTGCCCGGACCAGGACTGGCCCAGCTGCAGCTGCCCGCACAGGCAGCCCGCCACGTTCCCCGCCGGGCCGCGCTCCGTCAGGTGGTGCGCCAGCACGCCCGCCAGCACCTGCCACAGGTGGGCCTCCCGGACGTCCGCCGGCACGCGGCCCGCGTACTCCGGCTCCGGGCGCGGGGCCACCGCCGCACGCAGCTGGGAGACGATGCCGAAGGAGGAGGACGCCGGGGAGTACCCCAGCCGCTCCAGCACCCGGCGCAGCAGCGCCCGCTCCACCGCCACCTGACCCGTGCCCAGCGCGGTCACAGGGCACCAGCCAGCGGCACGGCGTCCGGGTCACCCTGCGCGCGCCGCGCAATCTCCGCGGCCAGCGCACGCAGCCGGTCCCGCTGCTGCTCCGTGGACAGAGCCTCCAGCTGCACCGGGCCACCGTCCGGGCCGGACACCTCCGTGCGGTCCGCCTGCCCCAGCGCCTGCCGCTGCACCTTCGTCGTGATCTCCAGCCAGTACCCCAGGTCCCGCGGGGTCAGCTGGGACACGTCCAGGTCCGCCAGCCGGTTGACCAGCTGCCCCTGCATCGCGTTGGCGATGCGGAGCTGCCGGCGCCCGACCTCCCGGCGGTGGCCCTGCTGCTGCGCACGCCAGATGCGGTCCTGCTCCTCGTCCCACGTGCCCACGCGCTGCACCCAGGAGTCCTGCGCGGACCAGCGTTCGATCAGGGTGGTGGACTTGCCCAACGCCTGCGCCACCTTGGCCAGACTCCGGTCAGGGCCCATGTCCCGGTAGCGGACGAAGGCGGCGAACCGCTTCGCTCCCTCGCCTACCAGGCGCTCCCACGGCTCTGCCACTACTTCCCCCGCGTGTCTGGCCGGTTGTTCGGCGTCCTCACAGTGTTACGCACCGTGGCTGGGCGTGTGGGTTGGGTGGGGGTGGTGGGCGTGTCCTGCTGGGGGTGGGGTGCTACCGGCCGGTAGGCGGTGCACAGCTGGGCTGGTCCGGGGACCCTGTGCCGGTTGCGACGGCTGGGGAGGCTGCGTGGGCGTGGTGGTGGTTCCGCATGTGCTGTGGGAGCTGGGGGTGTGGCAGGGGGAGCCGCCGGTGGTGCCGGGGGAGGACCCGGGGGTGGACGTGGGGGAGCTGCGGCCGCTCACGCGGGAGGACCTGGTGGCGGCGCTGGAGGAGGTGGCGGCGGTGCTGCCGGACCCGGGGGGTGTGGTGGCCGCGGTGGGTGGGCGGCTCAGGTCCAGGGGGCGTCCGGTGCTCCGGGCTCCGGGGTGTCTGCTGGGTCTGTCCCGTGGCTGAGCCAGACCGTGCGGTGCAGCGCGTCGTAGTGCTCCGGGGAGTGGTGGCCCGCCGGGAGGTGGCAGCGCAGCAGGATGCCCGCGCCCGGCGGGTGGAGCAGGACCGTCTCCTGCTGGTGGCAGACCGGGCGCTGGCCCGGCGCTACGCCGGGGTGCTGGGTGTGGAGCCAGCTGGTGGGGTCGTCCAGGACGAGGACGTGGGGGGTGTCCGGCACGGGGGCTCCAGGGGGAGTGGGCGGGTGCCCCGCGGGGTGGTGTCCGCCGCGGGGCACCCGGTCAGGCGCCGGGCG